>Ga0210405_10000172_pt1 | contig 91857 bp, 71 predicted proteins | sample IncBWH11MmetaG_FD_155492 | JGI IMG/M metagenome (GOLD analysis project Ga0210405, IMG submission 155492) | Forest soil microbial communities from Barre Woods Harvard Forest LTER site, Petersham, Massachusetts, United States - Inc-BW-H-11-M | ecosystem: Environmental > Terrestrial > Soil >... | reverse complement strand
CCAGCCGGCGAACCTCGCCGTGGTCCGCGGCTACTGCGAGATCCTCGAGGAAGCCGGCGACGATTTCGACCGCGAGATCTTCGGCGAGTTCATGACCTTCACCAATGACCTCGACGCCGGACGCGGCGAGAGCCTGGCCAAGGCAGCGCCGGAGCTGGTGGCGCTCGTCCGCGCCGCCGGCATCGAATGGACGGACGCGCGGCGTCATGGGCTCGCCGCCGCCGCCGCCACCAGTCCCGGCACCGCCCGCTCGACGCTCCGGCCAGCCGACCTGCTGCCGCGCGTCAATCGCACCGTCTCCGCGCAAGACACCCTCTTCGCCGGCTTCGAGGCCGCCCAGCCCGGCGCCTATTTCAGCTCCGGGCTGCAGCAGCTCGCGGAGATCGACGGCCGCTTGCGGCAGCACGGCCACCAGGGGCTGGCAGGCAGCCGAGCCGTCGCCGACTTCGCGTGCAACTACGGCCGCCTGACGCGCGCCCTGTGCGCCGCCCTCCCCCACGCTGCCGTCTACGCCTGCGACATCGACCGCGACGCCCTGCAGTTCTGCGCCCGCGAGCTTGGCGCGCTGCCCATCGTCACCGGCTGGCGCCCTGACGAGGAGCAGCTGCCGGGCGACCTCGACGCCGTCTTCTGCGTCTCGCTGCTGACCCATACACCGCTCGAGCACTGGCGCCGCGTGCTGCGCGCCTGGGCGCGCATGCTGCGGCCCGGCGGCGTCGCCGCTTTCACGTTCCTTTCCGAGAGTTACGTCGACTCCTGGCTCGCCGGCGAGATGGAGCATTACGGCTCCTACCCGCCCACCGTGCGCGCCGCCGCGGCGCGCGCTCTGCGCGACGACGGCTTCGGCTTCGCCGCCCTCACCTCCGGTTACGGCGGCGAGCCGTTCTACGGCGTCGCCTTCTGCCGGTCCGAGGTGGTGCGGCGGGAGGTTGCCGCCGCCGGCCTCGAGCTGCTGGTCCTGCCGGCCGAGACCAGTCCCGCCTTCGCCCAGGACCTGGTCCTGGCACGCAAGCCCGGCAAGCCGAGCGAGCAGGGCTCGCCGCCCGGCCCGGCGCCCGAGGTGGTGCGCGACGTGGCGCTGGTGGCGCTCTACGATCCGCGCTGCTATGCCCCCACCGCCGGCGGGAAAGGCGAGCACGCCGGCAGCACCTGGGCGCGCCTCGCCGCGACCAGCCCGCCGCTCCCCCTCCCCACCGAGCTCGGCTTCGGCGACCCGCGCGTGCCGGAGGTGAGGGAGGCACAGGCCGCGCTGGCCCGCGAGCACGGCGTCGACGCCTTCTGCTACCTCTACCCATGGGGGGCGCACGGCCCGCGCTGGGACGCACCCTGGCGCGATCTCGTGGCCACCGTTCGCCCCGACTTTCCCTTCTGTCTGATGGTGGAGCTGGAGGACGGCGAGCCCATCTCCGCGCCGGCGGCTGGGCGGCTGCTCGACGACATCGCTCCCGGCCTGCGCGACCGCCGCTACCTGCGCGTCGAAGGCCGCCTCCTGCTGGTCGTGCGGAACGTCGCGCGACTCGTCGAACCGCGGGTGATCGCCGGGGTCTGGCGCGCCGCAGCAGCAGCTCAGGGCCTCGGCGAGCTCCACCTCTGCGCCGCCGAGCCGGCGCCCGCCGACCGGCCCGAGGACCTGGCGTTCGACTCGATCCTCGAAGCCCAGCCGCCTGCCGCCGATCACGCCGCGGTGGTCGCGGCGGCGCTGGCGCGTCCCTGGCCAGCTCACCGCCTCATCCGCACCGTCCTCTGCCGCCGCGACGCCGCCGATCCGCAGGCCGGCGAGCTGTACGAGCATTGGCTGCGGTCGGTGGTCGACGCGACGCGGCACCGCGGCGAGCGCCTGGTGTTCCTCGACAGCTGGAACGACTGGCTGCGCGGGGCGTACCTCGAGCCCGACGATCGGGACGGCCGCGCGGCGCTGCTCGCGACCCGCCGGGCGGCGCGTGGACCGGCGAGCGGCCTGGTGCTCCTGCGCCAGCTGCGCGACGCGCTGGGCCAGGTCGACGGGCAAGCCGCGGCCGTCCTCGGCGAGCTCGGACAGGTGCTGGCGCTGCACGAGCACTCGCGCGACCGCCTGCTGGCCACCGTCGAGGCGGCGCTCGGCCGGAATCACCCGACCGGCTCCGGCTCCGAGACGCTGCGCTGGGTGCCGGTGGCGAGCCGGCAGCTTCCCCCCTCCGGCGGCGGCTTCTCCCTCGACCGCGTCGGCGGCGTCGGCAGACCGGAGCTCTACGGCGCCAAGGAGCCGATCCCGCTGCCTCCCGACGAGGTCAGCCTGGCAGGCTGGGCCCACGGCGTGCACGGCTCACCCGGCGACGTGGACCTCTTCCTGGCCCTGGAGTCGGCCACCGGCACCGAGGACCGCATCTTCCGCGTTGCGGAGCGCGTCGCCAGACCCGACGTGGTGGCGGCATTCCCCGGCCACCCTCCGAACTGCGGCTTCGATGCGATGATCAACCTCTTCAGCGTGCCGCCGGGGACCTATCGCCTCGCCATCGTGCAGCGCACGGCGCACGCCGCCTATCGCGACGCCACCGCGGTGTCGGTCAGGCGCGGCTGAGCGCCATGTTCGAGAGCCTCACCTGGCTGCCGGATCGCGCGCTGCTCGGCGATCTCGTCTTCCGGCTCGAGCAGTCGCGGACCGACCAGTGGGAGATCGGCGACGACTGCTTCGGCTTCTACAAGAACCGGCAACTGGTCGATCAGTTCGACCGTTTCTGGTCGGCGACCGACTTCCGGCCGCGCCGGATGTTGGAGATCGGCATCTGGGACGGCGGCAGCGCCGCCTTCTGGTACCAGCACCTGCAACCCGAGCGCTTGGTGGCGGTCGACCTGCAGGACCGCGAGGACAGCGCGTACTTTCGGCGCTATCTGACCACCAACGGCTTGGAGGGCCGCGTGCTGACGCGCTGGCGCACCGACCAGGCGGACCGCGCGGCACTGCAGGAGATCGTCGAGCGCGACCTCGGCGGCGCGCTCGATCTGGTGATTGACGACGGCTCGCACCTGGAGCGGCCGACGCGGGCCAGCTTCGAGGCGCTCTTTCCGCTGTTGCCGCCCGGCGGCCTGTACATCGTCGAGGATTGGGCCTGGGAGCACTGGCCGGAGTTCCAGGACCCAAGCCACGTCTGGGCCCGCGAGGAGAGCCTGACGCATCTCGTGGGCGACCTGCTGGCGGCCACCGGCAGCTCGCGGACGCTGATTCGCAGCCTCAAGGTCTTCGAGGGGTTCGCGGTGGTCGAGCGCGGCGAAGACGACCTGGACCGGCAGACGTTCCGGCTCGCCGATCACATCCGCCGGCGGCCCTGGCGCGCCGCGAGCAACGGGCGGGCCGAGGCGGAAGCGGACGTCAAGGTCCTGGCCTTCTACCTGCCGCAATTCCACCCGATCCCGGAAAACGACCGCTGGTGGGGAAAGGGCTTCACCGAGTGGTCCCGCGTGGCGCGCGCGCGGCCGCAGTTCGCCGGCCACTATCAGCCCCACCTGCCCGAACGGCTCGGCTTCTACGACCTGCGCCTGCCCGAGATCCGGACCCGCCAGGCGGCGCTGGCGCGCGGCCATGGCGTCCATGGCTTCTGCTACTACTACTACTGGTTCGGCAGCAAGACGCTGCTCGAGCGGCCGCTGTCCGAGATGCTCCACGGCGGCGAGCCGGACCTCCCCTTCTGCCTCTGCTGGGCCAACGAGAACTGGACCCGCCGATGGGACGGCGCCGAGCGACGGCTGCTGATCGAACAGCACTACGGCCCCGAGCTGGATGCCGTGCTGATCGAGGACCTGCTGCCCTACTTCCTCGACCGTCGCTACCTCCGCGTGCGGGGCGCTCCCGTCCTCGTGGTCTACCGGCCGGGCGCGATCCCGGATCCGCAAGCGACCACCGCCCGCTGGCGGCGCGCGGCGCGGCAACATGGGTTGCCGGACCTGCATCTCGTCGCCGCCCTGACCTTCGGTCTGCAGGACCCGCGGCCGCTGGGCTTCGACGCGGCGGTGGAGTTTCCGCCTCACGGCGAGAACCTGCCCGAGAACGCCTGCGCCGTGGACGGGCTGGAGCCCGGGTTTGGCGGCGAGGTCGTCGACTTCCAGGCGGTGGTGAGCCGGCGGATCGGGCTGCCGCCGCCACCCTTCCGCCTCTACCGCACGGCCATGGCCGGTTGGGACAACACGCCGCGTCTCGGGCGGCGCGCCATCGTCTTCCACGGCGCCTCGCCCGTGGCGTACGAGACGTGGTTGCGCGCGCTGGTGACCGCGGCTCGGCTCGGACATCCCGATCACCGGCTGGTCTTCATCAACGCCTGGAACGAATGGGCCGAGGGGGCGCATCTCGAGCCCGACCATCGCTTCGGCACCGGCTACCTGGAGGCGACCCGCCGCGCTCTCGCGCCCTGAAAGGCCTTCCCCCTCGCCGCCTTCAGCGCTCCCGCTTCAGGCGGTGGGCTCCCCCGCCGGCGGTCGCGGCGCCGGCGCGGCTCCTTCGCCGGCTTCGGCCTCACCCGCCGGCATGCCCGGCAGCACCGGTTGGTCCGGCTGGGGCTGCAACGCCGGCACCCGCGCATTGCGCAGGATCTCCTGGGCCACCGGGATCTCCTCGCCGCCGGCGGCGCCGAGCTCGCGGAAACGGCGGGCTTGGGGCAGGACACGACTTTCGAGGGAACCGACCACCTCGTTGTAGACCTTGACGGTGCCGTCGAGCCCGCGCCGCAGCGCTTCGAGATGGCCGGCGAAGACCCGCAGGCGATCGTGGAGCTCGCGCCCCAGCTCGCTGATGTCGCGGGCCTTCTCGGCGATCCGGTCCTGGCGCCAGCCGTAATGGACGGCGCGCAACAGGGCGATCAGCGTCGTCGGCGTGGCGACGATGACGTTGTGCTCGACGCCGAACTCGATCAGCCGCGGATCCTGCTCCAGGGCGGCGCTGAAGAACACCTCTCCCGGCAGGAAAAGCACCACGAACTCGACGCCGCCGCCGAGCTGGCTCCAGTAGCTCTTCTCGCTCAGCTTCGTGAGATGACTGCGGATCTGGCCGGCGTGGGCGGCGAACTTCGCCCGCCGCGCCTCCTCGTCCACGACGTCGAGCGCTTCGAGATAGGCCTCGAGCGGCGCCTTGGCGTCAACCACGACCTGGCTGCCGTTGGGCAGCCGCACCACCATGTCGGGGCGGAGCCGGCCCTCCTCGGTGGCGATCTCGGACTGGGTCACGAAATCGCAGTGCTCGATCATGCCGGCCATCTGGACCACCCGCCGCAGCTGGATCTCGCCCCAGCGGCCGCGCGCCGCCGGGGTGCGCAGGGCGTTGACCAGCCGGCTGGTCTCGCGCTCGAGCCTGGATTCGCTCTCGCGCATGCTGCGCAGCTGCTCGCTGAGGCCGGAATTGGACGCGGCGCGCTCCACCTCGATCTCGTGCAACTTCTGGTCGACTTTCGCGATCGACTCGCCGAGCGGCCGCACCATCTCGCCGATCGCCTGCTGGCGCACCTCGAGGTCCTGGCGGGCGCCCTGCTGGAACCCCTCGAGCGTGGTCTTGGCGAGGTCGAGGAAGGACTGGTTGTTGCGCTGCAACGCCTCGGCCGACAGCGCGCGGAAGGCGTCGCCCAGCTTGGCCTGCGCGTCCTCGAGCAGGAGCAGCTTGGCGGCGCTCTCCTGGCGCTCCTTGGCGATGGTGGTCCCGAGCTCCGCCACCCGCGCGCCGAGCTCGGCGGCCTCCCGCCGGCGCTCCCCGAGCTCATGCTCGCGCGCCTGCAGCAGTGCCCCCTGCTCCACCAGCCGCGCGTCGCGGCCGCGCAGCCGCTCCTCGAGCGTGGCGCGCGCCGCGCCGCCGCGCTGCCCGGCGAGCAGCCAGCCGGCGGCCGCGCCCAGGACGCAGGCCGCGATCGCGATCGGGACCAGGCTCACAGGCCGCCCCCCACCGCGAAGCTAGCGCTGCAGCAGCTGGCGGGCGATCACCAGCCGTTGCATCTCGCTGGTGCCCTCGTAGATGGTGGTGACCCGCACGTCGCGGTAGAGTCGCGAGATCTCGTAGTCGTCGTGGAAGCCGTTGCCGCCGTGGATCTGCAGGCTCTCCTGGCAGGCGCGATTGGCCGCCTCCGAGGCGAAGACCTTGGCCTCGGCGGCCAGGCGCCCGGCCTCGCCGGCTACATGCTTCGCGGCACCGCCGCCCGCGGCGGCCCCGGGTGCGCCGTGCCCGCCCTCGATGTCGTCGTCGGCGGCGGCGGCGGCGGCCAGCGCCGCGCGCCAGGTGAGCAGCCGCGCCGCTTGCAGCTCGGTCGCCATCTGGGCGATGCGGAAGCGGATCGCCTGATGGCGGACGATCGGCACCCCGAACTGCACCCGCTCGCGGGCGTAGGCGATCGCCAGCTCCAGGGCCCGCTGGTGAATGCCGACCGACTGCGCGGCGATCCCGAGCCGCGAGTGGTCGAGCGTCGCCAGCGCGATCTTGAAGCCCTGACCCGGTTCGCCGAGGACGTGGTCGGCGGGCACCCGGCACTCGTCGAAGTAGATCGGCGCCGTCTGCGACGCCCGCAGGCCCAGCTTCGCTTCGGGCTCGCCCACCGCAAAGCCCGGCGCCTCGGCGGGCACCGCGAACGCGGTCAGGCCGCGCTTGCCCGCCGCCGGATCGGTGCGCGCCACCACCACGTACCAGCGGGCGAAGCCGGCGTTGCTGATCCAGGCCTTCTCGCCGGACAGCACCCAGGAGTCGCCGTCCCGGCGCGCCGCGGTGCGCAGGCTGCCCGCGTCGCTGCCGGCGCCCGGCTCGGTGAGGCCGAAGGCGCCGAGCGCGCCGCCGGCCAGCTCCGGCAGCGCCCGGCGCTTCAGCGCCTCGCCGCCGAAGCGGCCGATCGGCCAGCAGCAGACCGAGTTGCTGACGCTCATCGTCACCGCCATCGCCGGGCAGACGCGGGCCAGCTCCTCGACGGCCAGCAGGTAGGTCAACAGATCGGCGCCGGCGCCGCCGTGCTCCTCGGCCACCAGCATGCCGAGCAACCCCAGCTCGCCCATCTCGGCAACGATCTCGACCGGGAAGCGGTGGTCGCGGTCGCGCTCCTGGACGCCGGGGCGGATGCGTTCCTCGGCAAAGCGCCGCACCTGCTCGCGCAGCAGCTCCTGATCCTCGTTCAGCGCGAATCCGGGGCCTTCGCCGGCGCGGCCCGGGCCGGCCTCGGCCGCGGCGCGCGGTGGGCCGGACGACCCAGGCACCGCGGCCGGGCCGAGCGCGGCGGCGCCCGGGGCGGCGGCCGCCGCCGCAGAAGTGGCAGTGGCAGCGCGCGAGGATGAGGAGGCAGCGGCGGACGGCGGCGAGGGGGGGGGAGGAGGCATCTGGCGGCAGGCTCCCGGCGCGAGCTCAGGCCTTGTCGAGCACCCAGTCGGCGATCACCATCTTCTGCACTTCGCTCGTGCCCTCGTAGATCTCGGTGATGCGCGCGTCGCGAAAGTAGCGCTCGACGTTGTACTCGCGCGAGTAGCCGTAGCCGCCGTGGATCTGTAGCGCCTTGTTGGTGACGCGCTGCGCCATCTCGGAGGCGAAGAGCTTGGCCTGGGCGGCTTCCAGCGTGTAGCGCTTGCCCTGGTCCTTGGTCCACGCCGCCTTCCAGGTCAGCAGCCGGGCGGCGTCGATCTCGGTCGCCATGTCGGCGAGGTAGAACTGGATGGCCTGGAACTCGGCGAGGCGCTGGCCGAACTGCTCGCGCTGCTGGGCGTAGGCGAGGGCGTCCTCGAGCGCCGCCTGAGCGATACCGACCGCCTGCGCGGCGATGCCGATGCGGCCGCCGTCGAGGGTGGCCATGGCGATCTTGAACCCCTCGCCTTCCGCGCCCAGGCGATGCCCCTCCGACACCCGCACCTGGTCGAAGGCGAGCTCGGTGGTGCCCGAGGCGTTGACCCCGAGCTTGGTCTCGTGAACGCCGCGGTGGAAGCCGGGCGCGTCGGTCGGCACGACGAAGGCGGTGATGCCGCGGTGCTTCTTCTCCGGATCGACGGTGGCGAACACCAGGGCGAGATCGGCATGGGTGCCGTTGGTGATGAAGACCTTGCTGCCGTCGAGCACGTAGTCGTCGCCGTCGCGGCGGGCCAGGGTGCGCAGGCTCGCCGCGTCGCTGCCGGCGCCCGGCTCGGTGAGCCCGAAGCAGCCCAGCTTGCGGCCCGAGGCGAGCGGCGTCAGGAACTCGCGCTTCTGCGGCTCGCTGCCGAAGCGCAGGATCGGGTCGCAGACCAGCGAGTTGTTGACCGACAGGATGACGCCCGAGTTGGCGCAGGCACGGCTGATCTCCTCGATCGCCAGGCTGTAGGACAGGGTGTCCATGCCGCCGCCGCCGTACTCCTCGGGCACCGCCACCCCCGCCAGCCCGAGCTCGCCCGCCTGGTCGAAGAAGGCGCGCGGGAACTCTCCGGTCTTGTCGATCTCCTTGGCCCGCGGGCGGACCACCTCGTCGGCGAACCGCCGCACGTTGTCCCGCAGCAGCAACTGCTCTTCGTTGAGCTGGATCTCCATGGCGCGGATGGTACAAGGAAACGCACCCACCGGGTAGCGGCCGGCGCCGAGTTGGTGCACAAGGTAGCGGCCGGCGCCGAGCTGGTGCACAATAGCGCCGCGATGACTGCCACCGAACCGCTGGGCTACACCGAGGACGAGATCCGCAGCTATCTCCCGAGCGGCTGGCACCTGGCTGCCGCCGACGACGCCAACGCCGAGCTCTCGCCGCACACCTTCGGCCGCTGGGACGCGGCGAAGCGGGTCTGGCGGATGCGCATCCTCGACAACGTCGACTTCGACTGGCCGCTGGTGGTCAAGGCCGCCGACGCCGTCAAGCTGGGCGCCAACGGCAGGCTCGAGGCGCTGCGGCGAGCGATGGACAAGCTCTACCGCGAGCGCCTCGGCTAGCCGCGCCTCCCCCGGCCGCCGCCTTTTCCCGTCCCTACCGTCCCGTCGCCTTGGGCGGCGCCGGCTTCGCCGCCGGCGGGCTGTTCGCGGCCGCCGTCCAGGGCGGCACGATGCCGTTCATGCGCGCGTAGACGATCGCCTGCCCGAGGTGCTCGTGCGCGTGGACGGCGACTTCGATCAGCGCCCAGCGCACCGTGCCGGGATGGCCGAAATAGGTGATCCATTTGTCGACGTCGCTGTCCGGCATGGCGGCGATCGACTGGCGCACCTGCTCGAAGGAGACGCGCATCGCCGCGATGGCATTGCCCTTGTCGGCGCCCTGCTGCTCGATCTTGGCCAGGTCCACGGTTGGCGGCGTCTTCATGCCCCACATCGAACCGACCTCGTAATTGCCGCCCGCCACGTGCAGGCAGATCTCGCCGAACGAGCGCACTCCCGGGACCGGCCGCCAGGCGAACTTGTCCGGCGGCATGACGCTGGCCAGCTGGATCAGCTTCTGCTCCGCGTCGTCGAGCTGCCGCTGGACGTCGCCGCGCAGACCGGGCGGCCGCTTGACCCCGCGCGCGATGGTGGCGGCGGGGGCCGAAGCGGGCGCGCCTTGCGCCGGCTTGGCGCCAGCCGCGGGCGCGCCCTGCAGCGCGCCGGCGGCCCGCCAGCCCGCCGCGGACACCGCCGCCGCGCAAGCCACGACCGCGGTTGCAACCAGGATTCTCTTCATGCCCTTGCTCCTCTTGCTCTTGCTCCTCTTGCTTGCTCCTCTTGCTTGCTTGCTCCTCTTCCTTGACGCCGGCCCGCCGCCTACTTGCCCGCGGGCTTCTCGGGCACCGACCACGGCGGCACCACGCCGTTGCTGCGCGCGTAGGCGATCGACTGACCGAGGTGCTCGTGGGCGTGGCTCACCGCCACCATCACCACGCTCGCGACCGTCGCCGGATGGCCGAAGAAGCTCACGGGCTTCCCCAGGTCGGCGTCACTCAAGCCGTCGATGGCATGGCGCAGGTGCGCGAAGGAGTCCTTGAGCGCCGCCACCACCTTGGCCTTGTCTCCCCCCATCTTTTCCAGGCCGCGAGGGTCGACCCCGGCGGGCGGCTTGACCTCCCAGAAGGTGGGGAAAAAGTAGTTGGCGCTCGCAACGTGCATGTAGACCTCGCCCACCGAGCGCACGCCTTCGGCGGGCCGCCAGGAGTACTTCTCGGCCGGCACCGCTTCGGCCAGCGAGACCAGCTCCTTCTCCGCCTGACCGATCGAGAAATTGACCGCCCCGCGCACCGCCTGAATCGCCGGCACCGGCACCGCCGCCGCTGCCGCCTGGGCCGGCGTCGAATCGTGCATGGCGTGTTTCGCGTCCGGCTGCGCGGCCGGCGCCATCTGCGCCGTCGCCGAGGGCGCCGCCGCGAGACCGATCATCGCCAGACACGCCACGGCCAGCGCGATGGCATGAATCGCCGGGGCGAGCTTCCCGGCCGGCGGGGCCGGCACGGCACTACCAGTTGATCTATGCATAGAGTCTCCTCTCCTCTTCCAAGTCGATCCAGCGTGCGCGCGGACCATTGGCGGCCGGGCACGGTTCGCGATCATAACCCGCCCGCGGGGCGGCTCCCAACCCGCCGGCCGGTCCAACGCCTTCGGGCTACAATGCGACAGGTCCGTCACCGAGGCAACGCGGGGAAGCCATGAAGGATGCGACGACGCGCCGGCGCACGGCCCCACCCCTCGGCCCGGGGAGGGCGCCGTCCGCACCGGTCGAGCTGCCGCCCCCGGGGGCAGCGTAACCATGACCGCCGCCCTGGCACTGCTGGCCAGCGCCGCGGCGCTGGCGCTGCTGCTCGTCGCCATCAGCTTCCTGCGCCGCCGCTACTTCCTGGTGCGGCAGCTTACCTTCCCGCTGATGGTCGCGGCGCTGGCCGCGACGCTCGAGGTCTTCGGCCGCCTGCGCCCCGGCTATCCGTGGCTCCCCCCGGCGCTCGCCTGGACGCTGCTGTTCCTGGGCCTGATCACCATCCTCCGCCTGCTGGCGATGTTCCTGTTCGACGTCCACCTGCTGGGCCAGCGGGGGGTGCGCCTGCCGCCGCTGCTGCCGGCGGTGGCCATGGCCCTGGTCTACCTGATCACCGCCCTGGTCACCCTCAAGCTCACCTTCCCAGCCTTCGACGTCGGGCCGTTGCTCGCCACCAGCGCGGTCACCTCGCTGGTGCTCGGCCTGGCGCTGCAACCGATCCTGGCCAACTTCTTCGCCGGCCTGGTGATCAGCCTCGAGCGGCCGTTCCGCATCAACGACTGGATCCGGGTGGGCGACCAGCAGGAGGGCCGGGTGGTGGCGGTCACCTGGCGCACCACCCACCTGCGCACCCGCGACAACGACAACATCGTCATCCCCAATGCCAAGCTCGCCGAGGAGCGGGTCCACAACTTCTATTATCCGCACCCGCTGCACCTCGAACGCATCCGGGTGCCGGTGCACTACCAGGAGCCGCCCTACCGGGTGCGCCGGGTGCTCGCCGACTGTGCCGCCGGCGTGGCGGGGACGCTCGACAAGCCGTCGCCCGACGTCTTCGTCGTCGCCTTCGAGGACAGCGCCGTGGTCTACGAGCTGCGCGTCTGGATCGACGACGTGGCCAACGCGCCGCGCATCGCCAGCGACCTGCGGGCGCGCGCCTGGGAGGAGCTGCGCAAGGCGCGGATGACCATCCCCTACCCGACGCGCACCCTCCACCTGGCCTCGCGGCCCGGGCCGCGGCGGCACCCGGGAGGACAGCGCCAGCGGCTGCCGGCGACGCCGGCGGCGATGTCGGGGGCCAGGCCCGCCGCGGCACCCCCCCGGGACGCGGTCGAGGCAACCGCCCAGGCCACCGGATCGGCGCCCTCCGCCGCCTACGACGCCGCCGCCGGCGCCGAGGCCGACGCATCTCTTGCCGCCCACCTGGCGGCAGGTGCGCCGGGCGCTCGCGAGGATGCCCCCTTCCCGGCCCGGCTTTACGTCCTCGAAGGTCCCGAGCGCGGCCGCTCGCTCGATCTCTCCGGCTCTCCGGCGGTCGTCGGGCGCTCTCGCGGCTGCACCCTCGCGCTCACCGATCCCAACGCCAGCAAGGAACACCTGCGCGTCGCCTGGGAGAACGGCAGCTATGTGCTGACCGATCTCGGCAGCAGCTTCGGCACGCGCCTCAACGGCCAGGCCGTCAGCCGGGCGGCCCTCTCGCCGCTCGATCGCATCGCGATCGGCGACACGGTTATGATCTTCGAGACCGATGAGCCCTGACACCAGTCCCGCGACGATCGGTCCCTACCGCATCCTGGAGCCGCTCCGCGAGGGCGGCGTGTCGAGCGTCTACAGGGCGGTCGCGCCCTCCGGCGCCGCCGTGGCGCTGAAGGTCTTCTCGCCGCACGTGATCGAGTCCCTGCCGGCCGCCGGCCCGGCCGCCGCCGGCACGCCGCACGCAACCGCCCAGCCGCACGCAACTGCCCAGCCGCCGTCGGGCGCCGGCGCCGCGCCAGGTCCTGCGCCCAGGTCCGGGGAGATCGTCGCCCGCTTCCACCGCGAGGTCCGCGCCGTCGCCGCGCTCTCCCACCCCAACATCCTGCAGGTGCTGGCGACCGGCCAGGACGGCGACCGCCTCTGGGTCGCCACCGAGCTGTTCGCCGGCATCTCGCTCGAGCGTTACCTGAAGGAGCGGCGTCCCACCGCCCCGCAGTCGATCGCGGTGCTGCGCGCCATCTGCCGCGGCCTCGCCCTGGCACATGGCCGCGGCTTCGTGCATGGCCACCTGTCGCCGCGCCACGTGCTGGTCTCGCCCGATCTGGCGGCGGTCAAGATCGCCGACTTCGGCCCCAGCGAGATCGACGTCGTGTCCGAGCTCGATTCCACCCTGCGCACCGGCGCCTACGCGCTGGGCTCCCTCCACTACCTGGCGCCCGAGCAGCTGGCGCGCCGCGGCGCCCCGTCCAATCCGCGCGGCGGGCCGCCGGGCACGCCGCCAGCGGCCGGACCACCGGCCGACGTCTACGCCGCCGGGGTGATCTTCGTGGAGCTGCTCACCGGCCGCCGCCCGGCCGGCAAGTTCACCCTCCCCAGCCATGCCAACGCCGAGCTGCCGGCCGCCACCGACGTCCTGGTCCTCAAGTGCCTGGCTCACGACCCGGCGCAGCGCTACCCTACCGCCGCGGCCCTCCTCGCCGACCTCGACCGCCTCGAAGAGGCCATGCGCGTCCGCCTGCTCTCGCACCTGCGAGGCATCTCGCGCCTCCTCGGCCCCCCCGGCAGCGGCCGCCGCGTCTGGCTGCTCGCCGCCCTCGCCCTGCTGCTGGTCGCCCTCGCCGCCGCCGGCTATCTGCTCGCCGGCCGGTAGGTCCCGCCACCGCCCTCCACGTGGGCGGCATCTCTCCCTTGTCGCCTCCTTACTGATGACCTAGAATGTAAGGAGTCTCGCGAGGGAGGCAACCGATGGCCGTGGCAAGCGCGAAGTTGACCGACAAGTTCCAGATCACGATACCAGTGGCAGTGCGCCGGTGGCTGGGTCTCAAGGCTGGCGACCGTGTCCTGCTGGTGCTCGAGAGCGGCGAAGTGGTGCTGCGCGCCGCATCGGGCGGCTGGACCGAGAGCTCGCGCGGCCTCGGGCAGGAGCTGTGGAGGGAAGAGGGAGGAGCCGCCGCCATCGACCGCGAACGGGACTCCTGGAAGTGAAAATGAATACACCGGCGGCGTCTCCCACGACGATCGCGCCGCCCCTCTATGGCGTGGACACGATGCTGTTCATCTATCACTTCGAACGCAATGAACGATTCGGCGAACCAGCGAGCGCACTCCTGGCGGCCGTCGAGCAGGGCCGCTGCCGCCTGGTGACCTCGGTAATCTCACTGATGGAAGTGCTGGTGATCCCCAAACGCCGCGGCATGACGGAGCTCTGCCGCCGTTATCGTGAGCTGTTCAGCTCGTTTCCCAACCTGACGGTCCAGCCGGTGGACGAGGAGGTGGCGGAGCTGGCCGCCGGCCTGCGCGCCGCACATGCGATCCGGACGCCCGACGCCCTCCACCTGGCGACGGCGTTGCGCAACCAGGCCACCGCGTTCGTGACCGAGGATCGCAGGCTGCCCCGCCTCCGCGAGCTGCCGGTCCTGACCTTGCGCGCCGCCCCTACCGCACCGTGACCTTGGCGTCCACCGACAGGCCAGGGCGCAGCGGGTGCAGGGCATCCTGCTGGCGGTCGAGACGGATGCGGACCGGCAGCCGCTGCACCACCTTGACGAAGTTGCCGCTGGCGTTCTCCGGCGGCAGCAGGCTGAAGCGGGAGCCGGTGGCGGCGGCGATGCTCTCGACGTGGGCCGGCAGGTCGACCCCGTAGGCGTCGACGTGGATCTCCGCCGGCTGCCCGGGCCGCATCAGGCGCAGCTGGGTCTCCTTGAAGTTGGCGGTGATCCAGACGTCGTCGAGCTGGACGATGGTCACCAGCTCCTGCCCGGGCTGGACGCGCTGCCCCGACTCGACGCTCTTGCGGCCGACCAGGCCCGACACCGGCGCCACGATCCGGGTATAGGAGAGGTTCAGCCGGGCGGTCTCGAGCTGCGCCGCCGCGCGCGCCAGCTCGGCGTTGGCCGAGCCCGAACGCGCCTTCACCTCGGCAATCTGCTGCGGCGCCGTGCGCGCCTTGACCAGGTTCGCCTTCTGCTGATCGACGGCGTCGCGGGCCTGGGCCACCCTCGCCGTGGCCGCCGACACGTCCGCCTGGGCGGCGTCGTAGGCCGCCTGGGCGGTGCGCGCGTCGTTGGCGCGCTGGTCGTACTCCGAGCGCGAGATCTCCTGCTTGTCGAGGAGATTCGAGTAGCGCTTGCGGTCCGCCTCGGTCTTGCGGGCGTTGGATTGCGCCTGCTCGGCCCGCGCCTTCGCCGCGTTCAGGTTGCCGATCTCGGTGGCGACCGCCTGGCCGGACTGGGCCAGGGCCGCCTCGGCGACGTGGAGCTGACCCTCGGCGTTGGCGGTCTGCACCGGCACCTCGGCGCTCGAAGCGGCGGCGCTGGCGCGCAGCCGATCGGCCTCGGCCCGGGCGCTGTCCGCCGCCGCCTGGAAGTCGGCCGGGTCGATCGTCACCAGCACCGTGCCGGCGGTCACGTAGCGGTTCTCTTCGACCTGCGGGTTCACCGCCAGCACCGTGCCGCTGACCCGCGCGCTGATCGGATGGATGTGGCCGTCCACCTGGGCGTCGTCGGTGTCCTCGTAGTGACGGGAGTGCAACCAGTAGAGGACCGCGGCCACCGCCAGCACCGCCACCCCGACGATGGCGAGCAGGCGGAACCGGCGCGGCATTCCCTTCTTCGGCGCCGGCGCCGCCGGGGGCGCCTCCTGCTCCGGCCCCTGGCCCTGCCGCTCCCGCGCGCCCGGCTGGCCCTGCGGCGCCGCCGGCCGCCGCTCGTCCTGCCGCGCGGCGCTCGGCGCGCTCTGCTGCTCGACCTCTGCCTGTGCCATGGCTACTTTGGCCCTCCCGGTGCCTGTCCGCTCAGGAACTGCTTGATCCCCTGCTCGACCTGCCCCATCGCGCGCAGCAGCTGCAACTTGGTGAAGTTGTGCGCGAACAGGCTGGCGATGTAGTTCTCGTGCGCCGCCGCCAGCTCCTGCTCGGCGAGCACCACTTCGAGGTTGTTGGTGACGCCGTTGGCGAAGCGGTCCTGCGCCGCCGCCAGCGTCCGCTCGGCGAGGTCGACGTTGCTGCGCGCCACCCCGACCGAGGTCTCGACCGCCCGCAGGTCGAGGAAATTGCTGCGCACCTCGTACTCCACCCGGCCCTTGAGGTCCGCGTAGTCGGCGCGCTTGCGCGCCAGCGTCGCATCGGCCCGCGTCACCTCGGCGTGGATGCGGCCGCCCTCGTAGATCGGCACCGAGACGCCGGCGATCAGCGTGTAGGTGCCGTCGGTCGACCCGAGGTTCTTGCCCACCCGGCCGTAGTCGCCGGAAACCGACAGACTCGGCAGGCGCTCGGCCGCGGCCGCATCCCTGGCGAGCTCCGCCGCCCTGACCGCCGCCTCGGCGCTCTTGAGGTCGCTGCGCTGGTAGGCCGCCTGCAGCGCCTGCTCCTCGGTGGGACCGCTCCAGGGCACGTAAGGCACCGGCGTGGTGACGGCGAAGCGCTGCCCGGCCGGCAGGCCGATCAGCCGTCCCAGGGTCAGCTTGTCTTTTTCCAGCGTCGCCTCGTCGATCGCCACCCGCTGATCGTCGGTCTGGCGCTGCACCGTGGCGCGGAAGCCGTCGATGGACGGCGTCAGACCGTTGCGCACCTGGTCTTGCGCCAGACCTTCGAGCGACTGCGACGCCTGGTGCTGGGCCTGCGCCGTCTCGAGGCGCGCCGCGCTCGCCGTCACCTGGTAGTAGGCGGCGCCGACCACCACCACCACCAGGTCGCGGGCGTCGGCCAGCGACAGCTCGGCGGCGCGCGCCGACTCCCGCGCCGAGCGGAAGTTGTACAGCGACTGCACGTTGAACAGCTGGTCGGTGAGGGTGAGGCGCGCGTCCTGGTAGCTGAACGGACCGATCACCTCGGGAAAGCCGGGGAGCTTGAAGCCGAAGGTCACCAGGCTCAGCTCGGCGGTCTGGTGGCGCACGCTGCCGGTGAGCTGCGGCAGCAGGTTCGACAGCGCCCGCTGGCGCTCGGCCTGCGCCACCTGGCTGTCGAGGCTCTTGTCGAGGACCCCGAGGTTGGCCCGCAGGCCGCGCTCGAGGGCGTCGGCCAGCGACAGCTGCAGCACCTCGCCGGTCGCCTCGCCGGCCGGCACACTGCCCTGGTAGCGGCTGGGGCTGCCAGCCACCGCCGCCGGCGACGGCGCGGCGGGCAGCGGCGTGGGGATGTTGGCCAGGTTGATGCCGGGATAGGAGCCGGCCAGGCCTGGGGCCTGCGCGGCGAGCTGCCGCGTCCCCGCCCCTCCGGCACCGAGCGCCGCCAGCCACAGCAGCGCCATGCCGGCCAGGGTCCTCTGTGCGATTCCGTTCATCTCCTCCATCGCTCCATCGCTCCCTTTCACTCGCGCTACCTCCGCACGACGGCGCTCGGCACGATCGGAGCCGTCCGTCCGCCCGTCATCCCGCGGAGCGCCGGCGGGCGCCCCCCGCTCAATCGAGATGAACCGCTCCCTTGCTTTCCGCGCCCCTCTTGATCAGCCAGCCCAGCGGCAGCATCACGAAGCAGGCCATCGCCACGAAGCGGAAGGCGTCGAGGTAGGCGAGCGCTCCCGCCTCGCGGGCGATGGTGCCGGCGACCACCGCCGTCGCCTGCCGCCCTGCCTCGTAGGCCGACGAGCCGCTCTGGATCAGCCGCTGGGTCAGGCCGGCGATGAGCTGGTTGTAAGGCGTGCCGCCGGCCCAGGCATGGGACACCAGCTGGTTGGTGTGCACCTGGCTCTGGCGCACCACCAGGTTGGTGACCAGGGCGATGCCGAAGCTCGCGCCCAGGTTGCGCGCCAGGTTGAACAGCGCCGACGCCGCGTTGCTCTTCTCCTGCGGCAGCCGGGAGAAGGCCGCGGTCGAGATCGGCACGAACAGGAACGCGATGCCGATGCCGACGATCATCCGGTAGCTGGTGATCGTCCAGTAGTCGACCTGCAGGCTGATGTGCGACGTCATCCACAGCCCGCCGCCGGAGATGATCAGGCCGATGGTGATCAGCGACCGTGCCCCGATGCGGTTGATCAGCATACCGGTGATCGGCAGCACCAGCATCACCGCCACCCCTCCCGGCGACAGCACCTTGCCGCTCTCCGTCGCCGTGTAGCCCATGAGGGACTGCAAGAACTGGGGCACCAGCACGGTGCTGCCGAAGAGGGCAAAGCCAAGAGCGAAGATCAGGACGTTGGACAGCGCGAAGTTGCGCTCGCGGAACAGCCGCAGGTCGATGATCGGGTCCCTGGTCCGCAGCTCCCACCACAGCACCGCCAGCAGCGCCGCCGCCGAGATGGCCGCCGACCAGGCGATCAGGTTGGAGCCGAACCAGTCGTCCTCCTGCCCCTTGTCGAGCACCACCTGCAGGAAGCCCAGGCCGAGGGTGAGCAGCCCGATGCCGACGTAGTCGATGCGCAGCTTGCCGCGCAGCTGCTTGATGCGCTCGATCAGGTAGGGCGGGTCCTTGATCAGCGCGCCGGTGAGCATGAACGACACGATGCCGACCGGCACGTTGATGTAGAAGATCCAGCGCCAGTTGAAGTTGTCGGTGATCCAGCCGCCCAGGGTCGGCCCGATCGCGGGCGCGAACACCACCGCCATCGCATACACCGAGAAGCCCATGCCGCGCTTCTCGGGCGGGAAGGCGTCGGCCAGGATGGCCTGGGCGCTCGGCTGCAAGCCGCCCCCCCCCAGCCCCTGCAGCACGCGGAAGAAGATCAGCAGCGGCAGGCTCGGCGCCAGGCCGCAGAGGAACGAGCTGGCGGTGAACATCACCACGCAGGTCATGTAGAAGCGCTTGCGGCCGAACATGTTGGAGAACCAGCCGGAGAGCGGCAGCACGATGGCGTTGGCGACCAGGTACGAGGTCAGCACCCAGGTGCTCTCGTCGTTGGTCGCCGACAGGCTGCCGGCGATGTGCGGCAGCGAGACGTTGGCGATCGAGGTGTCGAGCACCTCCATGAAGGTGGCGAGCACCACCACCATCGAGATCAGCCAGGGGCTGATGGTCATCTCGCCGGCGCCCGCCGCCGGAAGGCCGGGCGCGGTGAGCTCGTCGGCCGCGGCAGTCGCGGTGGTTGCATCGCTGCTCATGGGCGGGATTCGCTCGCCGCGGCGGCGGCCGCCGCCGGTTCGGGCAGCAGCGTCCGCAGCGCGCCCTCGATCACCGCGCCGATCAGCCGCTCGCGCTCGAGCCAGGGGAACTCGGGCCGGGCGATGAGCAGCGACACCAGGCCGTGGGCCGCCGCCCAGATCGTCTGGCTGGCGAGCTCGACCTCCGGGCTGTCGCCGGCCTCCGGGAGAGCCATGCACCGCGCCACCCGGCAGCGCATCCGCTGGTAGCAGTCCTGGCCGATCTCCTTGCGGCGGCCGAGGCTCTGGCCGCAGAAGGGCGGCGTCATGAAGGTGAGCTGGTAGTGGTGGGGGTGCTCGAGCCCGAACTCGACGTAATACCGCAGGCCGGCGGCCAGGCGCTCGCGCGGCGGCAGCTCCAGCAGGTCCAGGCGCTCGGCATTGGCCCGAAAGGCGTCGAAGGTCTCCTCGCAGATGCAGTCCAGGATCTCGGACTTGTCGCGGAAGTGGACGTAGATGGCCATCGGCGTATAGCCGATGCGCCGCGCGATCTTGCGCAGCGAGACGTTGCCGTAGCCTTCACAGACGAACAGCTCGCGGGCGGCGTCGAGGATCACCCGCCGCACCGACTCCTTGTGGTCGGCCCGGCCGCGGCGAGGAGGGACAGGAGAGTCCTGCTGCGGCTGGTCGGCTGGCTGCGGGTCGTCGGCTGGATCCATCGTCGGCACTCACTATACGGTGTATAGCGTAGTGCCTGACCTCCTCGCCGTCAACCCCTGCCCCGGCGGATCTCCTCGACCTCCACCACCCTCACCGTGCCCGCGACCGGGGGTCCTCGACCGCGCGGACCAGCGTCGCGACCCCGGCGATAATGGGACGCCGCGGGCGCCGACTGGCCGGCAGACCCGCGCCGCCAGCGAGGATCCCGCGATCATGGAATACAGGAGCTTCGGCGCCACCGGCCTCAAGGTCTCTCCACTCTGCCTCGGGGCGATGATGTTCGGCGCCTGGGGCAACCGCGACCACGCCGAATGCGTGCGCATCATCCACCGCGCCCTCGACGCCGGCATCAATTTCGTCGACACCGCCAACGGCTACTCCGAGGGCGAGTCGGAGATCATCGTCGGCAAGGCGCTGGCCGGACGCCGCCACCAGGTGGTGCTCGCCACCAAGGTCTTCGCGCCGGTCGGACCCGGCCCGAACGAGCGCGGCCTGTCGCGCAAGGCCATCCAGGAGCAGGTCGACAACAGCCTCCGCCGCCTCGGCACCGACGTCATCGACCTCTACCAGATCCACCGCCCGGATCCGACCACGCCGCTCGCCGAGACCCTCTCGACGCTCGACGGCCTGGTGCGCCAGGGCAAGGTCCGCTACCTGGGGCTCTCCACCAACCACTACGCCGGACCGGGCGTCTGGGAGAAGCGCTTCGCCGCCTGGGAGATCGTCGAAGCCCTGTGGCTCGCCGACCGCCACGGCTGGGAGCGCTTCGTCGCCCTGCAGCCGCCCTACAGCATCCTGCGCCGCACCATGGAGCTCGAGCACTTCCCGATGACCCGACGCTTCGGCATCGGCAACCTCGTCTGGAGCCCGCTCGAAGGCGGCTGGCTCAGCGGCAAGTACCGTCGCGGCGCCGCCAACCCCAACGACACGCACCGGGCGCAGACCTGGGTCGGCGACACCGCCAACCCCAAGTTCGAGCGCCGCCTGGAGGTCGTCGAACAGCTGCTGCCGCTCGCCGCCGCCCGCGGCGTCACCCCGGCCCAGCTCGCCAACGCCTGGGTGCTGCTCAACCCGGCGGTGCACAGCGCGATCATCGGCCCCCGCACCATGGAGCAGCTCGAGGACAGCCTGGGCGCCCTCGACGTCGCCATCACCCCCGAGGAGGCGGCGCGCATCGACCAGCTGGTGCCGCCGGGAACGTCGGCGCTCTAGAGCGAAACTCCCCGCCGTGAGAGGGTGGTGGCGCCGCTACGACGACCAGTGGCTGTCGAGACGGCTGTAGAGGGCCGCGAAGAGATCGACGCCGTCCCACAGGTTCTGCAGCCGCAGGTTCTCGTCGGCGGCGTGCTGGCTGTTGTCGTGATTGACCGTCGGCAGCAGGATCACCGGCGCCCCCGTGGCCTCGTGGAACAGGTACATCGGGATGCTGCCGCCGAGCATCGGCACCCGCACCACCGCCGCGCCGGCGGCCTCGTCGGCGGTCGCCAGCACGGCGCGCGAGACCGGCAGGTCCATCGCGGTCCGCGCGCCCGGGTAGCCGGCGCCCCAGACCAGGCGCACCAGCCGGGGATGGGCGCGCCGGGCGGCGGCGGCGGGACTGTCGCCGCCGGTGCCTGGCGCGCCTGCCGCGCCTGCCAGCAGCGTGTAGCCGGCGCGCCTCAGGTGCTCCTCGACGCGGGCGCGCACCTTGGCGGGCGTCTGGTCCGGCACCAGGCGGAAGTCCAGGGAGGCGATGGCGGTGGTCGGGATGGCGTTGCGCGCCTGGGCGCCCACCTGGCCGGCGCGCAGGCCGTCGAGGTTGAGCGCCGGCCGCATCAGCGCGTCCTGCAGGCGCTCGCCCGGCCGCTCGCTCGCCGCCATGCCGAGCTCGCTGGCCAGCTCCCCTTCGACCGCGGGCATGGCGGCGACCGCCTGCCGCTCAGCCGTGGTGAGCGGCAACACGTCGTCGGCGAAGCCCGGCACCAGCACCGCGCCGTCCGGACCACGCAGCGCGGCGAGCAGCTCGACCAGCAGCGCCGCCGGGTTGGGCGTCCAGTTGCCGTAGTGGCCGCTGTGCAGCGCGCGCACCGGTCCGTAGGCGGTGATCTCGAGCGGTGTCACGCCGCGCGCGCCGAAGCAGACCTGGGGCCGCCGGCTGGCGTGCACCGGACCGTCGGCGAGCAGCCAGGCATCGGCGGCGAGCAGCGCGCGGTGCCGCGCCAGCAGGGCGCCGAGGTGAGGCGAGCCGGCCTCCTCTTCGCCCTCGAAGAAGAACTTGACGGTGACCGCCGGCGCCCTGCCCGCGGCGCGCAGCGCGTCGAGCGCCGCCATCATCGCGACGATCGGCCCCTTGTCGTCGCTCGCCGACCTGCCGAACAACCGCCACTCGGGATCGATCGCCCCGGCGCCGGCGGGTGTGTCGGCCAGCGCCGCGAGATCCACGTCCCGCGGCGCCGCCGGCAGCGGCCCGCTGCGCAGCACCGGCTGCCAGGGCGGGCTGCGCCATTCCGCCGCGTCGACCGGCTGGCCGTCGTAGTGGGCGTAGATCACCAGCGTGTGGCGGGCGCCGGGAGCGCGCAGCTCGCCGTACACCACCGGCGGCAACCCGCCGTCGCCTTCGGCCGCCGCCCCCCCGCCGGCCTCCCCGCCGGCGGTCAGCAGGCGCGCCTCGATGCCTCGCCGCCGCAGCATGGCGATCAGCGCCGCCGCGTTGCTCCGGATCCCCGGCAGGTCCGCGGCGACGTTGGGCAGCGCCACGAAGCCGGCGAGCTCGCGCAGGATCGCGACCTCGTGCCGGCGGCGATACTCCCGGACGGCGCGTTGGAGGGCTGCCGGGTCCACGGCGCCGGTCGGGCCGCCGAGCGCTGCACCGCCAACCGCGGTCTGTGCGCCAGGGAGGCCCGGAGCCGGCGCCGCACCGCTCGCTGCATTCCCGGCCAGGACCGGCAGCGCCACCAGCGCGACCCCGGCGACCAGCAAGGCGCCGGCAGCGCCCGCGGCGACCGGGAGCGGCGTCCTCGTTCTCGAGCCCCGGCCCGCCGCACCGCCCAGGCGAACCCTGCGGACAGCCTCCCGCCACCGGATGGTCATCTCGCCTCCCCCTATCCCTCGGAACCCGCGGTGTGTCAGAGCTGCTTGCCCGAGAATATCCCGACTCCGGGCACCGGATCGAGAAGACTAGCCGTTTGATGGTCTCGAAGAATCTGGCTATCCTATGGCTATAATGAGGTTCGAGATCCTGCTGGCACCCGAGGCGATCGAGGACCTGCATCGGCTCGAGCCAGACATTCGAGCAGGTGTTCGAGCGGCAATCGAACTGCATCTCCGGCACGAGCCCACGAAAGTGAGCCGTAGCCGGATCAAGCGACTGCGAGGTCTGGCCAAGCCGCAGTTCCGTTTGCGAGTCGGCACCGTGAGAGTCTTCTACGACATCGTCGGCGCCGAGGTGCAGGTGCTGGCAGCTATCGAGAAAGCGACGGCGGCCAACTGGCTGGCGGAGCTAGGAGAAAAAGATGAAGAAGGCAGCTCTGTCGGACGTCAAGGACGACCTCTCGAGGTATCTCCGCCTGGCAGAAAACGAGGAAATCGTGATCACCCGCCACGGTAGGCCGGCAGGGGTGCTCATCGGCTTCAAGTCGGAAGACGAGTGGTTCGAGTACCGCCTGGAGTCGGACCCGCGTTTCCTGGCGCGGATCGAAGCGGCGCGCCGGGGCCTGGGCGCCGGCCGGGGCGTGCCGCTGGAAGAGATCCCGGAGTAGGCCAGCGGTCGTGTAAGATCGCCGACCCCTGCACCCTGGCGGCGCGGACCGCCCGACCGCGTCGATGGAGGCGTCGAGACCGATGGCCGACCTCAAAGGCAAGACCCTGTTCATCACCGGCGCCAGCCGGGGCATCGGCAAGGCCATCGCCCTGCGCGCCGCGGCCGACGGCGCCAACGTCGTCATCGCCGCCAAGACCGCGGCGCCCCATCCCAAGCTGCCGGGGACCATCCACACCGCCGCCGCCGAGGTCGAGGCGGCAGGCGGCAAGGCCCTGGCGCTCGAGGTGGACGTGCGCGACGACGCCCGGGTGGCGAGCGCCGTCGCCGAGGCGGTGGCGCACTTCGGCGGCCTCGACGTGCTGGTCAACAACGCCAGCGCCATCAACCTGACCGGCACCCTGGCGACGCCGATGAAGCGCTTCGACCTGATGTGGGGAGTCAACGCCCGGGCCACCTTCGCCTGCTCCCAGGCCGCCATCCCGCATCTGCGCCAGGCCGCCAACCCGCACATCCTCAACCTCTCGCCGCCGCTGGACCTGGCGGCGAAGTGGTTTGCGCCCCACCTCGCCTACACCATGTCGAAGTTCGGCATGAGCCTCTGCGTCCTCGGCCTGGCCGAGGAGCTCCGCGCCGACGGCATCGCCGTCAACGCGCTCTGGCCGCGCACCGTCATCATCACCTCCGCCCTGGCGATGCTCGGCGTCCCGATCCCGCCCGAGGCCTGCCGCAAGCCCGAGATCGTCGCCGACGCCGCCCACGCCATACTCACTCGCGACAGCCGCGCCGCAACCGGCAACTTCTTCATCGACGACGAGGTGCTCGCCGCCGCCGGCGTCACCGACTTCGACCGCTACGCCGTGCGCCCCGGCGCGCGGCTGCTCTCCGATCTGTTCCTGGGCTGAGGATCAGGATCCCGGCGCCCGCCGGCGATCCCGCGCCAGCAGCTCTCGCACCGCCGCCGCCGTCGGCAACCAGGGGATCGCCCCCGCTCCTCGGCACGCCAGGGCGCCGCAGGCGCAAGCGAAGTCCAGCGCCTCGGCCCAGCTGCCGCCGCGGCAGCGCGCATCCACCAGGCCGGCGCAGAAAGCGTCGCCGGCGCCCGTCGAATCCACCGCTTCGACCACGAAGGCCGGCGCGAATCGCCGGATGCCGGGAGCGCTCAGGGCCGCTCCCTGCTCGCCCAGGGTCACGACCACCGCCGCCGGCCCCAGGGCGCGCAACCGCTCGGCGCTCTGCAGGGCATCCTCGGGGGTGCGCAGCGGGGCGCCGGTGAGCGCCGCCGCCTCGACCTCGTTGGGGATGAGCACGTCGGCGCCGGCCGCCAGCCGCGGCGCCGCGGCCACGAAGGGCGCCGGATTGAGGTAGACCGGCACCCCGGCCGCCCGGGCGATCGCCATCGCGGCGGCGGCCGCCGCGGCCGGGACCTCGAGTTGCAACAGCAGCGCCGAGGCGCCGCGGATGCGTTCCGCCGCCGCCTCGACGGCAACGACCGGCAGCGCCATCGAGGCCGCGGGCGCCGCCACGATGGCGTTGCCCCCTCCCGGCAGCACCATCGGGAAGGCCACCCCGGTCGGCGCCGCCGCATCGCGGTGGACGAACCGGGTCTCGATCCCCTCCCGGCCGAAACCCTCCAGGAAGGCGGCGCCGAAGTCGTCGGCGCCGATGCCGGCGACGATCGCCACCTCCCCTCCCAGCCGCCGCAGCGCCGTCGCCTGGTTCGCGCCCTTGCCGCCGAGGCTGCGGGTGACGCTCTCGGCCAGCACCGTCTCACCGCGGCCGGGCAGTCGGGGGACGCGGACGCAGAAATCGACGATGCAGCTCCCCACGACGACGAAGGAGAGAGGACCGGTGGGAGCGCCGGGGCTCCCCGCGGTCATCGACCCGCGAGTGGCATGGCGACTGCGGCGTCCGGCGTCAGGCTTGCTCATCTCGGCTCCGCCAGGGATTCTAGGCTAGTGCCCCGTGTCAGGATTTCGCATCATTATTCGCCGGCCCTCCGGGCCACCCGGCAGCGTCCCGCGCACCATGCCCGGGCGGCGGCCCGCGCCCCCCGCGCCCGCGTGTGCTAGCCTCTGTGCGCGCCACCGTACCTTCGTCGATTCGCGGACACACCATTCCACCCGCCGCCGGCCGCGCCGCCGGCTGCCTTCGCCGAGGAGGCTCGTGATGAGATGGCTGCAAAGGTATGAGCAACCGATCTATGCGCTGCTTCGCGTCGTCGCCGGCCTGATGTTCGTCTGCCACGGAGCCCAGAAAGCGCTCGGCGCCTTCGGCGGCGCCGGCGGCAGCCTGCCGCCGCTGTTGATAGCCGGGGGCTGGATCGAATTGGTGGGCGGCATCCTGATCGCCATCGGCCTGTTCGGTTCGATCGCGGCCTTCATCTCGAGCGGCGAGATGGCGGTGGCCTACTTCATGATGCACGCGCCGCAGGGCGCCCTGCCGATCCAGAACAAGGGCGAGCTGGCGGTGCTCTACTGCTTCGTGTTCTTCTACATCGCCGCCCGCGGCTCCGGCGAGTTCAGCGTCGACGCCCTGCTCGCGAAGAACCGGCGGTAGCCCGGCGCATCCGGCTGCCGGCAGCGCCGGCACTGCCGACGCTGCCAGCGCTGCCATCGCTCCGCCGCCGCCCGCCTGCTGCCGGGCGGCGGCCTCGCCTCCATACCGCCCACCGCCGGCCCCGGCCGGCCGGCCGGCGTCGAGTCGCGCCGGGCGCCGAATGGTAGAGTCGCCGCCGCGATGAGCGTGCCGCAGGCTCCCGCCACCGTCTACCTGATCGACGCCAGCCCCTACATCTTCCGCGCCCATTTCTCCCTGCCGGACTCGCTCAGGAGCCCGGCCGGCGCCCGCGTCGGGGCGGTCTACGGCTTCGCCTCCTTCCTGCTCAAGCTGCTCGCCGCCGAGCGCCCCGGGCACCTCGGCATCGCCTTCGATCGCGACCTGACCGGCAGCTACTTCCGCAACCAGCTCTATCCCGCCTACAAGGCCCAGCGCACCGCTCCGCCCGCCGAGCTGGTCGCCCAGCTCGCCGATTGCCAAGCGATGGCCGCCGCCCTCGGCGCCGCCACCTTCATCCACGACCGCTACGAGGCCGACGACCTGATCGCCACCCTCTGCCGCCAGCTCGCCGGCGCCGGCCATGCGGTGGTCGTGGTCAGCTCCGACAAGGACCTCGCCCAGCTGGTCGCCGAGCACGTCACCCTCTACGATTTCGGCAAGGGCCTGCGCTACGGGCCGGCCGAGGTCGAGACCGCGTTCGGCGTCCGTCCGGACCAGATCGTCGACCTCCTGGCCCTGGCCGGCGATCCGGTCGACAACATCCCCGGCGTCGCCGGCATCGGCCGCAAGACCGCGGCCGAGCTGCTCGCCGCCTTCGGCAATCTGGACGACCTCTACGCTCGCCTCGAGGAGCTGCCCGGCAGCCGCCTGCGCGCCGCCAAGAGCCTCTACGCCAAGCTGCGCGAGGCCCGCGAGACCGCCTTCCTTTCGCGCCGCCTCGCCGCTCTGGCCGCCGACGCCCCGGTCCATGCCAGCCTCGCCCAGCTCGCCTACCGCGGCCCCGACCTCGAGGCCGCCGCCGCCCTCTCGGAGCGCCTCGGTTTCAAGCACCTCGGCGAACGCCTGCCCGTCGCTCCGCCGCCCGCCGCGGACTGAGCGGAAAACCGGCGGCAGGTCCGTCTACTCCCAGCAGCGCCGACTCCCTCCGCACACCGCCCGCTGAGGGGAAACCGGCGGCCAGTTCGTCTACTCCTTGGAGCCCGTCCGGCGCGGCGCGCACACGGCCCCACACCGCCCCCGCGCGGGCCGCGGCAAGGGCCAGCGCAAGGGCCAGCGCGTGTTATACTTAGAATCTTTTCCAAAAATGGTGTCGCCAAATTTGGCAGTGGGAGACCACGTGATCGAGCCCAACCAGGGCGCCGCCCCACCGAAGCCGCCGCCACGGGCGGTCAGCCCCCAGATCCGCAGCCTGGCGAACCTCATCCGGCTGAAGGAGACGGGCGGCGGCAGGAAGTTCGTGCTGCTGCTCGGTGCCGGCGCGTCGATCAGCTCCGGCGTGACCCCCACCCAGCGGATCATGCAGGAGCTCGTGGACCGGCACGGCGCGCACCTCACCGGCGACTCCCTTGACGAGCGCTTCGACAACCTCTGGCGGAGCGCGTCGCCCGAGAGCCGCCGCCTCTTCCTCGAACCCTACCTCACCCACCAGCCCTCTCCCGGCTACCAGCAGCTGGCGAACCTGATCCAGCAGGGTTTCTTCGACCTTGCCGTCACCTTCAACTACGACCGGCTGGTGGAAAGAGCGCTGCAGGACATCGGTTTCACCGACTTCAGGGTGGTGATCCGCGGCGATACCGACGAGAGCCAGATCGCCAGGCTCATCGACGAGCCGGTCGCCAAGTTCACCCTGCTCAAGCTCCACGGCAGCCTGGCATCCACCGATTCCTTCCTGTTCGACAAATCCGAGATGTGGAGCTACCCGCCCGCGATCAACGAGCTGGTGGCCAAGCTCACCGCCCGCGACCTCATCGTCTGCGGCTACGCCTTCAACGATCTCTGTGTCCAGCGGGCGTTCTCCTCCACCGGCGGCGCCGTGGTCTGGGTCAATCCCGGCGGGGCGCCGCTGACCATCCGGCCGGTGCTGCTCAACCGCCACTCCCAGGACTGGGCGATCCGCGGCGACGACGGCATGTTCGACCGCTTCGCCTCCTCTCTCGCGGGCGAGCTGCTCGCCCCCGCGGCGGACTCGCCGCCCAAGCCGTCACTGAACCCGTTCAAGTTCCTCGCCGCCTACGAGGTCGGCGACAAGGACTGGTTCCCCGGCCGCGCCCGCCTGCGCCGCGACGTCCTGACCCTGCTCGCCAAGGAGAACCGGCCCGTCCTCCACCTGATCGGCGGACCGAAGGCGGGCAAGACCTCTTTCGTCCGCGCGGCGGTCATGGCCCGCCTCGACGACGCCGCTTTCGAGGCCATCTACCTCCGCTGCCGCCCCGACCTCGAGAAGCGCATCGTCGATCTCGCCGCCAGCCGCCAGCCGCTGGCGGCGGCGCCGGCCAATCTCGCGGCGGCGCTCGGCGCGCTCGCGGCCGGCGACGGCCGTCCGGTGGTGCTCTTCCTCGATCAGTTCGAACGGGTCGTGCGCAGCACCCCGGACACCGATGCCGGCTGGCGGCAGCTGCTGGCGACCTTCCAGACGCTCGGCGCCGCCGCCGGTCCGCGCCTCCGGCTGGTGTTCGTGACCTGCGACGACAAGGAGTACTACAAGCTGGTGCTGAAGTCGGACCCGACGTCCAAGCTCGTCGAGATCGAGCCCTTGAGCCCGCTGCGGATCAAGGTGGCGCTGCGGTTCCTGATCAAGAAGAGCGGCATCTACTTCGACCCGCGGATCGTGGAGGCGCTGGTGGGCAAGCTGGCGGCTCCGCCCGACGGCGGCCGGCCCTTCACCATGGCGCACCTGCAGACCATCTGCTATCTCCTGGCCACCAGCTCCTGCACCACCTGGGAGAAGTATGCGGCCCAGACCAGCAGCCTCGAGCTCGAGAATGCGATCGACCTGGCGATCGCCGATTGCGACATCATGAATTTCCTCGAGGATTTCCCCACCCGCGGCGAGCGCCGGCTGGTGCGCAGCTTCATGCGGGTCGTGCCCGAGCCGAGCAAGCGCCTGATCGCGAAGTTCATCAAGGACCGCTTCGCCGACCTGCTGTGCGAGGCCCCGTTCCCCGAGCCCATGGCCTGAGCCGCCGCGGGAGAGCCCATGCCCGATGCCACCCTGCCCTCCCCGATGAGCCCGGACACCGCCCTCGGCACCGGCTATGCCGCTTCCTTGGCGGCTGGGCTGTGGGTCGATCGCGGCGCCGAGGCCACCCGCGTGCTGCGCTTCATCGCCGAGGCAGGCCGCCTGGTGGTGCTGTACGGCAAGCGCGGGATCGGCAAGACGGCGCTGCTGCGGCGCTGGGTCATGCCGCAGCTCGGCGATGGCGCGGGCTTCTATCTCGACCTCGGGACCACCTTGCACGGCGAGGCCGCGGCTCCGGACCGGTTCGACCGCCTCTGGGCCGCGATGCAAGGCGGCGCCACCGTCTTCGTCGACAGCGCCGAGGAGCTGCTCGACGCCGAGCCGGGCGAGCGCGAGCGCTTCCTGAGCCGGACGCGGGCGCTCGCCAAGCTGCCGGATTGCCGCTGCCACCTGGTCCTGGTGATCAACGAGGAACGTCTCCGCGACCTCTTCGTCTTGCGCTCGCAGATCCCGGACATCCTGGACCACACCCTCGAGATCGCCGGCATCGATCTGCGGCGGGGCCTGGCCGCGCTGCCCGGCGGCGGCGGCCCCGGCGCCGCTGCCTCCCCGCGGGACGGTGCCGCCAGGAGCGGCCCCGGCCTGCCCCTGGCAACCGCCGACCTGAGCAGCCTGGCCACGAAGAGCGGCGGCGTCAGCCCCGAGCTGCTGCGGATCATCGTCGCCCGGCTGCGCCGCTCGCCCGCCGCGGCCACCGCGCCCGCCGCGGCCGGCGCGGCCGGCGCGGCATCCGGGTCGCACCCGGCAGGCGAGGCCGCTCCCCCCAAGCTCGCGTCCCTGCTCTGGGACTACGTCAGGGAGCGTCTGGAGGCCCTTGCCGGCGGCCCCGACGGGGCGGCGGCCGGCTTCGATCTCGGTCTCGCCATCCTCGAGCAGGTGGCCGCCTCCGCCAAGTCGGCGGCGCCGCTGCCGTTGCCGGAGATCGCCTTGCGCATCGGCGTCGCCCTGGACGGCTGCCGGCAGACGCTGGCCAGCCTGCAAGGCGAGGAGCCGCTGATCCGCGAGATCGAGGAGGGGCGGTACGTGCTGGTGCCGGCCGAGCTGGCCGAGGTGGTCATCGCCGAGTGCCGCCGCCGCCAGGAGTTCGCACGCGAGAGCGAGCACCTGATCGACCAGGCGATGGCGGTGTGGCGGGCGAGCGACACGCTGCTGCCGCGAAGGGACTTCCGCGAGGTGCACCGGCATCGCCGCAACCTGCGCCTGCACCATGAAGAGATCGAGCTGCTGCTGCGCAGCTCGCTGCTCCATGACGACGGGCCGGGCCTGCCGGCGGCGCGCTACTGGCTGCAGCGCCTCGCCGACCCGTCGGCGGCGGCGGACATCCTGTCGAGCTCGCTGCTCCACCGGCTGGACGAGGTGCGCGCCCGCGCCGCCACGCTGCTCGGCGACCGGCCGGAGCCGGCGGTGCGCGACCAGCTCCACCAGCTCGCGCTGCGCGACCCGCAGCCCGCGGTGAGGCAGTGCGCGGTGGCCAGCCTCGCCCGCATGAAGACCGCGGAGCTCCGCGCGCAGCTGGTCGGCGAGGTGCATGCCGCCAGATCGCCCTATCGCGCCGCGGCGCTCGAAGCCCTGAGCATCTTCGACGACGACGCCACGGTCGAGGTGGTCAGGTCGCTGCTCGCCACCGGCGACCTCGATCCCGCGTTGCGGCAAGCGACGGTCGGATTGCTGTCGCGGCTCGGCATAGCCGAGGCGGCGGACCTGCTGCTCGCGCTCGCGCTGACGGCGCCGGTGCGGGCGGACCGCGAGGCGGCCGGCAAGGGCCTCGCCGCCATCGCCTCCGAGCCGCTGCAGGCCCATGTGCTCGGCGCACTCCGCGCCAACCGGTCGGCGGTGGCGCCTGCCGCCGCCCGGCCGCACGGCGGCGCCGGCCTGATGCGCGCCGCACGGCCCGCGGCGAGGCTGCTGCTCGCGCTCGCGATCGTGCTGGTCAACTTCAACGTCCACGGCTTCGTGCTGCTGCTGCGCAAGCGCTACCGCTTCGGATTGCTGATCCTGGCGGCCGAAGGCGTGGGAGTGGCTTGCTTCGCCGCCGGCGCGACCGTCACCGGACTCTTGATCCTGATGCTGAGCCTGAGCTGCGGCCAGCTCGGCGCGCTCCGGGTGGTTGCCGACGAGCGGCGTACCGGACCCGCCGCGGCGGCGGCCGACAACGATCGGCTCGCCGCTCTGCTCTGCCTCTCCTGCGTGCTGAGTCCCGCCTGCTGGTACCTCCACGGCCTCGTCCACGCCGCCGTCCGGCGGCTGCGCACCGGTGCCTTGCTGCTGGGGCTCGAAGCGTCCAGCATCTTCTTGATCGCCTCCACGACGACCCTCCACCAGATGCCTTGGACCGGCGTGGCGAGCTTGCCGGACCGTCTCCTGGCGGTCACCGCAAGAGGTTACTGGTGGCTCGGGGTGCTGCTGTTCGCGGGCACCTTCTTCTACGACGTCTGCGGCGTCCTGCTGGGAGAGATCGTCCTTGCCGAAGCCTTCGAATCGAGACGCCGGCGGCACGCCGTCTACAGGCTGCTGCTGCAGAACCCGGTTGCCGCGCGGTGCGTGATCGAGGACCTTGGCGCCGCCGATCCCACCGCGGCAAGGTGGGCACGATGGATCCTTCGCCGCTTCGGGCCCGCGATCCCGCAGGAGGTGCTGCTCGCCGAGGTCGGCAACCCACCGCGGCTGCCGGCGGCGCCGATCGCCCGCAGCCTCGCCGCGAGCAAGACGGAGGCGACGGTCCGCGAATTGACCGCCGCCTGGGCGGCAGCCGACAGCGAGGCGAGGCAGACCATCGTGACCCTGCTGGCGACGACGCCGACCGAAGCGTCGATCCAAGCGCTCGCCGAGCGCCGCCAGCAGTTGAGCTGGCCGCAACGCTGCCGCTCCGTGCTCGCCGCGTGGCGGTTCCGCTTCGGCGTCTGGCCCAAGCTGTCGCTCGCCGGCACCGTGCTCGCACTGCTGCTCGTCGGCCTGCTCGGCATCGAGGGCTACCGCGCGCTGCGCAACCCCGCCTCGACGCAACTGCGGGTGGTCGAGGGCGACGGCGACGAAACCGTCCGGCTGCGCACGGCGGACTTCCTCGCCTCGGTCTATCCGCAGCTTTCCGAGCAACGCCTCGCGGACTTGTTCGGCAACCCGCTGGTGCCGCAAAGGGTCAGGAAGGGCCTGGCGAAGAGCCTGAGCCTGGTGATCCTGCGCGGCGGTCTGCAGGAGAGCGAAGCGGCGCGCACCGCGTTGATCGGGGCCAGCGAGCCCGGGGAGGAGCCTTGGTTGCGCCACGCCGCGTTGACCAGCGTTGCCTCCACCCTGCGGGACCGCAGCGATCCGCGCACCGCCGATGCGCTGCGCCCCGTGCTGTCCGCGATCCTGATCAACGCGCGGGAGGATCTGCCCTTGCGCCGGCTGGCGCTGGCCGGCCTGGCGGCCATGGAGTCGGCGCCGGCCACCGCGGCCTTGCAGGATTTCGCCCTCGCCGGCTGGCCGCCTCCCCTGCCGGGCCGGGATGCTGGCGAGACCCAGCGTCGCGAGGAGGATCTCCGGCTCGAGGCCATCGCGGCCCTGCGCCGCATGGGCAGCCCCGAGGCGGCGGCGGCGCTGGGCCAGCTGGCCGCCGCCCCCATCCCGGCCAGCCTGCAGGCAGCGGCCCGGCAGGCAGGCGCCGACCCCTTGCGGCGGATTCGCGACGACCTCGATCAGGGCAAGCCGGACCACGCGGTGATGCTGGCAAAGCGTTTCCTGGCGGCGCCGGCGGCCGGGGCCGGCCCCGGCCCCACGGCCGAGGTCTACGCGCTGCTCGGCAGGGCCCGTTACCAGATCGCCAGCAGCGCGGTTGCGGACAATGCCGATTGGCGGAGCGCTGCCAACGACCTCCACCGGGCGCAGGCGGCCGGCAGTCCCGACCCCGAGGTGCCGCGGCTGCTGGCGCTGGTCCAAGACCAGCTCAGCACTCGATGACGTTGATCGCCAGGCCGCCGCGCGAGGTTTCCTTGTACTTGGTCTTCATGTCGGCGCCGGTCTCGCGCATGGTCTTGATCACCCGGTCCAGCGACACCTTGTGCGAACCGTCGCCGCGCACCGCGATGCGGGCGGCGTTGATCGCCTTGACCGACCCCATGGCATTGCGCTCGATGCAGGGGATCTGCACCAGGCCGCCGACCGGGTCGCAGGTCAGGCCCAGGTTGTGCTCCATGCCGATCTCGGCGGCGTTCTCGACCTGGGCCGCGGGACCGCCGAGCGCCGCCACCAGGCCGCCCGCCGCCATCGAGCAGGCGACCCCCACCTCGCCCTGGCAGCCCACCTCGGCTCCCGAGATCGAGGCGTTCTCCTTGTAGAGGATGCCGATGGCGCCGGCGGTGAGCAGGAAGCGCAGCACGCCGTCGTCGTCCGCGCCCGGGGTGAAGCGGCGATAGTAGTGCAGGACGGCCGGCACGATGCCGGCGGCGCCGTTGGTGGGGGCCGTCACCACCCGTCCGCCGGCGGCGTTCTCCTCGTTCACCGCCAGGGCGTAGAGGTTCACCCAGTCGAGCACCGAAAGCGGGTCCTTGAGCGACTCCTCGGGCTTGCTGGTCAGCTCGGCATAGAGCCGCGGCGCCCGCCGCGGCACCTTGAGCACGCCCGGCAGCACGCCGCTCTCGCGGCAGCCGCGCTCGACGCAGCGCTGCATCGCCTCCCAGATGCGCAGCAGGCCGGCCCTCACCTCGCCCTCGGTGCGCCAGCACCCCTCGTTGGCGAGCATCAGCTCCCAGATCGCCAACCCCTCCTCGCGGCACGTCTCCAGCAGCTCGGCGCCGCTCGCGAACGGGTACGGCAGCGGCGTCTGGTCGCGCACCAGCCGGTCCTGGCTGGCGGTGTCCTCGTCGACCACGAAGCCGCCGCCGACCGAGTAATAGGTGCGGTGCTCGAGCGTCCCGCCGGCGGCGTCGAAGGCGCTGAACACCATGCCGTTGGAGTGCAGCGGCAGCAGCTCCTTGCGGTTCCAGATCAGGTCCTCGCGCTCGGCGAACGGCACCTCGCGCATCCCGAGCAGACGGAGCTTCCCCTCCTCGCGGATCTCCGCCACCCGCCGCGGCATCCAGGCCGGATCCACCTCCTCCGGCGTCTCGCCCTCGAGACCCAGCAGCACGGCGCGGTCGGTGCCGTGCCCTTTGCCGGTCATCGCCAGCGAGCCGAACAGCTCGACCCGCAGCCGCGCCAGCGGCGACAGCAGCGACTCGCGCTCCAGCCGCTGGGCGAAGCGGCGCGCGGCGCGCATCGGCCCCACCGTGTGCGAGCTCGACGGCCCGATGCCGATGGTGAAGAGATCGAAGATGCTGATGGCCATTGGCAGCCGCTCCTCCTAGATCACCGCGAAATGACAGCGCGCCCGCCCCGAGGCTGGAAACGCAGCGGCGACGCCCCATGCGCCGCCGGCGCAAGTGTACCCCCGCAAGACCATCGTCTCCTGTCCTCGCTTGGACGGCGGCCAGTGTATGTTAACCACGTCACATAGCAGCGAAGGAGCCACCCGATGCTGGAAGCAGCGAGCCGCGAGTTGACGATCGGCGAGTTGGTCAGGTACCTGCTGCCCGAGCAGGGTCCACCACGGTTCTGGCCACCGCCCGACGTCTTTGCCGTCGCCGGTTCGCTGTTGCTCCAGTCGGGTGCGTACCTGAAGGTGGTCGGCGACTCCAGAGCGTGGCCACCCATCGGCAGCCGGCGTCGAGGATTCCTCGCGCAGGAGCCCCATGGGTGGGCGCCGGCGGTGCGGCAGCTTGGCAGGCAGTGGAGAGAGAACTGGCCGAAGGAACCGCCGCTGCCGATTCGGCGATGGTGGCGAACGATCGAGGGCGCAGGGAACCGAGCCCTCCATGAGCTGCGTAAGGATTCGAAACTCTGGAACGCTCTGCTCCAACTCTGCGCAGCCGCCGACGAAGCGTCGATGGGGCTTGGCTTTCATGGCAGCCAGGACCTGGCGGACGATGAGGAGCTGGATCTCTTGTCGTACCTCACCCAGCAACAGCTCCTGCGCCCGGAATGGGTTTCCCTCTGTCGGAGCATTCACCCCTCGCGGGCGCGGGTGCTGCCGAAGTGCCACACTCCCCAGACTGGGATCACGCTGAACTCGCTCACCCATAACCTTGCACTATGCCGGAGCGGCGATGTTCGGCCCGTCTGGAACGATTACCGCGGGCTGCTTTCGGGCGATGTCTTGAACGTCCTCCTCTTCCCCAGCCCGGGCACGGTCTATCCCGTTCAGTTCAAGGCTGCCGCGTCCGCTGGCCTGGCAGAGGACTTCGGCCTGTTCACCTTCCAGCCGCATCGCGATCCCGCGAAGCAGAGCCTCGAGGTAGAGCTCGACCGCCTGTACCACGAGGCCCGCAAGGTAACCGGCAAGATCGATGTCGTGGTGTTGCCCGAGCTCTCGCTGGACAAGGCTCTCTACACGAAGATCCGGCGCTGGAGCCAGCGGCACAAGGTACTGCTGATCTGCGGCGTAGGCGAACTGTCGCCGCAGGGTCGCGCGGGGCGAAACTACGTGGCGTTCGATACCGTGAGGCAGGATGGCAGCCCGGTTCCCATACAGCAATTCAAGCACCATCGCTGGCAGCTCGAACGCTCTCAGATAGTGCGCTACGGACTCGGAGGACAGCTCAATCCGGAACGGAAATGGTGGGAGTACATCCACCCCGAGGAGCGCACCCTCAACTTCGTCAGCCTGCGCGGCGGACTTACCTTCTGTTGCCTGGTCTGTGAAGATCTGGCACGCCAAGAGCCGGTCGCTCAGATCGTTCGCGCCGTGGGGCCAAACCTGGTGATCGCCCTGCTCATGGACGGGCCGCAGCTCGCATCGCGCTGGCCGGCGCGCTACGCAACCGTTCTTGCCGACGATCCGGGATCCTCCGTCCTGACCCTCACCAGCATCGGCATGACCGCGCTCAGCCGTGAGGCGGGCTCGCCAACGTCGCGAGTCGTGGCACTCTGGAAGGACGCCAAATCCGGGCCCGCAAGAGAGATCGAGCTGCCACCGGGGGCGACCGGCGTAGTGCTGGCCATCACACGGTGGTCCGGTGTCGAATGGACCGCGGATGGCAGATCCGATGCGGGGGTGGCGGTGACCAGCTATCCCAGCCTTGCGGGAGTGCATCCCATCGAGCTCGGCAGCCTGCCCGACCGGCGGGCGCCGCGGCGGAAGGCCGGCGGGCGGCCAGCGCGGCCCCTCGGCAAGCGCGCCGACGGCTAGCCGACGGCTGAGTACTGACTTCCGGAAAGACCGTGTCACACCGGTTGCGCTTCGCTGCCGATAGGCAGCCTGCGGCGGGAGCTACTTGGCAGCGCGCGTCGTTCGCTGGGCGCGCTGGGCGGCGCTGCTGCGTTCGCGGACGTGGCCGTGAGCAGCCCGCGCCGCCTCGTCGCCGGCGTGAGGCTGATGCGGCGATTGGGTGACCAGCCTGACGCCCACCTTGCGGGCCTGGCCGGTCAACTGCCCCAGGAGCTCCTTGCGAGCTTCGAAGAAGAGATCCCTGCCCTCATCCGGGAGCGTCGCGGGCTCTCGCTCCAGCAGAGCCAGGATCGAAGCATCATTCGGATCTAACTTCATGGCGGCGTCCTCGGTCGGAAAGCCGTTGGGCCATCCTGGAAACAGTCTACCGTAGCCGCCAAGCGCTGTCGAGGCTGCTGCTGTCGAGGCTGCTCGCGAGCAGCCCGCCGGCCATGGGCGAGTGAGGGCGCGTCGCGGAATGCCGCTCCCGGCGGCGCCTGTTACCACCGGTGGCGCCGCCGGGCGTCCCGGCACCACTGTATACTCGGCGAGCGCCCAGCCGGCCCGCGGCACCCAATCCCCAGCCACGAGGAGACTTGCCCTCGATGTCCAAGCCGTCCAGCCCGGACCATCATCACCAGAGCCCCTACCACCGCGTGATCATCCTCGGCTCGGGCCCCGCGGGGCTCACCGCCGCGCTGTACACGGCGCGCGCCGACCTGGCGCCGCTGGTGCTCGAAGGCAACCAGCCCGGCGGCCAGCTGACCATCACCACCGACGTCGAGAACTTCCCCGGCTTCCCCGAGGGCATCCTCGGCCCGGAGCTGGTCGACCGCATGCGCGAGCAGGCCCGCCGCTTCGGCGCCCAGGTCAAGTTCGAGGCCGCCACCGCGGTCGATCTGCGCCAGCGCCCGTTCACCATCCACACCGAAGAGGGAGGCGCCACCGTCTACCGCACCGACGCCCTGATCATCGCCACCGGCGCCTCGGCGAAGCTCTCCGGCCTGCCCGCCGAGCGCGAGCTGATGGGCTACGGCATCTCGGCCTGCGCCACCTGCGACGGCTTCTTCTTCCGCGACAAGGAGGTGGTGGTCATCGGCGGCGGCGACTCGGCGATGGAAGAGGCGACCTACCTCACCAAGTTCGCCGCCAAGGTCACCGTCATCCACCGCCGCCACGAGCTGCGCGCTTCGAAGATCATGCAGGATCGCGCCTTCGCCAACCCCAAGATCGCCTGGATCTGGAACACCGTGGTCACCGACGTCGTCGGCACCCGCGAGGGCGGCGTCACCGCCGTCCGCCTGCACAACAAGCAGACCGGGCTCGACAGCGACTACGCCACCCAGGGGGTCTTCTACGCCATCGGCCACCAACCGAGCACCGGCCTGTTCGCCGGCCAGATCACCATGAACGACGTCGGCTACATCCAGGTCCAGGAGCCGACCAGCCGGACCAACGTGCCGGGCGTCTTCGCCTCCGGCGACGCCATGGACCCCATCTACCGCCAGGCGATCACCGCCGCCGGCACCGGTTGCCGCGCCGCCCTGGACGCCGAGCGCTGGCTCGAGGAGCTTCACGACTGATGCCCAAAGTCTCGCAAATCAGGACCCTTGGCGCGCTCAAGGCGAGCGGCTACCGGCCGCGCCCGGTCAAGCAGGAGCTGCGCGACAACCTGCGGGAGCGGCTGACCGGCGGCGGCCCGCTGTTCCCCGGCATCCTGGGCTACGACCGCACCGTCATCCCGGCGGTGATCAACGCCCTGCTCGCCGGCCACGACTTCATCCTGCTGGGCCTGCGCGGCCAGGCGAAGACCCGCATCCTGCGCTCCCTGACCACGCTGCTCGACCCCGCCATCCCGGTGCTCGCCGGTTCCGAGCTCAACGACGACCCGCTCGCACCGATCTCCGTCCCCGGTCAGCGCCTGGTCGCCGAGGCCGGCGACGACGCCCCGGTCGATTGGCTGAGCCCCGAGCAGCGCTACAACGAGAAGCTGGCGACGCCGGACGTCTCGATCGCCGACCTGCTCGGCGACATCGACCCGATCAAGGCCGCCACCCGCAAGCTCACCTTCGCCGATCCCGAGGTCATCCACTTCGGCATCGTGCCGCGCACCAACCGCGGCATCTTCGCCATCAACGAGCTGCCGGACCTCTCGCCGCGCATCCAGGTGGGCCTGTTCAACATCCTCGAGGAGCGCGACCTGCAGATCCGCGGCTTCCCGGTGCGCATCCCGCTCGACCTGCTGCTGGTGTTCTCCGCCAACCCCGAGGACTACACCAACCGCGGCAGCATCATCACGCCGCTCAAGGACCGCATCTCCTCGCAGATCCTCACCCACTACCCGCCCGACGCCACGGTCGCCGCCGACATCACCCGGCAGGAGGCCTGGACCGAGCGCGACGTCGCGAACGTCGCGAACGCCGCGAACGCCGCGAGCATCGTCATCCCCGAGGAGTTCCGGTTGATGATCGAGGAGATCAGCTTCGCGGCGCGGGAGAGCGATCTCGTCGACCAGTCTTCCGGGGTGAGCGCGCGGGTCGCCATCTCGGCGCTCGAGCTGCTCGCCTCCAACCTCGAGCGCCGCGCCCTGGCGCTCGCCGGCGCGCCGCGGACCGGAACCACCCCCCCGGCGACGGCGACGGCGACGGCGACGGCGCGGGCCGCGGGCAAGGCGGCCGCCCCGCCGCCGGCCGGCGCCGCCGCCTCCTCCGCCTCCACCTCCGCCTCCGCCGCCGGCTCCGACGCCGACATCGCCGTCTACCCGCGCCTGGTGGACCTGCAGATGCTGCTGCCGGCGATCACCGGCAAGGTCGAGATGGTCTACGAGGGCGAGCAGCAGGGAGCCGAGGTGGTGGCTCGCCGGCTCATCGGCCAGGCGGTCAAGAAGGCCTTCGACCGCCGCTTCCCGGAGGTCGGCAAGGAGCTCGGCAGCGGCGGCGAGGACGACAAGGGGCCCTACGCCGGGATCGTGCGCTGGTTCGCCGAGGGCAACGCCGTCAACCTCTCGGACGAGCAGCCGTTCGCCGAGTACGAGGCCGAGATGCGCCGGGTGCCGGGGCTCGCCGACATCGCCAACCGCTACGGCGGCCGCAGCCGCGAGGAGCGGGCGCTCGCCGCCGAGCTGGTGCTCGAAGGGCTGCACCAGCACCTCAAGCTGGCGCGCAACGACCTCGACAGCCAGGTGAGCTACAAGGAAATGGTCAAGTTCCAGCTGCTCAAGCCGCGCGGCGGCAGCGGCCGGCGCGGCAGCGGCCGCGGCGGCGACGTGAACTGAGATCCCGGTAGACGAGCCGACCGCCGCCGCGTCCCGCCCATGCGCCACCAATATCTCTATCTCGATCCCGAGCTGATCCGGCAGATCCTCGCCGGCCTCGACCTGCTGCGGCTGTTCAACCAGCTGGTCCTGGCTTCCGGCGGCGACGTCGACGAGGCCATGGACTGGATGCGCTACCTGCAACGGCAGGGCTACCTGCCCGAGGAGCTCGACCTCGACCAGTTCTTCGCCAGCCTCGAGGAGCAGAACCTGGTGGGACGCGACGCCGAGGGCGGGTTGCAGCTCACCAGCGGCGGCGAGCGGCGCATCCGCCGCGGCGCCTTCGAGGAGATCTTCGGCGGGCTCGACCGCGCCGGCCCCGGCTATCACCCGGTGCACGACGCCGGCGAAGGCGTCGAGCGGCTGCCCGAAACGCGCCCCTATGCCTTCGGCGACGACCTGAACCTGATCGATTCGCCGCGCTCGCTCGAAAACGCCCTGCGCCGCACCAAGGGCGAGCTGACGCTGGCCGAAGAGGACCTCGAGATCTTCGAGACCGAGCACCTGACCTCGTGCGCCACGGTGGTGGCGATCGACATCAGCCACTCGATGATCCTCTATGGCGAGGACCGCATCACCCCGGCGAAGACCGTGGCCCTGGCGCTGACCGAGCTGATCACCACCAAGTACCCGAAGGACCACCTGGCGGTGATCCTGTTCGGCGACCGCGCGCAGGAAGTGCCGCTGAGCGAGCTCCCCTACATCCAGGCCGGCCCTTTCCACACCAACACCCGCGACGCCCTGCAGCTCGCGCGCGGCCTGCTGGCGCGGCGCAAGCAGCCCAACAAGCAGATCTTCCTGATCACCGACGGCAAGCCTTCGGCGATCACCGAGAACGGGCGCATCTACAAGAACCCGTTCGGCCTCGACATGCGCATCGTCAACCTGACGCTCGAGGAGGCCGACCTCTGCCGCCGCCAGCGGGTGGTGGTGACCACCTTCATGCTGGCGACCGACCCGATGCTCACCCAGTTCGTCGAGAAGCTCACCCAGATCAACCGCGGCCGCGCCTACTTCGCCTCGCCGTACAACCTCGGCGAGTTCATCCTCGCCGACTACATCCGCAATCGCCGGAGGCGCATCCGCTAGTGGCGCGCCGGAGGACACCGCCGCCGCCGCTGGGGCTGGCGGCGGCGGCCGGATGCCTGGTGCTGTCGCTGCTCGCCTGCTCCCGCGCGGGCGGCGGCCCGGGGTCGCAGCAGGCAACGGCGCCCGCGGCCGCACCCCTGCCGGCGCCCAGCAACATCCTGCTGATCACCGTCGACACCCTGCGCGCCGACCACCTGTCGAGCTACGGCTATCCTCGCGCCACCTCCCCCAACCTCGACCGCCTGGCCGCCGCCGGCGTGCGCTTCGACCAGACCGCGGTGCAGTGGCCCAAGACCACGCCGTCCTTCGCCTCGATGTTCACCGCCACCTACTCGAAGGACAACGAGATCGTGCGCCGCGTCGGCATCCCGGTGTCTTGCCGCTTCGAGATGCTGGCCAAGGTGCTGCACCGCCGCGGCTACTCCACCCAGGCGGTGATCTCCAACGGCGCCCTGGGCAGCGAGTTCAACTTCGACCAGGGCTTCGACACCTACGTCGAGACCTGGAAGCTGACCGCCCACTCGGGCGCCGACGCCAATCACGCCGAGGCGGTGACTCGCCTCGCCATCGGCCTGCTGCCCGGCCTCGAGCGCCAGGCGGCCGCCCACCGACCCTGGTTCCTGTGGGTGCACTACATCGACCCGCACTTCCCCTATCAGCCGCCTGGCCCATGGCGCAACCGCTTCCAGGGCGACCGCTTCTTCGACCGGGCGGCGAAGGTGACGGTCTCCGACCGGCCGCAGCAGCAGATGGGCGGCATCGGCCGCGAGCAGGTGCTCGACGGCCACGACGACCTCGCCTTCTACGTCGCGCGCTACGACGCCGCCATCGCCTACGCCGACGCCCAGATCGGCGCGCTGCTGGCCGAGATGGGGCGGCGCGGCCTGCTCGGGCGCACCCTGACCGTCTTCACCTCCGATCACGGTGAATCGCTCGGCGAGCACGCCTACTACTTCGACCATGGCCGCTTCGGATTCCAGACCTGCCTGCGCGTGCCGCTCATCTTCCACTATCCCGGGGTGCTGGCGCCGCGCGTCGACCGCCGGCCGGTTCAGCTCCTCGACCTGGCGCCGACCCTGCTCGAGGCGGCCGGCGTCGCGCTGCCCGGCGGCGTCTGGAAGCAGGGCCGCTCGCTGACGCCGCGGCTGCGCGGCCTGGCGCCGGGACCAGCGGGCGGCGCCGGCGGCGCTCCGCCGCTCCTCGCCTTCTCGGAAGCCGGCTGGGAGACCAACAACAAGTGGCAGAAGGCGGTGCGCGACGACCGCTTCAAGCTGCTCGTCGCCCAGACCTACCACGAGCAGCGCTGGATCGCCGGCGAGGGGATCGAGTTCGCCCTCTACGATCTCGCCGCCGACCCTCTCGAAACCAAGGAGGTCGGCGACCGCTATCCTGCCGACCGCGAGCGCCTCAAGCGCGCCCTGGGGGCCTGGGACCGCACCCCGAAGCTCGACGTCGAGACCGACCAGCCCACCGCCGGCTGCCGCCCCGGCCAGCAGAAAGCCATCGATCCCCAGACCCGCGCCCTGCTGCACTCGTTGGGCTATCTCTGATCGCTGATCGCGAGCTGTCCGGGCGGCCGCGGGTCAGTGCACGACGATCCGGCGGGCTCCCGCCAGGTTGCACGGCTCCTCCGTGCGTGACGGCAGTTGACAGGCATCCGCTCGGCGGCTACGGTCCCCAGCATGACCGCAACCGATGCTGTGCAGCCGCGCATTCACCTGCCGCGTGCTGCGATCGAAGACTTTTGCCGGCGGTGGCAGCTCAAGGAGCTGGCCCTCTTCGGATCGGTGCTGAGGCACGACTTCACCGCCGAAAGCGATGTCGACGTGCTCGTGACGTTGGATACCGAGGCCCGGCAGAGCCTGTTCGACCTCGTCGACATGCGCGAAGAGCTAGCGGCCCTGCTGCATCACAAGGTCGACCTGGTGACCAAGGGTAGCCTGCGCAACCCCTATCGTCGCCATGAGATTCTGACCACGCGGCAAGTCCTCCATCCCGAGATACCTTGGCGGAAAATCATCGCCCAGCGTAACGTACTGGCTCATGAGTACGGCGAGGTAGAGCCCTCGCTGGTGTGGGTTCTCGTCACCGACCATTTGCCACGGCTCGTGGCGCAACTCGAGCCCTTGCTTCCACCCCCACCTTCGGAAGGCTGACGCCGTTGCGAGTGGCGCTCTGCACGGGCGCGGTCAAGATCGCCGCGACGCGATCGAGAAGACTGCCTGCGTCTTGAGCACGGCGAACCCGGCGGCCCGGTACCAGCGGTGGGTGTCCGTGCGCACCACGTTGGTGCGCACCCGCACCGTGGCGAGACCGCGCTCGGCGGCCCAGGCCAGCGCAGCCTGGACCAGCGCCTTGCCAAAGCCTTCGCCGCGCCGGGGAGCGGCGACCACCAGGCCGGCGATCTCGCCGAACGGCTCCGATTCGAGCGAGCGCACCTCGCGGGCGTGCAGCCAGCCGACCACGGCGCCGTCGTCCTCAGCGGCCAGGACCAGGTGCTCGGCCCGGTCCAGCAACCACGCCAGCCGCGCGGCGGCCTGCTCGGCATCCGTCGGATAGCCCAGCTCGGTCGCCAGGGCGGCGATCGCCCGGGCATCGGCGGGGAGGCAGCTGCGGATGCGCATCGGGCGATCAGTCTACCTTGCCCTTGCATCACCCCCGCCATCCCGCTGGTGGCTTCGTGGCTTCGCCGCGGCAGGCCAGCTACCGCGCGGGCCGGCCGCGGTGCGGGTAGAATGTGCGCTCGGAACCGCGGCCAGATGATCGATCTTCGCCCAACCAGGACACCCGCGCTGCCGGCATCGCCGGCCGGCCTCCGGCGCCGCGCCTGCCGGCTGGCGGCCACCCTGGGCCTGGCTGCCATGGTCCTTGCCGCCTGCGGGAAAGGCGGCGGCGGCGCCGCGAGCCAGCCCGCTGCCGGCAACACCGCTGCCACCAAAGCGGTCGGCGCCGCGCTGCCCGACGCCTGCGAGCTGATGACCGCGGACGACGTGCAGGCGGTCACCCGCGAGGTCTCGGGCTCGCTCAGCAGCACACTGGAGGACGCCGTCGGCAAGGATCCCTCCCAGTGCTCCTACGGCCTGGGCGGCGACGTGCCGCCGAAGGTGATCAGCCTGTCGGCGCGCCGCGCGCCCGGCACCGAGCAGGCGGCGAGCCAGCAGGAGACCGCCGAATCGGGCCTGCGCTCGATCGCCACCGGGGCGCCGGTCGAGGACCTGCCGCGGCTGGGCGACGGCGCCTTTTGGGTGGGCGGGCGCATCGACCAGCTGCACGTGCGGTATCGCGACACCCTGCTGATCTTCACCGTGCAGCTCGAGCAGGATCCGCTGCGCGCCGCCCGCACTCTCGCGTCCCAGGCGCTGGTCAGGCTGGCGCGGCCGGCCGGGCCGGCCCGGCCGACGCAGCCGGAGAACGCCGCCCCGCCCGCCACCGGCGCGCCGGACACCACCGCCCCGCCGCGGCGGCCAGGAGGTTCGTCTTGAACGCCGCCGGGCCGGCCATCGCGAAGTCGTCGTCCACCGGCCGGATCGCGGCGGGCACCCGGCGGCACCATCCTCTTCGCCGGCAGGCGACCCGCACGCGGCCGCGGCTGCCGGCGCTCCCGGCCCTGATCGGGGCCGCGGCGAGCCTGGCGCTGCTCGCCACGCAGGCGAACCCGCCGGCGGGAGCATCCGCAGCGTCCGCAGCGTCGGCACCACTCGCGGCACCTCCGGTAGCCACTCCACAGGCGCCGCCGCACGCCTATGTCCCTTACGTCGTGCCGGCGGCGGCGCCCGGCGCGGGCCCTGCTGCGGATCCGCAGCTACCCGCGTACCCGGACGCCAGGAGCGCCGGCCTCGACCCGGACGCCTTGACCCATCTGATGCTGCGCGCGGCCCTCTTCCAATCCGACGCGGTGGTGATCCTCGCCGGCGGGCGGCTGGTCGCCGACGCCCGCTTCGGCAAACCACCAGGGCCGATCGAGGTGGGCTCGATCACCAAGGCGGTGGCCGGGTTGGCGATCGGCCGGCTGCTCTCGACCGGCAAGATCCGCTCCCTGGACGAGCCGGTCGCCGCCTGGTACCCGCAGTGGCAGAACGGGCCGAAGCGCGCGATCACCCTCCGCCAGCTGATGAACCACACCTCCGGGCTGGCCGCGCAGCCCACGCCCGAGGAGGTCTACGCCAGCCGCGACCTGGTCGGGCTGGCGCTGGCGGCCGACCTCGCGAATCCGCCCGGCAGCCGCTTCTTCTACAACGACAAGGCGGTGAACCTGCTCGCCGGCATCGTCGAGAAAGCGAGCGGCAAGAAGCTCGACGAGTACCTGCGCGACGAGCTGTTCGCGCCGCTCGGCATCGCCGGTTTCTCCTGGATGCGCGACCCCGCCGGCAACCCGCACGTCCTCGCCGGCTTGCAGCTCGACGCCCGCGACCTGGCGCGCATCGGCCAGCTGATGCTCGACGGCGGCGTCTACGCCGGCAAGCGCCTGCTCGACGCCGGCTTCGTCGCCGAGTCGGTGCGCGCCGCGCAGCCCTTCTCGCCGACCGGCGGCCTGCTGTGGTGGGTGATTCCCGAGTGGTCCAAGCTGGTCATCGACCAGCCGCTGCTCGACACCTGGCGCCAGGGGGGCGCCGACCCCGCCTTCCTCGCCGCGCTGGCGCCGCTCGTCGGCCGCGAGATTCCTCGCCAGGAGCTCTTCGTCACTCTCGACCGCGCCTTCGGCCACGACCGCGCTCTGAGCATGTGGGTCGACAACGTGCCGGCCCGCAACCTGTCGACCCCGAAGGTGACCACCGGCCCGCCCGTCGGATTCCAGGCCAGCGGCGCCCTCGGCCAGTACCTGGTGGTCATCCCTGGCGCCCACCTGGTCGCCATCCGCCAGATCCGCCAGCGCCAGCACCGCGCCAGCGGCGACGACTTCGAAGAGTTCCCCGACCTGGTCCGCGCCCTGGTCCCGGCGAGAGCCGCCCACCACTGATGCCGCGAGCCCGGAGGAGGTCTCGACCGACCATGCGATCTTCCAGCGTTACGCTCTGCCTGTGCGCCGTGGTCCTGCTCGCCACCGGCTGCCACCGGCCGCAGCCGCCGGCGCAGCAGGGCGGCGGCGCGCCCACGGTCAACCGCAGCGCGCCCGCGCAGCGCCAGCGAGCCGCGGCGGTGAACCTGGCGTGCAAGCTGCTGACCAAGGAAGACGCCGAGGCGCTGCTCGGCGGCCCGGTCCTCGACCCGCCGGTGACCAGCACCATGGCCGACATCGGCGTCGTGTCGTGGCGCTGCGGCTACATCTCCGAGGCGAAGAACCCGACCAGCAAGGTGGTGACCCTGCTCGACAACCATTGGCAGCAGGCCAGCGACGCCCGCAGCGCCTTCGAGCGCGCCCACGTCATCTCGCAGACGATCTCCGGCCAGGCGCCCGAGAACGTCGAAGGTCTCGGCAAGCGCGCCTACTGGGCAGGCGGCAAGGTCAACCAACTCAACGTGCTGGCCGGCGCCGACTGGTTGGTGATCGGCGGCACCCTCGGCCCGGGCCTCGACCAGCAGGCCCCGGCCAAGGCGGCAGCGGCCAAGATCCTCGCCCACCACCAGGATCAGTAGCGCTGGCGCAGCACCTCGTAGAGCGCCACCGCCACCGAGCTCGACAGGTTCAGCGCCCGCAGCTCGGGATCGTGCATCGGGATCGCCACCAGCCGGTCCTGGTAGCGCTTGCGCAGCCCCAGCGGCAGTCCGGCGCTCTCCCTGCCGAACACCAGCACCACCCGCTCGGGGTAACGCACGCTCCACAGGTCCCGCGGCGCCTCGGCGCTGAAGAAGAAGGGCTCGCCCAGCTCCGGCAGGTGCCGTTCCAGGCTCTCCCAGGACGGCCATACCCGGGGCGCCACCCGCGGCCAGTAGTCGAGGCCGGCGCGCCGCACCTCGCGGTCGTCGAGCGAGAAGCCTAGCGGCTCCACCAGGTGCAGCCGCGCCCCTGCCGCCAGGCACGTGCGCCCGGCATTGCCGGTGTTCCAGTGAATCTCCGGCTCGACCAGCACCACATGGAGATCCTCCATCCACCCAGCTTAACCGAGCCCGCGGCCACGGCCCACTCGGCAGCCGGCGGCGGCCCGGCCGCAGGACCTCGAGCCCGGGGCCGCAGGCGCCGTCCAGGGCCTGGGCCAGCCGCTCACCAGCCTGGCAGGAAAGTTGCTTTAGGTGAAGGCGCGCGCTCGCCGCGGCAGTTCCCTTGAACCAGCGGTTCCTTCGAAAGGAGTCTTGATCATGCTTTGGACCATTGTGGTGATCCTGCTCATCCTGTGGTTACTCGGCTTCACCGTGCTTCACGTCGGCGGCCTCATCCACCTGTTGTTGGTGATTGCCCTGATCGTCGTCGTCGTGAGGTTGATCCAGGGAAGAGGGGTCTGACCGCGGCGTCGTGATCGGCGGCCGTCGCCGGCGGCCGCCGCACGAGGCCGCCGGCCTCTCCGACTCGTCCTGCGTATCCTGCTGACTAACCCCTACACGCTCGCAAACCTCGTGCACGGCATGCACCGAGCCGTGGCGGCTTGCCGGTCAGGAGCCGTCGCGGCCGGCGCCCCGGGCGCCGCTCGCCGTCGCGTATCCGCAGTCCAGGAAGATGCAGCGTTGCTTCGTGCCGTGATGCAGCTTGGCGCAGCGCACCCCGGCCCGGCCGCGCACCGCGACAAAGACCGCCGCCGCCAGCAGCATGCCGAGCGGCGGCGCCCCCAGATACACCCAGAAGCCGTGCCAGGCGCCGGCGTGCAGCGCGGCGGCGAAGCTGCGCGCCGGGTTCATGCTGCTTCCCGAGAGCGGCGCCTCGAAGGTGATGAACAGGGCCGCCAGCAAGCCGGTGCAGAGTCCGGTCAGGTGGGGGCGGCGCGAGTTCGACACCGCCAGCACCACGCCCATCATCAGGCTGGAGATCCCGAGCTCGGCGGCAAAGGCGACCAGAGCGCCCAGCATTCCCGGCATGGTGACGATGCCGCGCACCGGCGGCCCGCTGAACGCGGCTCCATACCAGAGCTTCACCAGCAGCACCCCGCCGGCGGCGCCGGTCATCTGGGCCGTGACGTAGAACGCCGCATCCCAACCCGCCACCTTGCCCAACCGGTAGAAGGTCAGCGTCATCGCCGGGTTCAGGTGCCCACCCGAGCGCTGGCCCCACGGCGAATAGGTCAGCGCCATCGCGACGAGCCCCATGCCCACGCCCATGAGGGCGCGCCGCCCCAGGGGTCCCGGCAGCGCCCGGCGCAGCGCCTCGGGGCCGGCGCCGAGCAGCGTGCCGAGGACGCCGGCGCCGATCATCAGCGTGGCAAGCAGGGCTGCCTCGATCAGGTACTCCGGCCAGTGCGCGCGCAGCGCGCCGATCGCTCTCGCCACTCGCGGATTCTATGGAACCGCCGCCGCCCTGGCGACCGCCCATGGCTCGCGCCAGCATCCGCCCGCCAGCGTGGCCGGGTCGGCGGGCGGCCCGGCGGCAAGCGCCGTCTCGCCGGCAGCGGATGGACATGACCGGGAGCATCCACCAGAATCGCTCGATGGCGGCCCCCGACCCCGGCGCTGCCGTGCCGGCTCCTCCTGCCGCCGCTCCGGCGGCCCCACCGCAGGGCGTTACCGCCGGCGACATCAGCCGCGAGGTGCGCGACTTCGCCCGCCGCCAGCAGCGCCGCCGCCGGGTGGTGCCGCGAGCCCTGTTGGTGGGCATCCTGGCCGGCCTTGCCGCGTCCGCCTTCCGGATCACCCTGGACGCCGCCGACCGGCTGCGCAACGGCTTCTTCCGCTTCGCCCACACGCTGCCGCCGCCCTGGGGCCTGCTGCTCGCGATCGCGCTCTGCGGCGCCGGCGCCGGCGCCGCCCTCTGGCTGGTGCGCCGCTTCGCGCCCGAGACCTCCGGCAGCGGCATCCCGCACCTCAAGGCGGTCCTCCACCGCCTGCGCGGCATGAGCTGGCGGCGCGTGCTGCTGGTCAAGTTCGCCAGCGGCACGCTGGGCATCGGCAGCGGTCTTGCCCTCGGGCGCGAGGGGCCGACCGTCCAGATGGGCGGCGCCATCGGCCAGATGGTGAGCCAGTGGCTGCACGGCAACGCCAGGGAGCGGCACACCCTGATCGCGGCCGGCGCCGGCGCCGGGCTGGCCGCCGCCTTCAACGCCCCGCTCGCGGGCGTCATCTTCGTGCTCGAGGAGCTGCGCCGGGATTTCCAGCCCGGCGCCCTGACCGGCGCCTTCGTCGCCTCGGTGACGGCCGACGTGGTGGAACGGTTGCTGCTCGGACAGTCGCCCGTCTTCCGCGTCGTCAACCCTCCCGTGCCGCCGCTTTCGAGCCTGCCGCTGTTTCTCGCGCTGGGGCTATTCGCAGGTCTCCTGGGCGTCGCCTTCAACCGCACGCTGCTCGCCAGCCTGCGCCTGTTCCAGCGCACCGCGTCCTGGCCGCTCGGCCTGCCCGCGGCGCTGGTGGGCGGGGCGCTCGGGGTGGTGGGCTGGTTCGTGCCGGCGGCGCTGGGCGGTGGCGGTCGGCTGGTCGAGGCCACCTTTGCCGGCCGGGTGGCGATGGGCACGCTGGCCGGCCTGCTGCTGCTGCGGTTCGCCATGACCATGCTCAGCTACGGCTGCGGCACGGCTGGCGGCATCTTCGCGCCGCTGCTGGTCATCGGCGCCCAGGCAGGCCTGCTGGTCGCCCTGCTCGGCCAGACGCTCTTCCCGGCGGCCGCCGGCTTCCATGCCGCCTTCGCGGTGGTCGGCATGGCCGCCCTCTTCGCCGCCATCGTGCGGGCGCCACTCACCGGCATCGTGCTGCTGCTCGAGATGACCGCGCAGTACTCGCTGATGCTGCCGCTGCTGGCCGCCTGCTTCACCGCCTACGCGCTCGCCGACCTGCTGCGCGATCAGCCGATCTACGAGGCGCTGCTCGAGCGCGATCTGCTGCGCGGCCAGGAGCGGACGCAACCTGGCCAGACCACCCTGGTCGAGCTGCTGGTGGAGGCCGGCGCACGCTTCGACGGGCGGCGGCTCGCCGACCTCGGCCTGCCGCCGGGCTGCTTGCTGGTGACGGTCGAGCGCGGCGGCGCCGAGGAGGTGCCCTCGCGCGACACCGTCCTGCGCGCCGGCGACCGCATCACCGCCGTGGTCGCACCGATCGCCGCCGGCGGCGTCGAGCAGCTGCGCCGCGGCGTCGAAGCGCGCGACGCCGGCGCCCGGCGTGGGCGATCCACGGCGGCCGAGTAGACCGCGAGGCGCGGCGGCGCCCGCGGCCCCGCCACCGCTTGCGCCGCGGCGGCCGTGACGCCCATTTTCTGACGTATCCTGAACCCCATGCAGACACCGATCGACCTCTTGCAGCGGCAAGCACGAGCCTTCCTGGCCATGCACCACGGCCCGCCGATCCTGTTGCTGCCCAACGCCTGGGACGTGGCCAGCGCCCGCGTCGTCGCGGCGGCCGGCGCCCGGGCGGTGGCCACCAGCAGCGCCGCGGTGGCGGCGGCGCTCGGCTACTCCGACGGCGAGCGGCTGCCGCGCGAACTGATGCTCGAGGCGGTGCGCCGCATCGCCGCGGCGGTGAGCGTGCCGGTGACGGCGGACATGGAGGCCGGCTACGGCCGCTCCCCGGAGGAGGTGGCCGAGACCACGCGCGGCGTCCTCGCCGCCGGCGCGGTCGGCATGAACCTCGAGGACGGCACCGGCGACGCGCAGGCGCCGCTGCGGCCGCTGGGCGAGCAGGTCGACCGCATCCGCGCGGTGCGGCAGGCCGCCGCGGCGGCGGGAGTGCCGCTGGTGCTCAACGCCAGAGTGGACGTGTTCCTCGCCCAGGTGGGCCCGCCGGAGGGCCGCCTCGCCGAAGCGGTGCGGCGCGCCAACGCCTACCGGGAAGCCGGCGCCGACTGCCTGTTCGTGCCTTGGGTGTTCGCCGCCGACCAGGTCGCCAGCCTGGTCCGCGAGATCGCCGGCCCGGTCAGCCTGCTGGCCGGCCGCGCCACCCCGCCGGCCGCGGAGCTGGAGCGTCTGGGAGTCGCCCGCCTCAGCGTCGGCTCGGGCCTGATGAAAGCCGCCCTCGGCTTCGCCCGCGACGCCACGCGAGAGCTGCTGGTCGAGGGCTCCACCGCGCGCCTTTTCGCCAGTCCCCTCGCCGCGTCCGAGTGGGAGAGCCTGCTGCAGGGGGTGCCATAAGCAGCGGCCGGACCCGCCGCGCCCACGGCACCTGCCGCCCCCGCCGCGCCCGCCGCGCCCGCCGCCGAAATCGAGCCCGGCGCCTGACTCAGCCCCGGTTGGTTTCCTCGCGGCCGGCGCTAGGGCGGCCCTCTTCTACGGTCCCCGGCGGCTCGGCGAGGACGAGTGACCGTTGAGGATCTTCCAGCCGTCGCCGCGGTCGATCAGGGTCATGCCAAGGACTCCGCCGAAGCTGAAGCCGCCGCCCTTGGGGTCCACCAGCCGGGTCTGGAACCGCGTCAACACCTGGGCGACGCCCGGCGCCAGCGGCGTGATCTCGCTGTCCTGGAAGGTGTTCTGGACCTTGGTGCCCGGGGGAAGCGCCAGGAAATACTTCCGGATCTCGTCCACCGAGCGGGCTTCGACCACCCCGTTCGCAACCCAGCGGAAACGCGCATCCTCCGCATAGAGCCGCAGCAAAGCGTCCCAGCGGCCGGCCGCCGCAAGCTCGCAGTAGGAGTCGAGCGTCGCCTGGACGCCGCTGCGGATGGCAACGGCCTGCTCCTGAGTCAGCTCCCGCGCCGGCACGGCGCCGGCGCCGGCGATCCCGCCGGCCATCCCGCCGGTGAGGCCGAGCAGGAGCGCCAACACACGGCAGGTCATCGATCGCGGCATTCGCGGCATTCGCACCATTCGCAGCATTCGCACCGTTCGCACCGTTCGCAGCATTCGCAGCATCGAGCTCCTCCTTTCCGCCCCGGCCACCTTCAGATCTCGTCCTGGGCGTTGGGGTCGTACTGCATGGCGCCGGCGACGTTGCCTTCCGGGTCGCGGAAGAAGATCAGGTGGCCGACGGTAGGGATCAGGGTCCGCGGAATGATGATCGTGCCGCCGTTGGCCACCACCGCGGCGGCGACCGCATCCACGTCCTTGACCGAGAGCGAACACTCCCAGCCGATCGTGCGCTGCCCGGCGACCAGCTCCCGGCGTTGCTGCAGCGCCCCGCGGATGCCGGGCTCGCCCTCGGTGCCGGTCATCGCCTGCAGGAAGCCCGGCGGCCCCCAGGCCTCGAAGCGCCAGCCGAACACCCGCTCGTAGAAGCGGCGCGCCCGCTCGAGGTCGTCGGCGTTGATCGCGAAATGCGCCACGTTGGCTGCGGCACGGGGCTCCGGGCTCTGCGGCATCTCCGGTACCTCCTTTCGAGGCAAGGCAGACTCAGGACGGGCCCACCATAACCCGCTCCCGGCGCTGCGTGTTAGCTCTATACTGACAGTGGATGTCGAGATCGCGCCAAACCGCGGAACCGCAGGTGCGGGCGGCCTCGGTCGCCTGGGCCTCCGCCTTCGTCTGGCGCAACCGCGCCAGCCTCTGGGGGCATCTGCTCTTTGCCTCCCGCGGCATGCTGACGGTGCACACCGGCGCCGGGCTGTGGGTGGTTCCCGCCCACCAGGCGATCTGGATCCCGACCGGCGTCCGGCACGACGTGGAGATCGCCGGCGGCGTCGCGATGCGCGCCCTCTATCTGAGCGACTCGCTCGGTCGCCTGCTGCGCGGGCGGCTGCCGGGCAGCTGCCGGGTGGTCGAGATCACCCCTCTGCTGCGCGAGATCCTGCGGCGCGCGATGCGCCTGCGGACCCTCGACCGGCGGGTCGTGGCGGAGAGGCATCTGCTCGACGTCCTGCTCGACGAGCTCACCATCCTGCCGCTGGTCCCCCTCGACCTGCCGATGCCGCGGGACGCCCGCGCCGTCCGCGCCGCGGCGCTCATCCGCGCCGATCCCGCGGCCCGCCGGACCCTCCCCGAGCTGGCGCGCGCCGCGGCGGCGAGCGCGCGCACCCTCGAGCGGCTGTTCCGCCAGGAAACCGGCCTGCCGCTCGGCCTGTGGCGGCAGCGGGCGCGGCTCCTCCGGGCGTTGCAGCACCTCGCGGAAGGCGATTCCGTCACCGCCACCGCGAGGGCCGCGGGCTACGAGAGCCCCAGCGCCTTCGTCGCCGCCTTCCGGCGCGCCCTCGGCACGACGCCCGGCCGCTACTTCAGGCGCGCCGCCGCCGCGGCTGAGGAAGCCGAAGAGCCCTCCTCGCCCCGGCTCCGTGCGAAGAGCTGACCGGCAGCCCGCCCTGCCGGCACCGGGTTAGGATCTCGGCGAGGCGGAGGTGCCGATCATGAACCGCGAGAGCCAGGAGACCGGGCGGCACCGCCTCATCCCGACCGGCGAGGCCACCGCCCTGCTGCCGGTGGCAGACGGCCGGCTGCCGCCGGTGCGGGTGATCGGCACCGCGGCGATCCGCGACGGCCTCGACGAGGTGTGCCTGCAACAGGCGGTCAACGCCCGCGGCGCGCCCGGCGTCGCCGATCTGGTGCTCAATCCGGATGCGCACCGCGGCTACGGCGCTCCCGTCGGCTGTGTGCTCACCTCGCCCAGCCACATCTACCCGGGTCCGGTCGGCGTCGACATCAAGTGCTCGATGAGCCTGTTGCAGCTCGACCTGCCGGCCGCCGAGATCGCGGGCCAGGCGGTGCGCCGGGCGCTCATCCGGGAGATCGGGCAGCGCGTGCCGACCGGCGCCGGCAAGGGTCAGCGCAGCGTCCGCAAGTCGCGGCGCGTCGCCGCGGCGCTGGGCGAGGAAGCGGTGACCGAGGGGGCGACCGCCCGGGTCTGCGCCGCCCTCGGCATCCCGGCGGACTGGCCGGCGCGCTGCGAGGATTGGCGCCACCTCGGCCATGACGGCACGGCGGACGCCCTGCGTGCGCGCCTGGCGGAGCTTCGCGCCGGCGGCCGCTTCGGGAACTTCGTCGACAAGATCGGCCAGCTCGGCTCCTATGGCGGCGGCAATCACTTCGGCGAGTGCGAGGTGGTGCACGTCGGCGCCGGAGGGGACGGCAACGGCGCCGCCGCGGCCAGGGAGCGCGCCGAGCGCGCGGCGACGGCGTTCGGGCTGCGCGACGGCCACGTCGCTTTCCTCTCGCACTGCGGCTCGCGCGGCTTCGGCCACGACCTGGCGCAGCGGCAGTTCCGCGAGATGCGCCACCACTTCGAGCGCTGGCACCTGGCGCTGCCGGCGGGCGACCCGCACCTGGTGTACGCCCCGCTCGGCACGCCGCAGGCGGACAGCTACCTCGACGACATGGCGATGGGCGCCAACTTCGCGACCGTCAACCACCTGCTGATCAATGCGCTGGTGCTCGAGTCGTTCGCGGCGGTCTTCCCGGGCGTCGGCGGCCGGCTGGTCTACTTCATCAGCCACAACATCGCCCGCCGCGAGCAGCTCGACGGCAAGCCGGTTTGGGTCCACCGCAAGGGCGCCACCCGCGCTTTCCCCGGCGGGCATCCGGAGCTTGCCGGCACGCCGTTCGCCGAGGTCGGCCACCCGATCCTGCTGCCGGGCAATCCCCAGGCGGGCTCGGCGGTCATGGTCGCCGATCCGGGCGCGGCGCTGGCCTGCTACAGCGTCAACCATGGCGCCGGACGCGCGCTGGGCCGCAGGCAGGCGAGCCGCCAGCTCGATCAGGTCGCGGTGGACCGCTCCTTTGCCGAGCGCGACATCCTCACCAACACGCGGATCTACCCGATCGACGAGGCGCCGGCGGCCTACAAGGACTTCGAGGCGGTGCTCAGCTCGGTCAAGCTGGCGGGCCTCGCCTCCGAGGTGGCCCGCCTGGACGCGCGCTTCGTGATCAAGGACGGGGCGCCGGCGGACGACTGAGCCGTCGCGGGCGCGGATCGCAGCATCGGCCGATCCAGGCCATCGGCGGGGCGCTGCCGGATCAGGACGGCTTCGCGGGCATCAGGCGGCGCGCGTCGAGGTACGAGGCGAGCGCCTCGGCGGCGCCCGCCGCTGCCGCCGCCAGGGCCACGTAGCCGTCGGGCCGCACGAGGTAGACCGCATGGCGCCGCAGGCCGGTCCGGCCCGTCCCGGGGCGCCACGGAAACACGTGCAGCGGCAACCCTCGCGTCTCGCACAGGGCACGGACCTCGCGCGCCGGATCGCCGTAGACGTGAACCTGCCAGTCCAGCGAAACCAACGGCGCGTAGTTGTCACCGTCGCCGTTGGCGACGCCCTCGATCCATGGCAGGCGGTCGCCGCCGTGCACCGGCCCCACGCGCCCCGCGCTCAGGCTGCTGCCGCGGTAGTTCACCGCCGTCTGTGAGACGGTGCGAAACATGAGGCGTCGCAGCGCCGCGGACCTGAGGAGCAGCGGCAGCAGGCGCGGCACGACGTTCAGCCGCAGGCGCCGGGTGACCGCGCCGGAGCTCGTCACGCTGGTGAAAGCCCGATCGGTCGTCGCCACCAGGCGCCGCGCGAAGGCGATCCGTTCCGGCTCGTAGCTGTCGAGGATCGCTGCCGGTGCCCGACCGCGCAGCACGGCGGCGAGCTTCCAGGCGAGGTTCGCCGCGTCGCCGATGCCGGTGTTCATGCCCTGGCCCCCCACCGGGCTGTGGATGTGCGCGGCATCGCCGGCCAGGAAGGCACGGCCCTGGCGAAAATGATCGGCGACCCGGTGGTGCACGCGGTAGGTCGAGAACCAGTTCACGCGGGCGACGTCGATCTGCATCCACGCGATCACCCGCCGGCTCACGTCGCTCCACGACAGGCTCTCCGGCAGGTCTTGGGCCGCATCGCGCACCGTGCCGACCAACCGCGCGCGCCCATCGCCCTGCAAGGGGAAGACGGCGAGGAATTCGGTAACGTCCAGGCCGATATGCACTTCGCCATTCATCGCCGCGCCGCTCGCCGCCACGTCGGCGACGTAGAAGAGATGGGAGTAGGTGCCTCCCGGGAAACCGATGCCAAGCGCCTCGCGCACGGTGGAATGGGCGCCGTCGCAGCCGGCGACGTAGGCTGCCTGGCACGCTTGCGGCTCCGCATCGGCGCGTTGCAGGCGCGCCAGCACACGGCCGTCCTGCTCCGCGAAGCCCAGGAGCCGCGTCCGGCGCTCGATCTCGACGCCGAGGTCGGCGAGGCGATCGCTCAGCAGGCGTTCGTGCTCGTCCTGGGGAAAGCTCAGGGCGTAGGGGAACGGGCTGAGGCCCGCGCCCATGTCGCCGAGGGCGAGGCGCGCGGCGCGCCTGCCCGCCACCCAGAGATTTGCCGCGACCGCCTTGCGCCCGCGCGCGACCACCGCGCCGGCGAGGCCGAGCTGGCCGTACAGTTCGAGCGTGCGGGCCTGCACGGCGACCGCGCGCGACGTCGTCCCCGGCTCGGCGGTGGTGTCGATGATCCTCACCCGCACGCCAAGTCGCGTCAGCCATAAGGCCAGCACCAGGCCCGTCGGCCCGGCGCCGACGACGAGAACCTCGGTGTTGGCGCTCGGCGACCCGGTCACGCTCCCCCTCTACCTGCGGGCAACCGGCCGGCAGTCGTCGGCCGACCACTCGGTGTGCATCACCACGTTGGCCACATTCCGATAGTTCTGTGGGCGGTTCGCGGCCCGCAGGCCCGGCGTGTAAGATCTACTGATGAACCTCCGGAGTGGCCGGAGCGGAGAATCGAGTCGACCCATCGTCCCCGAAGGGAGACCCTATGAAGAAGGATGTCCTCAAGAAAGGCTTGCGGCTTCAGCTCCATCGCGAGACCTTGCACGCCCTCGAAGACGCGCAGCTCCCCGCAGTCGCTGGCGGCTCAGTTACCACGTGTGTCCCTACCTGCATCCCCTGTACCACCTACACTAAGTATTGCTGAAGCCACGTTCGGCAGGGGACCGAGGACTGGATGGCGCAGTCGGCTCCCCCTCTCCCCTCCCGGCTTGCATGCGGGGAGGGGAGAGGGTTCCCACCCAGGCGCCTAAGCCGCGACGCCCCCGGCCCCCACCTCCAGGTCCGGGCTGGTGCCGACCCCAGGCACGATCTGCTGCGGCGCCCAGGCTTTGCCGTTGAAGGTTGACCAGAAGATGCGCTCGTCGCCGAGAGTGCCTTTCCAGGCCATGTATAGCAACTTGTTGAAGACCGCCAGCGCCGGCCCGACGCTGGTGGCGATCCCTGGGACCACCTGCTGCGGCGTCCAGATGGTGCCGTTGAAGCTCGACGACCAGAAAATACGCTGGTCGGCCGCCACACCCTTCCAGCCAGCATAGAGGGCGTTGCCGAAGGCCGCCAGCGACGGCCCCTCGCTGGTGGCGACTCCCGCCAGCAGGTTCTGCGGCGCCCAGCTGGTGCCGTTGAAGGTGGTCCAGAAGATGCGCCCGTCGCCGAAGCTGCCTTTCCATCCCATGTAGAGGTCGGTGCCGAAAACCGCCAGCGAGGGTCCGACGCTGGAGGCGATCCCGGGGACCTCCTGCTGCGCCGCCCAGCTCGTGCCGTTGAAGCTCGACCAGAAGATACGCTGGTCAGCTGATCGAGAGCACCGAGGGGCGATTGACTGCATCGTGGACCGCGGTGGTGACCGCATCCACCCATCCCTTCTCGGTCCACGGTGCGAAGTAGACCGTGACATTCGCACCCGGGGCAACCGCGCCGGCGACGTCGATGTCGAGCGCCACCTCGGTATCTTCGTCGCTATTGATGCCGGGCGCATTCGTCGCTCCGTCGACGCCGACCGCGGTGAGGTTGGGAGTCTTGAGCCCCAGGCCGTTGAAGAATTTCTGGATGTCGCTCAGCCGATAGCCGCCGCCGAACTCGAGCAGGCCGATGGTCTGGCCGGTCGCGGCCTGAGAGGACGGGAAGTCGTAGAGCTTGGCCACTTGCGGCGGGGTCAGTGGGTTGATGCCCAGCGCCGGGCTGCTGACGCGAGCGTGGAGCGGCCGCGCCATCTGGCGGTTGTCCAGGCCGAACACGGCCTCGACGACGTTCGACAGGTTGGCGGGCAGGTGCAGATGGCCCTCGCGCCCGCGGTAGGCATGCGTCGGCGTCTCGTAGCGGCCGAGGTCGACGGCAAAGGCGCGGCTCATCTGCTCGACGGTGCCCGAGGCGATGACGGACCGCCGCGCCGCGTTGGACTCGATCACCGTGAGGCCCTGGCCACGAGCGAAGTCGGCGACCGCCGCGAGATCCGCCGGCGCCGCGCCGTAGCGCGCGGCGAAGTCCTCGCGAGAAAGGAACCTGCGCTGTCCCGGCGGCGGCGCCGCCAGCTCCTCGGGACCGGGCAGCGGTGGCGCATCGGGGCGCCGCCGCACGCGCAGGGTCACGGACAGGGTCTCCGCCGGATCGGCGGGACCCACCAGGCGAGCGCCGGCCGCCGGCACCCGCGCGCTGTTTTCGAGACGGCTGTAACCGGCGGGAATCTCTCTCATCTCGTTCTCCTTGACCTCGCGGCGAGCGTGCCATGAGGCGTGATCCGGGCGATCCCCGCACGGGATCCCGGATCCAGGCAGATCACCGCACCGAATTGCCTTCGCAAGAGAGACGAAAGGGAACCCGGGATCCCCTCACCGGGGCGAACGGAGCGCCCGCAGCTCTACGCAAGGGCCTGGCGGTGCATCACGCCGACGACTCTGGCAGGCCGGGGAGGGCGGGAGAAAGTAGCGCACGAGGGCCGCGTGGCGCGCGCGACGCAAGAGCCCTGAGAGGGCAAGGGCCAAAAACGGCGATCGGCGAACCGGTCACGCTCCCTCTCTACCTGCGGGCGACCGGCCGGCGATCGTCGGCCGACCACTCGTACCACGAGCCGTCGTAGTTGCGGACGTCGGCGTAGCCGAGAGCCCGCAGGATCACCCACGCCTCCGCCGAGCGCACGCCGCCGGTGCAGTAGGTGATCACCCGGTCCCCGGGCTTGATGCCGGCGGCGAGGAGCCGTGCCCTCGCCGCGACCGGATCGATTCGCCCCAGCGGATCGAGCAGCGCTTTCCATTCGACGTGCACGGCACCGGGGATGTGGCCGCCGCGCGCTTCGAAGTAAGGAGTGGCGCCGTGCCATTCCTCGTCGGACCGCACGTCGAGGACGATGCTCCCGGCGTGCAGCGCCTGGTCCACGTCCGCGGCGCTCGCGCGCAGCGCCGCGACCGGCGCCGCTCGGAACCGTCCTGCCAGCGGTCGTTCGTCGGCCGTCGAGATCGGCAGCCTTGCCTCCCGCCAGGCCTCCCAGCCGCCGTCGAGGAGCCGCGCCTGCGGGTGGCCGAGATAGGCAAGCATCCAGACGATCCGCCCCTCCTCGCCCCACCCCGTCCGGGCATTGCCATAGACCACGGCGGCGCGGTTGGAATCGACGCCGAAACCCGCCAGGCGCCGGGCCAGTCCGTCGAGGTCGCGCGGCAGCTTGCCGGTGCGTCCCCAGCCGTCCCGGAAGTCCGTCCAGTCGATCCGGACCGCCCCCGGCACGTGCCCGCGCCGGTAGTCGCTCGCCGGCCGGGCGTCCAGGATCGTCACCGTACCCGCAGGCCGCGAAGCCAGCTCGCCAGGCGTCGTCACCAGGCTGAGCGCAAGGCCCAGCACCGCATGCGAGATCACCAAATCTCCTGAGCCTGGTCGTGGCAGCTGTCCGCGCGCCACGATTCACCCGTAGCGCGGCTCAGTTTACCGCCGCGTCTTGACCGCCATAACCGGGATGAATCATACTCACACTCATGAGTATGACAAAGCGCATCCAAATTCCCGTCGCCGATCAAGACCGTTCTCACTTTCAAGCGGCTGCCCGCCGGGCCGGCCTGCCCTTGGCGGAATGGGCTCGGCGACATCTGCGAGAAAAGGCGGATGAGGTGCTGAGCGGCGCACCTCTTGGTCCCCTCGCAGCCCTGGCTCTGCTGGAGAGCCTCGAGGCGCCGGTCGCCCCCGTGCAGACCATGATCGAAGAATCGGTTGCCGGACGCTACTCGTGATCCTGATCGACGCGAATATCTTCATGTATGCGGCAGGGCGGGAGAGTCCGCAGCGATTGCCCTGCCAGCGGTGGCTGAAGAGACTGGTCGCCGGAGAAGCCCCGGCGGCCTGCACCGACGCCGAGGTCCTGCAAGAGATCCTGCACCGGTATCGCTCGCTCAAGATCCCGGAAGTCGGGTTTCAGGTCTTTGACGCCGTGACCCATCTGGGTATCCCGATTCTGGCGGTCACGGATCGCGCCCTGCGGGAGGCCCGTGCGCTGCTCCAAGGTCACCCTGATCTATCCACGAGGGATGGCGTTCATCTCGGGGTGATGCGGGAGCATGTGATCCAAGAGGTGCTCTCTTACGATCAGGGCCTCTCGCAGGTGTCGTGGGTCAAGCGGCTCGAAGCGTGAAGCCCGTAGATTCTGCCAATCAGGGAGCCAGAATCTTCGCCAGCACCTCCTGCACCTCGCCGACGTCCAGCGGCTTCGTGAGGTGGGCGAGAAAACCGGCCTCCTGCGACCGCTCGTGGTCCGCGGGTAGGCCGTAGCCGGTGATCGCCACCAGGCGCAGGCTGCCGTCGACGACGCCGCGGAGGTGGCGCGCCACCTCGTAACCGTCCATGCCCGGCAGACCGATGTCGAGCAGGGCCACGTCGGGATGCGCGCCGGCCGCGGCGGTGATCGCCGAGGGTCCGTCGTAGGCCAGGGTGACGGCATAGCCGGACCTGCCGAGCGCCTGGCCCAGCAGGTCGGCGGCGTCGCGATTGTCGTCCACCAACAGCACCCGGTGCGCCCGGCCTCGGCCTTCGCCCAGGCCCCCGGCGCCGGCCTGGGCATCGCCAGCGGCGTCCTCCGGCACGGCCGCCGGCGCCGCCGGCACCGGCGTCACCGGCTCGGCGCTCGCCGGCAGCACCACGCGGAAGGTGCTGCCGCGGCCCAGCCCGTCCGAGTGGGCGCTCACCCGCCCACCGTGAAGGGTGACCAGGCTGCGTACGATCTCCAGCCCTAGCCCGAGCCCGCCCTCGCGGCGCTCCGCGCGGCGGGGCCCCTGGACGAAGGGCTCGAACAGACGCGGCAGCAGGTCGGCGGCGATCCCCGCGCCGTTGTCGCGCACCACGATCTCCACCTCGTCGCCCTCGTCGCCGATCGCCCGCGCCGCCAGCTCGATGCGCCCGCCGGGCTCGGTGTAGCGGGCAGCGTTGGTCAGGAGATTGGCGACCACCTGGGCCAGCCGCTGCGCATCGGCCTCGACGCACAGGCCGCTCGCCGGCACCGTCTGCACCAGATGGTGGCGGCGCTCCTCCAGCAGCGGTTCCACCATCTCGACGGCGTGCGCCGTCACCGCCGCGATCTCCACCGGCGCTCGCCTCAGCATCACCTTGCCGCGGGTGAGCTTCGAAACGTCGAGCAGGTCCTCCACCAGCCGCAGCAGGTGCCGGCCCTGGCGATCCAGGATGGCAAGCTCGCGCTCGAAGGCGTCCCCGGACTTCAGCCGCAACAGCTGGATGGCGGTGAAGATCGGCGCCATCGGATTGCGCAGCTCGTGGCTGAGCATCGCCAGGAACTCGTCCTTGGCGCGGTTGGCCGCCTCGGCCTGCAGGCGCAACCGGTCCACCTGCTCGCGGGCGGTCACCTCGTCGGTCACGTCGAAGCCGACCATGATCACACCGTCGACCCGCCCATCGACGGTGCGCAGCGGCTCGTAGACGAAGTTCAGGTAGATGATGCCGGCCCGGTCTGCGCCGGCCCGGTCTGCGCCGGCCCGGTCTGCGCCGGCCCGGTCCGTGCCGGCCCGGTCCGCTTCGGGGCCCAGCCTGATGGGGCGCTCCTTGCCGAAGTACGGGATGCCGGTCGCCATCACGCCGCCCAGCAGCTCGTCGAAGCCCTGGCCGTGCAGCTCCGGCAGCGCTTCGAGCAGCGGCTTCCCCATCACCTCGTCCACGCTCCTCCCCCACAGCCGGCAGGTGGCCGGATTGGCCAGCTCGACCACCAGGCGCGGCCCGCGGAGGATGCAGATGGGCGTCGGCGCCTGCATCAGCAGCGACGCCACGTTGCGCTGTTGCAGGTCGGCCTCCGCCCGTTGCCGGGCGACCGCGGCGCGCGACCTGGCCAGCGACAGCTGCGAGCCGACCCGCGCCAACAGCTCGCGGGCCGTGAACGGCTTGACCAGGTAATCGTCGGCCCCCGCCTGCAACCCCTGCTCGCTCGCTTCCTCGCCGGCGCGCGCCGAGAGCATCACCACCGGCACGTGGCGGGTGCGGTCGTCCTCGCGCAGCGCCCGCAGCAACGCGAAGCCGTCGAGCCCGGGCATCATGACGTCGGTCAGCACCAGGTCGGGCGGCCGCTCGCACGCGGCACGCAGCGCCGCGGCGCCGTCGCCGACCACCTCGACCTGCCAGCGCCCGCCGAGGATGCGCCGCAGGTAGTCGCGCATGTCGGCGTTGTCGTCCGCCACGAGCACCCGCTCGGCTCCGACGGTCGCCGGCGCCGGCAACGCCTCCCCGAGATCGTCGCGGACCCAGCGCAACGCCTCCGCGACGTAGGGCGCCGCGCCATGGCCGGTCGAGACCAGGGTGCGGGCGGCGCCGAGGCGCTGCGCCGGCAGGTGGCCGCTGCCGCGCGGGATCGAGACGCGGAAGCAGGAGCCCACGCCGAGCTCGCTCTGCACCGCGATCTCGCCGCCGTGCAGCTTCACCAGCTCCTGCACCAGGGCCAGTCCGATACCCGAGCCTTCCTCGGTCCGCGAGCGCGCGCCCGCGACGCGATGGAAGCGCTCGAAGAGGCGCGGCACCTCCGCGGCGGGGATGCCGGTGCCGGTGTCGCGGACCTCCAGCTCGAAGCGCTCGGCCGTCTCGCGCAGCGCCAGGACGATGCCACCCTCGAAGGTGAACTTGAAGGCGTTGGAGAGCAGGTTGAGGACGATCTTTTCCCACATCTGCCGGTCTATCCAGGCGGGCTCCCGCGCCGGTTCGACCGCCACCTGAAGCGACAACCCCGCCCGCTCGACGGCGGAGCGGAAGCCGCTCGCCAGCTCGGCGCTGAAGGCGGCGAGGTCCGTGGGCTCGTAGACCGCTTCGACCCGGCCGGCTTCGATGCGCGAGAAGTCGAGCAGGGCGTTGACCAGCTTTTGCAGGCGCAGGGCATTGCGGTGCATCGCCCGCAGCGGCTCGCCGCTCACCGCCGGCGCGGCCTGCGCCAGCGCGTCCTCCAGCGGCCCCAGCATCAGCGTCAGCGGAGTGCGGAACTCATGGCTGACGTTGCCGAAGAAGGCGGTCTTGGCGCGGTCGATCTCCGCCAGCGCCTCGGCGCGCCGCCGTTCGGCCTCGAAGGCGAGGGCGTTGCTCAGGGCGGTCGTGATGTGCTCGGCGGCAAGCTCGAAGAAACCGCGGTAGGCGTCGTCGAGGCGCCGCCGCGGGCTGACGCCGGCGACCAGCACCCCATAGGGCCGCTCGAGCCCGGGCCGCGCCAAAGGAAAGAGCACCGCCGTGTGGGCCGCCTCGGGCCACTCCCCTCCCGGCAGCGCGCCGAAGCGCGCCAGCAGGTCCTCGACCACCTGGGCGGTGCCCGCCGCGGCCAGCGGCCCCAACGGCCAGCCGCCGCGGTCCTCGCCGTCGAGGCGAACCTCCTCCGGCGCCGCGGGATCGCCCGGCGCCAGCCTCACCGCCGACACCAGCCGGGCCGCCGGGGCCTCGGCGTCGAGCAGGTACAGCAGCGCGAAGGGAACGTCGATCGGGTTCTGCTCGAAGACCGCGGCGGCGCCGCGGCAGGCGTCCCCCGTCGCCTTGGCCTCGCTGGCGCGCCGCGCCAGGTCCCGCAGGGTCGCCAGCCGCCGCTCGCCCTCGACCCGGCCGGTGGTCTCCGCCACCACCGCCAGCACGCCGCCGACGCCCCCGCTCTCGTCGCGGATGGGGCTGTACGACAGCGTGAACCAGCAGCTTTCGAGGTAGCCGTTGCGCTGCAACGGCAGCAGCCAGTCGTCGAAGGCGAAGGCCTCGCCCTGCCCGACGCGGTCGAACGCCGGGCCGACCACCGGCCACACCTCCGGAAAGATGTCCACCCCGCGCTGGCCGAGGGCTCCGGGATGCTTGCTGCCGAGGATCGGCTGGTAGCGGTCGTTGTAGAAGAAGCGGTACTCCGGACCCCAGGCGACGACCATCGCGAACTTCGACTCCAGCATGATGCTGATCGCCGTCCGCAGGCTCTGCGGCCAGGCGCTCACCGGGCCCATGGGCGTGGCGCACCAATCGGCGGCGCGCATCATCGCCCCCATGGCGCCGCCGCCTGCGAGGCAATCCCCGGGGCGAGCGTCGGCGCGAGCGAGAGGATGGCTCATGGCAAGGGCAAACCTATCCTTGCGAAAATCCTTTGCAAACCTCGAGCCAATCTCGAGCCAATGCGCGGCTCCGCTGCGCGCGGCTCCCGCGGCGCCCGGCGATCAGAACGCCGAGTCGGGGAACTCCATGATCGCGCCGCTGCCGGCCATGACCGTGGCGAACAGCGCGCCGCTCCTGGGGAGCACCCGCCGCACGTAGAAGCGGGCGGTCGCCAGCTTGGCGTCGTAGAACGCCGTGCCCGCGCCGCCGCGCTTCGCCAGCGCCACCTTCGCCATCCGCACCCACAGGTAACCCAGGGCGACGTAACCGAACAGGTGGAGATAGTCGGTCGCCGCCGCTCCGGCCTGGTCGGGGTTCCCGAGGCTCTCCCGGGCCAGCCAGGCGGTGGCCTGCTGCAAGCGCTCGAACGCCTTGGTCACCGGCCCGACCAGCTCCGCGAGCTCTGGGTTGCCGGCCTCGGCGGCGAGCAGCTCCTGCACCGGATGGAAGAATCGCCGCAGGTACCGCCCGGTGTGCGCGGGCAGCTTGCGCCCGACCAGGTCGAGAGCCTGGACGCCGTTGGTCCCTTCGTAGATCTGAGTGATGCGACAGTCGCGCACCAGCTGCTCGACGCCGTAATCGACGGTGTAGCCGTAGCCGCCGCAGACCTGCACCGCATGGTTGGTCATCTCGAAGCCGAGGTCGGTCTGGAAGGCCTTGACGATCGGCGTCAGCAGGGAGGCCATGTCGTCGCCGATCATCGCCCGCTCGGGATCGGGGTCGCTATCGGCGTGGTCGATCTCGAACGCCGCCCAGGCGGTCAGGGCCCGCGCGCCTTCGACGAAGGCGCGGATGGTGAGCAGCATCCGCCGCACGTCGGGGTGGACGAGGATCGGGTCGGCCTCCTGCCCCGGCGACCTGGCGCCGCCGAGCGCCCGCCCCTGCAGGCGCTCGCGGGCGAACTTCACCGCCGCCTGGTAGGCGGCCTCGGCCAGCGCCAGCCCCTGCACGCCGACGTGCAGCCGGGCGCCGTTCATGAAGGTGAACATCGCCTTCATCCCCTTGTGCGCTTCGCCCACCAGGTAGCCGGTCGCGCCGTCGAAGTCGATGACGCAGGTCGGCGAGGCCTTGATCCCCATCTTGTGCTCGATCGCGCCGCAGCTGACGCCGTTGGGCACCAGCCTGCCGCCCTCCTCGCGCAGCTTGGGGATGACGAAGAGGCTGATCCCCTTGATCCCGGGCGGGGCGTCGGGCAGCCGCGCCAGCACCAGGTGGACGATGTTCTCGGTCAGGTCGTGGTCGCCGCCCGAGATGAAGATCTTGCTGCCGGTGAGGCGATGGGCGCCGTCGCCGGCGGGCTCCGCCCGCATCCGCAGCAGCCCCAGGTCCGTGCCGGCCTGGGGCTCGGTCAGGCACATGGTGGCGGCCCAGGTGCCGTCGACGAGCCTGGGCAGGAAGGCTGCCTTGAGCGCCGCGGTGGCGTGACGGTCGAGCGCCGCATAGGCGCCGTGGGAGAGCGCGGTCACCATCGAGAAGGCGAGGTTCGCGGCGCAGAGCACCTCGGTCGCCATGATGCCGACCGCGTAGGGCAGGCCCTGACCGCCGTACTCCGGGCGAGCCGTGAGGCCCGTCCAGCCGCCCTCGCGGAAGGTCTTGTACGCCTCGCGGAAGCCCTGCGGCATCACGACGGCGCCGTTCTCGAACCGGCAGCCCTCGCGATCGCCGCTGGCATTGAGCGGCAACAGGACCTCCTCGCTGAAGCGGCCCACCTCGGCGACCACGTCCATCACCAGCTCGGGAGACGCTTCCTCGAAGCCGGGAAGGCGGGTCAGCGCCGCGCCGTCGAAGAGCTCGTAGTAGACGAAGCGCAGATCGCGCAGCGGCGCTTTGTAGGTCGGCATCCTGCTGGCTCCTCTGACTGGTCTTTCGGCGCGCTCAGTTCCTGAGCGGCTTGCCGGTCTCGAGCATGTGCTCGATGCGCGCCAGCGTCGCCGGCGTCCGGATGAGGGCGAGGAACGCCTCGCGTTCGAGACGGTAGAGGTCGTCCTCGGAAACGGTCTCGGTGATGTCGGTGTCGCCGCCGGTGAGCACCGTCGCCAGCTGCCCGGCCACCACGGCATCGTGCGGCGTGGCGACACCGCTGGCGCGGAAGCCGGCCACCACCATATCGAGCGCCGCCTTGCCGCTCGGCCCGGGCAGCGAGATCGCCGTCTCGACCGGCGGCTGGTAGCCGGCGGCGAGCAGCGCCAGCGCCTTGGCCTTGGCGTCGGCGAGCAGCCGGTCGCGGTTCATGGTGATGCCGTCGCCGTCGCGCAGCAGGAGCAGGCCGCGGGCCTCCGCCGCCGAGGTCGAGACGGCGGCGGTGCTGATGGTCTCGAAAACCTTCGCCACCGCCGGCATCGCGCCGCCGGGGCGCTTGGCGCTGGTCGCCCAGCGCGTGGTCATCTCCTTGCAGCCGCCCCAACCGGGGATCACGCCGACGCCGACCTCGACCAGGCCCAGGTAGCTCTCGGCATGCGCCTGCACGGCATCGCAGTGCAGCAGGATCTCGCAGCCGCCGCCGAGCGCCATGCCGGCGGCGGCGCCGACCACCGGGAAGGGCGCATATTTCATCGCCTTGAACACCTTCTGCCCCTCGGCCAGCGAAGCCTCGATCGCCGGCCAAATGGCGAGGTTGGCGGCGAAGAGCACGACGCCAAGGTTGGCCCCGACCGAGAAGTTCTCGCCCTCGTTGGCGATCACCAGCGCCTGCCAGGTCTTGCCGTCGATCAGCGCGCAGGCCTTGGCCAGCTGGCGCAGGATGCCCTCGTCCAGCGCGTTCATCTTGGAGGTGAACTCCAGGCAGAGCACGCCGTCGCCGAGGTCCCAGAGACTCGCCGACGGGTTCTTCGCGACCGGCGCCGTCCGCCGCTTGACGTCGCCGAGCAGCAGCACCCCCTCGCCGCGCCCGACCTCGCTCCAGCCGCCCGCGAACGCCAGCTGCTGCAACCTGCCAGCTTCGACGCGATAGAAGGTCCCGCCGCCGGCCGCCGCCAGCAGCGGCGGCACCGGCCTGCCCTCGGCGGCGAGCCGGGCGGCGAACCAGGCCGGCCCGAGGCGATCAAGGAGCTCGAACGGGCCCCACCGCCAACCGAAGCCGCTGCGCATCGCCTCGTCCACCGCGGCGACGTCGTTGGCGATCGCCGGCGCCACCGCGGCCGCGTAGGCGAGGGTCTGCGACAGCATCTTCCAGGCGTAGCGGCCGCCGCGGTCCGGATGCTCGAGCAGCGCCCGCGGGCCGCCGTCCCTGGCGGCGGCGACGCTGGCCAGCCGCGGCTCGACCAGCGGGCGGTACTCGCCGGTCACGAGGTCGATGGCCTGCTTCACCTTCTTGCCGCCCTTGCCGCCGGCAACGTCGAGGCGGTAGAAGCCGCCGAGGCCCTTGCGCCCCGTCAGCCCGGCGGCGATCATCCGGTCGATCAGCGCGCTCTCCTGGTGCTCCACGCAATAGGCGTCGTCCGGTGGCAGCGAGGCGAGCAGCGACCTGGCGATGTGGGGGCTGAGGTCGATGCCGACCAGGTCGAGGAGCCCGAAGACGCCGGTCTTGGGAAAACCGAAGGCCTTGCCGGCCAGGGCGTCCACCTCCTCGACCAGCAGGCCGCCGGCGAAGGCTTCGCGCAGCGCGGCCTCGATCCAGTAGGTGCCGATGCGGTTGGCGATGAAGGCCGGCGTGTCCTTGCAATCGACCACGCTCTTGCCGAGCTCGAGGTCGGCGAAGGCGCGCACCGCGGCGACCGCGGCGGGTCGGGTCGACCTGCCCGCGACCAGCTCGAGCAGCCGCATGTACCGCGGCGGATTGAAAAAGTGGGTGATCAGGAAATCGCGCGCGAAGCTCTCGGGAAGACCGTCGATCAGCTGCACCAGCGGGATCGTCGAGGTGTTGCTCGAAACGATGGCTCCCGGCCTGCGCACCGCATCGACCGCGCGGTACACCTGCTGCTTGACGTCGGCCCGTTCGAGGACCGCCTCGACGATCCAGTCGCAGTCGCCGAGCAGCGCCAGGTCGTCCTCGAGGTTGCCGGGGGTGATCAGGCGGGCCCGCTCGGCGGCCATCAGCGGTGCCGGCCTGGTCTTGCCGAGGCGCTCGACGGCGGCGACCGCCAGGCTGCTGCGCTGGGCGGCGCCCGGCGGCACGACGTCCAGCAGCACCACCGGCACGCCGGCATTGGCGACGTGCGCGGCGATGCCGGCGCCCATCACGCCCGAGCCCAGGACGCCGACCTTGCGGATCGCCGCCATGGCTACACCGCCTCGAGGATGGTGGCGATACCCTGGCCGCCGCCGATGCACTGCGTGGCCAGCGCGTAGCGCTTGCGTTCGCGGACCAGCAGCGCCGCGGCCTTGCCGGTGATCCGGGCGCCGGTGGCGCCGAGCGGATGGCCGAGGGAGATGGCGCCGCCGTCGAGGTTGACTTTCGCGAGATCGAGCCCCAGCTCGTCGACACAGGCCAGCGCCTGCGCGGCGAAGGCCTCGTTGAGCTCGACGACGTCGATGTCGGCGATCGCCAGCCCGGCGCGCGCCAGGGCCTTGCGCGTCGCGGCCACCGGGCCGATGCCCATGATCTCGGGCTGGCAACCCGAGACCGCGACGCTCCTGATCCGGGCCAGCGGCTCGAGCCCCTTGCGTCTGGCGTACTCCTCGGAGCAGACCAGCGTCGCGGCGGCGCCGTCGGTGACCGGCGAGGAGGTGCCGGCGGTGACCGTGCCCTGGTCGTCGAACGCCAGCTTGAGATTGGCGAGACCCGCGAGCGTGGTGTCCGGGCGCGGCGTGCCGTCGCGCTCGACCGTGCCGCCCTTCCAGGTGATCGGCACCAGCTCGGCGGCGAAGTGGCCGGCGGCGGCCGCCGCCGCCGCCCTCTGCTGCGACGAGAGCGCCAGCTCCTCCTGCCGCCGGCGGGAGATCTGGCGCTGGCGCGCCAGGTTCTCCGCGGTCTCGCCCATGGCGGCGAAGGCCTGCGGATAGCGCGCGAAGAGCGCCGGGTTGGGCAGGGGGTTGAAGCCGCCCATCGGCACGCGGGTCATCGACTCCACGCCGGCGCAGACGAAGGCCTCGCCGGCATCCAGCTGGATGGCCCCGGCGGCCATGTGGATCGCCTGCATCGAGGAGCCGCAGAAGCGGTTGACGGTGGTGCCGGCGACGGTGAGCGGCAGCTCGGCAAGGAAGCCGACGAGCCGCGCCAGGTTGAACCCCTGCTCGCCCTCCGGGAAGGCGCAGCCGAGGATCAGGTCTTCGAGGTCGGCGGGGTCGACGCCGGTGCGCTGGACGAGCGCGCGGACGGTCTGCGCGGCGAGGTCGTCCGGCCGCACCTTCGCCAGCTCGCCCTTCTTCGCGGGCGTGAACGGAGACCGGACGTAGCCGGCGATGACGACGCTCTTCATGGCTCGCTCCCCTTGGGTCGTGGTTTCCCCGCGCGCCGACCCAGCGCTTCGAGGGTGAGCAGCTTACCGTAAGGGGAAACCTGCCGCCGCCCGCAAAGGCTGGTAGAATCGATAACACTGGCAGACAGGGAGACCTCCTATGACGCCACGAGGTCGTGCACGGCATCGCCCACCCCCGGTCCGCCGGCGGCAGCGGGGAGGCACCACCTCGTGAGCGCCGTCACCTCGGCCGCCGCCGCCGCCGCGGCCGCCGCGGGCGACGGGCTCGCGGTGGACACCGGCAAGAGCTTCATTCCGGAACGCTTCACGCCGCTCTTCCACACGCCGTGCTATGCCGAGCTGACGCCGCCACAGCGCCGGCGCTACAACCAGCTCCAGGCCTGCTATTTTCACGAACAGGTCACGTTCTTCGAGACCGTTCTCGGCGGCGGCATCCTCGAGGCCCTGCTGCGCGCGGCCTTGCCGGCGCCGCTGACCGCAACCCTCCGCCGCTTCCGGGACCAGGAGCGCGAGCACACCGCGATGTTCCGGCGGCTGATCCAGCGCGCCGCTCCTCACCTCTACACCGGCCGTGACTTCTATTTCGTCCGTGTCCCCGGGCCCTGGTTGGCCGTCTTCGGCTGGGCCGTGGCGCACCCGGCGCTCTTCCCCATGTTCTTCTGGCTGATGCTGCTGCAGGAGGAGCGGGCGCTGTTCTACTCGCGCGGCTATATCCGCCACGGCGGCGCGCTCGAGGCGAGCTTCGTCGAGGCCCATCGCCGCCACCTGGCCGACGAGGTGTGGCACGTGCGCTGGGACGAGGAGCTTATCGACCGGCTGTGGCGGCCCGCCCATCCCTGGCTGCGCGCGGTCAACGCGCGGCTGATGGCCTGGATGCTCGAAGAGTTCTTCGGCGCGCCGAAGCGGGCACAGCTGCGGGTGCTCGAAGAGCTGGTGCGGGAGCTCCCGGAGTTGCGCGGCCGGCTGCCCGAGATGCGGCGCCAGGTGCTGGCCCTGGCCGGGGACGAGGGTTACCGCGGGTCCCTCTACTCGCGCGAGATCGTGCCCATCAGCTTCGCCCGCTTCGACGCCACGCCGGAGCTCCGGGGGCTGCGCCTCCGCGGTTATCAGCCGCGGCCGTACCGGAAAGCAGCGGCGCGATGAGCCGGTCGGCCTTCCCCATCCCGGCGCGGCTGAACCTCGGCATCGCCGCGGTCCAGCTGGTGCTGCTGTGCACCATCCTCTGGGCGGCGGGCCAGGTCCACGGCTGGGGCTGGGTGGCGCTGCTGGCGCTGGCCTACGGGGTGACGATGAACTCGGGCTACGCCATGCTGCACGAGGCCGAGCACAACCTGCTGCATCCCAACCCGGTGATCAATCAAACCGTGGGCGCCGTCCTGGCGCTGTTTTTTCCGGCGCCTTTCCACCTCATCCGCCAGGGTCATCTCGGGCACCATATCCGCAACCGCTCCGACGACGAAGCGTTCGATCTCTATTTCGAAGACGAGAACCGCTTCTGGAAATACCTCCAGCTCTACGGCACGCTCACCGGGCTCTTCTGGGTGCTCATCCTGCTCACCAACTTCGTCGTCGCCTTCAGGCCGGCCATCATCGCGCCGCGGCGAGCCAGGCGCAATCGCCCCACCGCTGCCTTCCTCGAATCGCTGAACCCGCGCTATCGGCGGCTGGTGCAGCTCGAGGCCTGGGCGGCGATCCTCCTGCACGCCGCCATGATCTATTGCTGGCGCATCCCGCTGCCGGCCTACTTCGCGGTCCTCTTCGGCTTCGGCTTCATCTGGTCGGCGATGCAGTATGCGCACCACTACGGCACGGTGCGCGACGTCGCCAAGGGCGCCCTCAACCTGCGGACGATCGGCATCCTCGACCGCGCCTGGCTGAACCACAACTGGCATCTCAACCATCACCAGCACCCCACCGTGCCGTGGGTCTTTCTGCCGTCGCTCTCGGGCGGCGGCGAGGAGCGCGGCAGCCTGGTCAGGGCCTACCTGCGGGAATGGCGCGGCCCTCGATTCTCGACCGAGCGGGTGGAGAACCGCTATGCCGGCAAAGTCATCAAGTAGCGGCCTCGGGCCTCCCGCGGTCGACGCCTTTGCCGCCTACCCGGCGTCGTGGTACCTCTTCTGCGAGAGCCGCCAGCTCCGCCGCGAACCGTTCTCCCGCAACGTCCTCGGGCGCCGCCTGGTCGCCTTTCGCACCGCCGGCGGCAGGGTCGCGGTGATGGACGCGCACTGCGCGCACCTCGGCGCCGACCTCGGTCACGGCCGCGTGGTCGGCGAGACCATCGAGTGTCCCTTCCACCAATGGCGCTACCGCCCCGACGGCGTCTGTGCCGCGGTCCCCAACCTGGATCGCGCCCCCGCCTTCGCCCGGCTGCGGACCTATCCCGCCGTCGAACGGCACGGCTACCTGTTCTTCTTCAATGGCGCCGAGCCGCTCTTCCCCTTGCCGTTCCTGCTCGGGGAAGCGGCCGAGGACTACGTCGCCGGCAAGGTGTTCCGCTACGTCGCCGACTGCACCTGGTACATGAACTCGGCACATGCCTTCGACCGCCAGCATTTCGCCGCGGTGCACGACCGCGAGCTGCTGGCGCCGCCGGCGATCGATTGCCCGGCGCCGTTTGCGCGGCGCAACAGCTATCCCGCCAGGATCGTCGGCCGCACCCTGCTCGACCGGGTCTTGCGGGCGGTCGCCGGGCGCACGGTCAAGATCACCCTCACCATCTGGGGCGGCACGCTGGCCGTGATCACCGCCGACTACGAACGTCTGCGGAGTGGCTTCATCATCGCCATGGAGCCGTTGGCGGACGGTTGCACGCTGTGCCAGGGAATCGTCCTGGCCCGCCGCGCCGCGAGTCCGTTGCGTCTCCTGGATGCTTGCCGCCTGGGAGCGCGGACGCTGTTCACCCATGGCTATCTGAAGGAGGAAGCGCGCCGCCTGCGTGGCACGCGCTACCGCCCTCGGAGCCTCGGCGTCAACGACCAGGAAATGATCGACTTCTTCCGCTGGGTGGCGACGCTGCCACAGGCGGGTCCAGAGCCACGGGAACCGGAAACGAGCGAAGGTGACCATGACCAGATCGAGCGCAGTCCTGCTGTTGCTGCTGTGGGTGGCGGTCGTGCCGGCGTCGTCGCAAGCGCCGCCGGCCAAGGAGGCGGCGGTTCATGACGAGCTGAGGGCCTTCCGCGACGGCCTGCTCGACGCGATCAACCAGGGCGACATCGATCGCGAGCTCACCTTCCTCCACCCCAATGTCGTCGTCACCTGGCACGACGCCACGGTCAGCCGCGGCCGGGACGGCGTGCGGGCGTATCTCTACCGAATGTTGAAGGCCCCGGGCCGGGCGGTCGCCGCCTACCACGCCAAGGTCGACGTGGACGAGCTGACCATCCTCTACGGCGACGCGGTGGGGATCGCCTTCGGCAGCGCCCTCGAGCATTTCGAGTTGACCAGCGGCAGGAGCCTCGACCTGCCGGCGCGCTGGAGCGCGACGCTGGTCAAGGTCGCCGGCAGGTGGCAGATCGCCAGCCTGCACGCTTCCGACAACCTGTTCGACAACCCGCTGCTGAAGATCGCCGAGCGCATGGTCTGGTGGGCCGGCGGCGTGGCGCTGGTGGTCGGGTTGGCCGCCGGTCTCGTCCTCGGCAGGCGGCGCGGACGGGCGTGATCCGCTCCCTCCCGGCCCGCGCGGAGCTCGCCGGCGCGGCGCTCCCGGCGGCCGGCGAGCTGCGGGACCTCGCGGCGCGCGAAGGGATCGACGCCGCGACGACGCGGCTCTACCGTGCCGTCGTCGAGTCGCCGCTGCACGGACCGTTCCTGCGCCGCGTGGCGGAGATCTGCCAGCGGGCCGAACCCGCGCCCTGGAGCCGGGACGCGACCCTGGCCCTGGTGCCGGCGGCTTTCTACCGCGAGAACCCGGGCTCCGGCGCCGACGGACGCCTGCTGCGGGAGGCGGCGGAGCGGCTGGGCTGCGCCACCGAGGTCATCCCGATCGCCAGCACCGGAACGGTGCGGCAGAATGCCCGCATCATCTGCGACTGGCTCGCGCGGCGGCCTGCACGACCGGTGGTGCTCGCCTCGTTGAGCAAGGGCGGCGCGGACGTGAAGTTGGCGTTGGCGGAGGCCGACGCGGCAGGCGCCTTCGCCCAGGTGGCGGCGTGGCTGAACCTCTGCGGGACCCTCACCGGCACGCCGCTGGCGGAGTGGCTGCTGTCGCAGGAGCGGGGAGCGGTCCTGACCCGCTTCTACCACCGGCTGCGCGGCCAGAGCCTCGGCTTCCTCGGCGACCTCCGCTACGCGCCCGGCAGTCTGCTGGACTGCGAGCTGCGCCTGCCGCCACGCCTCCGGCTGATCAACGTCGTCGGGTTTCCCTTGCGCGAGCATCTGGAGCATGGGATCTCGCGGCGCAGCCATCGCCGCCTCGCGGTGCTGGGGCCGAACGATGCCAGCCTGGTGCTCGCCGACGTCTGCGCCCTGCCGGGTCTGCTCTTTCCGGTCTGGGGCGCCGATCATTACCTGCGGCCGAAGGGAGACGTCGGTCGGCTGATCGGCGGCATCCTGCAGTTCCTGGACGAGACCTGGGAGCAACCGCCGTGGCGATCCCTCTAACCGCGCCCGCCGCCGCCACCGGCGCCACCACTGCCGCCACCGCCGCCGACACCGCACCGGGTCCGCCGCCGTTCCTGGCCTGGCCGGGCTGGGCGCACCTGCGCCACGCGGGGTGGCTGTCGCTGGCCAACGCTCTCTGGTTCACTGCCGTCTTTCACGGCGCCGACGCTCTCACCGCCCGCCGGAGCTTCCGCGTGCCCGTCCATCTCGCTGCCGAGCTGCGGATCCCTTTCGTGCCGGCGATGACCGTCGCCTACATGTCCATCTACCTGCTCTTCGTCCTCGCGCCGTTCGTCCTGCGCACCCGGCAGGAGCTCCGGGCCGCGGTGGCGACGCTCGCCGTCATCACTCTCGCCGGCGGCATCGGGTTCCTGCTGTTCCCGGCCGAGGTGGCCTTTCCCCCGCCGCCGGAGAGCGAGCTGGGAATCTGGGCGGGCCTCTATCATTTCGCCGCCGACCTGAGCCTCACCTACAACCTGCTGCCCTCGTTGCACGTGGCGCTGAGCGTCGCCTGCGTGGCGATGTTCTCGCCGCGGGCTTCCCCGAAGGGCAGCGTCGCGCTCTGGGCGTGGGCGGCGCTGATCGCCGCCTCCACGGTCCTCATCCACGAGCATCACATCCTGGACGTGGTCACCGGCTGGCTGCTGGCGGTGGCCTGTGTGCGGGCGGTCTACCGCACGCGGACGGCGGCGCCGCCAGGCGCGACACCGCAGCGCGGTGGCGCCGTCATGGCAACTGCGTTAGGCTGCGACAGGAGCACCCACCGAGGCCCCGCACCTCCGTGACCGGCAGGCGCCCATGCGCATCGCACTGATCTCTCCCAAGGGCCCGCTCTACCGCCATCGCGGCGGGATCTTCAAGCGGTCGCTGCGCTATGCGCCCCTCACCCTGACGACCCTGGCGGCGCTGGTGCCGGCCGAGCTGGCAGCCGAGATCGAGGTGTTCGACGAAGGGATCGACGAGGTCGACCCCACCCGCATCGCGGCGGATCTCGCCGCCATCACGGTGATCACCGGCACGGCCGTGCGCGCCTACGAGCTGGCCGCCAGCCTGCGGCGGCGCGGCGTCACCGTGGTGCTCGGCGGACCGCACGTGACGCTGGTGCCGGAGGACGCGGCGCCGCACGCCGACGCCATCGCGGTGGGCTACGCCGACGAGAGCTGGCCCGAGCTGCTGCGCGACTTCGCGGCGGGGCGCCTGCGCCGGCGCTATGACCAGCGCCCCGGGCTGACGCTCGCCAACCTGCCCTTCCCGCGCCGCGACCTGCTGCCGCGCCGCCGCTTCCTGACCGACGACGTTTTCGAGGCGACGCGCGGCTGCATCCACAAATGCGACTTCTGCGTCGTGCCGGCGGCCTGGGGACAGAAGCCCTACCAGAAGCCGGTCGCGGACGTGATCGCGGACATCCGCCAGAAGGGCTCGCGCAAGCTCATCTTCGTGGATCTCAACCTGATCGCCGACCGCGACTATGCGGCCCGCCTGTTCGCGGCCCTGGTGCCGCTCCGCGTGGCCTGGTACGGCCTGGCCACGACCATGCTCGGCGACGACCCGCCGCTGCTCGCCCTGGCCGCGCGCAGCGGCTGCCGCGGCATCCTCATGGGGCTCGAATCGATCTCCACGGAGAACCTGCGCCAGTCGAAGAAGAGCTTCAACTCGCCCGCCCGCTACGGCGAGCTGGTCGAGAAGCTGCACCGGCACGGCATCGCGCTCCAAGGCTGCTTCGTCTTCGGCCTCGATCACGACACGCCCGAGATCTTCCTCGAAACCGCCCGCTTTGCGGTCGACGCGCGCATCGACCTGCCGCGCTTCGCGGTCGTCACACCCTTTCCCGGCACCGCGCTCTACCAGCGGCTGGAACGGGAGGGCCGCATCCTCACCCGCAACTGGGAGCTCTACGACGGCCAGCACGTCGTCTTCCAGCCGGCGCAGATGACCGTCGGCGAGCTTCAGCGCGGCATCGAGACGGCATGGCGGCACGCCTATGGCTGGCGCGCCATGGCGCGCCGGCTGCGCGCCTCGCCGAGCCCGCTCGGCGTCAAGCTCAGCGCCAACCTGGCCTACCGCTTCTACGCCCACAACCTGCATCGCTTCTACAACTGCGATTGGGTGCTCGGCCGCGGCGGCGGCCAGCGCCGGCAGGAGCTGCCGGCGGCGTGAGGCTCACCCTCGTCCATCCCGCGATCGGCCGGCGCCAGGGGCAGCGTTACATCCGCACCTGGCAGATGGAGCCGCTGCCGCCGGCCATGATCGCCGGCCTCACTCCGCGCGACGTCGAGCTGCGCTTCTACGACGACCGCATGGAGGAGATCCCTTTCGACGAGCCGGCGGACCTGGTGGCGCTGAGCGTCGAGACTTACACGGCGAAGCGCGCCTACCAGATCGCCACCGAGTACCGGCGCCGCGGCGTGCCGGTGGTGATGGGCGGCTTTCACGCCAGCCTCGCCCCGCAGGAGGTCGCGCGCCACGCCGAGACGGTGGTGGTGGGCGAGGCCGAAGCGCTGTGGCCGCAGGTGATCGACGACTACCGCCACGGCACGCCGCAGGAGCTCTACCGGCAGCAGGGGCGTGCCGCGCTCGCCGGCGCGCGGCCCGACCGCGGGATCTTCAAGGGCAAGCGTTACCTGCCGGTCGGCCTGGTCGAGGCCGGCCGCGGTTGCCACTTCCGCTGTGAGTTCTGCGCCGTGCAGACGGTGTTCGGCGCCACCCAGACCCGGCGGCCCATCGACGAGATCCTGGCGGAGGTGGCGGCGCTGCGGCACGAGAAACGGCTGCTCTTCTTCGTGGACGACAACATCACCTCCAATCTCAAGGAGGCCAAGGAGTTCTTCCGCGCCCTCGCGCCCCTGGGGGTGCGCTGGGTGAGCCAGGCGAGCATCAACGCCGCGCACGACGAGGAGTTCCTCGACCTGATCGCGCGCAGCGGCTGCATGGGCGTGCTGATCGGCTTCGAGAGCCTCGACCAGGAGAACCTGCGCGCCATGCACAAGAGCTTCAACACCGCCCGCGGCGGCTTCGAAGCCGCGCTCGCCAACCTGCGCCGCTTCGGCATCCGGCTCTACGCCACGTTCATCTTCGGCTACGACGCCGACACTCCGGAGAGCTTCCCGCGCACCGTCGAGTTCGCGCGCCGCCACGGCTTCTACATCACCGCCTTCAACCACCTCACGCCGTTCCCCGGCACGCCGCTCTACCGCCGTCTCGAACAGGACGGCCGCCTGCTGTTCGACGCCTGGTGGCTCGACGACGACTACAGCTACAACCTCGTGCCCTTCCGGCCGCGGGGCATGAGCGCGGCGGAGTTGGAAACCGGCTGCGTCGCGGCGCGCCGCGACTTCTACTCCTGGCCCAGCATCCTGCGCCGCGCCTGCGACCCGGTCAACCGCGCCGATGCCTTCATGTTCCGCAACTTCTTCCTGATCAATCAGCTGCATCGCGCCGACGTCGCCGGCCGCAACCACTTCCCGCTCGGCCTGGAGGGCTGGCAGGGGCCGCTGCTGCCGGCGCGGTGACGGTCGTCGAGCTCGCGACCGCGGCCGACGAGCCCGAGCTGCGCCGGCTGCTGCGCGAGCACCCGATGGCCGGCGAGATCCGCGTCACCCTCGAGCGCGAGCCGGATGCCGCGTTCGCGGCGGCGGTCGCGGGAGAGCCGCATGCGACGATCGTGGCCCGGCGCCGCGACGGCGGCATCTGCGGCATGGGGAGCCGGTCGGTGACCGACGCCTTCATCAACGGCCGGCCGAGCCGCCTGGGCTATCTCAGCCAGCTGCGCCTCGATCGGGAGGAGCGCCGGCACGCCGGCTTGCTGCGGCTGCTGGCGGGCGGCTATGGCAAGCTGCACGAGCTGCGCGCCGCCGGCGAGGCGCCGTTCGACCTGACGGCGATCGTCGCCGACAACCGCGCCGCGCGCCGGCTGCTCGCCGCCGGCCTGCCCGGGCTGCCCACCTACCTGGAGCTCGAGCCCTTCGTCACCCTGGTGCTGCCGGCGCCCCGCCGCGGCTGGCGGCGCCGCCGGACCTGGAAGCCGGCGCCGCCGGCGGGAGTGACGATCGAGCGGGGCGCCGCCGAGGCGATGGCCGCGGTGGCCGCCTGCCTGCAACGCAACCGCCGCCGCTGCCAGTTCGCGCCCAGCTTCAGCGCCGCGGCGCTGACCTCGCCGGTGCGCAGCCGCGGCCTGGCACCGCACGACTTCCACCTGGCGGTCCGCGGCAGCCAGGTGGTCGGCTGCCTCGCGCTGTGGGATCAGTCGGCCTTCAAGCAGGTGGTGGTGCGCGGCTATGGCCGGCGGCTGAGCCTGCTGCGCCCGGCGCTCAACCGGCTGTCGCCGCTGCTCGGCACGCCGCGCCTCCCGGCCGCGGGCGAGCCCTTGCCGCACGCCTACGTCTCGCACGTGGCGGTCGACGGCGACGACCCGCGGATCTTCGCCGCGCTCATGGCCGCGGCCCGTGGCGCCGCCGCCGGACGTTTCCTCTACCTGATCGCCGGCTTCGCGGAGCGCCATCCGTTCCTCGGCTCGCTGGGCTCGCTGCGCCGGCAGGCGCGGGAGTACCGCAGCGTCCTCTACGCCGTCTGCCGGGAGGAAGGGAGGGCGGCGGTGGCGGCGCTCGACGCCCGCATCCCTCATCTCGAGGTGGCGCTGCTGTGAAAGGACGCCTGGTGGCGCGCGCCGCCCTGGGAGCGGACGTCAGGCGGCAGATGGAGCAGCTCCTCGCCACCCACTTCGAGGGCGTCACCCACGCCTCCTTCAGCCGCGATCTGGAGGAGAAGAATTGGGTGGTGCTGCTCGAAGAGGGGAGCCGGCTCGCCGGCTTCACCACCCTGCTGACCTACGAGTCGACCGCCGCCGGCGAGCCCCTGGCGGTGGTCTACTCCGGCGACACCATCGTGGAGCGGGGCGCCCGGCGGAGCGCCGCCCTGCCGCAGGCCTGGATCGCGGCGGTGCGGGCGCTGCACGAAGGGGGAACGGGCGGCGCCGGCACGGCGGCCGCCGCCGCCGCGCCGCGACGGCGACGGCTCTTCTGGCTGCTCCTCACCTCCGGCTTCCGCACCTACCGCTTCCTGCCGGTCTTCTGGCGCGACTTCCAGCCGCGTCCCGGCAATCCGCCGCCGGCCGCCGCGGGATCGCTCCTCGACGCGCTCGCTCGCGAGCGCCTGGGCAGCTGCTACCGGCCGGAGCTGGGGATCGCGCGCCTGACCTCGCCGCAGGTGCTGGCGGGCGACCTGCGCGACCTGCCGCCGGGCAAGCTCGACGATCCCCACGTGGCGTTCTTCCTCGCCAGCAACCCCGGCTGGGTGCTCGGCGACGAGCTGGTCTGCCTGACCGAGATCGCTGCCGACAACCTGACCGTTGCCGGGCGGCGGATGTGGCAGCGCGGCAGGATCGACCAGGCGGCGGCGGCCGGCGCCGTGCCATGACCGCCGCCACGGCGCTCGCCGGCCTGGCCTGGCGGGCCGCCAACACCCCCGGACACCGCCGCTTTCGCGCGGCGCTGGCGGCGCCGGCGGCGGCGCAGGCGGCGATCCTGCGGCGCTACCTGCGCGGCGCCGCCGAGACGGCCTTCGGCCGCGCCCACGGTTTCGCCCGGATGCGCGGGATCGAGGACTTCCAGGCCGGCGTGCCGCTGCGCGGCTACGACGACTACCGGGATTGGATCGACCGCGTCGCCGCCGGCGAGCCGCGGGTGCTGACGCGCTCGCCGGTCCGCGCGCTCGAGCTCTCCTCCGGCTCGACCGCGGCGGCGAAGCGGATCCCCTACACCGCGGCGCTGCAGCGTGAGCTGCGGCGCGCCGTGGCGCCGTGGGTCCATGACCTCTACCGGCGATGGCCGCGGCTTGCCCAGGGCGCGGCCTACTGGTCGATCACGCCGCTGGCCATGGCGGAGGAGGCGGCGCCATGGGCGCGCCGGGCGCCCTGGAATCACCGCGACCCGCGGCCCACCCCGCCCGCCGGCAGCCCGGCAACGGCCGGCGCCATTCGCATCGGCTTCGAGGAGGACAGCGACTACCTCGGGGGCGTCCTGAAATGGCTGGTGGACGCCACCCTGGCGGTGCCGGGAGAGCTGCGCTGGGTGCGCGAGGTCGAGTCGTTCCGCTACCTGACGCTGCTGTTCCTGCTGCGCCGCGAGGACCTGGCGCTGATCTCGGTCTGGCACCCCAGCTTCCTGGCGCAGCTGCTCGCGGCGCTGCCCCGCCACTGGAACAGCCTGGTGGACGACGTCCGGCGCGGCGGCTGCCGCCCGCCGGTGCCGCTTGCCGCGGCGCTGGCGGCGCGGCTCGCCGCGCGGCTGCCCCCCCGGCCGCGCCGCGCCGCCGCGCTCGCGGGCCTGGACCCGGAGGAGCGGGCGCGGATCTGGCCGCGCCTGCAGCTGATCAGCTGCTGGGGCGACGCCCACGCGGCCCTGCATGCCGAGGGGCTGCGTTGCCTGTTCCCCGGCGTCGAGGTGCAGCGCAAGGGGCTGCTGGCGACGGAAGCCTTCGTCACCGTGCCCTATGCCGGCCGCACCCCGCTGGCGATCCGCTCTCACTTCTTCGAGTTCCTGCCGCACTCGGCAACCGCGGCGCCGGGCGACGCCGGCGGCAGCGCCCGCCTGGCGCACCAGCTGCAACCGGGGGAGACCTATTCGGTGGTGGTGACGACCGGCGGCGGGCTCTACCGCTACCGCCTGGAGGACCGGGTGGAGGTCGACGGCTTCGCCGGCCGCACCCCCTCGCTGCGTTTCCTCGGCAAGGAGGACCACGTCGTCGACCTCTGCGGCGAGAAGCTCAGCGAGGGCTTCGTCGCCGCCGCGTTCCGACGCGCCTTCGCCAACGCCGGGATCGTGCCGCGCTTCGCGCTGCTCGCACCCGATCCGCGGCCCGCCCCGGCCTACACGGCCTACCTCGAGCTGACCGCCGAGCCGCCACCCGGCCTGTGCGCCGCCCTGGAGCGGGAGCTCGCGGCCAACCCCCACTTCCACCACGCCCTGCGCCTCGGCCAGCTGACCCTGCGCCTCTATCGCATCGAGGCGCCGGCCTTTCCGCTCTACCTCCGCCGCTGCGCCGAGCGCGGCCAGCGGCTGGGCGACGTCAAACCGCTCGCCCTCTCGCCGCTCGCGGACTGGTCCGACCTCTTCCCGGGCCGCTACGCCGCGCCGCCGCCGCCCCACGGCAGCAGCGAGACCGGCCAAGCCGACGGCCTGGCACTCGAACGGCCGCTGCGCTAGGATACTTAGCCAGTCACAAATAAGCCGTCGTCGTGCGGTGCATGGCTGGGCAGCCGGATCTCATGGTCCGGCCGCGCTCCGATGCCTGTTTGCCTTGGGTTTGCCTTGGGATTCCAAAAGGGGGTGTCATGTTCGACCAGCGAACGCTGAAAGTTGCTCCAGCCCGGCCCCGCGCCGGCGCTCCCGCCGTCGCCGGGCTCGTCCTGCTGGGCCTCGCCGCCCTCTCCATGGCGGCCTTCGGCTCGCCGCGGCTGCCCGTGGCGTCGCCCCCCGAGGCCGAGCTGCCGCCGGCCGCGGCGTCCGCCCTGCCGGCGGGCTTCGAGCACGCCGCGCCCACCGACGACGGCCGCATCCAGGTGCTGGTGGAGCTGCGGGATGCGCCGGCGGCGACGGTGTTCGCCGAGGCGATGCGGGGCTCGCGGCCTTCCGACCGGCAGGCGCTGGCGGCCGCCGGCGCCGCGTCCAAGACGCAGGTGCTGAAGGTCCAGGCCGCCCAGGAAACCGTCGCCCGGGCGCTCGCCGCCGCGCCGATCGAGGCGCGGGAGATCTACCGCGTCGCCAGGGCGATGAACGGCATCGCCGTGGCGGTGGCGCCCGAGAACGTCGCGCTGCTGGCCAGGATCCCCGGAGTCAGGCGCGTCCTGCCGATCCTGCTCGAACACACCACCAGCCTGACCAGCGTGCCCTTCATCGGCGCCCCGAACGTCTGGGCGAACACCATCGGCCTGCCGGCCGGCGCCCTCGGCACCGGCGTCCGCATCGGCATCATCGACACCGGCATCGACTACCTGCACGGCGACTTCGGCGGCACCGGCCTGCTCGCCTCCTACACCGCCGAGGCGACGGCCAGCGCCAACTTCACCACCGTCGGGTCCTTCCCGACCGCCAAGGTGGTGGGCGGCACCGATTTCGTCGGCGACGCCTATACCGGCTCCAACACCCCCGTCCCGGACGCCAATCCGATGGACTGCAACGGCCACGGCAGCCATGTCTCCGGCACCGCGGCGGGCCTCGGCGTCACCGCCGCCGGCGCCACCTTCGCCGGACCCTACGACGCCAACCCCGGCACCTACAGCTCGCTGCGCATCGTCCCGGGAGTCGCGCCCCAGGCGTTGCTCTACGCCCTGCGCGTGTTCGGCTGCGGCGGCAGCACCGGGGTGGTGGTCCAGGCCATCGATTGGGCGATGGACCCCGACGGCGACGGCGACCTGTCGGACCACCTCGACGTGATCAACATGTCGCTGGGCTCGGACTTCGGCACCGTCACCAACCCGACCGCGATCGCCGCCCAGAACGCTGCCGCGGCGGGCGTGATCGTGGCGATCTCGGCCGGCAACTCGAGCGACACCTTCTTCATCGCCGGCTCCCCGGGCGTCGCCGGCGGCGCCATCACCGCCGCAGCATCGCTCGACGCCGGCGAGCCGGCGCCGATCGTCCAGGTGAACACGCCGGCGGCGATCGCCGGCGACTTCCTGGCGGCGGGCGCGACGTTCGGTCCCGCGGTGACCCCCAGCGGCACCCCTCCCGGGCCCCACAACGTGGTCGTCGCGCTCGATGCGGCCAACGCCGCGGGTCCGCTGACCACCGACGCCTGCACCGCGCTCACCAACGCCGCCGCCGTCGCCGGCAACATCGCGCTCATCGACCGCGGCACCTGCGCCTTCACCGTCAAGGTGAAGAACGCGCAGAACGCCGGGGCGGTCGGCGTCATCATCGCCGACAGCGCGCCGGGGTCGCCGCCCGCCGGCCTGGGCGGCACCGATCCCACCATCACCATCCCCGCGGTGCGCGTCACGCTGGCGGACGGCAACACGCTCAAGGCCAACATCGCGACCCTCAACGCCACGCTGCTCGGCCCTTCCGGCGCCGACACCCTGGCCAGCTTCTCCTCGCGCGGACCGCGCCAGATCTTCGGCTCGCCGCTGCGCGTCAAGCCCGACATCGCGGCGCCTGGCCTCAACATCACCTCGGTCCAGACCGGCCACACCTGCACCTCGGCGGCCACCGGCTGCACCGGCGCCATCGACCCCTCGGGCTTCACTCCCGGCAACCAGGCGCTGGTCATCTCCGGCACCTCGATGGCCAGCCCGCACGTCGCCGGCACCATGGCCCTGCTGCGCCAGCTCCACCCCGATTGGACGGTCGAGGAGCTGAAGGCCCTGGCGATGAACTACGCCACCCACGACGTGACGCTATTGCCGAGCGCGACGCCGCCGCGCTTCGGCCCCGCGCGGGTCGGCGCCGGCCGCGTCGATGCCGCCGCCGCCGCCGTCGGCAGCGTCATCGCCATGAACGCCGACGACGCCGGCCTGGTGAGCGTCACCTTCGACCCGCAGGTGATCGGCGCCACGACCCAGACCAAGATGGTGCGCCTGGTCAACATGGGGCTCACGCCGCAGACTTTCGACATGGCCTTCGACAACGTCGTCGACTCGCCCGGCGTCGCGTTCTCGCTGCCGGGCGGCAGCTCGGTGACGGTGCCGGCGGCGTCGGCGGTGGAAGTGGCGGTCCAGATGTCGGCCAACGGCAACACCATGAGCCACACCCGCGACGCTTCGCTGTTCCCGACCCAGGGCGTGCAGGCGAACTACGGCGACCAGCCGCGCAACTTCCTGACCGAGGAGCAGTCGTACCTGACCTTCAGCCAGAGCTCGGCGCTCAAGTTCCGCCTACCGGTCTACATGGCGGAAAAGCCCTCCTCCGCGATGAGCGCGCCGGCCACCATCGTCACCGGCGGCGCCCCCACCGGCTCGACCAGCATCCTGCTCTCGGGCACCTCCCTGTGCACCGGGACGCTGGCGGCGGGTCCGACCTGCTCTGGCGTCGGCACCCTGCCCACCATCGAGTCGCTGGTGTCGCCGTTCGAGCTACAGGTGGCCGCGCCGCTCAACCCGGCCTCCCCCGACTATGCGAACATCCGCTACGCCGGCGCCGCCTACTTCCAGGCCGGGGCCTCCCCGAGCCTCACCAACGACCTGGTCCTGTTCGGCGTCGCCAGCTGGGGCGATTGGTCGACGCTCGACGACGTCGCCTACGACATCTGCGTCGACACCAACGGCGACGGCGTCTACGACCGGAACGTCATCAATACCACTCCGTCGGTCTTCGTCGCCGCCGCGCCGCTCAACGACAACTTCGTGCGCGTGGTAGAGAACCTCAGCACGGCGGGCTTCTCGATCCTGGGCCTGGGATCGTTCGTCAACCTGGTCTCGCCGGCGTCCTTCGACACCGGCCTGCAGCTCAACAACGTGATGATCCTGGGGGTCAGTCCCTCCACGCTGGGGATCGCGTCGACGGCGGTGACCTCCATCCGTTACAAGATCGTCACCTGCCCCGCCACCAACCTGGCCTGCGCCCGCAGCACCACCGGCGACCACTGCTCGCCGGCGGCCGGTACCTTCTTCGACCAGGCGGCGGGACCCTACACCTACAACTGGGGGGCACAGGGGCTGAACTTCGGCGGCGAGTTCCTCGCCGAGGATCTCAGCGGCAACACCCTGCCGGTCACCTGGAACACCGCCAACATGACCGCCAACGGCTCGCTGGGCGCCCTGCTGCTGCACCACTTCAACGGCGTCGGCCAGCGCGCGCAGGTGGTGGTGCTCGACACCGCGCAGCGGGCGGACCTGGCGCTCACCAAGTCGGTCGACGACGCGATGCCGGCGGCCGGCGCCAACGTCGTCTTCACCCTGACGGTGACCAACAACGGCCCGAACGGCGCCACCGGCGTGGCGGTCAGCGATCCGCTGCCGCCGGGCCTGACCTACGTCGCGGACGACGGCGGCGGCGCCTACGTGCCCGGCACCGGCATCTGGACGGTCGGGACACTGGCCAACGCCGCCGCGGCCACCCTCCACATCACCGCCACGGTCGAGACCACCGAAGAGATCGACAACGTGGCCCAGATCGCCGGCTCGACGCCGCTCGACCCGAACCCGGCCAACGACCGGGCGGTGGCGGTGATCCGGGCGCCGCGCACCGCGGACCTGCACCTCACCTTCGGCGCCAACGTCACCTCCGTCAACCCCGGCGGCTCGATCCTCTACACGCTGACGGTCACCAACAAGAGCGGCGATCCGGCCTACAGCGTCAACACCCAGGAAGCCTTCCCGCTGTTCCCGGCCCTGGCCCCCGGCTCCTTCACCGCCTCCCAGGGCCTCTACACGCCGGCGACCGGGGTCTGGAACCTCGCCAGTCTGCCGGTCGGGGAGACGGCGACCCTGACCTTCACCGTCACCGCGCCCAACTTCGCCGGCAACCTGGTCAACAACGCCTCGACGGTCTCGAACGCCGCCGCCGTGCGCGGCAACACGGTGGACCCGAACCCCGCCGACAACGCGGCGACCGCCACGGTGCTGGTGCTCTCGCCGGCCAACGTCAGCGCCACCAAGTCCGTCACCGGCTCCTTCGTCGAGGGCGGCGCCGTCACCTACACCGTCGTGCTGTCGAACAGCGGCAGCTTCGACCAGCAGGACAACCCCGGCCACGAGATGACCGACGTGCTGCCGTCCCAGCTCACCCTGGTGAGCGCCTCGGCGACCTCCGGCACGGCCGTGGCCACGGTCGGCACCAACACCGTCACCTGGGACGGCGACGTCCCGGCGCACGGCTCGGTGACGATCACCATTCACGCCACCATCAAGGCCGGCGCCGCGCTGCAGACCGTCAGCAACCAGGCGACGGTCAGCTTCGACGCCGACGGCAACGGCACCAACGAGTCCACGGCGCAGTCGGCAGCCCCCGGCGGCGGTCCGACCACCTTCCAGGTCAGCTCCCCGGCGATGATCGGCACCCACAGCAAGACCGTCAGCGGCAACTTCGCCCCGGGCGGCCAGGTGACCTACACGGTGACGATCTCCAACACCGGTACCTCGGCGCAGCAGGACAATCCCGGCGACGAGTTCACCGACGTGCTGCCGGCCAGCCTGACGCTGGTCAGCGCCAACGCCAGCAGCGGCACGGCGGTGGCCGACGTCCCGTCGCGGACCGTCCACTGGAACGGCTCGATCGCCGCCGGCGGCTCGGTCACCATCACCTTCGTCGCCACCATCGGCGCCAGCGCCGCCGGACAGTCCATCTCCAACCAGGGTACGGTGTTCTTCGACGCCGACGGCAACGGCACCAACGAATCGTCGATCCCGACCGACGACCCGGGGACGGCCGCCGTCAACGACCCGACCACCTTCCAGGTCGAGGCCATCGCGCAGGTCCCGACGCTCTCCGTCGTCGGCCTGGTGATCCTGGCGCTGCTGGTGATCTGCGGCGCGCTGATCGCCTTGCGGCGCCGGCGGGTGTAAGGAACCGGTTCGAACCGGGCGGGGAAGATCGCGGCACGATCTCCCCGCCCGGCCGCCGGAGCGCTCGCAGCCCTACGACCCTGCAACCGACCGCTGCTCAAGCGCTCGATGCGCTGGCACGTTCCAGCCCGAAGGCGACGGCATCCTTCACCTCCTCTGGGACCTCTTGCCAGGGTTGCAGGAACCCTTCGTATTCGAATTCGGCCTGGTGCTTGGCGTCTTCGAGGTTCTGGTGCCAGGTATCGCCGGCAAAGCTGCCGTTCGCGTCGTAACGAAAGATGAAGAAGCCTTCGCGTCGCTGTTCGAGGAGCAGCAATCGGGCCGGCCCCATGTCGCGTCGCCGGTCGATGCCATCCGTCAGCCGCGGCGGCTGGCCAAAATAATGTTTCACTTTTTGGGGGTACGGGGTCCGCGGCAAGATCGAATAGAGGCGCATGTCCACCCCCGGGCGGCGCCGCCCTTGGCTCAGGCCTCGCGCCGCAGGTAGCGCCGCCAGTCGGCCGCCCGCTCCTCGAGCTCGGCGCCGAGGTCGGCCAGCGAGGCGAGGTCGGTCGGCTCTTCGGCGCGCAGCGGCAGATCGACCAGTGGCTGGTCGTCGGAGAGCAGGCGGGCCAGCTCCACCAGACCGCGGCGGTCGCGCTCGCCGAGCCAGGCCAGGAGGTCCACGCCGTCCAGCTGGCCCGGCCCCGACGATATCTTCGGGAGTGCCGGAAGAGCCGGGGGTGCCGCGGGAACCGGCAGCGGGGGCGCGAGCCACCGCGGCTCCGCCGGCTCGGGGTGGACGCGGTTGACCACGATCGGCCCCAACCGGTAGCCGGCCTGCTGCAGGCGGCGGGCGAAGAAGAGGGTGTCCGCGATCCGTTCCTCGCCCGGGCCGGCGACCAGCACGAAGCAGGTCCGCGGCGAGCGCAGCAGCTCCTCGACCTGGGAGGCGCGCTCGCGGAAGCCGGCGAAGAGCGGCGAGAAGGCCTGGAAGAACTCGGCCATGTCGCGCAGCAGGTCCAGGCCGACCACCTCGTCGAGGAAGCGCTCGGCGCGGCGGCCCAGGCCGCCCAGGCGGGAAGTGGCCTTGAGCCGGCCGCCGGCGTCGAACCAGGGGCGGAGGGCGACGCGCAGGGCGCCGCTGTCGAGGAAGCCGACGATGCGCGCCGGCGCCTCCAGGAAGTCCAGCGCCTGGCGGGTGGGCGGGGTGTCGAGCACCACCTGCTGGTACCGCCCGCCGGCGGCGACCTCGAACAGCCGCTCGACGGCCATGTATTCGAGGATGCCGCCCAGGCTCCCCGACAGGTGCTGGTAGAAGCGGTTGCCGAGCACCCGTTGCCGCGCCGCCGGATCGGGGGCGTAGCGCTCGATCAGCCGGTCGAAAGTGAGGCGGGCGTCGAGCAGGCTGGCGTACAGCTCGCCGTCGGCCTCGAGATCGACGCGGACCTCCCGCTCGCGCGCCTCCTCGCCCACCCCCAGGGCGTCCTTGAGGCGGAGCGAAGGATCGAAGGTCATCACCAGGGTGTCGCGCCCGGCGCGCGCCGACGCCACCCCCATCGCCGCCGCCAGCGTCGTCTTGCCGACCCCGCCGGCGCCGACGCAGACGAGGAGCGGGCTGCCGTCCGCGAGCGGGCTCACGCGCCCTCCGCCGCCAGCGCCGCGGCGAGCAGCCGTTGCAGCGCCGCGGTGAGCGCCGGCCCGCGCTCGAGGGCGAGCTGCGGCAGCTCGACCCGCGGCCCCTCCCACCAGTTGGCCAGGCGTTCGAGCTCGCGCTCGTTGAGCAGCCGGCGATGCCGCCAGAAGGAAAGCACTTCGGACGTCGGCGGTGTGTGCGCGGCGGCCGCGGTGGCGGCCCGCGGCGCCTCCGGGGCGTCCCCGGCGGCGGCCCGCGAGGCTTTCTTCCCGCGCGCTGCTCCCGCCTTCGCGCGTGCCTGCCGGCGCTCCGGAGCGAGCAGCGCGGCCAGCGCGTCCGGCGGCTCGGCTGCCGCCGGGCCGTCCAGCCCCGCCGGCAGCGGCGGGAACAGGCCGTTGACCACCAGCAGCTCGGGCTGGCGGCCGAGCTGGTCCGCGAGCGCCTGCCGCAGCTCGAGCGCCTCCTCGACCGGCATCTCCTCGGCCTGGGTCACCACCACGATGCCGCAGCGCGCCGGGTCGGCGACGAAGCCGGCCAGCTCGCCGGCCAGGGCGCCGAAGGGGCCGCTGCCGATCACCTCGGAGACCAGGCGCGGCGCCATCAGCAGGCGCACGCCGTGGCCGGTGGCCGGCGCGTCGAGCACCACGACGTCGAGCGCCGGCGCGCCGGCGGCGGCGTTCCAACCGCCGTCCGCGGCGTGCCAACCGCCGTCCGCGGTGTTCCAAACGCCGTCCGCGGTGTTCCGAACGCCGTCCGCGGTGTTCCAAACGCCGTCCGCGGTGTTCCGAACGCCGTCCGCGGCGTGGCCCGCCGGCCCGGCGCGCCGCAGCAGGCGCAGCGCGTGCCCGAGGATGGCCAGCTCCTTGAGGCCGGGAGCGCCGGCCGAGAACTGCTCGTAGATGGGGCTCGCCAGCACCCGGCGGGCGAGCATCTCGACCTTGAGCCGCTCGCGCACGATCTCGTCGAGCACCTGGCCGGGCTTCAGGTTCTGCACCCAGAGCCGGGGGCCGGCGGCGACGATGGCGCCGCCCGAGGGCGCCACCGCCAGCATCTGGTGGACGTTCTCGCGCGGGTCCACCTCGAGCACCAGCACCCGCCGGCCGGCCGCGGCCAGCAAGCGCCCGAGGCTGGCCGCCACGGCGGTCTTGCCGACGCCTCCCTTGCCGGTGACCACCAGCAGCTGGCAGCGCCCGAGGCGCGCGGCAAGATCCATGGCGCGCCCCACTATAGCGGAGGGAGAGGGTCGCGGCCCGCGGCGAGCCATGGGACGGGCCTAGTCGCGGGCGAGCACCTCGGCGCGGGTGTTGATCTGCACGCCGCGGGGCTTGCTGGGCGGCTTCATCGCGATGTCCACCGGTACCGTCGCCTTGCCCACCATCGGCAGCTGGGCGACGCGCACGAAGCGGCCGCGGTCGAGCTCCAGGTAGATCGGGACCAGGGCGCGGAAGTCGTCGGCGACCCCATCCTGGGTGACCTTGCCCTTGACGTGGACCTCGCCGCCCGCCGACTCGAGGTGCAGGTCGGCGACGTAGCGCGGCACCTCGGCGCCGTAGACCCACTGGCGGAAGAACCAGTCCATCTTGCCGTCGCCGGCGGCGTTCATCGCCGGCGCCATGTGGCGCTCGACCACCTGCTGGAAATCGGCGGTCGAGGCCTGCTTGCCGGCGTAGGTGGCGGCATAATCGTGCATCATGGCGATGAAGCGGCGGTCCGGCGCGGGATCGCCGGCGTCCCACATCAGCATGCGCAGCATGTGCAGCACGTAGGCGCCCTTCTCGTAGACCAGCGCCTGGTAGGCATACGGGCTGCGCTCGGTGGCCAGGCGGAAGCCCTGGGTCAGCGGTCCGGCGTCGACGCTGGCGATGGCGCTGTGCGGCGGCCTGGCGAAGATCTCCTTGCGCGCCTCGCGCCAGAAGCGGAGGTAGGCCGGCCAACCCTGGGTGTGCTGCACGGCGAGCGCCGCCGAGAACTCGGCGAAGCCCTCCTCAAGCCAGACGTCGCGATAGCTGTCGGCGGTGACCAGGTGGCCCCACCACTGGTGGGACAGCTCGTGGAACCCCACCTTGTCGACGAAGTCCTTGGCGCCGGTGAGCCCCAGGCGCTGGCGCTGGGTGCTGTCGAGGAACGAGATGTAGGGCATGAAGATCAGCGACGGCCAGGACTGCCCGAAGGTGAACTGCGACTGCTGAGTGATGGCGACGTGCTTTTCGGCCAGCGGCCCGAAATAGGTGGTGAAGACCCGGCAGGCGTTGACGCCGTCGGCCATCGCCGCCTCGGCCAGGCGGGCGGTGTTGACGTGGCCCAGGGTGGCCTGGGGAGCGGCGTTGAACTCGCCGTCGACGCCCAGGCCCGACAGCTCGCGGCTACCGGAGCTTTCGAGGATCGCGTTGATGGTGCGGATGATGTCCGGAGTGCCGGGGTTGGTGAAGACCTGGAGATCGATGCCGCTGTCCTGGTCGTGCTGCTGCAGCTCCTTGAACTGGCCGTAGTTGAAGCCGGCGACCCGCACCGGCCCGTCGGTCTTCCACGCCGAAACGCTCTGCTGGCCGAGCGCCCGCGTCGACACCAGGCGGCCCACCGAGACCACCTGGTTGCCGGCCGGCACCCGGTAGGTCAGGTCGAAGGGCGCCGGCTCGGCGAAGGTGCCCAGGCTGGGGTACCAGCTGTCGCGCGCCCCGACGACGTAGTTCTTGTCGCCCGCGTCCTGCAGCACCGTGTCGCCGTGGTAGGCGATGCGCAGCAGCACCTCGGCGCCCTTTGCCAGGGGCTCCGGGAAGACCACCGCGGCGTCGGCACCGTCCTCCTTGGCCTCCTCCTGGACGACCGCCGCGGCGCGGATCGAGTCCGGCGCGGGCTCGGGCTCGGCGTCGGCGGATGGCGGTGGCGGCGACGGCGCCGGACCGTAGGCGGCCTCGGCGATCCGCAGCCGGGGCATGAGCTGGATGGGCAGCACGCGCAGGCCCGGCGCCAGCACGCTGAAGCGGATGGTGGTGACGCCGCCGAGATCGGTGCCGCGCGGCACGCTGGTCGCCACCCAGTAGTGGAGCGCGCGGGCGAGCTGCGGGCGCGGCGCCCCCCTGTGAGCGCCGCCGGCGACGGCGCCGCGCGGGGCGCTCAGGTACCAGATCCCGCCGCGGTGCGGCTCGGAGACGTAGAGGAGCGACGACTCGGCGCCCAGCCGCAGGCCTCCCACCAGGCCGCCGGCACCGTCGGGGTCCACCGCCACCAGCGCCGGCGGCAGCGTCTTGCCGGCGAGCAGGGCGAGGAAGACGCCGCTGGTCAGGCCCGGATGGTTGAGCAGGTCGCGCAGCACGCGCAGCTGTAGGTTGAGGTGGAAATCGCTCCGCTGGCGGTCGAGCCAGCGCTCGTACACCTGCTTGGCATGAGCATCCGGCGCGCCGGACCGGACCGGCGCGGCGGCGGCGATCTCGCGGTCGGTGTCGTCGCCGAACAGCAGCACCAGCTCGTCGAAGCTGTCGGTGAGCCCCTGGAAGTCGCCGCCGGCGTCCAGCTGCAACGCCAGCTGGTGCCGCTCCGCCGGCGTCGCCGGGCTGAGCCGCAGAGTGCCGTGGCCGAGGAACACCGCTCCGATCGTGCGTCCGCCGACCGGCGCCAGGAAATGCACGGTCCCCGACTCGAGCTCGAAATGGAAGACGTCGCGATCGAAGGCCAGACCGTGCACCTCCGCGACCCGCCCATCCGGCCGCGCGGCGCGCAGCGCGGTATAGGTGGGGTCATGGGCCACCGGACCGGCGCTCCCGGCACCGCCGCCGCCGACCGGCGCACCGCCGGCGGCAGGCGCGGGAGCCGGCGCCGGCTGCGCCACCGCCAGCAGGGGCGTCGCGGCCCGGCCGGCGCCGGCCCCCACCCCGGCCACGGCCCAGCAGGCCACCGCCAACCCGAACGCCGCCGCCAGGCGCGCGACGCCGTGGCCAGACGGGCCGAGCACACGTGCGATCCATCGCTTCATCACAGGAACCTCCGGGCTGGCTGCCATTTCCATCATTCTATTAGCTGCTGCCCAATCGGACGATCCCCGTCCACGAATCCAGATCATCAGCCTTACTCGAAGCACCTATCGGATCGCCCCTCGCATCGCCCCCTCGCATCGCCCCTCG
>Ga0210405_10000171_pt1 | contig 91923 bp, 70 predicted proteins | sample IncBWH11MmetaG_FD_155492 | JGI IMG/M metagenome (GOLD analysis project Ga0210405, IMG submission 155492) | Forest soil microbial communities from Barre Woods Harvard Forest LTER site, Petersham, Massachusetts, United States - Inc-BW-H-11-M | ecosystem: Environmental > Terrestrial > Soil >... | reverse complement strand
CAAAGAAAGAGAAAGGCCCGGCACATTTGGCCGGGCCTTCGTATTTGAGTCTATTGCCAGTGGCGCAAGAGCGCTGGCAAGGAAGCCAGCGCTACATTGTTTTAGTGGACGGCACTGGGTGAATCGCCGACCGCGGGTTGTGCCGGTTCCGGTTCGGGAACTACCGGGGCGATGGGGTCCTTTTCGAGCGCGTGTTCGAGGACTTCATCGAGTGTCCGGACGTAGGTGATCTTCAGGTCGCCGAGGATGTCCGGCGGAAGATCCGCAACGGCGTTCGGTTCGTTGTCCGCCGGCAGCAGCACGTGGGTGACGCCTGCGCGCTTGGCGCCGAGGACTTTCTCCTTCACGCCGCCGATGGGCAGCACGATGCCGGAAAGGGTCATTTCACCGGTCATCGCCAGGCGATTTTTCACCGGGCGATTCGTCAGCAAGCTGACGAGGGAAGTAACCATCGCAGCTCCAGCAGACGGCCCGTCTTTCGGCACCGCGCCGGACGGCACGTGAATGTGAATGTCCAGCTTGCGGAAGAAGTCCGGGTCGATGCCGTAGCGTTCGGCGTTGGCACGGGTCCAGGTCAACGCGGCGGTCATCGATTCCTGCATGACTTCGCCGAGATGGCCGGTCATGGTGAACTGCTTGCCGCCACGCATGCGGCTGGCTTCGATGAAGACGATGTCGCCGCCCACGGGCGTCCAGACGAGTCCGACCGCGACGCCGGGCTTCTTGACGCGCTCGTCGATTTCGCGTTCGGTGCGGAACTTCGGCACACCGAGGAATTCACGCACGACTTCGGGAGTGACGATCATCTTCTCCGTCTTGCCTTCGGCCATGCGGCGCGCCTGCTTGCGGACGATCGTGGCGATCTCCCGCTCTAGATTGCGCACGCCGGCTTCCCGGGTGAAGCTGTGAATGATTTCACGCAGCCCATCTTCGGTGAACTCCAGCTGCTCGCCTTCCTTGACGCCGTGTTCGGCGGCCTGCTTGGGGATCAGGTACTTGCGCGCGATGTGGATCTTCTCCTCACCGGTGTAGCCGGGGAGTTCGATAACCTCCATGCGATCGCGCAGAGGCTCCGGAATCGGATCCATCCAGTTGGCCGTGGCGATGAAGGTGACCTTCGAGAGATCGAAGGGCACATCCAGATAGTGATCGCGGAACGTCGAATTCTGCTCCGGGTCGAGGACTTCCATCAACGCGGAGGACGGATCGCCGCGGAAGTCGCGGCCGAGCTTGTCGACTTCGTCGAGCATCATGACGGGGTCGTTGGACTCAGCGCGCTTGATGCCCTGAATAATCTGGCCGGGCAGAGCGCCGATGTATGTGCGACGATGTCCGCGGATTTCGGCTTCATCGTGCATGCCGCCGAGGGCGATGCGAACAAATTTGCGGCCGAGCGCGCGGGCGATGGACTTGCCGAGCGAGGTCTTGCCCACGCCCGGAGGCCCAACGAAGCACAGGATGGGACCCTTCATGCCTGGCTGCAATTTCTTGACGGCCAGGTAATCGAGGATGCGCTCCTTCACCTTTTGGAGATCGTAGTGATCTTCGTTGAGGATGTCTTGCGCCTTCGGAATGTCGATTTCAGCGCTGCCGGAAGATTTGGACCAGGGCAGCGAGGTCATCCACTCGAGATAGGTGCGAGACACCATGTACTCCGCTGAAGCGGGAGTCATTTTGGCGAGGCGCTTCAGTTCGCGGTCGCATTCCTTCTTGGCTTCCGCAGTCATGCCGGCTTCGTCGACTTTCTTGCGCAGTTCGTCAATTTCGGCTTGCGCGTCGTCGATTTCGCCGAGTTCTTTCTGAATGGCCTTCATCTGTTCGCGAAGAAGGTATTCGCGCTGGTTCTGGCTGACCTGCTCCTGAACCTGCTCGTTGATTTTGCTGCGGAGCTCCAGAACCTCGAGCTCTTTGGAGAGCTCGCGGATGAGCATTTCGAGGCGCTTGCGCACGTTGGAGGTTTCGATCAGCTCCTGACGGAGCAAGGTCGAAAGGCTCGGCAGTGTGCCTGCGATGAAGTCAGCGAGGCGGCCGGGATCATCGATATTCATTGCCGCGTTTTGCAGGTCGTCCGAGAGTTGTGGAGAGTGGGCCACGACGTCACGAAAGAGGTCCTGCGCGTTGCGTTGCAAGGCCTCGAGTTCAGCGTCCTTGTCGCCCGTGAAATCGGGCTCGGAAGCGACCGCGGCGCGAAGGTACGGACGGAGGCTCAGGAGTTCATTGATGCGGATGCGCTGCAAACCTTCCAGGAAGACGACGACGTTGCCGTTAGGCATCTTCACGGTCTTGTGGACCTTGGCAAGCGTGCCGACTTTGTGGAGATCCGCCGCAGCAGGATCTTCGATCCGCGGATCCAGTTGGGCAACAACGCCCAAAAGCTTGTCGTCGCCCGAGAGCGAATTGACCAGGGCTAGCGAGCTCTCACGGCCAACGGTGAGAGGCAGAACCGCGCCCGGGAAGAGAACGGTGTCCCGGACGGGCAGGATTGCAAGAGTATCTGGAACAAAATGTTTTTTATCAGCCATGTTTTCCCCTAACGCGAAGCAGCAAAAAAGCCGCTTTGGAAGGATTAGATGCAAAGTTCCGGGAAAAGGTGCCGGAGAATGCAAAAACCTTCCTCAGAAAATATTAGTCGACAAGACTCAAATCCTAGCATAGGTTGTCTCAGTTTGCAACGATTCCATAAAACACTGATATTAAACGGCTTATAATTAAGGCAAGAAATTCAGTCCTAAGGCGTCTTATCGGCCGACTCGACGGAGAGGATAGTGTCTCCGAACAAATTCGAGGGCTTGGTCCCGGGTCTGGACGGCCTCCTCGAGTTGGGCGTCTTCGAGGGTGGCCAGAATCTTCTGAAATTCTGGGCCTGGTGTATAGCCCAAATCTTTGAGGTCGTCACCCGAAAGTAACCGTGGGGGGCGGACCTCGGCCGGGGGAGTCTGGGCAAGGAAGGCGCGGACGGCTTCGTAGGCGTCGAGTTTGCCGTGGCTAGAGCGGCAATCGAGGCGATGAAGTTCGAGGTGTTCGTCGAACTGGGGGAGGCGGACGAAGCGTTTGAGGGTGGACTGCCGCATCTGGGAGACGTCTTTGAATTTCATATGATTGGCGACGAGGGCTTTGATGTGGTCCGCGTCGTCGTTGGAGAAGCGGAGGCGGCGAAGAAGGTCATCAGCCATGCGGACGCCGACGTCGACGTGGCCGTCGAAGCGAATTCGGTCGCCGGTTTCTGTGGCAGAGCGGAAGGTGGGAGGCTTGCCAATATCGTGAAGCAGGACGCCCCAGGCGAGTGTTGGAGAGGCTCCGGTCGGCAAAGCTTCGAGCATCAGGAGGGTGTGAATCCAGAGGTCGCCTTCCGGGTGGAATTGCGGGGGTTGCGGAACGCCTTTCATGGCGGTGATATCGGGGAGGAGTTCGGCGAGGAGGCCAAGTTCGTCGAGGAGTTCGAAGCCGCGCCGGGCGGAGCCCTCGGTGAGTAGTTTGGTCAACTCTTCGCGTATGCGTTCCGCGGATACGATCTGGATTTCCTTTGCGTGTCTGCGAATGGCGGCGAAGGTTTCAGGTTCGATGGTGTAGCCGAAGCGAGCGGCGAAGCGGACGGCGCGAAGCATACGGAGTTTGTCTTCCGCAAAACGCCGGGAAGGCTCGCCGATGGCGCGGATGATTCTGGCGGCGAGATCGACGCGGCCACCGACGAAGTCGAGGACTTCGCCGGAGTCATGGCGCATGAGTAGGCCGTTGATGGTGAAATCGCGGCGCTGCACATCTTCTTCGGGTGTTTGGGAATAGACGACCTGGTCGGGATGGCGGCCGTCGGAATAGCCGACGTCGGAGCGGAAGGTGGCGACTTCGATTTTGAGTGAATCCTGGCGGACGAGAACGACGCCGAATTGCGCGCCGACATCGAGGGCATCGGGGAAAAGTTGCAGAACTTCCTGCGGAGTAGCGTTGGTGGCGACGTCGTAATCGGCGGGCTCGCGATGGAGAAGGATGTCGCGAACGCAGCCGCCGACCAGGAAGGCCTGGTGGCCGTGGCGTTGAAGCGAGTCGCAAACCGAGTTGGCGAGTTCCCGCGAATTCACGGAATGATTATGCGCCTGTGGAGGGAGGTAAATGAAGTAGAGGAAGTATAGGAAGTAAAGGATGGGTCAACGGCGGCTGAGGATTCCGAGACGTGAACAGTCAGGATCAGGAGCAGCGGAGGACGAGGCAGGTGATGTCGTCGGACTGGCGTGTCGCGCCGACGAAGTCTTCGACGGATTTCATGAGGAACTGCAATGTTTGTTGTGCGTTTAAATTGGGAAGGCCGCGGATGATGTTGAGCCAGCGATTGTCGGAAAATTCTTCGCCGGAGGCGTTGAAGGCTTCGACGACGCCGTCGGTGAAGAGGACGAGCGTGTCGCCGGTCTGGAGAGTGACTTCGGACGAGGGGAAAGTGGCTTCGGGCGTAATGCCGAGCGGGAGGCTGCCGGATTCGAGGCGCTCGGTGGAAGAATTTGCGCGGCGGATGACGGGGGAGTTGTGGCCGGCGTTGACGTAGGAAAGACGACGGGTGGCGGGATCGTATTCCGCGAGCACGGCGGTGGTAAAGCGCTGGCCGCCAAGGCTGTGGGCGCAAGCGTAGTGATTGAGGCGGATGGCAAGCTCGCTGAGAGGAAGGCCTTCGGAGGCGACGGTGCGCAGGCTGGCTTGCAGCGTGGCCATGAGGAGAGCAGCGGGAACGCTTTTGCCGGCGACGTCGGCCATGACGAGCATGAGTTTGCCGCCGGCGGATGCGTCGTCCAATGGATAGAAAGCGTCGTAGTAATCGCCGGCAACGGAATTTTGCGCGCGGGTGTAGAAGGCGACTTCGGCGTTGGGAATTATTGGTGGAGTGGAGGGTACGAGCCAGGCCTGGATTTCGCGGGCGATTTCGAGATCACGTTTCATGGTGATCTTGTCGGCGAGCTCGAGAGAAAGAAGGAGAAGGAATAAAAGAGCGGAAAGAAATTCCGCTTTGATACCGAAACCGTTGTTGCTGCCGTTTCCGGAAAAAAGAAGCAATACCAATGCGACGAGAAGAAGCACGCGGCGGGCCGGGGAGAGCTTGTTCATCATGGCCCAAAAGAGTTGCTTGACTACAGGATAAGGGCGCTTCCAGAGAGGGCGTTGGTTAACTTCGTCCCAGTCGACGTCCTTGCCGTAGAAGCCGTAGCTGGAGCGGGCGTCGGCGGCGAATTGGGACCAGAGATCGTCGATGCGGCGGCCTTCGCTGACGCGCTGCCAAAAGTTGGCGAGACGGCCGGTGGGGGCGGGATGTGGGTCGGAAGCCGCGGGCGGCGGCGTGGCAGCGGTGCTCATGGGGAAATTATAGGCGAAATAGGGGCCACCAGTGAGCGGTGGTTATCCGAATTCACTGTTGATGGAAGATAAGCCCTATCGCGGGATTTTCCGGGAACGGAAGTTCTAGACCCGAGCAGGCCAAGGGGGCGCTCACAGATCCCCTGCCATCGCCAAGAGAAGCCGGGGCAGACGGCAATTTATTTTTTGTTCAGGGACTGGATTTGCGCGACGAGCGAATCGATTTCTTCAGGGGTTAGTTTGCCGGTGAACTTGGGCATGTGGCCCTTGCCGTTGGCGATGACGTTGCGCAGGTCATCGGAGGAAGCGGCGGCGGTTTTTGCAGAGATGAGCGCCGGCCCGCCAAAATGACGGCCCTCGGCGGTTTTTCCATGACACTTCGCACAGTTCTTCACATAGGCGGAGTTTGCGAGCAGGCCGCTCTCCGCCGGCGGAGTTTGGGCAGAGGCTGTGGCGAAGACAAGAAATGAGGCAGAGATAGCGGCGGCGAGTGCGAATGTTTTCATGTGAGTCCTCATCGAATGGGATCGAACTGAAAAGTATAGATGCGGTGGGCTCTGAAACAGTCGCTTTTTTATGCGTTTTGGTGGTGGAAAAGCAAGATTTAACACAGAGTTTACAGAGTTGGAAGCGCCCTTCGCGAAAGGCGCTCAGGGCAAGCAGAGGGCACAGAGGAGAGCCGGCCCTTTGCAGATCAAGGTAAACAGGATGCCGGCGCTACCGGGGTTAGTCGTCGCGGCGGAGGGAGCCGCCGAACTGGACGGAGGTAAAGCCGAATTTGTCGCGGAGACTGTCGGCGGCTTTGGTGAGTTTTTCGAGTTTTTCGCGGCGGCCGGATTCGAGGAGGTCGAGTTGCTGCGCGCCGTGGGAGAGGGCGGAGAGAGCGACGCCGAGGAGGCGGACTTTGCGCTTGGTGTCGCGATGCTGGCGAAAGAGATTTAGGAAGACGGCGAAGATGTCGGTGTCGAGTTGCGCTGGTTCGGTGAGAGTTTTTGAGCGGGTGTAGGTTTCGAATCCGGCGTAGCGGATGGTCAGCGTGAGGGTGCGCGTGGAGAGGCCCGCTTCGCGAAGGCGCTTGCAGGCTTTCTGGGAGAGATGGCTTAGCATAGTTTCCATTTCGGCGACGTCGGCGGTGTCTTCGCCGAAGGTGTGGTTGTGAGAGATGGATTTGGGTTCGGCGTCGATGAGGAATTCGTAGGCGTCGCCGCCGCGGGCTTTGCGGTAGAGGGCGGTGCCCCACTGGCCGAAGATTTTTTCGAGTTTTTCCTGGGAGTGACAGGCGAGTTGCTCAACGGTTTCGATCCCGAGGGCGCGGAGGGCGCGTTCGGTGACTTCGCCGATGCCGGGAATTTTGCGGATTGGAAGCGGAGCGAGAAAACGCGCTTCCATGCCGGGGGCGACCCACACGAGGCCGCGGGGCTTGCCTTGATCGGAGGCGACTTTGGCGGTGAGGCGGGTGGTGGCGAGACCGCCGGAGCAGGGAAGGGCGGTTTGTTTGGTGATGGTGCGAAGAAGTTTGTCGGCAGCGGCGAGCGGCGGGCCGTGGAGGCGTTCGGTGCCGGAGAGGTCGAGATAGGCTTCGTCGACGGAAACCATTTCGACGATGGGAGAGAATTTCGCGAGGATCGAGGCGATACGATCGCTCCATTCGGAGTATTTTTCGTGGTGGCCATCGAGGAAAATGGCGTGAGGGCAGAGGCGGCCGGCGGTGCGCAGGGGCATGGCGGAGTGGATGCCGAATTTGCGGGCTTCGTAGCTGGCGGCGGAGACTACGCCGCGCTGATCGGGGCGGCCGCCGACGACCACGGGCTTGCCGCGGAGGTCGGGGCGCTCGAGGAGTTCGACGGAGACGAAGAAGGCGTCCATGTCCACGTGGAGGATGCAGGACTGGAACGGGGTCTCCGACGTATCGGGGGCGTCGTGCTTGGCTCGGAAGCGTGCCAGGTCCGGCATGGGATAAGCGTACGACTACGGAGTGGCAGAGGCAATGAGTAGAAGCTTGTGACGGCGGTCGGCCGGCTTTGATACGTGAATTTTGGCTTGAGGCTTACGCTTCAAAAGCGGTGGCTGAGCCACCGCACTCCAAAGCGCCCGCCCCGTAAAACCATTCGGGGTGCAAACAACGCACCTCAGAAGGTGGCCGCTACGGGAGGTGTTCCGGGAATATTTCCTCGGACTGGCAGCGTAAGGAATTTTGTTTTGAGTTGGGAGAGCCAAGTGAAATGATGGGGCGGATTTATTGAGGGGAAGAATGAAAAGAGTTTCGAAGGAGATTTGTCCATGGCACCTGCGGACGATTTTGCTCGCGTTTGTAATTTTGGGGGCAGCATCGGTATTGAGAGCGCAGGAGATTTCCTTGCAAGCAGTGGTTACGCCTTCGACGATGATTGTGAAGAACGGTGGACCGGCTAAGTTTGCGATTCATGGATTTATCGAGTTCAGGTCGCTGGCGGAAGTATTTTCGTACACTGACGCGCAGACGCAGCGGTGGAACGGGAAGATCAGCGAAGAAGAAAAGCGGCAACTTGCGCGTCAACTGCTGCGCGAGGGGATTGAGAGCCGCGTGGTTTCGATGACCGACGAGCGGCCGCTGCAGGCGCTGGTGACGCACACGAGCGAGGAGTTGCGGGAGGCGATTGCGAAAGTGAAGGAACAATTGCCGGCGGGGTACGCGGAGGAATTCGCGGCCGTGCAGGAAAAGTGGAAGCACTCGCTGAATTGCTGGAGCGCTTCGCCGGTGATCGCGGGGCGGGTGCTTTCGAACTGGTATCCGATTGAGGAAGGCATCCAGCTGCGCGGAGCTGTTTATGATTCGACGGAGCATTTCTGGCAGGCGGCGAAGTATCACCCAGACACGACGATAGCGGACCTGAACAAATTGGTTGTCATGCTGGAGGGCAGGGATTGGAATGCCTGGCTAAAGCGGTTGGACGACGATCCGAAGATTTATTTGGCGAATGCGTACGCTGTGGAGTTTCTGCGGTACAACTTGCGGGCCGAGCGGCTGAAATGGTTTGGGGAAGAACTTGGGAAGCACGGATTGAAGCCGGGCGACCACGCGCGATTCGTGCAACAGCGTGGAGAAAGCGCGCTCCGGTTCAGTGCGCTTGAAGAGAAGATTCTGTGGGGAGATTTGGCGGATTTGCTGCATCTGGTTTATTTATTTTCACCTGCGGACGATTCGATTCGGAAGGATCTGGCGGAGCGTCATTTTGATGGGATTTATCTTGGCGACCGGAAGTTGGGGTTTATCAGCGAAGAGTTTCGAACGGAGATGCTGGCGATCTGGAAGGTTAAGTTTCTGGAGATGCCGGGATTTCGCGAAGTGATTGCGGGGATACCGGTGGAGATTCGGTTGGAACATTTTCTGAATGATGGGGATTCGCCGGATATTCCGATTCCGGTTTATGTGGGGTATTTGAATCGGATTCGGGAGATGGCGAGTACAAGAAAATAGGAAATGGAAGATCGAAAATAGAAATTAGTTGCGCTCGGCGGAGAGGACGCGGGGGATGCCGGCGAGGTCGTTGGTTACGTGGAGATTGGTCCATTGTGGAGTTTCGAGGAGAGGGCGGACGGCGGGGAGGGAGTCGTGGCCTAGTTCGAGGACGAGGAGACCGCTGGGTTTGAGATAGCGCGCGGCCTCTGGGATCAGCAGGCCATAGAGTTCGTAGCCTTCTTCGCCGCCGTAGAGGGCGGAGGTTGGTTCGTGATCGCGGACTTCGATGCGGAGGGCACTGGTTTCTTTGCGGCCGATGTAGGGAGGGTTGGAGATGAGGAGATCGAAGAGGGGTGACTGGTGATTGGTGACTGGTGACTGGTTGGAGGAAGGTGGCTGGTGGCCAGCGACCGGCGACCAGTGGGGAGCAGAATCGGAGGAAGAGGGGAAAGCGGATAACAAATCGCATTCGAGGAATGTGATGTGCTTGGCGAAGCCGAGGCGGGTGGCGTTGCGTTGGGCTATCACGAGGGCGGCCGCAGAGATGTCGGTGGCGTAGAGTTTGGCGTTGGGGAGTTCTTTGGCTAGGGCGATGGCGACGCAGCCGGAGCCGGTGCCGATGTCGACGATGGTTAGACCTTCACCGGTGAGTTTTGGGTCGTGGCCGGAGCGGAGTTCGCGGACGGCTAAGCGATCGAGGGCTACTTCGATGAGGTGTTCGGTTTCGGGACGGGGGATGAGGACGTCGGGGGTGACTTCGAAATCGAGGCCCCAGAATTCCTGTTTTCCGGTGAGGTGTTGCGTGGGTTCGCCGGCGGCTCGGCGGTGGAGTAACGAGAAATAGGATTCGAGAATTTGGGAATCGAGGATTTCTTCAGGGTGGGCGTAGAGCCAGGTGCGGTCGCGGCGGGTTACGTGGAGGAGGAGGAGTTCGGCGGCTAAAGTGTCGGAGGGAACATGGGCTTCACGGAGAAGATGGATGCCCTGTTTCAGGGCGGTGCGGACGTTGAGGGATTGGGATTGTGGTGACGGCATCGGAATAGATTTAAGAAGAGAGTTTAACGCAGAGGCGCGGAGAGCGCAGAGGGTCGGAGAGGAAAACCCAAGAGCCCACACGCAAATGCGGCGTGTGGGGCACCCGGGAAAGATCGGAGTGGAGGCTCATGCTTCGGCGAGTTCCTGTTTGAGGCGGGCGGCTTCGTAGTGTTCGACCAAGCCATCGACCAGGGGGGCGAGTTTGCCATCCATCACTTCGGTTAGCTGGTGGATGGTGAGGCCGATGCGGTGGTCGGTGACGCGGTTTTGGGGATAGTTGTAGGTGCGGATTTTTTCGGAGCGGTCGCCGGTTTTGATCTGGCCGCGGCGTTCGGCGCCGATGGCGGCCTGCTGCTTTTCGAGTTCCATTTCGTAGAGGCGGGAACGCAGAACGCGCATGGCTTTGGCGCGATTTTTGATTTGGGATTTTTCGTCCTGTTGAGAGACGACGAGGCCCGTGGGCAAGTGGGTGATGCGAACGGCGGAATAGGTGGTGTTGACGGACTGGCCGCCGGGGCCGGAGGAGCAGAAGGTGTCGATGCGCAGATCCTTGGCTTCGATCTTGATGTCGATTTCGTCGGCTTCGGGGAGGACTGCGACGGTCGCGGCCGAAGTGTGAATGCGGCCTTGCGTTTCGGTGGCAGGGACGCGCTGGACGCGGTGGACGCCGCTTTCGTATTTCAATTTTGAGTAAACTTTTTTGCCCTGGATGGCGGCGACGATTTCTTTTACCCCGCCCATTTGAGCCGGGGAGCTTTCCATCACTTCGACTTTCCAGCCCTGGGATTCGGCGTAACGCGAATACATGCGGAAAAGATCGCCGGCGAAAATGCCGGCTTCGTCGCCCCCGGTGCCGGCGCGGATTTCGAGGATGATGTTCTTGTCGTCGATGGGATCGTGGGGGAGGAGAAGAAGTTTTAGCTCGCGCTCGGTTTGTTCTTTGCGGACGGTGAGGAGTTTTTCCTCTTCCTGGGCCATGTGGCGCATTTCGGCGTCTTCGGATTCGACGACCATCTGGTGAGTGGCGGCGAGGTCTTTTTCGATTTGCTTGAACTCGCGGTGCTTGTTGACGATGGTTTCGAGATCGGAGTGCTGCTTGGCGAGTTTTTGGAAGCGCGCGGAATCGGTGACGACCTCGGGAGTGGAGAGCTCCTGCGTCATTTCCTGGTAGCGGGCATCGAGCTGATCGAGTTTTTCGGAGAGCGTGAGAGCGGCCATTGGTGATCCTTCCTGATTCTTAGCGACGCGGCGCCTTTGGGTGACTGGTGGATGGTGACGGGTGAAAAGAGGATCGGCGCCCGGGCGGGCGCGAGGCTTTGGAGCGCTAATGGAAGAAGGAATACATGCTCTGTGAATAGTATAGCAAAACTGCCTAGGGATTGGATGCGAGAGGGGAGTACGAGGTTTGGGGGAGCGGGCGTAAATGCAGTGATTGGAGTTACGGCTACAACCGTCAAAGAGGCGGCATAGCCGTCGCACTCCAAAGTGGATTGCCCGAGGTGAGCGGGTGTACTACGATGCGACTTGGAGTTGGCTGGCAAGATTGAAGGTGGCGGGAATGAGCGAAGCGGTTCGGGCAGCACTGGAGAATTCGGTGGAGGGGTTGGCGGAGGGCGCGCCGAAGACAGATGCTGGATTTTTGTGGGACTTCTGGTATCCGGCTATGAGGTGTGAGGAGATCTACGGAAAGAATCTGGCGAAGGCGACATTGCTGGAAGTGCCGCTGGTGTTGGGGCGGACTAGCGAGGGGAAGGCGTTTGCGATGCGGGATACTTGCCCACACCGGGGGATTCCGCTTTCGTATGGTCATTTTGACGGGAAGAACCTGCAATGCAGTTATCACGGGTGGGAGTTTGACGCGTGCAGCGGGCGGTGCGTGGAGATTCCGTCGCTGACGAGCCATGACAAGTTGAAGGTGGAGCGGATCAATGCCGCGCATTATCCGTGCGAAGAACGCGATGGATACGTCTGGGTGTATATGAGCGCGCCGGGGACGCGGCTGCCGGAAAAGTTGCCGAGCGCGCCGGAATTGGACAAATTCGGCGCGAAATTCAAGATAGCGCGTCTCGAATGCGAACTGCCGTCGCACATAGATCACGGGATTATCGGGTTGATGGACCCGGTGCACGGGCCGTTCGTACACCAGTCGTGGTTCTGGCGGAGCAAGACGAGTATTCACGAAAAGGCGAAACAGTTCGAGCCGATCCCGAACGGGTTCCGGATGAGCCCGCACCAGCCAAGTGCGAACAGCGCGCCCTACAAGTTGCTGGCGAAGATGACCGGTGAGACTGTGACGACGACGATTGATTTTGTGCTGCCGAATATCCGGACGGAGGTCGACCGGAGCGGGAGGCTGTGGTTTTCCAGCCGGGCGACGGTGACGCCGGTGCGACGAGATTTGTGCCGAATTGATTTTGTCGCGGCGTGGAATCTGCCGTTCCCCGTTTCGATTTTTCGCATCTTCGCGAAGATATTTTTGCGGCAGGATCAGGAGACGATGATCCGGCAGTCGGAAGGATTGAAGCACAATCCGAAGCTGATGCTGATTGATGACGCGGACCGTCCGGCGAAATGGTATTTTGCGTTGAAGCAGAATCTGGTTGAGTCCCGGCGCAGCGGTTTGCCGATGGAACATCCGATGGATGGGCCGGTGACGCTGCATTGGAGAAGCTAGTAAATAAAATTCCCGCCAAGAAGTGATAGTTCCCAAACATTTAGGTGTATACTCGCGGCAATTCCTCGGGAACCCGTAGTTCATGCCAAAAACGGAGGTCTACGCCATGGGATCTGTTCCTCCCCGGTCGTGTGTTCGTGGCTTAATCCTGATATTTCTCTTGGGTTCCCTCTCACAATTCGCTCTGGCTCAGCTTAAATCCGGAACCGCGAGCGTTACGGCGGATGCGACGGCATTCCGCGCAAGCGCTTCACCCGAGCGGCGGGAACGCGGACGTTATCTGGTGGAAGGTGTCGCGCACTGTTTCATGTGCCACGGCGAACAGGACTACGCCCATGGGAGCAGTCTTCCACTTCCCGGGCGAAAAGGTGTGGGCAAAATCCTGAAAGGCGAGTTGTACGATGGCACGGTCACCTTCGATGGTCTCGTTTGTCCAAATATCACTCCGGACAAAGAGACTGGCGCGGGCACGTGGAGCGACGCGCAATTTGAGCGTGCGATACGGCATGGAATCGGCCACGACGGCCGGGAATTGGCGGATTACATGCCGTACGCGTTTTTCCGGAGCATGACAGACGAGGACGTGGCCTCGGTGATTGTGTACATCCGTTCTCTGCCCGCGGTGAGGAATCCGCTGCCGAAAAGGAATGTTTCCTTCGAAATCAAGGTGGATCTGCATCTAGAGCTGGAACCGAAACTGGCAGCGGACGCGAGCGAGCAAGTGAAGCACGGCTGGTATCTGGTGAGGATCGCCCAATGCAACGATTGCCACACCCCCTACGACGAGGAAGGGAAAGCGCGAACAGAGATGATGTTTGGCGGCGGACAACGCATGGCTGGACCATGGGGCGACGTAGTAACACCGAATATCACCTCGGACCCGACTGGCATTTCGCATTATGACGAGGCAATGTTCCTGAAGACGATTCGAACGGGGCATGCATCCGGAGGAGTGCGGGAATTGAACACGTTTATGCCCTATCGCTATTTCAGGAATATGACGGATGAGGATCTAAAGGCAATCTTTGCTTACCTGCGGACCGTGCCACCGGTGAAACATCATGTGGATAATTCTGAGGCTTCGACGTACTGCCCGATTTGCCGGCAGAAGCATGGATTCGGGGATAAGAATTAACGGAAAGCAGTGAGATCGAAGTCCACGACGACGGGATCGCCCTCGGGCGGATCGATCTGTATGGTAGCGGAAGTTTCCGTAAAGGCGGCGGCGGGATATTCGAAGTTCAATGTGGCCCCGGAAAGAATGCAACCACCGTCATTGCACTGAAAAAGAGGCTGGCCGTTCGCGGCGGCAGGTATGACCATCGCATCCTTTTGAAAAACGCGAACCCGGAAATCGCGCCAGAAGTCCGACGGACGAACGAAGACCCCCTTGGGTAAATGAGAATCAGACCCTGCCACAATCGCGCCGTATGCGCTGTAAGAATCGGTGAGAAAAATTTGAACTGTGACGCGGACCACTTCCGGGGTCTTGAGGTGGTCGAGTTGCGCTTGCTGTGCGCTATAGATGCTGAGCTGCTGGCTGGAATTGAGCGCCGTAAGGATATAGGGGGTGAAAAAACTGACCGATTCGATGTAGGGGCCGCTCTTTGGGGGCTGCAAGTGGAGGACGTACTTGTCCAGAAGCTCCCCCAGAGAGTTGTCGCGGCGTTGGCCGAGGAAATATGCCTCGCGCACGGCGGTGTCCGAGAGAGGCGAGTCGAAGGCGCTGCAGGAAGGCGCCAAAATCAGAAGCGTAGCTAGAGCTAGAGAGCATAGGCGGAGACTGGTGAGGATCATGGCAGGCCTCCTAATTAATAGTTAGACGCTATGGAGGTGTCAATAGGTTTCAGATGCGGCGGGGAGTGTTCGGGAAGTCGAGCCAGACTTTGATGCCGCAGAAGTGGGAGCCTTCGGTGCAGATGGGCGTGGTGATGCCGGCGCGGAGGTGGCAGGGCGGGCCGATGTAACGGGACAGCTGCGGATGGACTTCGCGGAGTTGGGCGATTTCGTCCATGGAGGCTGCGTAGATCTCTTCCTGGGCGTTGAAACAGGTGCGCATGGTCCACTTGTGGAGCAGATGGAGGAGCGAGCCGGTTTCGACGAGGCGGATGGATTTGGAATTGGGAAGAAGGTAGAGGGCGATTTCGGGAGGAACGCCGCGGTCAAGGAGTTGGTTTTTTGCAGACCACGCTTCGCTCATGGCGCGTTCGTAGAGTTCCCGGGCGCGAGGATTTTCCTGGAGAATCTTGGGAGTGATGTAGTCGGGTTTGCGCGTGTCGGCAAGGGTGAGTAATGGGCGCGAGCCGGGGACCATGCGGTGGCGCTGGTCCTGGCTGTCGGCGGTGTGGCTAATTTTTTTGGCAAAGGTGTAATTGGCATGTTGCAGGGCGCGCATCATGGGTGCGTGGACGCCGATGTTGAGAGTTTCGAGGCGATAGAGATTGCGCGTCGGGTTGAGCAGGCGGTCGATGGCTTCGGCGTCGTTGCAGGCGGATTCCGGAAGACCGACGATGGCGCGGTAGGATTCGGCCATGATACGAGGTGCGTTCGGAGAAAAGTCGACCAGGCGAGAAGTTTTCCCGTTGAGTTTCGCGTCGAATTCGCTGGCAAAATCGTCGGCTTCGGACTTTGTTGTTGCGGCATCCTTCCATTCTGGCAGCTCTTCGAGAGGGGAGAGGCCAAAGCGATCGAAAAATTGGGGATCGAGCTGGCGGGCCTGCGCGACCATATCGCCAATGACGGCGCGGGCTTCGCTGGGGGTGTCGGAGGCGGAGCACATACGCCAGAGACGATGAAGGACGATGCCCGAGACGGTGTGGACCATCGTGGTGAATGCCGCGACCGGCAGGACGTAACGGGCGATTTCGATGGAGCGTTTTTCGGCGGAGCGCTCGATTTTCTGAATGCGCTTCGGGTGAGACATTGGGCCGATATGCCAGATGTCGCCGAGAATATTGCGTGCGTCTGGTGTGAGCAGGGCGGAGAGTTCGCGATAGAAGGCCCACGCGCGCGCCAGCGCATTTTCATAGATATTCCGTGAACCTTCGTCGAAGAAGAGAGAGACCGGCGGAACGTAGGCCTGGGCGCGGTCGAGGCGGACGTAGCGCTGGCTTTGCTGCTCCGAATTGTAGAAAGGATGCGCGTGGAGGAAGGACCAGACGAACTGGCGGCTGACATTTTCGAGGCCGAACTCAAAATGGGCGTGTTGGTAGACGGTGTGATGTCCGCTATAAAAGGTGGCGGCGCCGATATTGAGGCGCTGCTTGTCGGTGATCTCGTCGTGGGTGATGAGATGGGAGGAATAGCACGTGCGCGCGGCGGCGATGGCGGAATCGAAGGGATGAAGGAAGGCGTTGCGGAGCGTGACACGCGGCGCGCCCGTTTCCACCAAGCCGGCGTCCGGTGCGCCATCGAACATGCGAGATTGCATAGCCACGTTGGAAGTTGATTCTACACGGAGAGATGGAAGCGGACAAAAGGATAGAAAGAAAAAGCGGACCGGCTAAGGACCGGTCCGCTGAGATTGAATCGCGCGCTGGCCGAAAATTTACTTTTTTCCGGCGGCGGCAGGGACGTTGGCGTATTTCTTCTGAAAGCGCTCCACGCGTCCCGCGGTGTCCACAAGTTTCTGCTTGCCCGTAAAGAAGGGGTGGCAGCTTGAGCAGATTTCGACGCGGAGCATATCGCCCTTAATCGTCGAACGAGTCTGGAAAGTGCTCCCGCAAGCGCAATGGACGGTAACGGGATGGTAGTCAGGATGAATACCGGGTTTCATGGATCTCCAATCTAGTGTGGCCGGTCTGCACGGCTTCCCGTGAAGGGAGCTACAGCCGCGTCGCTAGGTCACAGGCATTCTCTGATTATACGGAAAGAGAGCAAATTCTCAAAATCGGCGCTAGGAGCGGGTGTCGTTCGATCAGGGAGTCGGAATTACGGCAGTTGCTTCGTTAGAGAAGGAACTTTCACCGCCAGCGGCGTCAACTGCGGTAACGACGTAGTTGTAGGTGCTCCCCGAAACGACGGTTGCATCCGTGTAAGTAAGGTTCGGAATTGCAGAAGTAAGGGGTAAGAGGCCGGAACCATCATCGCGGTAAACACGATAGCCGGCGACGGAACTGGCGCTCGGAGCCCATGACAGCACAACACTGTGCGGCACGGGAGCCGGCGGAGTTGGAGTTGGAGTAGAGGTGACACCGGCGCCAGATACAGAAATGCTGGCGGGAGTAGAGAGATTTGAACTGAGGATAGAGATATTCCCGGCGGCCGAACCGCTGATTTGCGGGCGGAACCAAACTTGAAAAGTGACGCTCTGGTTTGGGGTGAGGGTTGAACCGGGCGAGAGAGCGGAGTAACCAAAACCAGCGCCTACCACGGTGATTCCATTGATGATGATGCTGATGTTACCCGTGTTCTTGATGGTAACGTTTTGCGTCGCCGTAGACTGCAGTGTCTGATTGCCGAAGCTGATCGAGGACGGCGTCACCTGTACAGCGGCAACCGCACTGGGCTGGGTGGACGCAGACTTTGGGGTGACAGTTGCACAACCGGCAACGGCCAGCGCAATCGCCAGCAAGAAAGCAACGGCAGCGAGGCTTCCGATTGATCGGTAGTTGGAAAAACGCGAGAACACCCTGGCTGCGAACCCCCTCAGATTCGGAAATTTCAAGTTACTGTTTGAGAAAGGGTAACCGCAACCTGTCCCGGGTACAGTTGTAGGACAGGTCTTACAGAGAGGAGACCTGTACTAAGGAACAGGTGAAATAAATGGGGAAGGAATTCGAAGTGTAGGCGGAGCGAACCAGAAAACTAGTCGCCCCTGGGGTGGAGATGGTGTTCGGTGCAGGCGTGAGTTAGCGCCGCGTAAATTGGCTGCCCGCAAGGGTAATCAGGAAACGAAATGACAGCCAAAGCGGAAAGAGCCTTCGGCGGTGCGGCGGGACCAGACAGGCCGCAGGTAGACGCGGACGGGTGGAAGGATGGGGACGTGGAGAATTGCCAGGATGCTCTCGGGAAGGTCTTCTGGCTGCTCAAACTCGAGGGCAACGCCGCCGAAGCCGAGATCGAGGACGCGGGCGCGACGGCTGCCCTGGTCGCCGATGATGGCGTAGGCGTTGGTTCCGACCATGGAAACACGTTCGGCTTTGCGTTGTATTGCGAAGGAAGCCTCGGCAACAGGCGCAGGAGCCTGTTCTGCCAGAGCCCCCGCAGCGGCCGACGATGCAGTGGCAAAATCGGTTGAGACTTTTTCGGCGGTACGGCCCGCAGAAATGGAGATGGGCGTTTGAGTCGCGGGTTGGGTCGCCGGCGGCGGCGCGGCGGCGCGAGAGGATTCCGAGGTTGTTCGCACGTCATTGGCGTGCTTAAAACGATAGAGCCGCTCGTCGGCGACGCGGATCAATTGATCCGATTGATCCCCATCTTGGGGAAAGGTGGCGACGCCATGGTCCATGGTGACGGCAAAGGTCAGCTGAAGCGGGCGGAGGGTTTCCGCGAATACGGTCTCAATTCGACGGCTTAGCGCGATTGCCTGCGCCGCATCGGTTTGCGGAAGAAGCAGGGCAAACTCGTCGCCGCCGATGCGGAAAGCGGAGTCGGAGGTGCGAAGCGCTTTCAGCAGAGTGGTTGCGGCGGCGCGAAGAACTTCGTCGCCGCGCGGATGGCCATATTTGTCGTTGACTTCCTTGAAGCGATGAAGATCGACGATGACGATGCCCAGCGGAAGACCGTAGCGGCGGGCGCGATTGAGTTCCTTTTCAAACGATTCCGCGAAGAGCCGGCGATTGTACAAACCGGTGAGTGGATCAGTGACCGCGTTCAGCTGAATTTTTTTGAGTTCATCGTATTCCAGAATGACGGGCACACGCACAAGGCCGGAAGAGGAAAGCACATCCATGAGAACGGTCTTGAGGGAAATCGGCCGTCCGAGTGTGACGGTGAGTTCACGGCGGCGCGTTAGCACCTCATCCCAGAGTTGCAGGGACTGGCTCTCGCGCAATTCCAAATGAGTTGTGGCGCGAAAGTAGCGTTGGAGAAATTGACCGCGGGCAGAAAGTTCAAGGCCCTCGAGCGTGTCGGCCAAGAGCTCAAGATAGGCATCTTCCAAGGGCATACGCGGGGCCACTGGGGCACCGGGGCTGGGCATAACTGGGTTTTTCCCACAATCTGCCTGTCCCCGCGGGGTTGGGGGAAAGCACAGTTCGAGAACCGCATGATTAGGGAGCAAATCTGTGGCCATACCTTTCGGTGAAACGGGCAGGGCAAACAAGTCCTAATCGGCTCTCTTTTGCGGCCTATCCTATTACAAAAAGAAAGGATGTGCGAGATTTCTTCCGTAGCGGCGAAACCGATCCGCGGGGGAACTACCGATGGATCTGAACTAGTACTAGAAACGGGGACTACTCGAGAGGGCGAAGAAATTCCAATCCGAAGAGCCGCTGGTCGCCCAAGGTTTCCTGGCGGCGAACCTTTGCCTGGATGGGAGGTGTTTCGCTGGGGATGAGACTGGACGAAGAAGGAGAGGGTGCGGGAATTGTGAGCAATACCGCTTGATCAGGCCTCAGCATGTGGGTTGAGGTAATGCAGGCGCCAGTGGCGCTGATATTGAGGGTTCGGGTGAGTTCGATGAACTCTGTTCCTGAGGCGTCGGAGGCTCGAAGGAAAACGGGGACTTGCAAGCGGATTCGAGGCGAACGGCGTGCCCGTTGCGAATCCACGCGAACTCCCTCCTTCAACTGATCAGTACGCAGGTCCATAGGGTCCGAATGGTAGTACTCAGGAACTAGTACATCTCTAGCAGGTTGTTTGCCAGTGTTTTGAAATCCCAAACCAAATTTAACATGCTTCTTTAGATGGAGATAGAGGTAGCCAGCGAGTCCGGAAGAAGCGGGGGGATAAGTTGAGGCTCTGATTGAGTAGGCCTTTTCCCGAATTGTGCAAATGGAACGCTTTTACCATTGACAGTCTGGGAGGCGTTTGAAAGGATGAACAGCACCAAGGGAAAATTTTTACCACTCGGGACAGGAGCCAGCCGGCCCATATGGGAAGTGGAATTACAACAACCACGGGAAAGTTTGTGCCAGGTGGAACTAATTTTCCCGCGGAACACGTCCGGGCTTTGCTGGATACTGTCGAAAAGGGCGTCGTGGTAGCGAGCCGCGATGGACGCGTTTTGATGGTGAATACGCGTGCCAAAAAGTGCCTGGAAGAGCATGGCAAGTCTGATCTGCTTTCCCTGAACATTTTTGAAGAACTGCTAAACGTGGAGCCGCGAGAAATCTCGAAGAGAATTGAAAGCGGCGAGCACGAAATTGAGCTTGCCGGAAGAATCGGCTTGAAGAGTTTTCGCGCGCGCGTGCGATGGATTCCAGAATCGGATTGGGTGGCAATCCAATTCGCGAGCGAGCCGGAGCCCGTTGACGGGAACGGCGCACCGCAGCCGACGGTTCAGGAGTTGTTGCAGGAACGCGAAATTACTTACCGGAACCTGCTGGCCGCGTACTTGAAGCTGCAGGAAGTGAATCGCCAGAAAACTGTGTTCCTGGCATCAGCTGCCCATGAGTTGAAAACCCCACTTGCGGTGATCAAGGGCTACTACGATTTGCTCCTGACGAATTCGCTGGGAAAGCTGACGGACAAACAGAAAGACATTCTGGAGGAATCGAAGGAAAGCTGCGAACGGTTGGTGCGGCTGGTTTCGATGTTTTTGAATTACTCGGCGCTTGAAAGCGGCAAATTAGTGCTGCAGTTGCGGGAGAACGATCTGCGGGACTGCCTGGTGGAAATGACCGGAAGGTGGTCCGAAGCGTTTCAGCGGAAGGGCGTGAAACTCGAGAGCCAAATAGATCCATCGATTCCAACTTTCAAGTTTGATTACCAGAAGGTGCAACAGTCAGCGGCAAACCTGCTGGACAACGCCCTGAAACACACGCCCGCGGGTGGAACGGTAACCCTGCGGGCCAAGCCTCATTTTTGGGAGAGGCGCGTGGCGGAAGTCTCGCCGGTAGAAGAACGGCGCCGATTCAGGCTGCCGAGACCAAATAGCGTTGAAGTAAGCGTGACGGATTCAGGGACAGGCATTGCGCCGGAACATCACCAGGAAATATTTGAAGACTTCGTGCGCGTGGACCGCAACACGTCCGGGATGGGCCTGGGCCTGGCAATTGCCAAACGGTTGATTCAAGCGCACCGGGGAAAGATTTGGGTCGAGAGCGAAGCACAACGAGGAAGCACGTTCGCGTTTTTGTTGCCGATGGATCAAACCTGAGAGTTGGGTAGGAGCGGGAAAGAGGGGACGAGATATGCAGGTTAAAGAAAAAATTCTAGTTGTGGACGATGAACCGAGCATCCGGAAGTACCTTCAGACACTTCTGGAAGTGGAAGGGTTCGACGTTGAGACGGTGAGCAGCGGGAGGGAAGCGATCAAACGCGTCGGCGGCGGCGAGCGGCCGGACTTCATTATCCTGGATGTGCTGATGCCGGAGATGGGCGGACTCGAGACGCTGCAGGAACTCATGCAGATGGACCGCAGCCTCAACGTAATCATGTTGTCGTGCTCGAATGAGGTGGGCACAGTGGTGGAAGCGATCCGGCTTGGCGCCCACGATTATCTGACGAAACCATTCGAAAAGACGGAGCTGGAAGCGGCGATGCTGAAGTCGCGGCAGAAAAAACAGTTGACGCAGGAGAACAAGGCGCTGCGCGACTACTGCGACCAGGTGACCGAGGATTTAAGTTTTCTTGCCGCCAGCCCGCAGATGGTGCGCATCCGGCAACAGATTCTGCAGATAGCGCCTGTGGACGTGCCGGTTTTTGTGTGTGGAGAGAGCGGCGTCGGCAAGGAAGTAGTGGCGCGGATGATCCATCTGCGGTCGAAGCGAAGGAATCAGGCGTTCATTAAGGTTAACTGCGCCGCGCTGCCGGGAGAATTGCTGGAATCGGAACTATTCGGATTTGAGCAGGGTGCGTTTACGGGCGCGGTGCGAGCCAAGCCCGGAAAATTCGAACTGGCCAACAAGGGCACGATATTCTTGGACGAAATCGCGGAAATGTCGGTGCACCTGCAGGCCAAGCTGCTGCACGTGCTGCAAGACCACCAGTATTCGCGGCTTGGCGGCAGGCATCTGGTGGAGACCGATGTACGCGTACTTGCGGCGACGAACGTAGATGTGCACGAGGCGATGAAGACGGGCCGCTTCCGCGAAGACTTGTATTACCGGCTGAACGTACTCTCGATTAATGTGCCTCCCTTGAGGGAGAGGACGTCGGAAATCCCCCTGCTCTTCAAGCATTTCCTGGAGAAATACAGCGAGAAGTTCGGAAAAACGCTGCAGCCGCCATCGAAACACCTGCTGGACGCGGCGCTTAATTACCCGTGGCCCGGGAACTTGCGCGAGCTGGAAAACTTCGTCAAGCGGTACGTGATTCTGGAAGATGACGAAGGAAGCCTGCGGGAATTGATTGAAATGTCCGCGACACGGCAGAGAACCTCGCCTCGTGAAGAACCCCCCGTGGTTCGCGAGCAGGGGCTGAAGGCTCTCGTCCGGGGTCTTAAGGATGAAGCGGAAATGGAAGCGATCGCCGATGCCCTGGAAAAGACCAGGTGGTGCCGCAAGGACGCCGCAAAGATGCTGGGGATTAGCTATAAGGCGCTGTTATACAAGATGCGGCAGTTCAATCTGGACACTCCACGCACTCGCCGGAGTTCCCCAGCCAAGCCCGACGAAAATGCGCCAGCGGCGTAGGGCGCAAAACAGGAAGGATAGCAGGGTATAGTACGGGGTAGCTAGCGAGCGACACTCCTCTGAAAAAGAGAGCTTGCGACTTCGCGAGGGGCGGGGTATCTTGCGCAGCGACCTTGCGATAGGCCCTGGAAGTGCAACAACCCGAAACACCACGAGAAATTACAAACACGAAGTGATTCGGAATGTTGGGTTCGTTGGCGACGGATGTATTACATCTGAAACTGAGCCTTTAGGATTTCTGTACCCAGTGGACGGGATGCAATCTCAAATTGCAGATGGCTTGCGAAGCCTCGGACGGAGTTGAGGATGTCCTTAATGACTGAGCGCCGGCTGGCCCGGCGCTACGATCTCACGCTGCCGGTGAGCATACGATTCTCGGCGGAAAAGTTGGTCGTGCGCCAGGAAGGGAAGACGCGCGACATTTCCACCAAAGGAATGTATTTCGTGATTGAGCGTGATTTGGAAGCGGGAAGCGCGCTGGATCTTACTCTCACCCTCCCCGGTGAGATTACTCATGGTTCCGACGTATTTGTGCGAGCCCAAGGCAAGGTCGTCCGCGTGGAACGGCGGTTGGAGGACGGCGAAGAGCGCATGGGAGTGGCGGCCGTGATTGAGCGGTACGATATTGTGCGAGGAGCAGGGATCCGAGCGTAAAGGAATCGCGGCTGGAATACGGAGCTGAGGGGTAGCTAAGGCTTATTTTTCCATTGCAATCAAGTGGCGGCGAGTCTAGGATGTGGGCAAATCCTGTCCCCCGGAGGGTCCAATGAAAGTGGCGGATCTAATCGGGTCCCGCAAGGAAGTTTTCTCAATCCTGGAAACTAAGAGTGTGCTGGATGCAGCGAAATACCTGCGAGAGAAGCAGGTGCGCTCGGCTGGAGTTGTGGACTCCGCCGGGAAATTGATTGGAGTGGTGTCGCAGAGCGACATATCGGACAAAGTGGCGGCGGAGAATAAATGTCCCGCATGGTCGAACGTCACTGAAATCATGAGCAGGGAATTGGTGACAGTAACTCCGGAAGTGGCGTTCGATGACTGCTTGCGGTTGATGGAACAGCATGGCGTTTACCACCTGTTGATTCTCGGTGAAGGACATAAATATCTGGGGATGCTATCGGTGAGCGACCTCCTGAAGGTGATGGCCTCAAATGAAAAGGCTAGAGCGGACATGCTGGAGTCTTATGTCTTTCCTAATCGCTAAAGCCAAAACGGGACTTGATTACTGAGAATCAGAAAGCACGGATAAGTTCCCGATAAGAGAACAAACCTTCCTCGTAGGGTGATGAAGTTTTCCCGCTCCCTCTGTGAGTGTGCCCAAGCCTGTGCTGTTCGGTACCATTACTTACAAGCCTTCAATTCCCCTAAAATATTGATATTGCGCAGCTTGTTCTTCTTCTTAGTGATCCCTCGAGGATGGAACGCTTTGGACGTTTGGTGGGAGATGTGCAACCACTTCCTGCCGAGTGCATATGCTAGCGGATAGCTCCAACAAACTTACAGGCATTGAGAGACCGGGTTCCGTGCTTCCGGACCACATCCTCTTCGGACATTCGGCGTCGATGGCGGAAATCCAAACGCGTGCAAACAGAATCTGCCGGACGAACGTTCCGATCCTCCTTTGTGGGGAGGGAGGAACCGGAAAGGAGGCGCTGGCGCGCTGGCTCCATGGACATTCGGATTACGGAACCGGCGAGTTCGTGAAGGTAAATTGCGCGGCGATTCCCGGGACGCTTTTGGAAAGCGAACTGTTCGGCTATGAAAAAGGGGCCTTTACCGGAGCCAATAATGTGAAACCGGGCCGGGTGGAGCTTGCGCATCGGGGAACATTGTTTCTGGATGAGATAGCCGACCTGGATTTGAATCTTCAGAGCAAATTACTGCATTTCCTGCAGGACGGCACTTTTTCGAGAATTGGTGACCAGGGCGAGAGAAAAGTGGACGCCCGGCTAATTTGCGCCACGAACAAGGATCTCGAAGCGGAAACAATGGCCGGCCGGTTCCGGCAAGACCTGTTTTACCGGATTCACGTTTTCCGGTTGAGAATGCCGGCGCTGCGTGAGCGGCGAGACGATATTCCGCTGCTAGCCGAATATTTCCGGAAGCAGTTTGAAAAACAGTTTGAAATGAAGACGGAGATTTTTCCGCCGGAAATGCTTGATTACCTGAAGAATCTCGCGTGGGCAGGGAACATCAGGGAATTATCTAATGGAGTTGCCCGGTACGTGTTGTTGGGGCCGGAAGCTGTGATTCACCAGGAAATTCCAACTCGGCGAGCGAAGAGAGTCGTCAAAGAGGCAGAGAATGGCGAAGCCCAGGTCACACTGAAGAGCCTTTCCAAAGAAGCTATCCGAGTGATGGAAAAGAATGTAATCCTGGAGACCCTGCGAGCGAACCAGTGGAATCGCCGGAAAACCGCACAGGCGCTGAAGATCAGTTACCGAGCGCTAATTTATAAGATTCAGGATGCCGGTCTGGTTACCCGCAGGACGTCAATGCAACGCCCCCAAACTGAGGGGCCGATAGGCTTCGCCCGGAATTAAGCACGGTCCCTTTCGAGACAATCCTACGTCTGCACTCTCTCTACAAGATTCCTGAATATCATCCAAGAACAAGAAACGATAAGAAAAGCATGGGCACGCGACGCCGATTTGGTGCGTGTGCCAGGTGTTTGTAGAAGAGCGCAGTTGTCGTCCCAGTTCGTTGGAGTCCAGCCTGTCGCAAGCAAAAATGCGTAAGCAATTCCGGGGCGAAACTTCTGCGCACTTCAACTTTCAAGTTATTAAATCAGAATGGCTTAGTCATTTTCCCTCTGATGATTTCAAACTTCTTGAGATCACAAATTGGTGGCTGAATGACCCCGTTAGCCCCGAAGGACAGGTTGAATCTTCCCTCCAGGACAGTGTAACTGGCTGTCCCGAATTTGTTCCTCCCGCCAGTAGTCGCATAGAACTGGTACCGGTACCCTCGCTATGTGGTGAAGCTCTCGGAGGGTGCGACAATGAGAATCACGGGAACTGCTGTTGCCAAAGGACTGGGGGCACGGCAGCGTCCTTCAAGACTGCGCCATGAGATTGATTGGGTTATCCTGTCAGCAGCACTTCTTTGCACAGGAATTCTTGGGGGATGCGCGGGTATCGTGAGCGGCAGCAAGGCCACCACCACGGGGGTGGCTGCCTTTCAAGTCAGCCCCACAAGCGTGAACTTCGGGAACGTGGGTGTGGGAAAGCAGACCACCCAAACAATCGCGGTCGCAAACACCGGCACCATGTCGGTTTCCATTACGCAAGCTACGATTTCCAACCCGGCGTTCACCTTGACTGGCGTAACACTCCCGATGACCGTGGCCACCGGGCAATCCGGAAGTGTTACAGTTGCTGTGACGCCGTCGGCGACCGGAACTTTGACTGGGACGCTTACTGTCCAGGGCAGCAATGGCGCCTCGCCGGCGGTTGTTAATCTTTCTGCAACGGCAGTCGCCGCCGCCACTGCAATCAGCCTGACACCCTCGAGCGCTAATTTCGGCAGCGTGGCCGTGGGCTCCACGAATTCCCAGACTATTCAGATCGGCAACACAGGGAACAGTGTTCTTACGATCACTCAGGCGAGTGTCACGGGGACTGGATTCAGCTCAACCGGTTTGACCCTGCCACTTTCGATTAATCCAGGGCAATCGAGCACATTTAACGCGCAGTATCAACCTGCGGCCGCGGGTGCGGCGAGCGGAAGCATCTCTATTGTGAGCAACGCTCCCACTTCGCCGAGTGTGGTTGCCCTGACGGGAACCGGCGTAGCCGCCACGCAGACCCTCTCGCTCAGCGCGAACACCCTGAGCTTCGGAAACGTGGATACCGGCACAAGTTCGACGCAGACGGTGACGGTCACCAACACCGGCAATTCCAGCGTGCAAATTTCGCAAATCACGGCGGGCGGAGCTGGTTACTCGTTGAGCGGGGCTAGCGTGCCGGTTACGCTGACGCCTTCGCAGAAACTGACCTTCAGCGTTATCTTCAGCCCCACGGTTACCGGCGCTGTAAGCGGGAGCGTAACCATCACAAGCAATGCCAGTGGCTCACCAGCCACGATCGCGCTCTCCGGCAGCGGGGTTGTACCTACGCCACATACCGTCAGCTTGTCTTGGACCGCGAGCACGTCCGCAGTTTCCGGCTACAACGTGTATAGGAGCACAACAAGCGGCACGGGCTACACAAAATTGACCGCGAGCCTGGACTCCGTGGTGAGCTACACTGACTCGACGGTCGTAAACGGTACAACTTATTACTACGTGACCACCGCCGTGGATAGCAGCGGAAACGAAAGCTCCTACTCCAACGAAGCGGTTGCGGTCATCCCCTAACGGAGCGAAGAAGTTCAACGGCTAACATTCTTTTTCGTTAAGCTCTGGCGAGTGTACGGAGTTTCGGTGGAGTTTCGCGTAAATCCATACCAGCACTTGGGCGAGCAGGGCACCCGTCGAATCGATCAATACGTCGCGAAACCTGGCTTCACGCAACGGTACGAACGATTGGTGCCATTCGTCGAGCCCGGCGTAGCTCACGGCGATGATTAGCGTTGTGATGGCCCACTGCCATCGCCAGCCGTAGCGCTCGCCCCGGACCCCGTGGAACACTGCGGTGCTGAATACACCAAACTCGGTGATGTGAGCCAGTTTTCGAATTCCAGTATGCATCAAGTTAAGAATGTGTGGGCTTGCGGCTGGAAAGAGCCATCGCAGTAACGGAATAAGAAATCTGGCAGTTTCCGCACTGCTGAAGTAGTGAGTTGAAAAGGTGGAGATAAGCAGAGCTACGCAGATGGCTGGAATCCAGTGTTTGAGACTCTTTCCCATGTTGAATTATCGGCTGAGGGGGCAGTTCCCTAGCGAAGTTTTCCTTTCTGACGTAAATCCATAAGGTAGGCTTGCAATGCATCTTGCCAGCTACGCAAGGCGATACCGTAGTTAGCCAGGGCTTTTGGAGATAAAACGGAATAGGCGGGGCGCCTAGCAAGGCGACCGGCCTGGTAGGATGTGATTGGCAAAATGGTGGTGCTCCGGCCCGCCCTATGCAGAGTTTCCTTTGCAAATTCGAACCAGGAACATATCCCCGAGTTTGTGATGTTCAGGATGCCGTGTGCGTCGGAGCGGACCAATTCGCGAATGGCATTTGCGAGATCCTTGGTATACGTCGGAGAACCAATCTGGTCGGCAACAACATTCAGTTCCGGTTGGGAATTCGCCGCCTGCAGAATTTTCTCCGGGAAGCTGACCCCGGATGAGCCAAAAAGCCACGACGTTCGGATGATCAGCCATCGTCCGGCTTGTTCTCGAACGGCCTGTTCGCCGCCGGCTTTGGAAGCGCCGTAGACATTGAGGGGATGGATGGGGTCGTCTGGTTCGTAAGGGCGATCGGATGTGCCGTCAAAAACGTAGTCGGTGCTCAGATAACAAAGTTTCACGCCTAGCTCCCGCGCAACGAGGGAGACATTCTTCGTGCCATCCCGATTCACTGCGAAGGCCAGATCCGGGTTCCGTTCGCTGCCGTCAACATCCGTGTAGGCGGCGGTCAGGATGATCCAGTCGGGTCGTTCCCGGGCCACCAGCCGGCGAACCTGTTCGGGTTCGCGGATGTCGGCATCGCGCGAAGTCGCGGGAATGATGTGATCGCCTGTCCAGTCCTCGACGAGGTTACTCCCCAGCAAGCCATTGGAACCGATGATTAGAATTCGCATTAGTCCAGGTGTTTAACGATACTCTGAAGCCGAAAAACGCGGGGAATCGAGAGGAACCGCCGCGCAGTGGGTGAACCTAAGAGCGAAAAGTCTCCGAACGGCGGTTATAGTGGCGCTCATAGTAGTTGCGATATTCGCCGGAACGCGCGTGATCGAGCCACACGGAATTGGCACGATACCACTCGATCGTTTTGCGTATTCCGTCTTCGAAGCTGACGAGCGGGCTCCAACCAAGTTCACGCCGAATTTTCGAACTGTCAAGCGCGTAACGGCGGTCATGTCCGGGGCGATCTTGCACATACTGAATGAGGGAATCGGGTTTGCCGAGAAATCGAAGGATTGTGCGTACTATTTTCAGATTCGGTTGCGACACGCCGGACGACACATTGTAGATGGAACCCGGTTTGGCATTCTCGAGCGCTAGAACGATGGCGCGGCAATAGTCCTCCACGAACAACCAGTCGCGCTCCTGCATTCCATCCCCATAAACCGGAAGAGGCTTGTCTTCGCTTGCATTCGCGATCATGAGAGGAATTAATTTTTCTGGAAATTGAAAGGGTCCGAAATTGTTGGTGCAACGCAGGATAACGGAGGAAATTCCATAGGTGTTGGCGTAGGCGGTGACAAAGTGCTCCGCAGAAGCTTTGCTGGCCGCATACGGGCTGCGCGGGTCGAGCGGTGTTTCTTCCTTGAACGCCGCCCCAGCGGGGGCGCTGCCATAAACTTCGTCCGTGCTGATGTGGATGAACCGAATGTTGGCGAAGGCGCGGGTTGCTTCCAGCAGACACTGAGTGCCGAAAATGTTGGTCGTGAGAAAGGGCGAAGCATCCTCAATGCTGCGATCCACATGCGTCTCCGCGGCAAAGTGAATCACGGCGTCAAATCCCTGCCGAAACAGTTCACCGACCGCGTCACGGTGGGTGATGTCGCCGCGAAGGAAGTGATAGCGTGGATCGTGCGCGACATCCGCAAGGCTTTCCGGGTTGCCTGCGTAAGTCAACTTGTCAAAATTGGCGATTTCGATGTCACGGCGGGCCTCCAGAATAAAGCGCACGAAATTCGAGCCGATAAACCCCGCTCCGCCTGTAACGAGAACTTTCAATCACCGCCATCCTTTCTGGAACTCGAAAATGCGAGCGCGGTCCGAAGGCTCACACCGAATCATTTGGAATCTTCGGACGGCCGCGGAGGTTTCCCGCGCCCGGGCAGTTTGTTGGTACCCGTTTCGGCGGCGAGATTCGTCGCACGCAGCAGGGATTCGAAAGTTCCGGCGTCGGTCCACCAACCGCCCAGGATGCTATAGGTCAGAGTTTTTTCCTTGAGGTACATATTATTGACGTCGGTGATTTCCAGTTCGTTCCGCCAGCTTGGCTTGGTTTTGCCGATTTTTTTAAAAACCGTTGAATCATAAAAATAGATTCCGGTCACGGCATAATTCGACTTGGGCTTCTTCGGCTTTTCTTCAATCTTGAGTATTTTGCCGCCGGAAAGTTCGGGGCAACCGAAGCGCTCCGGGTCGCGTACTTCCTTCAAAAGGATATGGGCTCCGCGTTTTTGCTTTTCAAAGAACTTTTTCGCCGCAATTATATTATTTTCAATGATGTTGTCGCCCAGGACAACACAGATCTTTTCATCCTCCACGAATGGCTGGGCGAGGCGCAAAGCGTCGGCGATGCCTCCTTCTCCTTCCTGGTAAGTGTAATGGATACGGTTAAGGCCGAATTCCTTGCCGTTGGAAAGCAATCGAATGAAGTCGCCCGAGTTTTGCCCGCCCGTGACGACGATGATGTCGCGAATGCCCGCATCCACCAGCGTTTGGATGGGATAAAAGATCATCGGCCGGTCATATACGGGGAGCAAATGCTTATTGGTGACGCGCGTGAGTGGATAGAGGCGGGAACCTTTCCCTCCGGCAAGCACGACACCTTTCATGGGCATTCCTCTCCTGCTATTCTTTCTCCCGCATTAAGGTCTGCGCGGTTGAAGAGTTCTGAGGGTGCTGTAGGTTATACCGAAGCTCTCGACTCAAGCAATTCCGCTGCGCCAATTAAATCAACCGCCAGAGAGCTGGGAAAGCGCATGACGCGCCAGGTCGGCAAGCGGGGATGCAGGATTCACATTGATGACCTTTTCGAGTTCGGCTTTGGCTTTCGCCGGATCATTGAGCTTCTGGTAGGTCAGGCCCAAGTGATAGCGATAGGATTGATTATTCGGAATGGCCTTCACCGCGTCCTCCAGGAGCGGTGCGGCGACGGAATAGCCGCCGTTATTGTAGTAGGCCCACCCGAGAGTATCCGCGACGTTGGGGAGATTAGGGAGTCCCTTTCGAGCTGTCTGGGCCAGGGTCAGCGCAACGGTTGGGCTGCCACCATGTTCCAGGAGCAGATAAGCGAGATTGTTGGAAGCGAGGGCATTCTCCGCATCCACGGTTAACACTTTTTGGTAGGTTGATTCGGCCTGCTGCCAGTTGCCCGCCCGCTCGTAGAGACCGCCGAGTGCGATTTGTAGGCGGAGATCGCGAGGGGAGATTTCAATGGCGCGCTGGTAGAGGGCGATGGCTTTATCGGTCGCGCCATCCGCCGCTTGCAATTGCGCGAGCAGGACCACGGCGCCCAGATTGTTTTTGTCCAGTGCGAGAACCTGGTTCGCAGATTCTTCCGCCTGCTTCAGCTGCTTCGCCTGGACCTGGAGTTCGGCGAGCATCATGAACAGTCCGGGGCTATTGGGGCTTCGCTTAATCTGTTCCTGAACGAAGGCCATCGCGTCGGCGGGCTTATTCTTTGCCTCATCAACCTGAACTATTCCACGAACCGCTTCGAATGAATTCGGATCGCGAGTGAGCGCCTGGCGGAACATTGCCTCCGCCTCCGCCGTGCGCTTTTGCGCCAGCCGCAATTCTCCCATTTTCAGGAAATAGACCGGACTTTGCGGGCCCAACCTCTGCAGATTCATTAAGTCGGCCTCGGCACCAATCGCATCGCCCTGATTCATGCGAGCAGTCGCGTGATAGAGATAGCCATCCGGGGAGTTCGGCGCGTGTTTCTTCAACTGATTGCTCAAATCCTCCAGATTCTTCCAGTCCCCTTTAAGAGTGGCGTTTCTTGTGAGTGCCAACCATGCTTCCGTAAGATTTGGGCGAAGGCGCACGGCTTCTCGCCACTCACTCTCTGCCTGTTGAGTGTTGCCCTTTTCGACGAACGCGAGGCCCAATTGATAGTGGCCCATGGCATTGTCCGGAGCATTCTTCACGGCGGTCTGCAGCGTGGTGAGGGCTTCGTCCGGTTTGTGCTGGCGGAGCAGGATCTGCCCTTTGAGGACGAGGGCTTCGGCGTCCTGAGGAGTCTTCTTCAAAATGGCGTCTATGCGCGGGGAAGCATCGTCCACGCGATTGTTCAAAATTAGAAGTTGGATATAAGTTCTCTGAACAGAAAGATCGTCCGGGTATTTTGCGGAAAGAGCGCCAAATTCGTTGATTGCCTTGTCAAGTTGACCGCGGGACAGATACGAGTCTCCCAGCATGCGGTAAGCAGCGGGATTGGTGCTCAACTGGTTCTTGGCATCGGTCAAGACCTGCTCCGCCTGCGCCGTTTGGCCCTGGGAATAGTAGAGGGCAGCGAGAGCGGCGCGCGGCGAAGGATCCTGGGGCGCAGTAGAGATTGCAGCCTGAAACTGTTTTTCCGCGTCTGGAACCCGTTTCAATTGGTGGTATAAACCGCCGAGCATCATGTAGGAAGTGATGGCCTTCGGGTCCATGCTCTGGGCCTTGAGCAAGCTGGTCTCTGCATCTTTGGAATTTCCAGAGCGAACCTGCAGCTGGGCGAGGTTCAGATAAGTTGCAGCGCGCTCCGGGGCCATTTTCACGGCGTCGTTGGCTTCCTGTAACGCATCGTCGGAGTTTCCGAGAGCCGCGTCGGCGTCGGAGAGGAGGAGTCGCGCGTCAACATTGCCGGGATTGGCTTTGAGGATCAGCTGAGCTCGATCTTTGGCCTCGTTTTTCTGCCCTCCCGCAAGTTGCAATCTTCCGAGATCCAATTGGGCTTCCCAGTTATCCGGCTGGAGTTCAACGGTTCGCTGGAGTTCGGCGAACGCACCGGACCAGCTCATCAGTTTGAGTTGCGTTTTCGCGAGCTTAAAGTGTGCTTCCGCGTAGCGGGGATCGAGTTGGATGGCGCGGCCATAGAAAATCAAAGCCTCCGGATATTTCCCCTGGGCAAAGCTGGCATCACCCTTCTGCAGGAATTTCTTGGGATCGCGGTTACAGCCGGTGATGAAAATCACCAGGAGCAAGAACAGGGCGGGCGAGGCCTGTGCGGCGAGCCGCGCAAGGCGGCGGGGCAAATCGTGGCGGCATACCTTGGAATTCATAGTGGCCTGGAAAAGCAATTTTGCACCCCTATCCCATTGGTCGCAAGTATCATCGTGAGTCAGTGTTAAATTTAAGAGAATCTATCGGATAAGGCACAGGATAATGGGTTGGCTGAAGTGTATCAGTAATGTGGGGGTTCGAGGGAGCAGAGCTGCCGATGGGAGGGGAATCGACGGGATAATAGGGATATTTTTTTTCCACTTTTCAGGCACAATGAGCAGCGTCTCGCAAACGAGCTCAGCTGGCAACTGCCGGGAAAGCCGTAACTTATTGATATTGAATTAGTTGTCTGCTTGTGCGAAAATCAACGGGAAGTTGGGCCTGTTTCTGCGTGGTTATCCTCGTGCATCTTCCTTCACTCTGGGTATGGCTCTTTTTGAGCAGGTCCCGAAGCGAATATTGGGGCCGCTCCAAAGCGAGGTTGTAGGAGATGATACGCAACGGTGAAATAACGGTAGCGGAAGTGAAGCGAGTCTTTTTCCGCTACTGGTGGATTCCTGCTTTCATTACCGTGGTGCTGGGCGCCATGGGTTTGGCCGCATCGCTCGTCCTCCCCAAGAAATATAAGTCGACCACCCTCGTTTTGGTTGAACAGCCGACCGTTCCCAAGGATTTGATCAAGCCGGTGGTTACCGACGACCTGAACCAGCGCATGGCCTCCATGAAGGCGCAAATTCTGAGCCGGTCCAGGTTGGAATCGATTATCAACAAATTCGGCTTGTACCCTCAAGAGCGCCAGACGGCCCATATCGAAGACTTGGTAGACAAGTTGAAGACCGCGATCGATGTCGAACTAATCCAGCCTATGGCTGGAGCGATGAATAACCAGCCTCCGGGATTCAATGTGAGCGTCACGTTTGATAACCCACAATTGGCGCAGCAAATCTGTCAGGAAATCACTTCCATGTTCATGGAGCAGAACGCGACGGTGAGGGTGGCTCAGTCGAACAAGACGACGCAGTTTTTGACGGAGCAGTTGAACGAAGCGAAGGCCAAGCTGGAGGAGCAGGATAAGCGGCTGGCGCAGTTCAAGGCAGAACATCTAGTTTCGATGCCGGAGCAGGAGCAAACAAATCTCACGCTCCTGAGCGGAATGAATACCCAATTAGATGCGACCACCCAGGGCCTGACGCGGGCCCAACAGGATAAGACCCTGAACGAGACGCTACTCAGCCAGCAGGAAGCCAACTGGAAGGCGTCACAGGTGGGACAACAGAATCCGGAAACGCAGGACCAGGAAATGGCCGTGCTGCAACAACAACTCTCGACCTTGCTGGCCAAATACACCCCAGAACACCCTGATGTGATCAAAGTGAAAGCTCAAATTGACGAGTTGACGCGAAGAATGGCGGAGGCTCCTGCCCCCAAGACGCCCGCGCCTGGAGCGCAGGCTGCGCTTCGGGAGCCGCCGGCACTTCAGCAATTGCGAACCAGGATAAAGCAGGATGAATTTACGATCGCGGAACTTACCAAGCGGCAGAGCCAGACTCAGGACCAGATTCGAGCGCTTCAGGGACGCTTGCAGGCGAGCCCAGTCGTTGAACAGCAAGTGAAAGAGTTGACTCGGAGCTACCAGACGGCTTCGGACATTTATAACGATCTCCTGAAGAAACGGGAAAATTCGGCGATGGCCACGGATCTGGAACACGAGCAACAGGGGGAAAATTTCAAGGTGCTTGATGCCCCCAGCCTGCCGACCACGCCGTCCTTTCCAAAGAAGATCGTTTTCGTGGGCGGGGGTCTTGCCGCGGGATTTGCGCTGTCTCTTGGCATTCTTTATCTTCTGGCTATAAGCGATAAAGCGATGTATTCAGAGCGCGACGTGGAACTCTGTCTGAAGCTTCCGGTCCTTACAAACGTGCCCAGCTTTGATGTGCGGGCCCACGGAAACGGATAGCAGCAGAACGGCGATAAGCAATTCCACGAGGCCTTGGCGTCAAACGCGTGAAAGACAGTGAGAAGGACTGAAAAGAGCGAAAGATGAGCCGGATTCACGAAGCGTTGAAAAAAGCTGCAGAAGAGCGAAGCGCGCAGAGCGCGAATCGAGCCGTCGCTGACCTTGTGGACCTTTCCATCCAGGAACAGTTAGCTGGGAAGCCGCCGGTCCTCGGCGAAGCCCACCTGAAAACCCGAACCGACGAGAAGCCCGACGCCAGATTTGCGCACTTTGAGGAATTTGCGAAGCGCTGCACACAGGTGGTCTGGAAGATTGATCCCAACGCAAGCGTGTATTCCGCGCATGGCAACAATACGGTCGGTGCGGAGAAATTCCGAACCTTGCGCTCACGGCTTTATCAGATAGCTTCGGCTCAGCCCTTGAAACGCATTTTGATCACCAGTAGCACTCCGGCCGAAGGTAAAACCTTTGTGACAGCGAATCTGGCGCAATCCTTCATCCGGCAAGAAAACCGCCGCGTTCTGCTCATTGACTCCGACCTGAGGGCTTCGCGTTTGCACCTACACGTGGGCGCTTCGGAAAAGCCGGGATTGTCAGATTACTTGCGCGGAGATGTGGACGAATATCAAGTTACGCAAATGGAGAAGGATGGAAACCTGTGTCTGATCCCGGGCGGGAGTGAGGTTTCGAATCCGAGCGAGCTGCTGCACAGCGATCGCATGAGGCAGTTGCTCGATCGGATGTCGCTTATCTTCGATTGGATCATTCTGGATTCTCCGCCGGCGTTGGCTGTGCACGACGCCAGCATCCTCGCCGACATGTGCGATGGTGTGCTCTTTGTGGTCCGGGCCGGCTCGACTGATTTTGAGCTGGCGTCGAAAGCTTCCGCCGAATTTCGAGACAAGAACTTGCTTGGAGTGGTGCTGAACCGCGTGGAGAAAGGCGACTCCTACGGCGCGTATTACTACAAGTATGGGCATGACCAAGAAGGCGGGTCGAACACCAAAGAATAATTCGATCGCCCTACGATCTCCTTCAGATTCCTATTCGAAAAAAAGTTAGCTATTCATTCGGTGTGATGATCTGGGGTGCGCGTGTTTCACCGCGTCTCAGGATCCAGAAAATGGGCAATAGCAAGGCCAATCCAATCAGGAAGAAAACGACTCCCCCGTGATGGTGCAGATTTCCGTTCAAGAATGCCGGATTGACATAGTTGGCAAGCAAAGTGAGCGACGCGATGCGAATCCCATTCTTAATGAGCATCATGCATAGGCCCGCCGCCACAAACACCAGTTTTTTCCAGAAGGGTCGAAACGAGAAATGAGCCACCAGCAAAGCTAGAATCAAGAGCGCCAAGCTGGACCGGATTCCACTGCATTCCTTCGCCACTTCAATCGACATTCTGGGCAGGTGAAATACAAAGCCCTCACGCAGTACAGGGGCGCCACTTAGATTGAAGAAGAACTCCGCGACCGCCGCAGAACCTGCTTGCAACCCATAAATGATCTTGCCAAGGAAGACTTCTGGAATGGGGACCGAGAACAGCAGGAAAGCGAGCGCGAACCAGGAGGATTTGGCGGTGGCCGAGCCTAAAGTGAAGACAAACCCGGCGATCACCAGGAGGACAAGAGAAAGAGCGTGAGCACTCAAAGTAATTCCAACAGCACAGGTGTTGCAGGCTAACGGAAAGAGGGCAGCCAACCCCGATGCCGCGATAAACAGCGCTGCCGGCCACATCTTAAACGCGCACTCCCGTTGCGGAGCTTTTCGCTCCGTGTACAGCAGCCAGCCCGAAATAAAAGGAATAAGCACGATGTGGGAGGCGGTGTCGTCGTGACTCGCGAGCTGAATCAGTGCATAAACTGGCTTCGAAAAGAGCAGGAGAGAAAACAAAACCCAAGCTCCGAAGATCAGCCAAGGATTGAATCCCCGGTGGGAAGTAGAGGTCAAGGAAGAGTCCTTTCCCGGACACTTGAGCTTGAATTGCGCATGGCTTTCGTTTCGAGGACCTGCAGCTTTCCAGGTCTCCGGATTTACTCCAAGCATTCCCCGCGGATAGTAGTCATTGTATTTCAATCAGGCTGCGAGACGCAGCCAGGCATATCCGACCTGATGCCCCATTCAACAATCCTCGAGCCCTTGAGCCGAGTTAGCCAATTTACCAAGAGTTGGGCAATCCCCAAAGGTTAACTGGGAGGGGTTTCAGAATTCGCTGCAGCGCGGCCAAGGGGTCGGGGCCACCCTTTGCCAAGGTGCTTGAGAGGGCTGAGAAACGGTACAAGAACGGCCTCCTATTATGAAAAAGACCGTGATAAAAGTATTGTTTTCAGCAAATTAACAATCGATGGCGGGCAAGTGACGCAGGATTCGGGAACCCGATTGCAACTATAGGGCATTGCTTTTCTCATTCGAGCCAGGTCTGAAGGACGACCCAGCAGACCCCAGAAACGCGCAATTTGTAACTCCTTATAATTCATATATTTAACAAGTCGAGAGTGGCGATTTAGAGGTTTTCCAGCAACCCACGACTGGCAGGGTAATTGCCCTTATGGGAGTGACGGCACGATGTGACCGTAGCGGCGATAGCCTACCGAAAAGACGAAGTCAGCTACGAAACGGAAGGAACATTGACCTCACAGGCAAACAGCTCGGTACTCGGTTCTAGGGCTTCCTGGTACGCCCTTCAGGTGCGCTCGCGCAAAGAGGGTTACGTTGCTTCTCAGATCCAGGGCCAGGGTTTTGAATGCCTTTTGCCGACTTACAAGAGCGTTAGAAAGTGGTCGGATCGGATAAAGGAGATCGAACAGCCCCTCTTCCCCGGCTATCTATTTTGCCGATTTGACTTTCAGAATCGCCGGCCTGTAGTTACCACTCCCGGGGTGCTCCAGATCGTGGGGTATGGCCGGACGGCGGCATCGGTCTCCGAAGAAGAGATTCAGGCGTTGCAATTGGCAGTGGCTTCGGAAACTCCCAAGCAGCCCTGGCCCTATCTGGAAATTGGCCAGCGGGTGCGGGTGAACTATGGGACGTTGAGCGGGCTGGAAGGAATTCTCGTTAACGTAAAGGGAAATCATCGCGTGGTTCTTTCAGTGACACTCCTTCAGAGATCCGTGGCAATGGAAGTGGAAACATCGTGGCTTTCCGTGGTGAAGGAAGAGACGCGAGACAGTTTGACACAGCGGATACTACGCCCGATCCGCGTGCCGATGGGAATCTGAGTTCAACCGGATAAGAATCGGAGCAAGAAAGATGAGTCCAATGGAAGCGGCAGTGCGGCGGGAGAAGGACAGGCCCAATCTGGAAGTTCGCGCCCATTTGTCAGTGCCGAACATGGGCAATACGCCGGCTCGGATGTTGCTGAACGAGGACGCCTTTGTCTCCATGCTGTACCTGGAGCGCCGCCGCGCAGAGCGCGCGCAGAACCGGTTCGTCCTGATTTTGGTGGATGTGCAAAAGATCATGGACGGAATTTCCGGCAAAGACCGCATGGTGCAGATACTAGCAAAGTCGTTGTCGGAAGCGACCCGCGAAACGGACATTATCGGCTGGTATCTCGAAAACAGCCTGATGGCAGTGATTGGGACCGAACTCGGAAAGGCCACCAACGAAGTTGTTCAGAAAAGGTTCCTGGAAAAACTGCGGAGCATTTTCGACTCGACGCTGGGAAAAGAGAAGAGCGCGTCTATCTTCGTGTCGTTTCACTTTTTTCCGGAAGAATACGGCAGCGGAGCGAACGACCACTCCGCGAACATCAAGCTATACCCTGAAATTCAGAAGCGCGAGGACGCGAGAAAGGTTCCGCTGGCGATTAAGCGGGCCATCGATCTGGCTGGCAGTGCTGCGGCTATGATATTCCTTGCCCCGGTTTTCGCGGCCGTGGCCCTGGCGATCAAGATTTCTTCCAAGGGCTCTGTGCTGTTCAAGCAGGAACGCCTCGGCCAACACGGAAAGACTTTCACGGTATTGAAGTTCCGTTCGATGCGGACGGACTGTGACGCAAAAATCCACCAGCAGTATGTCGAGCAATTCATTTCCGGGCAGGTAGATGGAAATTCCGAAACAGCGGCGAAGCCGGTTTTCAAGATTCAAAAAGATCCACGCGTGACCCCCGTCGGCCGCTTTATCCGCAAGACCAGCCTGGATGAGTTGCCGCAATTCTGGAATGTGCTGCGCGGAGACATGTCTCTGGTTGGCCCACGGCCGGCGCTGGCCTACGAATTCCGGAAGTACGAAGTGTGGCACCGGCGGCGTGTTCTCGAAATCAAGCCGGGCATCACGGGATTGTGGCAGGTGGAAGGCCGCAGTCGGACCCGTTTCGACGAAATGGTGCGTCTCGATCTGAAGTATGCGCGCGCCTGGTCCGTATGGCTGGACCTGAAGATTCTGGCGCAGACTCCCGGAGCCGTGATTCAGGGCGAAGGAGCTCATTAAGCGCTTGTGCCTAGGTGCATGCCGCATCCGATATTCCAACGGAACTGAGCATGCTCCTTCGACTGAACAGATTGGCCTCATAAGCAATTCCTCTGTGATCGCTCCACAAAGTGCCATTGCCCCCGGCACTGCCTAAGTGCAAGGAAGTTCCAAGGAGTTCCACGATGCGTATCGGTGTGATTGGTTACGGCTACTGGGGTCCAAACATCGTCCGGAATTTTCATTCCCAGGACAATTGCGAAGTTGTTCTGGTGGCGGACCGCAACCCGAAGTGCGAATCCAGGCTAAAGAAAACGTTTCCCGGCGTGGGTTTCACCACGGACGAAAATCAAATCCTGACCTCGCCGGATATTGATGTGGTTGCGGTGGTCACTCCGGTGTGGACACACTTCGAACTGGCCAAGAAGGCGTTGGAGAACGGCAAGCATGTGTTTGTGGAAAAGCCATTCACGTATAGCGTGGCCCAGGGCGAAGAACTGATCGAACTGGCGGAACGGAAGAACCTCAGGATCATGGTAGACCACACCTTCCTGTTCACCGGCGTCGTAAAAAAGATCAAAGAACTGGTCGACAAAAAGGAGCTCGGCGACCTCTACTACTACGATGCCCTCCGCGTAAACCTAGGATTGTTTCAGCATGATGTGAATGTGATTTGGGATCTTGCTCCCCACGATCTTTCGATCATGGATTATGTGATCGGCGAAAAACCGGAAGCTGTCGTGGCCACGGGAGAGAAGCACCTGAACGGTGTCGAAGACGTCGCATTCATCACCGTGTATTTCCCGAAGCGAATTATTGCCCACGTGAATGTGAACTGGCTCTCTCCTGTGAAAGTGCGGACGACGCTCATCGGCGGCGAAAAGAAAATGCTGGTGTGGAACGACCTGGAAGCCGACGAAAAGCTCAGGATTTACGACAAGGGTGTCAGCATGTCCACCAATCCGAGCAACCTGCATCAATTGCTGGTCAGCTATCGCTCGGGAGACATGTGGGCGCCGCAAGTGGAACAGGTGGAGGCGTTGCGCGCGGAGACGGCATACTTCATTAAGTGTATTGAAGGAAATTCCAAACCATTCAACGACGGGGAAGCCGGACTTCGCGTGGTGCGAATTCTGGAAGCCGCCGACCGATCCATCCGCAGCCGCGGGGAGGCCATCACTCTGTGAACGATTACGTTTGCATTGCACCCAGCGTAAAGCTGGGGAAAGACGTCAAGCTTTCGAAATTCATCAATCTCTATGGATGCGAGATTGGCGACAACACCAAGATAGGGGCGTTCGTCGAAATTCAGAAAAACGCAACTGTGGGTCGTTGCTGCAAGATATCCAGCCACACGTTCATCTGTGAAGGAGTGGAGATTCAGGACGATGTGTTTATCGGGCACGGCGTGACGTTCATAAATGACGTTTATCCACGCGCAACCGTGGCCGGCGGGCACCTGCAGACGGAAGCCGATTGGAAGGTCGAGAAGACCCGGATTTGCAAGGGCGCTTCGGTCGGCTCGGGATCCACGATTTTGTGCAACGTCACGGTTGGCGAAAACGCAATTGTTGGCGCGGGGAGCGTTGTGACCAAGGACGTGCCCGCGAACGCGATCGTAGCCGGGAATCCGGCGAAATTCTTGCGATTTGTTGGTGAGGAGAAAAAGTAGAACATGGCAAACCCTGTGAAAATACCATTCCTTGATCTTGTGACTCCGCACCAGGAACTCGAAACAGAGTTGCTGGCGGTCGTGAAGAAGGCGTTCAGTAACGCGGGCTTCATCGGCGGGTCGATGGTTGAGGATTTTGAGCGGGAATTCGCAGCATTTTGCGGAGCGAAGCATTGTGTCGGGGTAAACAGCGGCACCGATGCTTTGCGTTTTGCGTTCATGGCCGCGGGCGTGCAGCCGGGAGACATTATTGTCACCGTTCCGCACACGTTTATTGCGACCACGGAGGCTATTTCCCAGGCTGGCGCTCGAATCGCGTTCGTGGATATTCACGAGCAGACCTACACGATGGATCCGGAGAAGCTCCGCGAATATCTGGAGACTCGCTGCGAGATCAACTCCAAGAGCGGTGAACTGATCGAGAGCGCGTCAAAGCGGCGCGTGGCGGGAATCGTCCCCGTGCATCTCTACGGACAGACGGCGGACATGGACCCGATTTTGGAGCTTGCGGAAAAATACAATCTATTCGTGATCGAAGATGCCTGCCAGGCTCACGGCGCGCAATATTTTTCCAAAAAAGATAATACATGGAAGCTGGCGGGATCCATGGGCAAAGCCGCGGCATTCAGCTTTTATCCGGGCAAGAATCTTGGCGCGTGCGGCGAGGCAGGCGCGCTGACAACGAGCGACGGTGCCATGGCCCAGCGCGTAAAGATGATTCGCGATCATGGCCAGGCTAAAAAGTATTACCACGATATGGAAGGGTACAACGGCCGTCTCGATTCCATTCAAGCAGGATGGCTATCCGTGAAACTTCGGCACTTGGCCAAGTGGAACGAATCGCGACGCGAGCTTGCCCAGCATTACCACGAGCTTTTCTCTGAAACCACCGATCCCCTTGTGATCCCGCGTGAGGCTCCCTGGTCGAAAGGTGTCTACCATCTTTATGTCGTTCGCGTAGCCGACCGCGAAGGTTTGCAGGCCCATCTGGCCGAGGCCGGCATCGGCACGGGCATTCATTACCCGATTCCGTTGCATTTGCAGAAGGCCTATCAGGCTTTGGGATACAAGGCCGGTGATTTCCCGGTCACCGAGCGCGCCGCGGGAGAGATCCTGTCCTTGCCAATGTTTCCGCAGCTCGAGCAGAAATCGCAAGAGCTGGTCGCCACGAAAGTGCTGGAATTTGTAACTTCGAAAATCGGCGTCACTAATTAAGTTGAAAGTTCAGGCCGCGCTTCTCCGCCGCGGCCATTGCATTACCCTGGTTCTTATTCCGGCCCGCCGCATTGCGGCATCTCGAATCCCGCCAGCCAGTTGAGCCGCTCAACAACCCATATGTTTTCCGATGGATTCTCATTGCCTCGATTGGACCGGATAGCTTCCGTCTATCTGTGCCATCCCGCGGTTCGTCTGCTGGGCCCTGACTGCGGCTCCCGCGTGCCGATCCTGATGTATCACAGTGTTTCGGAAAACCAGTTCGGCAAGACGCATCCGTATTTCCAGATCAATACGTCACCAGAGATTTTTGCGCGCCAGATGAAATGGCTGAAGCGGGCGGGCTACCGCACGATGGACCTGACAGAGATGCTTGCGGCGATAGAAGGCAAGAAAGATCTGTCGAAGACGATTGTCATTACATTCGACAATGGCTACCGGGACTTCTACACTCACGCGTTTCCGGTGATGAGGCAATGCGGATTTTCGGCGACCGTATTCCTGACCACGGCGAGAATTCAGAACACCCCCCTTCGTTTTGAGGGCGCGGAGTACCTTACGTGGCCGGATGTTCGCGAACTTTATCGAGAGGGCGTCCGATTCGGTTCGCACACTGTCACTCACGCGGACCTGCACTCGCTCGACCTCGAGCAGATTGACTATGAATTGGGCTACTCTAAAGAGACCATCGAGCAAGAACTCAGTGCGGCGGTTGAATCCTTTGCCTATTCGTTTGCCTTCCCGGAGGAAGACAATAGCTTTAAGCGTTTCCTCGCTGACATTTTAGAGAATCATGGATTCGACAACGCCGTTTCAACAATTCTCGGCCGCGCCCATCTCGGCAAAAACCGTTATTATCTCCCTCGCCTCCCGGTGAATTCCTGGGACGACCCAAAGTTGCTTCGGGCCAAGCTCGAAGGAGGTTATGACTGGCTGCATTGGCCCCAGTGGATCAACAAATTCGTGCACCACAACATGTCGCCGATGCAACATTCGAGTTGGGATGGCGTCTGAATGATCCGCGTGAGGATTAAGCTCTGTGTACATTCATTACCATAGGTGGTTGGAGCGGTTGATTCCCAAGTTGTATACAGGGGAGAATGTTGAGCTGCCGTAAGAGTCGGGCTCGTTACTCTATGCTTTTGCGCCATTCGGCGGTTCCGAAATTTGACCGCGAGCGGGCTGGCCTGGCGTAGGCGATTATTTACGGATTAAATCTCGCAGACTAGAGAGGGGTTTGGAACAGCGATGGAGATTAAGATTGAAAATAGGCATTTGAGGGATGTAGTCGTCCTTGTGCCCGAAGTCTTCCAGGATAGTCGCGGCTTTTTTATGGAAACTTTTCGCGAGGACCAGTTCAAGGCTCTCGGTTTGCCCACTCACTTTGTCCAAGACAACCACTCGCGCTCCACGAAAGGTGTCCTCCGCGGTTTGCACTTCCAGTGGGATCCGCCCATGGGTAAGCTGATGCGTGTCACCATGGGCAGCGCATTTTTGGTGGCAGTAGACGTCCGCAAGGGATCGCCAACGCTCGGCGAATGGATCGGCGTGGAAGCATCGGTTGAAAACAGGCGCCAGGTGTGGGCTCCAGCCGGTTTTGCTAGGGGTTTCTGTGTGCTTTCCGACATTGCGGAAATCCAGTATAAGTGCACCGGGATCTACAGCAACAAGGGGGAATCCGGTATTCGCTGGGATGACTCGAAAATCGGCATCAAGTGGCCGTTAAAGGATGTCGTGCTCTCGGAGAAAGATCGGAACGCGCAAACCCTGGAGCAATGGTTGTCGCGTCCGGAAGCGGCGAATTTTAGTTATTAATCGAAAATTTAACGGATCCAAGGAGGAACCGTGAAACTCCTCATCGCTGGCGGCGCAGGTTACGTTGGTTCGGCCCTGATTCCCAAATTGCTTGATCGAGGTTACAAGGTCGACGTCGTTGACCTGTTCTGGTTCGGCAATCATTTGCCCAAGCAAGTCGGGGTCTTGAACAAGGACATCTTTCAGCTGACGGAGGAGGACCTGGAGCCTTATGACCAGGTCATCTTCCTGGCGGGGCTTTCCAATGACCCAATGGCGGAGTATTCGCCCAGCAAGAACTTCGTGTTCAACGCCGCCGCTCCATCCTATCTCGCGTACACGGCCAAGCGAGCCAAAGTGAAAAGGTATGTGTATGCCAGCTCCTGCTCCGTTTACGGTTATACGGAGAATGAACTGTATGACGAGACGCGCCCGGTAAGCTCCACTTACCCGTACGGCATCTCCAAGCTGCAGGGCGAGCAGGCTGCGCTGCAACTGATCGACGATAATTTTTCAGTCATTTCACTGCGAAAGGGAACGATTTCCGGCTACAGCCCGCGCATGCGCCTTGACCTGATCATCAATACGATGTTCAAGAACGCCATGAAAGAACGCGCCATCACGGTCAACAACCCCTCAATTTGGAGACCGATCCTGAGCATCCAGGACGCTGTGACCGCGTACATTCGCGCCATTGAAGCGAACCATAAGATTTCCGGCGTTTTCAACGTTGCATCCGGCAATTACACCGTCGGAGAAGTCGGCGACCTGGTCAAGGGTGCTATCGAAGAGCGTTTGGGGAATTCGATTCATCTGAATATCAAGCACATCCAGGATTTCAGAAATTACAAGGTCAGCATCGAAAAAGCGAAAAACGTCCTGAGCTTCCACCCGGCCGGCGATCTGAAATCCATCGTGAAGCACTTAATCGACAATATGGAGAAGTTCCAGGATTGGGACAACCCGATGTATTCCAACATGGCCACTTTCAAAGCGATCGAAAGCGGCATTGAAATTCACGCGATGGCGAAGGTGCTCTAACCATGAAGATTGCCGTAATCGGTGCAAATGGGCAACTCGGCACTGATCTGGTTGCCGCTTTTTCTGAAAATGGCGATTCTGTTTGCGCATTGACGCATGCGGAAATTGATATTCCCGATCTTCAATCTGTCACTCGAGCGCTGGAGGGAATTCGGCCCGAGGCAATCGTGAACACGGCCGCTATGCATCACGTCGAGAATTGCGAACGCGAACCCGAGAAAGCCCTGGCTGTCAACGCTCTTGGGGCAAGAAACCTGGCTTTGGTTGCTCGGGATCTGAGTGCGGTTCTTATACATGTGAGTACAGATTATGTGTTCGACGGCACCAAGGGCTGCCCGTACAGTGAAGAAGACAATCCCCGGCCGCTCAATGCATACGGCATCAGCAAGTTGGCTGGCGAGCACTTTGTTCGCGCAACGGCTCCCAAACATTTCGTTGTCCGCACCTCTGGCCTTTACGGAAAAAGTCCGTGCCGCGCCAAGGGCGGCCTCAACTTTATAGATCTCATGCTGAAGTTGGCGAGAGAGAGAGGCGAGGTTCGTGTTGTGGACAGCGAGGTGGTTTCTCCGACATCCACCGCGGAACTTGCCCAGCAGATCGTCCGGCTGAGTCGTTCAGATTCGTACGGACTGTATCATGCCACCGCGGAAGGCAGCTGCTCGTGGCACGAATTTGCCCGGGAAATCTTCGCGCTCACCGGCACTCCCGTCCGATTAAATGTGGCTTCAGCGAACGAATTCCCCGCAAAAGTCCCTCGGCCGATGTATTCCGTTCTGGAAAATCGAGCGCTAAAGAGCCATGGAATGAACATATTTAAGCCGTGGCAAGCTGCACTTCGTTCGTACCTGGAAGATCGGCATACTGTGTCCAGACGAATCTCTGCATGATGGACCGTGGTCCGAGAATTTGGTCGCATGAATAGAAATGAATCAACAGCAATCTGCATTGTCGTCGAAAACCTTCCGGTGCCCGCCGATCGTCGGGTGTGGTCTGAAGCGTGTGCGCTCCGCGACGCTGGCTACGCAGTTTCCGTTATATGCCCTAAGGGAAAGAAATCCTGCACAGCCAGCTATGAAATTCTCGAGGGAATTCATATTTACCGGCATTCGGCATGGGAAGCTTCGTCGAAGATCGGGTATCTTTTGGAATATACGTGGGCTCTCGCCGCTGAACTCTACCTGGTTTTGAAGGTATTCGGCCGCACTCGATTCCGCATACTTCAGGGGTGCAATCCCCCGGATAACATCTTCTTGCTGGGTCTACTGTTGAAGATCTTCGGCGTTCGGTACATTTTTGATCATCACGATTTGTCGCCGGAGGTTTTTGAAGCTAAGTTTGGCGGAGAAAATAAGGTCCTCTCAGTGTTCCTTCGGCTCGCCGAAAAGTGCTCGTTTAGAGTTGCCGATGTATCGATTGCCACCAACGAATCGTTCAGGGATGTTGCAATCAATAGAGGAAGGAAGCGGCAAGACCGGGTGTTTGTCGTGCGAAACTGCCCTGATTTGAAAAAACTCCGTCGGGGGGCTGTGCATCCTGAAATCAAGAGTGGAAAAACTTTTCTGGTGGCGTACGTGGGCTTCATGGGCCGTCAGGACGGCCTCGACCTTTTGCTCGAATCGATCAACTACATCGTAAAGGATGAGAAACGGCAGGATACACATTTCGTGCTGATAGGGGGAGGCACGATGCTCTCCGAGTTACGCGGGATGGCTACAAAAAAGGAATTGGACGAATTCGTAACTTTCACCGGTCAGGTCCCTCACGAGGAAGTGGTCAACTATCTGTCCAACGCTGATGTTGGTGTGGCGTCCGATCCGAAAACTCCGATGAATGACCAGTCAACGATGATCAAGATTTTCGAGTACATGGCCTTTGAGTTGCCCATAGTTCTGTTCGATTTGAAAGAAGGTCGAAATGTGGCTGGGCCAGCGGCTCTTTATGCTTCACCAAACGATCCCGTTGATTTCGCCAAACAAGTAATCAGACTGCTTGACTCCGAGGAACTGCGTCGGCAATTGGGAACGTGCGGCCGCAAGCGGGTTGAAGAGGGCTTGAACTGGGAAGCCGAAAAATCGACTTTGATCCGGGCCTACCAGGCAGCCTTGCAAGGCAATTAGCCAGGGCAAAATCAGAATACTTGATGTATTGGTCGAAAATGAAGGATCCAGAAAAAACGAAATCAGGATCCAATGGCCGGCGCAGAAATATTGCCCTGCTTCTCTTAAGCGACGTGACGCTTCCCGATCCTACTTGTTGAACGAGAGCGCATACGACCAATTCTTTGCCGCCTCATGCGATCTGGTTGTAGATCAACGAGAATTGCCATCGTGGCCTTGTCAACATTGAGCAGCGTGACGGCTCGTCTCAAGGGCCGTGTGGACTAAGTCGAAAAGAGCAAGAATATGAAGACCGTGAGTCGCGCGTCGAAGATGCTGGTGAAAATCTCAGGCTTCGCAATCGTCATAGCCTTCTCTTTGCTGATGCCAACTGCATCGAATTGCGCAACGGACCTCGTTTTCATTCGCACGCTCAAAAGTTCGGTAGTGGAGCAGGAACATCTCAAAACAGCCACGGACTTTTATGGACTGAATCTCAAGGTAGTTGTAGCCGACTCCGCCAGCGATAGTCTTGAGATTAGTAAGGCTGTTCAGCGAAAGGAAACCCTTGGAGTGGCGGTGGCAGCCGACGCCCTGGCGGCCGTGAATCAGGATGTGCTGCTTCGGTCCCTACATCGCGAACGAGTAGAAGACATACCCCTCCTTATTTTGGATGTTGAGCCGTACGTTGACCCTATGCTGCTCCGCGCCTGGTCGGGTGGAGCGGTTTCCGGTTGCAGCCGCGTGAAAAATCCAATTGGCGCGCAATACTTATTCGGCCGCAGCGAGGGGCTGACTCTGCAGTTGACTGAGCTTCAATTCCCGGTCTCCTCCAAGGATTTCTCTTATCTGATTCCAGGGGAGAAATCTCCACTGCGTTCCTTAATCAGCATACGCGACGACCAACAGATCTCCCCGATGTTCGTAGCGGCCCGGGTCGGTCAGCAGAAGGTGTTCCTCGCTTCCGCGATGCCCCCAAACGGTGATTTTCCGGGTGGGGAGGACATTATCAGCGTGTTTCTTCGAATTGCCCCCGAGATGATGTTCGTCAGATACTGTGCCCGCGAGTTTGGCTGGCACGCGCTTCATCATTTCGCGAACTTTACAATAGACGATCCATGGTTACGCCAGCCGTATGGATTCGTTGATTATGAAGGCCTCCTGGAGGAAATGAAGAAGCACAATTTTCACACCACCATTGCTTTCATTCCATGGAATTTCGATCGAAGTGAACCACGAGTTGTGTCTCTAATTAGAGACCATCCCGACAGGTTTTCGATTGCGATTCATGGGAATAATCACGATCACAAAGAGTTCACAGATTTTCGAAGTAAGCCTCTGAACGTCCAAGTCGGTGATCTAAAACAATCCCTAGCCAGGATGGAACAATTTCGAGGGTTAACTGGAATTCCGTACGACAGGGTGATGATATTCCCCCACAGTATTGCGCCCGAAGGTACTTTGGAGGCGCTCAAAAAGTACAATTATCTGGCCACCGTCAACTCCTCAAATGTCCCTCAGGGCTCCGTAAAGGAATCAGACGACCTATTCGAACTGCGACCGGTGACAGTTTCGTTCGCGGACCTACCCAGCATCAGCCGGTATTCGGTAGCTGCGCCAATTTCGCAAGAATTCATAGCAATAAACGAATTTCTGGATAATCCTTTGCTTTTCTATGCCCACTCCGACCTATTTGCCCAGGGTATCAACGCCTTCGATGGCACAGCGGACAAGGTGAATACGATTGAGCCGGATGTTCAGTGGCGTGGTTTAGGGGACATAGTCGCGCAGCTCTATCTAGTGAAACTCAGAGAGGACCGCAACTACGACGTACTCGCATTTGCCAACAATATCAACCTGGAAAACACTTCCGGGCGAGACGCGGTCTTTTATCTTCAGAAGCGGGAGATTGGGCAGCAAGTCATAAAGGCAGTCGCGGTAGACGGGCAGCCTTATGCGTATCGCGTGGAAAACGGTTTTTTGAATTTGAGCGTTGCCGTTGCGAAAGGACAGCGTCGGCATGTTTCGGTTGAATACGATAACGATTTGGTGCTAGCGTCGATCGATCCCTCGCACGATTCCGCGGTTGTCTACTTTTTGCGATTGGCCTCGGATTTTCGGGACATTTATTTGGGAAAATCCAGATTCGGGCTGGCTTTCATTCGTGCTTACAATGATCATAATCTGAAACCGTGGCAAGTACTTGGCAGTCTGTCAGTAATGCTGATTGTGTGCATGTACACGGTCTATCGTTTAAGGAGATTTGCCAGCCGCAAGCGTTCTATGTCAAAAGGTATCGTGAAATGCTCGGCGCCGAACTAAGTTGCAGCGCCGAAGTACGAGGATATCTGCAAGAGCTCGGCCGCGAAACCTCATGAATTCCGAGAGCCATCCGATGAATCCTACTTATGTAATCATCACTCCCGTGCGCGACGAGGAGCGGTACATTGAAGCCACACTTCAATCGGTCTGCGACCAGACAATAACGCCCGTTGAGTGGGCCATTGTCGATGATGGCTCCTCTGATCGAACTGGGGAGATCATCGATCGATACGCGGAAAGATACCCTTGGATTCGCGCGGTGCACCGTGCCAACCGAGGATTTCGGAAGTCTGGCGGCGGGGTGATGGAAGCGTTCTATGACGGTTACAACGCGCTCCAGTTTAGAGAATGGGATTTCCTAGTGAAGCTCGACGGAGACTTGACCTTTGCCCCGGAATATTTTGAAAAATGTTTTGAGCACTTCCGGAGCGAACCGAAGCTCGGAATCGGTGGCGGAGAAATTCATCATGATATCTCCGGGGAACTGAAACTCGAAGCGAATCCAAGGTTTCATGTCCGCGGGGCGACGAAGATATACAGAAAATCCTGCTGGGAAGCAATCGAGGGTCTCTGGCCTGCCGCCGGGTGGGACACCATCGATGAAGTGAAAGCCAACATGTTGGGCTGGACGACCTATTCCTTCCCGGAGCTACGGCTGCTTCATCACCGGTTTACAGGAACCGAGGAAGGGTTGGTACGCGATAGGATAAAGCACGGATTGGCTTGTTACGTTTCTGGATATCACCCGCTCTATGTGGCCGCCAGTTGCTTGTACCGAATCCCTCAGAGGCCCTACGTCATAGGCTCGGCAGCAATTATGTATGGATTTCTAAAAGCTCATTTTACGCGTCCGCCGCGTCTTGAGGAGCGGTCGTACCTTGCTTATGTACGCGGTCAGCAGTTGAGGCGCCTTTGCGGGATGGAATCTATCTGGAGGTAAGCTCCGGATGGAAAGTGGCACCCCAAAACCATGTGTGGAATCTGCGGAAAATTGATGCTTGATGCTGAGGCTGTAGTGTCGCGTGCGCTCGTGAAGGCGATGGCGGACACGATCGCGCACCGCGGGCCAGACGATGAGGGGTACTACGTTTCGGGACAGGTTGGTTTGGGTTTTCGCCGGCTCGCGATCATCGACCTTAAGACTGGCCACCAGCCTCTTTCGAACGAGGACGACACCATCTGGATCGTGTTCAACGGGGAAATTTACAACTACCAGGAATTGAGAGACCTGCTGCTCAGCAAGGGGCATGTGTTCAAGACGCGGACGGACACGGAAGTAATCGTGCACCTTTACGAGGAATTTGGCCCGAAATGTTTGGAGAAACTCCGTGGAATGTTCGCGTTCGCCATCTGGGACGGGAACGCGAAGACCCTGCTTCTTGCGAGAGACCGCGTTGGAATCAAGCCCCTTTATTACTGCCTGACCGGCAAATCCCTGGTCTTCGGTTCCGAGATCAAGGCAATCCTTGCAGACCCGTCCGTCAAGCGCGAGATCGCGCCGGAGCTCATCGACAGGTTTTTGACTTTTCTGTACATGCCTGGCGAGGAAACTCTGCTGTCGGGAATCCAAAAACTCGCGCCGGGGCACTTTCTCCTCATCAAGGATGGAAAACCGGAAGTGCGGGAGTACTGGGATCTGGATCTCGCGGAGTCTCCCCGGAAGATCAGCCTGGAGGAGGCGGAGGGCGAACTGCAGAGTCTGCTGGCCAAAACGGTTGAGCTACACATGATCGCGGATGTTCCCGTGGGAGTCCTTCTCAGCGGGGGGGTGGATTCTACCGCCGTTCTCAGCCTCGCCGTAAACGGGACAGATAAGAAGATCAGTAGTTTCACTGTAGGCTTTTCCGGTGGCGAAGTTGGCGACGAGCGGCCCTACGCAAAATTGGCTGCCGAGAGGTACGGTACCCAGCATTACGATATGACCATCTCGGCCAAGGATTTTGCGGCCTTTATCCCTAAATACGTGTGGCACATGGAAGAGCCCGTCTGTGAGCCGCCCGCCATTGCGCTGTATTACGTTTCGAAACTGGCGAGAAACCATGTCAAGGTGCTTCTCTCGGGAGAGGGCGGAGACGAAGCGTTTGCAGGCTACAGCAGCTATCGCAACCTGATCTGGTTGGAACGCCTGAAGAAGGGGGCTCCTTCGCTTAACGGCACCTTTGTTCGGGGACTCTCGTTTGCCGGCTCGCTGCTTCACTCGTCGCGTCTAGCCAAGTACGCGCCTTTGATGAAGGATCGGTTCCCCGACTACTACTACAGCCGCACCTCGAATCCGTACCACTTCACAGGAAATCGATTGGGTGAGACGTATTCGGCTGGATTTGCCTCGGCGATTGACCGGGAGCACTCGCTCGAACCCGTTCGCCGGCTCCAAGCGAAAGTGCGCAATCGCAACAAGCTTGATGCGATGCTCTATATCGACACGAAGACCTGGTTGCCCGACGAGCTGCTGATCAAAGCGGACAAAATGACCATGGCCAACTCGGTCGAACTCCGCGTGCCGCTCCTGGACCACAAAGTTTTGGAATTTGCCATGTCGTTGCCATCCAATTTCAAATTGAATGGATTCAAGACGAAATACATTCTTAAGAAAGCATTGAACCAGAGAATCCCCGTCGAGATTCGCGACCGGAAGAAGACCGGGTTCCCGGTGCCCTATGAGTCTTGGCTACGGAACGATCTCAAGGATGTGGTCTGGAACGTGTTGACCGACCGCAAGACAATCGATAGGGGCTACTTCAGCAAGGAAGGGATCGAGGGTTTGCTCCGAGCCAACTCGAACGGGGCGAACTACTCCAAGGAGATATTCTCGCTCCTCAACCTGGAGCTTTGGCAGCGAACTTTTCTGGAGAGCGAAAAAGTTGCTCTACAATAGCTTCAAGCGGGCGTCGCTTAACGTGGTTGCGAAAACTCTTTGGCGGATGCCCGGATGTTTCAAAATTGCCCGCTTGCTGGGTCGTTCTTACTCTTTGCGCTGTGTGGTTTTTCACCACATTTCAGACGTGGAATCTCCGTTCACGGCTGGGATAAACGTGCGTACTACTCCCGAGAATTTTGAAGCCGCCCTTAGATTTCTGTCTACATACTACAAGCCAGTACGCTTAGAGAATGTTCTGGAAGACCAGGATGCGCAGCGACTTCCGCCGAATGCGGTGCTTGTGACTTTTGACGACGCCTATGCGTCGGTGGTGGAAGTGGCCGCGCCACTCTGCCGGAAATATGGCATACCCGCTGTTTATTTCGTGAATGCGGCGTTTCTGAATAATCAGCGAATGGCGCCGGACAATCTTGTCTGTTATGTAGCAAGCACGAAAGGAATGGAGACAATCAATGCTGCCATACGCGCCGCTGGGCGCACTGAATTTTCCGAATTGCGTTCCTTGTCCGAGGTATTCTCGAGCTTTCTCCCTTCCGTTACGCTGTCAGAAAGGGAAGTATTTCTGGAAGCACTGCGGCACTTGGGGGCGATCAACGAATCGCGCCTGGCGGAAGAATCGGCTCTCTACTTGACCACCCAGCAGCTTTGCTCACTGGCATCTTTTGATTTCGAAATCGGGAACCATACCTACAGCCACGTGCACTGCCGGCGATTGTCGCAGACGGAGTTCCACGAGGAAATTGACCGGAGCAAGGCTGAGTTAGAAGGGCTTTCGGGCACAAGAGTACGGTCCTTCAGCCAACCTTACGGTTCCTCAAAAGATCTCACCGCCGACTTGACGTCTCACCTCAGACAGTCGGGACATGAAGCAGTTTTCCTGAGCGAGAGTGTTGCCAACCTCAAGGGCGCAGACCCGTTCCACCTGGACAGGGTCAATCCTCGAGTTGAGGGCGATGATTCCTTTTTTCTCGATCTTGAGATTTTGCCCAGGCTTCGGGTGGCAAGAAACCGCCTGTTCCGCCGCTCTCCTTCGGAGACTGGTAACACTCAATTGACGCCATGCTAGATGTACAAAGGGACCGTACCGGCTGCGAGATGACAAAAGAGATTCTTGTGGATACCAGTTGGAAAGTCGAGATTGACCGCACCACGCCCGCTGAGTGGGCGGAAATGCTTGATTTGTTTAACGATGCGAATATTTATCAGACGTTTGCGTACGGCAGCGTACGCTGGGGAGGAAAGAACCTCAGTCATCTAGTCCTGAAGCACGATGGCGAAATTGTGGGAATGGCGCAACTCAGGATCATTTGCCCGACTCCATTCAAATTCGGCATCGCGTACCTGCGATGGGGCCCGATGTTTGAGCGGAGCGGGAGGCCGCTGGTTCCCAGTGTCCCTGGGCGAATGGCACGAGCTCTAATTGCCGAATATGTCCAGAAAAGAAGGCTGTTCCTGCGAATCATTCCCAACGGGTTCATTGGTTCCCCGCGTGCCACAGTGATTCAAGCTGCATTTTCGGAGTTCAGCCGAGAGCCTTTGACTTTCGAAAATACTTACCGAACTTTTGTTCTGGATCTGACTCCGAAGGTTGAAGAACTCCGCAAAAACCTCGACCCGAAGTGGCGGAATAAACTGTCGGGCGCGGAGAGGAAGAACCTAACTGTGGTGGCCGGCAATGGGTACGAGGAATACGAAACCTTTTGCAAGCTCTATTACCAGATGCGCCAACGGAAGACGTTTGAAACAACAGTGGACGTCGAGGAATTCGGGAGAATCCAGAAAGACGTGGACGTACCGCACCGCATGCAGATCTTGATCTGCGAAAACAAGGGGACTCCCGTGGCGGGAATTGTCGTCGCTGCCATGGGCGATTCCGCGATATACCTGCTCGGAGCAACCAGCGACGAGGGCTTGAATACAAAGGGAGCCTATCTCTTGCAGTGGACCATGATTCAATGGCTAAAGTCGAAGGGCGTGCGATGGTACGACCTGGGAGGCATCGATCCAGAAGGGAACCCAGGGGTCTACACGTTTAAGAAAGGATTTGCCGGCGCGGACACTTGCCAGATGAGCCCTCTGGCGGCCTGCGACAGTACTGTTTCTTCCGTTGTGGTCAGGGCGGGCTTCAGAATACAACGGGTTTTTCGGCGCTCAGAGCGTGTTCTGAATATTGCCCGCGCAGTCAAGCAGCTTTCAGCAAGGAATTAAGTTCAGACCATGACTTCTGATTCGACCGCAATTCAGATTTCGGTTGTCATCGTCGGCTGGAACGCCAAGCACTATCTGGAACTGTGTCTGGATAGTTTGGCCAAGGCGCCGCCGCGACGCAGCATAGAGGTGCTGGTCGTCGACAACGCGTCGACCGACGACTCCGTTGAAATGATCGAAAGCAAGTTTCCATGGGTAAAGCTGATTAAGAGCCCCGAAAACCTTGGTTTCTCCAAGGGCAACAATGTGGCTATCCGCCAGGCCCGGGGCCGCTACATCGCGCTGGTGAATCCAGACGTAATCGTTTTTCCCGGGTGTCTGGACGCTCTGGCCGATTTCCTAGACCAGAATCCCAAGGTAGGTAACGTAGGGCCTCGCGTACTAAATCCGGACATGTCGATGCAAAGCACGTGTCGGCGATTCCCGACGCTCTGGAATAACTTTTGTTCCGCCAGTGGTCTCTCTTCCAAATTCAAGAATTCAAGGTTCTTCGCGGGCGAGCATATGTTTTATTTTACACATGACCGGACACGGGCCGTGGATGTAATCGTCGGATGTTTCTCCTTTATTCGCCGTGAAGCCTTCGATTCGGTTGGCTTGCTCGACGAGGACCTGTTTATGTATGGCGATGATGTGGATTGGTGCCGGCGCGCGCGCAGCGCCGGATGGGACGTGGTCTTCTATCCCGGTGGTCAGGCAATTCATGACCGGGGGAAAATTACTGCCCCCTTCCCAGTGCGCTTTGCCGTTGCGCAACAACGATCTGTCCTCCACTACTGGTCCAAGCATCATGGATTCTTTGGGGTGACGGGGATTCGAAGCATCATTTTCTTTCACCACCTTCTTCGCTACTTGCTGGCTGTCGCATCGGGATTCTTGCATCCCGAGCGGCGCTCTGAGGGCGATGTCAGGAAACTGGTGAGCGGCGCCTGCCTGCGGGCACTGGTCTTTAGAACTCTTCCGCGTGAAGCCTGAGGGAACTAAGAGCACCGCAGCATGAGTATCACAGACTCCATCATCCGGCTCTCCGGGTATTACTCCCGAAACGGCTTCGGGGCGACGGTCCGACGTGCCAGTCTGGCCACGAAGCGGGCTTTTTTTTCTAACCGCATGATAGTTTTTTATTGCGACCTGACGACACCAAAACTGCGGATCGCCATTCTCCCGAGTGACCGAAAAGTAGAACACACCAAGAGCTTTGCCGAACTGAAGCCGCAAGACTTGCGCGAGATGACCAGCTTCTGGAACCCGGAACTGGCTCGAAGAAATATCAATGAGAGGTTTGCAAAAGGGGCTTGGCTGTGGCTAATCAAAGTCGGAGATGATCTTGCGGGCTACGGCTGGACTTTGCGAGGAGTCACAATTGAACCTTACTACTTCCCACTGGCGACGGGAGATGCGCATCTCTTTGATTTCCATGTGTTCCCTCAATATCGCGGCCAAGGGATGAACCCGCTGCTGGTTGCGCACATTCTTGACGGCCTGGCGGGGAGCGGTGTAAGCAGAGCCTTTATTGAAGCTGCTGAGTGGAATGATGCTCAGTTGACGTCCCTACGAAAAACGCCATTTCATCAGCTGGGTCAGGTGAGTTCGTTCACGATTTTCGGACACAAATTCATTCACTGGACCAGAAACGAAATTGGGAAGCGTCCATAGGAAATCAAGCAAGACGGGAGCAAGTCTCCAGCTATGGCCAGATCGCATGAGCAATGAGTCTTCAGAAAAACTCGGTCCGGCAGATCAGCTCAGACTGCATCACGTCGGATTTGTGGTTGCCTCGATAACGGAAAGCGCTCCGTCATTTGCTCTCGACCTCGGAGCAACGTGGAATGAAAACATAGTATTGGATCCAATTCAGAAAGTGCGGGTAACATTCCTCCAGGGGCGCTGCAGCACGGACCCGCTGATCGAACTGGTGGAACCTGGGGATCCGAATTCGCCGGTGACGCGCTTTCTGGAAAAAGGTGGTGGGCTGCACCACCTTTGTTATGAAGTTGAGGACCTGGAGTCGCACCTCAGGTTCTGCAAATCGGTGGGTACCTTAATCATCCGGGCTCCCGTTCCCGCAGTGGCTTTCGGAGGGCGCCGAATTGCTTGGGGGATTACGAAAAAGAAGCTGCTGGTGGAGTTTTTGGAGCGCTAGCGTGTCGCGCTGGACATTGGTCGCATTTTCCTGGTCCGGTTAGACTTGTACTAAATCTGTCCTAGAGGCCAGTGGTAGCAGGACATGGCTTCAGGGAAACTTTGGAGGTGGGGAAGACCGACTGAGGGAAAGATGATGACGAGACTGTTCCGGGCGATGATTTTGGTAGTATTAGTTTGCAGTGCCAAGAGCGCACTTGCGGGGACATGTCCAACCGGGAATCAGACTATTGATCCATTGGGCAATCCAATTGCAATCGCCAACGTTGGCGTTACGGGGAGCATTACGGGGTCCATAACCACTTGTTTCTATGTTTCAAAGTCAACTGGCGCGGATACGAATAACGGCACAAGCGAAACTACGCCGTGGGCGCACATGCCGGGGATGCCTGACTGTACAGGCGTCTGCGCTTCGACTACCCCCTCGTCAGGCACTGGGATCATCCTGCGAGGCGGTGATACCTGGGTTTCTGGGGACCTCCCGATAAACTGGCTTTGGAACGGAACGAGCACCCATCCGATCTACGTCGGTGTGGATAAGACGTGGTACAACTCGGCTACATGCGGAGCGGTCTGGTGCAGGCCAATCTTCAACGCCTCAGGTACCAGCGGCGATATGTTCAACGTTGCGAACAGGTCGTGGGTGATTTTTGACAACATCGAAGTGAAGGGGATGACCAACGCCCAAAACGGTTTCCGGGAAAGTGGCGGCTCGAATTTTAGGGCCACGCAGAATTACTTTCATGCCTGGAGTCACACGGGAAGCTCCAACAACGTCGGATTTTTCTCGCAGTGCGGTGCCGGCTCCATGCAGGATCATAATGTGATCGACGGATCCGACAGCACCCAAAACACGATGAATGGCGTGTACAGCTCGTGCGCTGGGACAATTCAATATAACTATATCGGTTATGTGGTTTCTGGTGTTTTAGGGTCGGTTGACAACGTCAATAACAACATTATTGTCAACTCAATTCTGTCGGCAGACGGCGACCACTGCAATGGGATGTTTATATTCGGGCCACAATCCGGCCTGACGACGTTCGTGTATAACAACGTCGTTGGCAACATGATCTGCCAGGGCGGGGTGAATTTCTGGCTCAATGGCAACGCAAGTCCGGGGAACTCCTCGTGGGTGAGTACCGCTTATAACAACCTGATTTTGGCGAGCGCGGCTTCAGGAAATGTCTTCAATATCGGAGGACACCCAACCCAGGGCAATTCCGGCACATACAACGTTTACAACAACACGATTGTGTCGCTCAACGGTAGCACCTGCTTTGGAAACGGAGAAGCGTCGCCCCGCTCAACGACGAATTACGCAAATAACCATTGCGTTGGCGGTACGGTTATGTGTGACGCAACAGGCACGACTTGCGTAAACGGCGGGGGAAACGTTCTTCAGTCTATACCGACAGCCACTACTCAGGGCTACACTTCCACCGAACTCGAACTATATTCGCCAATTAGCACCTGCGTGACCGGTTCATGTTCGACTCTCAGCGCCGGAATCAACGAATCGTCTCTTTGCACGGGGAGCTTAGCCGCCTTATGTACCAGCACTTCATATCCAACGTATAACACCACAAACCATACCATGGGCGTTAGCAAGGCGAGTCCGGCGGGGATCGCCCGTGGAAGTTCATGGGACGCCGGAGCGTATCAATTTTCTGGCGGCACGGTGGGCGGGGGAGGGGGAACGGGCGGGGCTGTATCCCTTGTGCAACAGGTGGAAATTGGTCATGGAACACAGACGGGAACTTATCCATTTTCTCCCACTGCGACCTTTCCATCGTCGCAGGCAGCGGGAGATGCGAACATCGTTGTTATTGAGTATTGCGGATTGCCCGGAGGAGCAGGAGGTGGTGTTAATTGCCTATTTGGCTCTAACGCCACTGGCCCGATTACGTCCATTACGGACACGGCAGGGAATACGTACACCCGCAATTGCGGTCCGATCACAACGATTTCAGCCGGGAGTTATACGAATAAGTGCGGTGGAGGCAGTCCGACAGTAGATGGCCGCGATGTGGCTGTCGAGGTTTGGTCTGCTCTGAATATTAAAACGTCAGGCGCCGGGAATGTTATGACTGCGACCATGGCGAATGTCAACAATATGACTGGTTGGAATGTGTGGATGTTCCAGCTTCATCCAGCGTCGGGAACAATGGTCTTTGACCAGTACACGAGCAAGCAGTGGAGCAATACCGCTGGCCCCATTAGTAATATAGCTGGTACGACAGCAACCACGAATTATCCGAATGAGTTCTTTTTCGGTTACTGCATGACGGCCAATGGGACATGTCCTTCAAACACGTCCGGTTGGAGCGTAGCACCTCTCAATGGTTCGACCTATTATGATACTCATTCGGATGCGGCTTACGACATTGTCACCAGCCAGCAAACAGCTAGTGTTGGTTTCACTGCGGGTTCTGGCGTTGGCGAGTGGCTTGGTTTGCTGGTTACCTTTGGCTCATCGGGCTCGGTGGTACAGGGTCCGCAGGCTCCCTCGAATTTGCAGGCTGTCGTACAATAAGTGGCGGCCTTTGATAGTTGAAGAATAGGTAAGTCTAACTAGACACGTGTTTGACACGCCCCCGCCTATCCCGGATGGTGGATTGTGGGTGTGCGCGGGTCGGCCGAGGCAGATCTCGGAGTAGTGCCCTGCAAGGCCAAATGCCGCCGCACCACCCTGGGTCTTACCCATGCAACCAGAACATTTAATATTTGGTGGAGGCGCAGTCGAATCGAGACTCCAGCCTTTCGTGGCAGTGTGCATGGTCATTGCCATCCTCCTGATCCTCCTTCTTCCACGCAATAAGGCGATCGTGGCCTTTCTTCTCAGTTTCTTCACAATTCCCCTGGCTCAGGTGATTGTGGTGGGTTCTCTACACTTTCCTGTCTTACGCATTCTGATGTTGGCTGGCTTGGCCAGAATGGCGCTTTCATCGTCGTCCTCGGGAAACAAACTTCCGGGCGGGTTCAATGCGGTGGACCGAGTAGTGGTGCTCTGGACGATATCGTTGTTGATCGTTCTTTCCCTTCAGTGGCTGGAATTACCTGCGTTTGTCAAGTTCGTGGCTGATTTCATAGACGCACTGGGAGGTTACCTGGTCCTTCGTTTTCTAATTCCCGACAGCGAAACAGTAAAGCGCACTGTTAAGGTGCTTGCCCTGATTTGTGTAATCCAGGGTGTGTGCATGGTCAGCGAACAGTTCACTCACCAAAACGTTTTTGCTTCGCTCGGAATGAACCAACCTGCTCTGAGAGATGGCCACATCCGTTCAGAAGGTACTCTGGGCACCCTTTACGGAGGAACGTTTGCCGGCGTGTTGATGCCCATGTTCCTCTGGCTTTGGAATAATGGAAAATCTCGGATGGCTGCTTGCGCGGGTATTGTCGGCGCGACTGCAATGGTTTTTGCGTCCCATGCGAGCACCTCTTGGCTTGCTTATGCCGCAGGCCTCGGGGGATTGTGTTTTTGGGCGTTACGAGATCGAATGCGACTCCTTCGATTTGGAATCGTAGGCATTTTGGTGGGATTACATCTCGTCATGCACGGGCCCGTTTGGTCCCTTATTGAGAAAATTGACCTGACCGGTGGTTCATCCAGCTACCATCGTTACATGCTGGTGGATAACTGTATTCGGCATTTCAGCGACTGGTGGCTTCTCGGGTATAAGAATTACGGCGACTGGGGATTTGACATGTGGGACCTGTGCAACCAGTTCGTTGCGGTTGCGCTGACGGGGGGTCTGATAAGTCTCATCTTGTTCATCATGATCTATAGCCGGAGCTTTTCGGCTATTGGCAAGGCAAGGAAACTGGTGGAGGGCGACAAGGCGGAGGAATGGTTCTTGTGGTGCCTTGGCTCGACTTTGTTTGCCAATGTTGTGGCGTCTTTCGGTATCAACTATATGGTTCAGTTAGAGACAGCATTCTTTGCCTTACTGGCCTGTATCTCTATTGCAACCTTAAAGGCGGTTCAAGCAGTTGTCCCCGGCGTGGAAACTGTTGGACATAGCCAGTTCAGATCCGCTACAAGCGCAGCAAGGAATTGTCTTCCGATTCGGGAGCTAAGGTGAAAAGCATAGGCAAGGAACAAGGGCGGGTGCGGGTCCTGTATAGCTTTCCCTTGCGGCTGGGCGCCAGTCGAATTTGTTACACAGCTTGGCAGCAAGTGAACGGATTGGCCGCATCAGGGGCAGACTTGCTTGTCTTTCCGGCTTCTTTAGGCAGGCCTATACCTGCGGGAGTCCGAGTCTCTCCGACGCTAGCAAAAGGCAGTATCCGGCTGCCATATCGCCTTGTAGGAACAATGCGGGCTGTGGCCCTGCACGACCATATTGTGGCGCGCCGAACCGAGAAGCTCGCCGGTCAGATTGACATTGTTCATTGCTGGTCGTTAGGAGCTCTGGAGACGCTGAAGACTGCGGCGCGGCTTGGAATTCCGACCGTGCTGGAACGGCCCAACGCTCACACGGGTTTTGCGATGGAAGTCGTTCAGAAAGAGTGTGACCGCCTTGGAATCTCCCTGCCACCTGGCCACGAGCATGCATACGATGTGAAGAAGCTGCGGAAAGAGGAACAGGAATACCGGCTCGCCACTCGTCTTTTGTGCCCGTCGGATTTTGTGGTGAAGACTTTCCTCGATAAAGAGTTTTCCAAAGATCAGCTCATTCGGCACATTTACGGATACGACGAAAAAGTTTATTACCCAAGCGATGAGCCGCGTGATGCCAAACGCGGACTGACAATGATCTCGGTGGGTGTTTGCGCCGTACGCAAAGGACTTCATTTTGCCCTCGAGGCATGGCTTCGGTCTCCTGCCTCAAAGGACGGAACTTTTTTAATCGCCGGGGAATTCCTGCCCGCGTATCAAGCAAAGCTTGCACCGATGCTTGCGCACCCTAGCGTCAAGGTCCTCGGCCACCGGAATGACGTGCCGGATCTATTGCGGAAGAGCGATATTCTGGTTCTCCCAAGCATAGAGGAAGGCTTCGGCCTTGTAATCACCGAGGCGATGGGGAGCGGGTGCGTACCTCTGGCGTCGGAAGCCTGCACTGAGATTTGCAGCCACATGAAAACGGGGCTCGTTCATGGAATTGGGGACGTTGAAGCTCTGACGCAACACATTACTATGCTGCATGAAGATCGCACACTGCTCAGCAGGTTGCGCGATGGTGCTCTCAAGACTGCGCCCGAAGTGACGTGGACCGCTGCGGGCCGAGTCCTTCTCGGGGCGTATCGGGAAACGATTGCAGGCTACGGGGTGGGACCAGTTCGCGAAGGTGCCTTTGCTGGTGAAAGCATGGGCGCTAAGTCATAACCCGAAAACGGTTTGAGGAACCTGCAGTTAAAGAATTCCATGAATCCCAAAGTATCCGTTGTAATTCCGGCATACAATCGGGCCACCAAGGTTCCAGCCGGCATTAGAAGTGTCTTGGCCCAGACCTTTTCCGATCTCGAAGTCATCGTGGTGGATGACGGCTCGTCAGACGGCACGGGACGGATCTTAGGCGATCTTTTTGGCGATCGGATTCGCTACTTCTCCCAGGCTAACCAGGGAGCCAGTGTGGCTCGGAATCGAGGAGTCGAAGAAGCGCGGGGAGAATGGATTGCCTTCCTCGACTCGGATGATCTCTGGGAGAAAGACAAACTGGAGTGGCAATTTAAAGCGCTGGAACAATTCTCTCCGCGATGCGGTGCGTGCTATACAGACGTTCGATTCTTCAACCACTCGGAAACGCAGACTATGTTCCAGTTGGCGGAAGAGAGCTACCGGCATGAAGGGGTGATGGGCGTCAACGGTGATGTGCTGAGACTGCTGGTGAGACCCGGGGGCGCTGGTATGGTTGTGTGTCTCTCCTCTTTCTTGGCGCGCAAAGACGCAATTAGAAAGACGGGCGGATTTGACCCCAAGTTGATGTACAGCCAGGACAGCGAACTTTTGTTTCGGTTAGCAATGGACGTAAGCTTTTGCTATGTCAACCGCCCGCTGGTCTTATTTGACCGGTCGCCCGCCGAACTTCGCCATGTGGGAGTTAGTTCGGAGTGGAACAAGTTGGAATTCTTTCTGCAGGACAGCCAAGTGAGGCTTGAAGGACTCCTGCGCTTGACCGAGGAGCAGCCTCCCGCGATTCGCAAATTGATTCGCAGGCAACTCGGGTCTGTCCACAGCGGGTGGACCAATTGCTATCTGGAAAGCGGAAAGTACGGAAAGGCTCGCGAAGCGGTTTCCAAAGCTGCGCGGTTGAATCCGTCGTTTAACGTCGCGGTGAAATGGCTGCTGACTTGGATCAGTCCCGGGCTGGCCCTTCGAACTCTGCGCCATCGGCGGGAGAGTCAAAAAGATTCCGCATTCACAGTTTGAGAAATTCAGATCGCAGAGGCACAAACCAGATGGACAATCGGGCAGATTTAGTCTCGGTCATAGAAGAGAACACGACCGTATCCGGAAGTCATGGTCCAGGTCCGTGCCGAGTGTGCGGACAGAGTGGAGCTTACGTCTGGCTGAGTGCGCCGGACCGATTCCATGGCAGACAGGAGAAGTACACCCTGGTCCGCTGCCCAGCGTGTTCTATCGTGTGGCTCGACAATCCTCCCAAGCCGGGAGAAATGCACCTGCACTATACGGAAGCGTACGACAGACTAATCTCCGCTTCGGGCGAGGGTTCGCCCGCGCGCTGGCGAGACCGTAATGCTGCGCTGGCGCCGCACAGGCAATCCGGGGCCATCCTCGATCTTGGCTGCAGCTCCGGAGCATTTCTGCAGACTCTCCGCAGCAAAGACTGGGATTTATATGGCATTGAGATGTCGGCGGAATCGGCCAAAAAGGCGGAGGCAAGTACCGGCGCCAAAGTGTTTGTGGGGAAAATTCTGGATGCTCCATTCGCGCCGACTTCCTTCGATGTCATCACTAGTTTCGACGTACTCGAACATCTCTATGAGCCGCGGAGGGTGATGGCCCAGGTCAGCGAGTGGCTTAAACCGGGTGGGATTTTCTACGTTCTTGTGCCTAATATTGACTCTGCGGAGGGACGCGTATTCAGAAGTTATTGGCATGGGCTTGAATTGCCACGGCACCTGTTCCACTACTCCCCGGCATCTCTCAAGTTTCTCGCCAAAGCGGCAGGACTCACAGAGGTGTCACTCGAGACACGCAGGAATCCGGCGGTCGGAACCGGCCTGCGTTACGTGTGGGATGATCTATCTCGGGCTGTGGGTTTCCACCCTACGCCGATTTCCTATCGTGGAGAGGCAAGCCTTCCATGGAGAGCGGTACGAAAGGTAGTTCGGGGCACGATATTGCGGGCGGTGTTGGCTATGGCTCCCCTTGCGGGCGAAGGTGAATCGATTCATGCCATTTTCCGAAAGGATGCCGGCGTTTAGAGTGTAATCAGCCCCATGGGGAATTCATGGACTTGGATCTGAAATCCGTGAACCCAAACAGAATTCTAATAGTGCCGGAGTAAATTTAATAAGCTGCTTGGACTTGGCTCCCAAAGATAATTAAGGAAACGCTGAACTATGCCTGAGTATGTTGGCAAGCCGCTTGTCCGTTTTCACGACCCCTTGAACTCTTTCCCCCGGGCGATGACCATGCTTTATAGCCTTTGGGTAAGCGCAACATATCCGTTCGGGTCCAAGGGCAGGAATTTATCGATTCATTACACGACGTTGCTAAACCGGCGTGTGGCTCCGGCGATCCAGATCGGCAACGATGTGATGATCAGGAAAGACGCATGGCTCAACACTTTCGATCTTTCTGGAGCCGATGGCGAGCGCAAGATCATAATCGATGACAACTGTCTCATAGGCGCCCGCGATGTGATATCTGCGAAAAACTCCATACATATTGAGCGCGATGTCATCATCGGGACATCCGTTCTAATTCAGGATCACAATCACGCTTACGAAGACATTGGTCTGCCGATCAAAGCTCAAGGTCTTACGCCCGGTGGCCGGATTCGAATCGAGCAAGGATGCTGGATCGGTCATGGCGTCGCAATTGTCTGTAACCAAGATGAATTGATCATTGGTCGGAACAGCGTGATTTCAGCTAACGCGCTGGTTACAAAGAGCTTCCCCCCGTACTCGGTGATCGTGGGGAATCCTGCAAGGCTTGCCCGACAATACGACCCGGCCAAGGGAATCTGGGTAGGCGGAACAGGACGTGCTATGTCTGCCGGCGAGCCTGCTTAAATTGTAGGATGTCGCATCAAGCGCCTTACGTATTCAAGGAAAGTAATCGAAAGCGTTAAAAATATTTTGAATAAAAGAAGGCCGCAAATCTTATTTATTCGGAGGGTGGCTGAAATCAAGCTAGGCATTTTCGGACAGGGTCGAAGAATTGCGCTTGACCTGTCAACCGCTGTTAGATTGAACCAGCTAACGGTTCCCAATCGGGCCTACCTGTGAACGTTTTGGAGCTAAACGGATGAGCACTGCATCAGGACCCCTGGTTAGCGTCGTCAGTCCCGCCTACAACGAAGAGGAGCATATCGCGGAGTGCATTGAAAGCGTTCTGGCGCAGACCTATCAGAACTGGGACTATACCATAGTCAACAACTGCAGCAAGGATAGAACCCTGGAAATCGCCCAGCGATATGCCGCGAAAGATCCCAGGATCCGTGTGCATGACAACAAACAGTTTCTCCCAATGATTCCCAATCATAACGTTGCCGTTCGACAGATCTCCCCCGCGAGCAAATACTGCAAGGTGGTTCTAGCGGACGATTGGATATTCCCGCGATGCTTGGAACATATGGTGAAGGTCGCCGAAACCTATCCGTCCGTAGGCGTCGTGAGCGCATACGAACAATTCGGAGAGCAAGTCCGCATAAAAGGATTGCCCGTTGAGCAGAATCTGGTTAGCGGCAAGGAAGCCAGCCGGCAGTTCCTGTTGGACAAACTTTTACTGTTTGGCTCGCAAACATCTGTGCTCTACCGGGCTGATCTTGTCAGAAGCCGTAATCCCTTTTATGTCGAGAGTGAGATGTATGCGGACTTCGAGGCGTGCTTTTGGCTTCTCGGAAGATCCGATCTTGGCTTTGTCCACGAGATCTCGACGTTCTCCCGGCCGCGACCCGGATCGATTGGAGCGGTCTCGGCGGACCTGGGGGCCCATTACGGCAGTGTAATAGAGATGTTATTTGCCTATGGCAAGGGGTGTCTCACGAGCGAGGAGTTTGAGGACTGCCTGAAACACAAGCTTTCTGAATACTATACATTTCTGGGCCGGCGATCGCTGGTTGAACGAGATCCGGCTTTTTGGTCTTATCACAAAAGAACGTTTGCCAGGCTTGGCTTGAATTATAGTCGCTCCCGCGTGGCAAAAGCGGCTGTAGGAGAATTTGGCCGTACGGTGCTGAATCCGAAATCCACTTTCGCCAGCATCAAGAGACTCTTCCGTCTGAAGAAGCTCCGAAACGTTCAGGCTCGAAAAGTGGTTTCGAGCTTTGAAAAAGAAAGAATTGAAGCCGGCGACCAGCGATCCCACGATCATGAACAGCGTCAAAGACGATAACCGCAAAGCCGTTGCGCCTGAGCAGGAAGAGTTGAGCAAAGCGCCTGTTGGGATAAGAGGTCAGCACGGATTGGAGCATCAGGGAAAAACCGTCAATTTTTTTGGAGGGTTTGGCCTAGGTAACTTCGGGAATGAAATCACTTTGCAGGCGATCCTTTACCGCCTGCGCCTCCTATTTCCGAATGTTAATTTGAATTGCATCTGTACCCACCCAGAAATTACGACAGCAAACTACAACATCTCTGCGCTGCCGATTACCCGGACAATCGTGAATGTCTGGAGGCCCCACAATAGAGTGGCTAGGGCGCTTCGTTCTCTGCTGATAGGTGTACCGAGCGAGGTTTACAGGTGGTTTGAAGCTTTGTTGGCGTTAAAGCAGACCGACGTTCTCATAATTCCGGGAACGGGCCTGCTCACGGATGCCTATGGTCTTGCTAGCTGGGGACCCTACAACATATTCAAATGGTCTCTTCTGGCGAAAATAAACGGCTGCAAAGTCTTGTTCGTCAGTGTCGGAGCCGGTCCGCTCCACAGTCCAATTGGCAGATGGCTGGTGAAATCTGCACTCGCCCTGGCGGATTTTCGTTCCTACCGCGACAACGAGACCAAGTCGTTTCTGCGTTCAAGCGGCGCAGGAAAGGAAACCGACAGGGTATTCCCGGACCTGGCCTTCAGTATCGTAGACGAAATCAGCCCAACGGTGACAAATCCAAACCGCAGGAGACCGGTCGTCGGGCTCGGTTTAATGCTGTATCACGGTCGCCTAAGTTCCGATCAAGAACGTGAATCCACCTATAGGGCGTACTTGGAGCAACATGCAGTGCTGGTGGAATGGTTGCTGGCGCGAGGATATGACATTCGCTTACTCATCGGCGAACTCAGCGATAAATCGGTGACGGCGGAGTTCAAGAGCCTGCTCAGGAACCGTCTGGAGGTTTATGACGAAGAACGCATTATCGATGAACCTGCCTCGTCGGTCGAAGATCTACTGGCACAGCTCTCTCAAACAGATGCGGTCGTTGCCACACGGTTCCATAATATTCTTTTGGCGTTGGCCCTCAACAAGCCAGCCATCTGCGTATCTTTCCATCAGAAGTGTACGTCGCTCATGCATGACATGGGCTTGCAGGAATATTGTCAGGACATCAAGCAGTTAAATGCCGAAAAATTAATCGAGCAATTTTGTAAACTTGAGGCGAATGCGGGCAGCCTGAAGGCGATGATCCGTCAAAGGGTGTCGGACTGCCGCAAAGCTCTGGACGAACAATACGATCTGATTTTTAAGGAAATATCGGCGGAATGAGAGATTTTCGTTGATCTCCGGGACCGTGCCCCTTGTTGTCTCAGATCCATAACGACGCATCAAGAAAATTTCTCACTCACGGAATGAATATGAAGCTGACGAAAGCCCTCGAAATTCTCAAAGGTGTCAAAAGCCGGGAGGGGGACGTGTTCACCTGCTTTCTGGCGGCAGGCATGAATCCCCTTCACCTTGATACATTCTTGGCCGCCGAACTCGGTCTGCTTTTGCCGGATCAGCGGATAGAGATTCGACACGGCTTGTATGGAGATTTTGTAGGCAATCTTCGGCGCATTGCGAGCAATGGAGCAGACTGCGGCATTGTGTTAATGGAATGGACGGACCTTGACCCCCGTCTGGGGATTCGAAATATGGCTGCGTGGTCTCCTTCCGTCTACTCCGATATCCTGTCGACCGTGAGGGCCCGCGCCGTTGAAGTTCAGCAAGCGATAGAAAAAACCTGCCAGCGCATGCCCGTGGTGCTGTCCCTGCCCACGTTGCCGCTGCCTCCAATCTCCTTCGTCCCCGGATGGCAAGCGAGTCCCTTCGAGATTGAGCTGAAAGCGGCGGTTCACTCAGTCGCCCATCAAGTTTCTCAACAAGCGCAGGTCCGAGTTCTCAATCCCCAGCGACTCGACCTGGTGTCACCTTTGCAGGAACGGTTTGACGTCGAGTCCGAGCTCCTCACCGGCTTTCCTTACAAACTGCCACATGCCTCGGCGCTCGCCAATCTTCTTGCCTGCCTTACTCGAAGACCGGCTTCCAAGAAGGGACTCATCACCGATTTGGATGACACGTTGTGGAGAGGCATCCTCGGCGAGGTCGGGATTGATGGCATTTCGTGGGACTTGGACCATCACAGCCAGATGCACGCTTTCTACCAGCGTTTGCTCGGCGCTCTTTCGACGGAGGGCGTCCTGATCGCCGTTGCCAGCAAGAACGAACTGTCCCTGGTCGAAAAAGCATTTGGCAGAAAAGATTTGGCTCTGTCGCCCAACTCGGTTTTCCCAATGGAGGTAAGTTGGGGGCCGAAGTCGGAGGCAGTGGCCCGTATCTTAAAGATCTGGAATGTGGGAGCTGATTCGGTCGTCTTCGTCGATGACAGCCCTCTGGAGCTGGCCGAAGTAAAGGCGTCGCATCCGGATGTGGAGTGCATAAAATTTCCGACCAAAGATAACCTGGGTGTGTACAACCTCGCCATCCGTTTGCGCGATCTGTTCGGGAAAAGCGCGATTTTGCATGAAGATACGATCCGCGCGGAAAGCATAAGACGCTCTCATGCCGGCATGGCTGCGCAAGATGCTGCAAAAACTACGCGGACGAATTTCCTTGAACAGGTTGAAGCCGAAATGAGTTTCAATTTCACCAAATCGCCGCTGGATCCGCGCGCCCTGGAACTGGTGAACAAAACCAACCAGTTCAATCTCAATGGGAAAAGATACACAGAAGCCTCGTGGCACAATTACTTGCTTGATCCAGAGAGTTTTTTGATGGTGGTTTCTTACATGGACAAATTCGGCCCGCTTGGAAAAATCGCTGTTACGGCGGGCCGCCGGGAAGGAAGGAGGCTGAAGATTGACACCTGGGTTATGAGCTGCCGGGCGTTTTCGCGGCGTATTGAGTATAGGTCACTTGAGGAATTGTTCGCAAAATTTGGCGTCGAGGAAATTGGACTTGATTTTGTGACGACGGAACGAAATAGTCCCCTTCGCGAATTCCTTACCGAGCTGTTGGGTGATGCTGCCGCTCCTGGGTGCGTGATTTCCAGGCAGGCATTCGAAGCTCTTGCGAAGATTGTTCCAGTACCTCAGGAGATAACCAATGGATGAGATGGAAAAGCGGCTTGCGGCCTGCTTCTCGGCGGTCTTGCCCGAGCTCGCTGCCGAAGAAATTCCTCAGGCCAGCGCAAATTCCGTGAAGAGTTGGGACTCCGTGGCCACCATCACTCTCATCGCCGTGGTTGAGGAGGAATTCGGGATCAGTATCGACATTGAGGATCCTGCGCAATTCGATTCCTTCCAACAGATTCTCGCTTACCTGCGAGAGGGTGCGAAGAAGGCCGACTAACAGAGGCGATAGATACGAGAGGTCGGGCCAGCCCGCGGGTGAAGCAGTTGGACCCTTTCGCGGCCAGTCCATCCACGCTATTGGACTTGCCCCATAGGGCTGCGAGGTCTTGGGAAGCTTGCTCCCAGATTGTGGTAAGCATTTTCCAAAGCATCCCCTCTTCCGGGGCTTCAAGGGCTAGGGATCGTCTTGAGGTCCCCGCTGAATAATATAAAGCCTTTGTTTTCAATAAACAAGAACCGAAATGTTGGTTGCGCCGGCCCTTTTTAGTGCGTAGACTGGCATCCTGATTGCTGCCTCCTTATTGAGACAAAGTGATTCCAAGGGCGGTAGCCTACCCCCATTCCAGCGCCCATTCTTAGCGGCGAGGTAATTTCGCCCGTTTTCTGATCCCAGCGAAGATCGAGAGCCTTGCAAGATGCATCGGCTCATTCTCGATAACGCATGACAAGGTTAGACTTTGTCCTTAAGGAGCTGCCCAAGCATGAAAGTACTGTTGACCGGCCATAAGGGTTACATCGGAGCTGTTGCAGGACCTCTGTTGAAATCCGCCGGGCATGAAATGGTTGGAATGGATACCGATCTTTACGGGGGATGCGACTTCGGCGACTTGGGTGTTGAGATCCCCGAGGTTCGCAAAGATCTCCGAAACCTGACAGAAGCGGATTTGGACGGATTCGACGCTGTCGTTCATTTGGCCGCCTTGTCGAACGATCCTCTCGGCAACTTCGACCCAGGTCTTACCTACGACATCAACCACAAGGCTTCCGTGCGGCTTGCCGAGCTTTCCAAGAAAGCCGGCGTGAAGCGATTTGTTTTTGCCTCGTCCTGCAGCACCTATGGCGCGGCGGGCGACGCGATTCATGACGAAACTGCGCCCCTCAATCCGGTCACGGCGTATGGTGAGTCCAAGGTCTGGGTCGAACGCGATGTCGCACGGCTGGCGAGCGAGCGGTTCAGTCCCACTTTTATGAGAAATGCGACCGCTTACGGTGTTTCGCCCAGGCTGCGGCTGGATATCGTGCTCAATGAATTGGTCGCACGGGCGCATACAACGGGCCATATCTATATCAAAAGCGATGGCACTCCCTGGCGTCCCATCGTACACATTCGCGACATCATTGGTGCCGTCGCCAGTGTGCTCGATGCGCCTCGGGAAGTGATCCACAACCAGACATTTAACGTCGGGCGGACCGACCAGAACTACCCCATCAGCGAACTGGCGGATATCGTGGCCGAGACTGTGCCAGGCTGCCAAATTGAATATGCGCCTGGCGGCGGCCCGGATAAGCGCTGCTATCGGGTGAGTTGCGAGAAAATCCGGCGCACACTTCCCAGTTTCCAGCCGCAATGGACCGCGCGCAAGGGCGCTCAGGAACTCTACGATGCCTATCGCGCGATCGGGCTTGCCAAAGAAGACCTGAGCGGCGACCGGTACCTCCGCATCAACCGCATCCAGCGCTTGCTAAACGCAGGTGAGTTGAACGCTTCCCTGCATTGGACGGCGAACGCTCCCCACGAGAATGTCCCCGTCCCGGGCGGATTGAAGTAAACGCTTCCGGACATCACGGAGAGGAGATCCATTTCCATCATCTTCACGGACACAAAGCTTGGAGGCGCGTTCGTCATCGAGATGGAAAAACACGCGGATCACCGCGGATTTTTCGCTCGCACGTATTGTGAGCGGGATTTTGAATCCCGCGGACTCCATTCGCGTTATGTCCAGTGCAGCGTTTCTTTCAACCTGCGCAAAGGGACATTGCGCGGCATGCATTTTCAGGCGGCGCCTTTCCGGGAAGTAAAACTCGTCCGTTGCAGCCGTGGGTCAATTTACGATGTCATCATTGACCTGCGTCCCGAATCCCTTACGTTCAAGCAGCACTTTGGCCTGGAGCTCTCCGCGGTGAACGGGAAAATGCTGTATGTTCCGGAAGGCTTCGCCCACGGATTTCAGACTCTGGAAGACGACTCCGAAGTTTTCTATCAAATTTCTCAGTTCTACTCCCCCGAACACGCGCGAGGCGTCCGATGGAACGACCCTTCGTTCGGGATTAAATGGCCCGCGGCAGAACGAACAATTATCGAGCGCGATCGGTCTTACGCGAATTTCACCGGTTGAAGCGAAACGCCAATAAATTATGAGCACTGCCGCACCACATAGCTCCGAACTCGAAAATCTTGGGCAGAGCATGCACGCTTTGATTGCCGAGCTCTATCCGATTTGCCGGAGCATCACGGGCGACGGTGTTCGCGAAACTTTGCAACGCCTGCAGCGATTAATTCCCCTCACGTTTCACGAAGTTCCCTCTGGAACCCAGGTTTTTGATTGGACGGTTACCCGGGAGTGGAATATTCGCGATGCCTATGTGAAAAATTCCCGTGGCGAGCGGGTCATCGATTTTAAGAAATCCAATCTTCACGTTTTGAACTACAGCGTGCCGATAAGCAAGCGGATGTCCCTGGAGGAGCTGAAACCGCACCTCGCCACGCTGCCGGATCATCCGGACTGGATCCCTTACCGTACCAGCTATTACAAAGAGAACTGGGGATTCTGCATCAGCCACAAACAATTCCTGGAGCTTCCCGAAGGCGAGTACGAGGTGGTGATTGATTCGTCTCTGGAAAACGGCCATTTGACGTATGGCGAACTGCTGCTCCCTGGACAAACGACGGATGAAATTCTGGTTTCCTGCCATATCTGCCACCCGTCGCTGGCCAATGACAATCTCTCTGGTGTAGCTCTAGCTTGCTTTCTAGCCATGCAAGTGGCAAAGAGTTCCCCGCGATTTTCTTATCGCTTTCTCTTTATTCCGGGTACGATCGGGGCGATAACCTGGCTGGCTCTGAATGAATCCAGGGTTGGTAATATCAAGCACGGACTCGTCCTTGCGGGCGTTGGTGATGCGGGCGCGCTTTCCTACAAGAGAAGCCGTCGAGAAAATGCGGAGATCGATCGCGCGGCGGTTCATACCCTACGACGGATCGATGCAGCCGCGAAAATATTCGATTTTTCTCCGTACGGGTACGATGAACGGCAATATTGCTCGCCGGGGTTTAATCTCTGCGTAGGCCGATTGTCCCGTTCGCCCCATGGCGCATTTCCCGAATATCATACGTCCGCGGACAACTTGAGCTTTGTGCACCCTAACTCACTTAGCGAATCGTATTCTGCTTGCGAGACGATATTCTCCATTCTGGAAAGAAATCGGACCTACTTGAATACGAACCCAAAGTGCGAGCCGCAACTCGGAAAGAGAGGCCTCTATCGGGTTATAGGAGGTTCTGCAGACTCCGGCGCGATGGAACTCGCCATGTTGTGGGTCCTGAATCTGTCCGACGGCGAGAATAGTTTGTTGGACATCGCGGAGCGTGCCCGGCTTAAGTTTGATTCCATCTATCAGGCCGCTATTACCTTGCAGGAGCATGGTTTGCTGACCGAGAGTTTGCGGCACTCGTCGTCCAACCCACAGAAGGCGAGCGCTTAAAGTCGCGATATGCCGCCCCTCAACCTTCAGACAGCCGTGGTCACGGGAGCAAGCAGCGGTATCGGCGCTGCCATCGCGCTGTGTTTAGCGGAGGAAGGGGCAAAGTTACACCTGATCGGCCGCAACACCGCTGCGCTCGAAGCGGTTGCGCAACAAGCCCGCAAGAGTTCGCCGAGCGTACGAACCTACCGCGCTGATCTAAGCGCCGATGCGGACCTTGCGAAATTGCAAACGGACCTCAAGCGCGATTGTGACAGGATGGACATCCTGGTTCACAGTGCCGGCGTCATCGCTTTAGGACCTCTCGAATCGGCATCGCTTGAGGATTTCGACCGGCAATACCGGACAAACGTGCGGGCACCTTTTGCCCTGACTCAAGCCTTACTCCCCATGCTGCGGACGCATCAGGGCTCTGTTGTCTTCGTTAACTCAAGTGCAGGCATGAATACTCGGGCCAGCATCTCCCAGTATTCCGCAACCAAGCATGCGCTAAAAGCAATTGCCGACAGTTTTCGTGCGGAAGTGAATTCAGACGGCATCCGTGTTCTGACCGTATATCCAGGCCGGACTGCCAGTCCGCAACAAGCTGCAATCCATCAAGCCGAGGGCAAGGCGTATTCTCCGGAGTTGCTGATGCAGCCTGCGGACGTTGCGCGAATTATCGTGGACGCTCTAAAAGTGAACCGCACCGCGGAAGTCACGGATATAAGCATCCGCCCCATGCGAAAGACCTAGCGAGGAAAAATGGACATAACCATGGATCCGAAAAGGAAAGCCGTGATGAGGAATGATTATCACAATGCGAAGGATGAAATTGCCCCGGTCAAGGATGGGGCCAAGGATTTGCCGTGCTGCCTCTTTTGCCAAGCTCCGCTCAGCCAGACAGTTGTTGATTTGGGGATGTCTCCATTGTGCGAGAGCTACCTCGGCTCGAACCAACTCAACCAGATGGAACCGTTCTACCCGCTGCACGTTCGAGTGTGCGCCCGCTGTTTCCTCGTGCAACTCGAAGAATACGTGAGCCCGGAAAATATATTCTCCGACTACGCCTACTTCTCGTCGTACTCGGATTCCTGGCTTGCCCATGCCAAAGCGTACACCGAAAAAATGACCGCCCGCTTCAGCCTGGGCGGGAAAAACCTCGTTGTGGAGGTAGCCAGTAACGACGGTTATCTGCTTCAGTATTTCGTCGCCAACAAAATTCCGGTCCTCGGAATCGAGCCGGCCGCCAACGTCGCGGCGGTTGCGGTCGATCTGGGAGTTCCAACATTAGTGAAATTTTTTGGCGTGGCCACTGCCCGGGAATTGGTGGCACAGGGCAAACGGGCAGATTTGTTGCTTGGAAATAACGTCTTCGCGCAAGTGCCCGATCCGAACGACTTTGTGGCCGGGATGAAAATCTTGCTCGCGCCAACGGGCGTCACCACCCTTGAATTTCCCCACCTGATGAGGCTGATGGAAGAAAATCAATTCGATACGATCTATCACGAGCATTTCTTTTACTTCTCGTTCCTGACGGCGGAGAAGATCTTCGCGGCGCACGGCCTGACGCTTTTCGATGTCGAGGAACTCGGCACGCACGGGGGATCCCTGCGGATCTATGCCCGCCACGCCGAAGACAGCACAAAACCCGTAAGTGATAGGGTTCTTGAACTCCGCAATCGAGAGCTGTCCGCCGGGTTCGCCACGCTCGAGCGATACCAGTCTTTTGCCGATCAGGTGAATGAGACCAAAAGCAAGCTCTTGCACTTTCTGATTCGAGCCAAGAATGAAGGAAAACGGATTGCCGGCTATGGCGCCCCCGGCAAAGGAAATACTCTGTTGAATTTCTGCGGCATTCGCACGGATTTTATCGACTACACCGTGGATCGCAGCCCGCATAAGCAGGGAAAATTCCTGCCGGGCACGCACATTCCCATCTACGCTCCGGAACGCATCAAGGAGACTCGCCCGGACTATCTCTTGATTCTCCCGTGGAATCTCAAGGACGAAATCATGAAACAGAATGCGTTCATCCGGGAGTGGGGCGGGCAGTTCGTGGTTCCGATTCCCGAAGTTAAGGTGTATCCGTGATTTCGCAGGGCGGCCACTTGGGGCCGGGGTTTCGGGCACTTCGCGAAGGGAGGCGATAATTATGAAGGTCGTTCTTTTCTGCGGGGGGCTTGGGTTGCGCATTCGCGATGCAGAAGATGTTCCCAAGCCAATGGTGCATATCGGCCAGCGGCCAATCCTCTGGCACGTCATGAAATACTACGCCCACTTTGGGCACAAAGATTTCATCCTGTGTTTGGGACACAAGGCGGAGGCCGTAAAGAATTACTTCCTCACTTACAACGAGTGTGCTTCGAACGATTTTGTCCTTTCCGGCGGCGGCAAGAAGGTGGATCTGCTGAACAGCGACATTCAGGATTGGCGGATTACCTTTGTAAACACAGGGATAAATTCCAATATTGGCCAGCGCCTGAAAGCGGTTGAGAAGCACCTGGAAGGGGAAGAAGAATTCCTCGCGAATTACAGCGATGGTCTGACGGACCTGCCGCTGCCCCAGCAACTTCAGCACTTTCACGAACAGGACAAAGTGGCCAGCTTTCTTTGCGTCCGCCCCAATCTAAGCTACCACCTGGTTTCGCTGCAGCAGGGTAACGGCAGCCTGGTTTCCGAGATCCGGGCGATCAACGACGGAAATCTGAGAATCAACGGCGGATATTTCATTTTCAAGAAGAAAATCTTCGATTACATGCGCGACAAGGAAGAGTTGGTCATCGAGCCATTTCACAGATTGGTTGCCGAAAAGCAATTGATTGGCTATCCCTACGATGGTTTCTGGGCCAGCATGGATACGTTTAAAGATAAGCAGCAATTGGAGGGACTCTGCGCCGGCGGCTGCGCGCCATGGGAGCTATGGAAGACCAACGGCAATGGCGGAAATCACTGAGTCCACTGGGATCGAATAAACCTACATGCTTGCGCTAACTCTTCCCGAAAAAAAAAGCGGTCCGCTTAAAATACTCTGCCTGGGTTCGCACTCCGATGATATTGAAATTGGCTGTGGCGGGACCATTTTGCGTCTCTTGTCCGGCCAGTCGGAGATAGAGGTCGCCTGGGTCGTTTTTGGCTCCAGCAACAAACGCGACCAGGAGGCTCGCGACAGCGCGGATCGCTTCCTCGTCCAGGCGAAAAAGAAAAACGTCGCCGTCAAGAATTTTCGCGATGGTTTTTTTCCGTTTGAAGGCGCGCAAATCAAGGACTACTTCGAGGAATTGAAGGCGGTATCACCGGACCTGATCTTTACGCACAACCGCAAGGACGCGCATCAGGACCACCGGCTCATCGCCGAGCTGACCTGGAACACTTTCAGGAATCATTTGATCCTGGAATACGAAATTCCGAAATATGATGGAGACATGGGGCAGCCGAACTTGTTCGTGCCGCTCGAACAGGAAATCTACGAAAAAAAAGTCCGCTACATCGTGGAAGCTTTCGAAACCCAACGCTCAAAGCAATGGTTTGGGAAGGACACTTTTCTGGCCCTCATGCGCTTGCGCGGGATGGAGTGTGTCGCACCCAGCGGCTATGCCGAAGCCTTTTATTGCCGCAAGCTGGTGCTCTAACCCGAGTTAAGGGCCTCCAGCCGCGATCGTAGAGGATAGGGGACACAACACTGGAATGAAAGACCTGAAGCAGAGAGCTTTGCGCGGCGGCTTCGCCAAGATGTGTGCGCAGGTAGCCAACTACGCGCTCCGCATTGGCTCGCTGATGGTGATGGCTCGTTTGCTCAGCCCCAGGGATTTTGGGCTGGTAGGCATGGTCACGGCGTTTACGGGTGTGCTGAGTCTGTTCAGGGATTTTGGACTTTCGGCGGCGACGGTTCAGCGCGTCAACATCACAGAGCACCAGATGTCAACACTATTTTGGATCAACCTTCTGGTTGGTGCAGCTCTCTCACTCTTGACGGCGGCCGTGGCGCCTCTTGCGGTTGCCTTTTATCACGAGCCTCACCTTTTTTGGGTGACCATCGCTGTAGGCTCGTCGTTCCTGTTTAACTCGGCGGGCGTGCAACACTCTGCTCTTCTTCAGCGACAGATGCGTTTTACCGCTCTCGCAAAGATCGACGTCATCTCTTGGGCGGGTAGCACCCTAATCGGGATTTCTCTCGCACTGGCTGGTTTCGGCTATTGGGCGCTGGTGGGAGCAGCTGTTTCTCTACCTGTCGTCGGCACTATCTGCATGTGGTTTGCCACCAGGTGGTTCCCCGGACGTCCCCGCAGAGGCGTTGAGCTTCGCTCCATGATGCGCTTTGGCGGCGGACTTACCCTCACCGGCCTCATCGTGTATGTCGCATACAATTTTGAAAAAGTTTTGCTGGGACGTTTCTGGGGAGCGGGCGCTGTCGGCCTTTACGGTCGCGCGTATCAGCTCAGCACCATCCCAACCGATAATCTGAATTCAGCAGTCGGCGAGGTTGCGTTCTCCGCATTGTCCCGCGTCCGAGACGACCCACCACGTTTCCGCAGCTACTTTCTAAAGGCCTACTCTCTGGTGCTGGCTTTGACGCTACCGATCACCATGGCGGTTGCCCTCTTTGCCCCTGAACTAATTGCCGTGCTCCTCGGCCCAAAGTGGAAGGAATCAGCCCCGATTTTTCGGCTGCTTTCTCCCACGATCCTGATTTTTGCGCTCATCAATCCTATCGGATGGCTGATTTTTTCGCTTGGAATGGTGGGCAGGAGCCTTAGGGTCGCGTCGGTCCTTGCCCCGTTGGTGATCTGTGGTTACATCATCGGTTTGCCTTACGGCCCGAAGGGCGTTGCTCTTGCATACTCCACCGCCATGGCTCTTTGGGTGGTCCCGCACATTGCTTGGGGCTTGCATGGCACCGTGGTTTCGCTGCGTGACATTGCAGTTGTCGCGAGCAAGCCGTTTATCTCCGGTATCGTGGCTGGGGGAATCGCCTTCGGCGCCCGCCTCGTTCTCCGCCAATTCTTGTCTCCCCTGCCACAACTCGTCGTAGAGAGCGCAGTTCTTTCCTCAGTCTATCTGGGGATGCTTTTGTTCGTGATGGGACAAAAACATTTTTACGTGGACCTATTGCGAGGGTTTAGAAAACCCGCACCGGTTGAAGAACAGGCTCTGGCGTCGACCTAGCAGAGCACAGCGTCGAACTTCACCCCTGGCCTGCGGTAATTGTCTGCAACGGACCTTAAGGCCGTTTGTGGAAAGAATTTTGATAGGGAAGTAACGTCGCGAGTCTAGTCTGTGGGCATTTCAATCTTCCCGAACATGAAAACCTATGTCTGAATCGATTTTGACCAGAGTATCAAGAGTGGGATTTTTGCGCAGTTTTGCAGGCAAGCCTTTTCTAAGAGTGAATGAATGGGGCTGGAACCGATTGCCTTCGGTCTTGAAAAGTGCCCGCCCAATACGCCTTTACGGCGCTTTCTTGCATTCCCTGGTAAAGTTGCGGTCGCCACGCAGACAATATCACGGAACCTTCTTCCTTCGAAACCGTCCGGAACTTGAGCTGATTCGCGCTCTCGCTGAAAAACGGCTGCAAGGATCCACGCTGAGAATTGCCGTGGTGGCATCCAGCAATGGAGCTGAGGTTTACTCCATCGTGTGGACAATACGTTCGGCGCGGCCGGATTTGAAGCTCATCGTTCATGCAATGGATATTTCCAACGAGATTGTGGAGATCGCCAAAAACGGCGTCTATTCGGGAGAATCAGAAGAAATCGTTGGTTCCCCAATCTTCGAGCGCCTGACAGCGGAAGAAATGTGGTCCATGTTTGACCAGGACAACGGCCGGATGAAAATCCAGTCGTGGATCAAGGAAGGCATCGGTTGGCAGGTTGGAGATGCCGGAGATCCGCAACTGGCAAACGATTTGGGGCCGCAGGATATTGTTGTTGCCAACAAATTTCTTTGCCATATGGCTCCTCCGGATGCCGAGCGATGCTTGCGGAACATCGCCCATTTGGTTGCACCGGGTGGGTTTCTTGTGGTATCGGGAATCGACTTGGAGGTCAGAACAAAGGTCGCACTCGAATTGGGTTGGGCTCCCATTCCGGAATTGATCGAAGAAATACACAATGGTGACCCTTCGGTGAGGCGTGACTGGCCCTGGAAATATTGGGGCTTGGAACCGTTCGACCGCAAAAAGCCCGATTGGGTTGTACGCTATGCTTCCTTCTTTCAGTTGGGTAAGCCATCAACCAAAGACTAGACCGTCCTCCAAACGTGAGCCGGGTATACTTTGCCTTGGTGAATTGCCCGGTTGCGAGAGTACGAACGGCTGGGAAACGCCAATGAGCTGTTATCAGTTCGATCCGACCCAGGACGCGCGGTGGGCGGAGTTTTTGGGAAGGCAGTCCAACGCATCTGTGTTCCATTCGACCGGTTGGCTAACTGCGCTTCGGTCGACATACGGTTATGAGCCGGTGGTCTTCACTACCTCGGCGCCGGACAAGGAATTGAAAAACGGATTGGTGTTTTGCCGCGTGAAGAGTTGGCTCACGGGAAATCGATTGGTTTCGCTACCGTTTTCGGATCATTGCGAACCTCTTTGTGACTCCGTCCAGGACTTGAATAGTATTCTCCGTTATTTGCAGACAGCCCCGGGAAACGAGGGGTCGAAGTACGTGGAGATCCGCCCGGTAAATCTCAATTTCGGTCAAGCAGGGGAGGGAATTGAATTCTTGCCTGCGGCTACGCACTCTCTGCACATTCTCGACTTGCGCCCGGATTTGAACGAAATCTTCAGGAATCTCGATAAGGATTCGATTCAGCGTCGTATTGGCCGGGCTGACCGGGCAGGGTTGGTTGAGAAGTGTGGGAAGTCAGACGAGTTGCTGAAGGATTTCTACTCCCTCTTTGTCAGCACGCGCAGCCGGCATCGCCTGCCGCCAATCCCGTATCTCTGGTTTCGAAACCTCGTTCGCTGTCAAGGCGAAGCACTAGAGATCCGCTTGGCATACAAGGATCTGATTCCGGTCGCGGGAATTCTCACTCTGAATTTTAAGAGCACTGTCTACTACAAATATGGGTGTTCCAACGCTCAGTTCAATCGGTTGGCAGCGATGCCGTGGCTCCTGTGGAACGCTATTACGACGGCCAAAACGAATGGTGCAGTCGAATTCGACCTGGGACGCACGGAGGAAGGCAACGAGGGACTTCTGACCTTCAAGAATCACTGGGTTGCCCAGCCCAAGAAATTGCTCTATTGGAAATTTCCCGGCAGCCACTCACCTGTGTCAGCGGATAGCTGGAAATTGAGACTAGCGAAACTGGTTTTTTCCTGCATGCCAGATCGCCTCCTGACAATTACCGGGAATTTAATCTATCGTCACATCGGATAGGAAGCTAAACTTGGAGTACGGCAAGAAATGTCGGGATTCCCGACGTTGCATCCAGACGGACAGCCATTAAGTTGATAACCAGGTGGTTCAAAGCCTCTCACACTATTATCGCGTTCCCGTGGACTCGCTCGGCAGCATCTCAGGTGCTAAGCCATCGGGCGACACGGGCTTCTTTCAATTCGGGCCGGGAACAATTTGCTACGGAGAATGCTCATCCGGTGTCTCGCGCAAGATCAGGAAATCGGGGCGATACGACGCTTTGGAGAGCATGCGCTTTACCGGATCTGATATTCACCTTCCGTTCGACCCTGCTGCGGTAATTGAGAACCTGCGCCGGGAGCGCTATGAGGGAAGCCTGGCTCCGAACCTGGACCGGTTCGTTTCTCAGGATTGGATGCTCGTATCCTACTACTCTCTCAGAGGTATCCTGCCCGTCGCTCTTCGGCGAAAATTGCAGCAGATCTATCTCAGCGGCTGGAAGGACAGACCTTTTCCGGCATGGCCCCTGGATTTCACAGTCGACACACTTCACGAAAAGCTATTACGACTTTCGATGGAGGCCGCCGGGAGCCGGCGAATACCTTTCATTTGGTTTTGGCCGGGGGGAGCATCAAACTGCCTCATACTGACACATGATGTCGAGACATCTGCTGGCCGGGACTTCACCTCTCAATTAATCGATCTTGATGAGTCTTACGGCTTCCGAGCGTCCTTCCAAGTCGTTCCGGAGAGCCGCTATCAAGTTCCCGATACCTACGTCGAGAATATTCGTAATCGCGGATGCGAATTCAATGTCCACGATTTGAATCACGACGGGCTCTTGTACAGGGACCGGGACGATTTTCTCCGCCGAGCGAAGAAGATCAATGAGTATTGCCATCGTTACGACGCCCGCGGCTTTCGCGCGGGTTCCATGTATCGCAATCTCGATTGGTACGAAGCGTTCGAATTTTCCTACGACATGTCGATGCCAAACGTGGCTCATCTGGAGCCGAAACGAGGAGGGTGTTGCACCGTCTTCCCCTTTTTTGTAGGCAACATCCTGGAAATCCCTCTGACCACCAGCGAGGATTATTCGGTTTTCCACATCTTGAATGAAGATTCGATTGCGCTCTGGAGGAAACAACTCGAGTTAATTCGGCAACGGAATGGCCTGATGAGCGTCCTGGCGCATCCGGATTATCTGGTCAGTTCGCGTACCAGGAAATTATATGAGTCACTGCTGGACCATTTGCGAGAGTTGGTTTCTGGCGAAAAAATCTGGGCCGCATTGCCCGGAGAAGTCGATCAGTGGTGGCGGGCGCGAAGCAAAATGAACTTGATCCAGAAGGATGGAGATTGGGTGATCGAGGGCCCCGAAAAAGAAAGGGCTCGAATCGCCTACGCCGCCCTGGATGGCGATCGTCTGGTCTACGATCTGCCCGGTGTCTTTGCTCCAGACGCGAGTCGATCTTGATTCGGCAGATTTATCGGCCCTGAAACCTCGGTCAGTTCCCGCTCAATTTGCGATCGGCATTGCTTTGCGTTCTGTTGCAGTTCCGAGACGCGGCATTACGGACCGTACTTCTAGTACCCCGATTGTGTGTAGCGCACTAGAATCTGTCGTTAAAAGAAGTGGATAATACCTGCAAAGTCGTTTAGCTTATCCGGAACTTGTTCCGCGCAGTTCCTGGACGGCAGGGGATCCGTTCGCACAACCCGTGGATACTTTTTGGGCATTTCTAAATCTTCCTTAGGCTCGGGGCCCGTCTTACATCAAGCACGGAGGCTCTTATGAAGCTCGTTCTACGCATCGCTCCCGCCCTCCTCCTAGGTCTTCTCGTCGCGGCTCAGACCTGCGCTCAGAGCTCTCCCGCAATCGTCAGCACTCGCGGCTATATCAATGGCACTCCGCTGACGGCACATACATCGAATGCCTTCAACTCAGTCGGTGCATCCACGCTGGTCGCATTTGTTTCAACCAATACTCCCTGGAACGGACAGCCGGTTAGTATCAGCGGTTTGAGCGACAGCGCGGGAAATAGCTGGAGCGTTCTCGCCGGCCCCACCACGTGGACAGGTAACAGCTTCACTCTGGTCTCTGCGATTTACTATGTAAATGCTCCGATTACCAGCGCCACCGAGACAGTCACCGTCAATCTGAGCAATCCCGCCCCTCTCGTCTTTCACGTCTTCGCAGTGTCCGGTGCGGATATCACTGGGCCGCCGATTTCCTCCGCGATCACTAACCCTGGTGTGGGCGGAACTTCAGCCAGTGTGACAACGGCACCGATTGCCGTTCCGGCTGACAGCTTGCTACTGAGCTGGGTGAAGAATGAGACGAGTGCGACCGCCACAGCGCTCGACGGCTTCACGTTGGATGCGCAGCAATCAACCTCCTTTCTGTGGGCGGAGTCCGAGGCACCCCTAAGTGCCGGCTCCTACAGAGGCCAATTCCAGTATGACTCGGCCATCGGATGGCAGACAGCCATCATAGGCCTCAAGCCGTCAACCGGGCCGCAGGCAGCCAGCCAGGCCGTCACCACCAAATTCAACTCTCCTGTCAATATCACGCTTACTGGGATATCGCCACAAGGTTTCCCGTTGACCTATAGCGTGGTAACCGGTCCCACCGTCGGCACGCTCTCGGGGACTCCCCCGAATCTGACATACACTCCCGCCACGGGTTACGTCGGCCATGACGCGTTTACCTTCAAAGTCAACGACGGCACAACCGACAGCAACACAGCAACCGTCAGCATTACCGTGCAAGGGCCGGTGGAGTTTGTCAGTAGTATCGGCTACATCAACAGCTTCCCGCTGACAGCCCACACCTCTTCCGCCTTCAGCTCCGTCGGTTCCTCTACTTTGGTGGCGTTTGTCTCCAGCCATCCTTCCTGGAACGGCCTGCCGGTGAGCATCACCGGTTTGAGTGATAGCGCGGGGAATACCTGGAGCGTTCTCACCGGTCCCACCGCGTGGGCGGGCAACAGCTTCACCCTCCTCTCGTCGATTTACTATGTGAATTCTCCGATTACCAGCGCTACCGAGACGGTCACCGCTAACCTAAGCAATCCTGCGCCACTGGTGCTTCACGTCTTTGCAGTGTCCGGTGCGGATATCACCGGCCTGCCAATCTTCTCGCCGATCACAAACCCGGGAGTAGGAGGAACCTCGGCCAGCGTGATGACGGCGCCGATTGCCGTACCGACGAACAGCTTGTTGCTGAGCTGGGTGAAGAATGAGACGAGCGCGACCGCCACGGCGCTCGGCGGCTACACGCCCGATGCACAGCAATCAACTACCTTTCTGTGGGCGGAGTACGAGACGGCGCTCAGCGCTGGTAACTATACGGGGCAATTCCAGTATGACTCGGCGATAGGCTGGCAGACGGCCGTCGTAGGGCTGAAGCCCCCGGGCAGCGTCGTGCAACCGGTGCTTACCGCGACGCCCGCGAACCCGACGAATCAGACTGGTGCGAGTTTCAGCTTCACAGACACACAGGCCGGGGTGAGCTTCCTCTGCCAGTTGGATAGCAGCGCATTTACCGCGTGCAGCAGTCCGGCGAGTTACTCTGGCCTGGGTCAGGCAAGCCACACGTTCTCGGTGATTGCCGTCGACACGTCAAACAACCAGAGCGCTGCGGCGAGCTTCAGCTGGACGATTAACACGACGCCTCCACCAGCACCGACGATCACCTCGACACCGGCCAATCCGACGAATCAGACCACTGCAAGTTTCAGCTTCACAGACACGGAATTAGGGGTAAGTTTCCTCTGCCAGTTGGATAGCAGCGCATTTACCGCGTGCAGCAGTCCGGCGAGTTACTCTGGTCTGAGTCAGGCAAGCCACACGTTCTCCGTGATTGCCGTGGACACGTCAAATATTCAGAGTGCCGCAGCAAGTTTCACATGGACGATTAACACCACGCCTCCACCGGCACCAACGATCACCGCGAAGCCGGCAAACCCAACGAATCAGACTAGTGCGAGTTTCAGCTTCACAGACACGCAGGCGGGGGTAAGTTTCCTCTGTCAACTGGATAGCAGCGCATTCAGCGTGTGTATAAGTCCCTCCGTCTATACGGGTTTGATTCAGGGCAGTCATACCTTTTCGGTGAAGGCTCAAGACACAGCGGGTAATCAGAGTACCGTTACGAGCTTTACCTGGACGATTAATACAACTCCTCCCCCGACGCCGACGATCACCGCGAAGCCGGCAAACCCCACGAATCAGACTGGTGCGAGTTTCAGCTTCACGGACACGCAGACCGGAGTGAGTTTCCTCTGCCAGTTGGACGGAAGCGCATTCAGTGCGTGCACGAGTCCGAAAACTTACTCTGGCCTTAGTCTGGCCAGCCACACGTTCTCTGTGAAGGCCCAGGACACGGCTGGCAACCAGAGTGCCGCTGCCAGTTTCACTTGGACAATCCAGGCTGTGATCATCGCTTTTGGCCAGGTGGCGGCGGCCACTCCGCAATCCCCAACAGCGACGGTTTCTGTAACTTTCCCACGAGCGCAATCCGCCGGAGATTTGAACATCGTGGTGGTCGGTTGGAATGACACAACTTCAAGCGTGCAGTTAGTAAAAGATAACGCAGGGAATTCTTACACCCTGGCGGTTGGACCGACCAGCGGAACGGCGCTGCAGCAGTCAATCTACTACGCCGCAAACATCGCGGGTGGAAGCAATACCGTGACGGTCACTTTCAATCAGGCTGCTGCCTTCCCTGACGTGCGCATCCTGGAATATGGGGGAGTGAACACACTAGATGCGAAGGCAGCGGCAAGCGGGAACAGCACCGCAGCGAACAGTGGTGTGGCGACGACCACAAGCGCGTATGAATTGATCTTTGGTGCGGACATGGTTGCCACCGTGACGAAGGCGGCTGGAAGCGGATTCACATCACGAATCATCAGCGCGCCAGACGGTGATATAGCGGAAGACAAGATCGTGACCACAGCCGGGAGCAACAGTGCTACGGCAACTCTGGGTTCGGCAGGCCCGTGGGTCATGCAAATGGTGACATTCTCTTCGTCAACTGGCCCCGCTCCGACAGTGAGCAGCGTTTCACCAAACACCGGGTCGACGGCCGGTGGAACGGTCGTTGCCATCACGGGGACGAATTTTGTCGCGGGTGCGACGGTGACCTTTGGCGGGGCCCAGGCTACCAACGTCACAGTTGTCCTTGGGACTCAGATCACCGCAACGGCTCCGGCGGGCAGCGCGGGACCTGTGGCCGTGGCGGTGACCAATCCCGGCGGCCAGAATGGCAGCCTCAGCAGTGGTTTCACGTACATTCCCCCCCCCACGGTTACCAGCGTTTCTCCGAATAATGGTCCTATAGCAGGCGGCACCTCAGTCATAATCACCGGCACGAATTTTGCCCCAGGAGCAACCTTAACGTTCGGCACTGCTGCAGCGACTAATGTGGTCGTTGCGAGCGCGACACAGATCACCGCAACGACGCCAGCGGGAACTGCTGGCACCGTGACTGTCAACGTCACCGGTCCCAGTGGCTTGAGTGGAAGCCTCACCAACGGTTTCACCTATGGTCCACCCACGGTGAGCAGCGTCTCTCCGAATAATGGCCCCATAGCCGGTGGGACAGCGGTGACGATCACCGGAACGAGGTTTATCGCGGGAGCGACGGTGACGTTTGGCACTACTGCTGCGACCAACGTGGTAGTTGTAAGCGCGACTCAGATCACGGCAAGTGCGCCGGCGGGAACTGCTGGCGCTGTGACTGTGACGGTGACCAATCCCGGAGGTTTGAGCGGAAGCCTCACGAATGGCTTCACCTATGGTGCACCCACTGTGAGCAACGTCGCTCCAAATACCGGATCGACCGCAGGCGGCACGGTGGTGACGATCACGGGGACGAATTTTGCCAGCGGGGCGACGGTTACCTTCGGCGGTACGGCCGCCACCAGCGTGGTAGTTGCTAGCTCTACAAAGATTACGGCCACGACGCCGCCGGGAGTCACAGGCGCCGTCACCGTTACCGTTACCAATCCAGGTGGTCAGAGCGGGAGCCTGGCGAACGGATTCAGCTACGCAATTTTCCCAACAGTTAGCAGCGTTTCCCCGAATAGTGGCCCGATCGCCGGTGGAACACCGCTGACGATCACGGGGACAAACTTTTCTGCGGGAGCGACAGTGACGTTCGGTACCGTCGCCGCGACCAACATTGTGGTAGTGAGTGGAACACAAATTACGGCCACAACTCCGGCGGGAAGTGTTGGTGCGGTGGCTGTTACCGTCACCAATCCCGGCGGCCAGAGCGGGAGTCTACCAAACGGATTCACCTACCAGTCTGCCGTGGGGATCAGTTTCGGGCAGGTTGCAGCGGCAACGCCGCAATCGCCAACGGTGACGGTAGCTGTAACTTTCCCGGGGGCGCAGACGGCGGGCAATTTAAACATCGTGGTTGTCGGCTGGAACGACACATCGTCGGCGGTGACCTCGGTGAAGGATAGTGCCGGAAATACCTATACGTTGGCGATTGGCCCGACGAGCGGAAGTGCGCTGCAGCAATCGATCTACTACGCGTCGAACATTGTTGGCGGAAGCAACAAGGTGACAGTGACGTTTAACCAGGCAGCAGTCTATCCGGACGTACGCATACTGGAATACCACGGGGTGACGACGCTGGATGCAATGGCAGGAGCGAGCGGGAACAACACGGCGGCGAATAGCGGCAACGCCACAACCACAAGCGCCAACGAGTTGATCTTTGGTGCCAATACTGTTTTCACTCTCACTGGTACGACGGGTACCGGATTCACGTCGCGGATCATCACTTCCGATGGCGACATTGCGGAAGACAAGCTGGTCACGACAGCCGGGAGCAATAGCGCCACTGCGACTCTCAGTTCCGCTGGACCTTGGGTCATGCAGATGGTGACGTTCAAATAGGCCAGTGGCCGTTCCCGGTCGCGCTCATCCATCTTAAGGGTGAGTTTTGGAAGAAATTAAATCTGAAAGAATTGGGTGTTCGAAAGCCCCGAAAACCAGATTGCGAATCGCCCACGCCGTCCTCGAGGAGAATCGTCTCGTTTACGGGGTGGGAGAAATCATTACTCAGGATAGGCCCAGCCTCGATCCCTCAGTTCCTGCCAACCCATAGTTGCCACTAATGCAGTCCTGGTACTAAATCTTCATTCTCCCCTCCCCGGCAGCACCCCACCAGTTTCTTCAATCGGGACAAATCATTTCCCACCAGCGACGGCACTTTTCACCTGGGATGAGTGATTCAGGTAATTGTACGCCTCTGACAATGGTGTAAATCATTGTTTTAAAAAGACTTGGCATTGGCTGGTCCGAATTTCGTGGGTTCCCATTAGGCACACAGATTGCACTACCGCCCCCCAGTACACCAACAGCCGCGCACCCTTGGTGTGCTTTAGTCGGTCATAGAATTTCTCCCTATCCCTGGAGCAAGCGACTTACCTCGAGCAATCGATTATCTGGAGTCTTCATGATTAAGCGGGCCGTCGTGATTCGGAATTGTGCACATTTTCTTCGAGCTTCGCTGCTTTTTGCTGGGATTCTTCCCGTTGCCCTGGCCTCCCCGGGCCGGCCGACCCCGCCTCCTCCGCAAGCGCAGATCAATGTCGCAATTAGCCCTGCCTCCTACGGCTTGACAGTCTCCCAATCCATTCTACTGGCCGCGACTGTGGTGAATGACCCCTTAAACAAGGGCGTGACCTGGAGCGTATCAGGTTCAGGCTGTTCGGGTAGCGCTTGCGGAACGCTCAGCGCGGCCACATCCACCACCGTAAAGTACACAGCGCCGGCTGCGGCAGGCGCATACTTTGTGACAGCCACGAGTGTGTCCGACACCACGAAAAGTGCATTGGCAAATATCGGTGTTACGGATTTGTCCGGAGTTTTCACTTACCGCAATGACGGCACTCGGACATCCACGAACAGCAAAGAATATTTGCTCACTCCTTCCAACGTAAATACCTCTTCCTTTGGAAAGCTCTTCACCTGTCTGGTCGACGGCAGTGTTTATGCGCAGCCCCTGTGGGTGTCAAACGTTGCCATTGGCGGAGGCATTCACAATGTCGTGATCGTCGCGACGCAGCATGACAGCGTCTACGTTTTTGACGCCGATAACGGTAGTGGAACGACGTGCACTCAATATTGGAAAGCTTCCATGCTGACGGCCGCTTATGGCGCGGCCTCCGGCGCCACGCCAGTACCACCTGCCGACACTCAAGAAACCGGAGACATCCCAACGGAAATCGGCATCACGTCCACCCCAGTCATTGATCCTGCTACAAATCGCTTGTTTGTTGTCTCCAAGACAAAGGAGGGTGGACAGTACTTTCAACGCTTGCACCGGTTAAATCTTGCCGATGGTACGGAAACTACCAGTTCACCGGCCGTCATTTCGGCCTCGGTCACAGGGAGTGGTACTGGTTCATCTGGCAACAGTCTGCCCTACATTGCCCTGCGCCAGAATCAAAGGCCGGGTTTGGCCCTCGTCAACGGCATTGTCTATATCGCATCTGGATCACACGGCGATAACCAGCCGTGGCACGGCTGGATCGTTGGCTACAACGCGTCCACAATGGCGTTTGCCAATGCCTACTGTACAACCCCCAACAGTAATGGGGGCGGAATCTGGATGTCCGGAAGCGCGCCGGTATTTGATAGCAGCAACAATCTTTATGTGATTAGCAGCAATGGAAATTACGATGGCGCTACAGAATTTGGGGACAGCTTTCTGAAGTTGAGCACTTCCAGCGGATTGACCCTCTCTGACTGGTTCACACCGGACAATCAATCCTCCTTGAGTTCGAATAATATCGACCTCGGTCAAGGCGGAGCGGTCACACTTCTGGATTCCGTTTCTGGTCCGTTTCCGCATCTCGTCATCGGCGGCGGCAAGGGTGGGGTTCTATATCTCGTCAATCGTGACATTATGGGCCACTTCCGCAGTGGCGATAACAACCAAACTGTGCAGAATTGGTCTTTAGGCAACATGATCGCTTCTGCAGGGACATTTTGGCAGAACACATTTTACATTGGTGCTGCGAACTCTCCCCTCCAGGCGTTTGCATTCAATACCACAACGGACACTTTCAACACCGCCCCTACCTCTCAGTCCAATGCAATCATCGCTTTTCCCGGCCTTACGCCCGTAGTGTCCGCTGCGGGCACCTCAGATGGCATCATCTGGGCGGTAGATTCTTCGAAGAGCGGCACTAATGGCGCTGCCTCTGGACCCGCGGTTCTATACGCCTTTGACCCTATCAACCTCGGAAATGAGCTCTGGGACAGCAGTAAGGCGTCCGGTAATCGCGATCAGGGCGCGAACGCTGTCAAATTTGTTGTGCCTACCGTTGCTAATGGCAAGGTGTACGTTGGTGCGGTCAACGCCCTTACAGTTTACGGATTGCTGAGTCTGCCTCCATCCGTGGCGCCTCCGACATTTAGTCCGGGGCCGGGAGGCTATACTACCGCACAGAATATTTCTATTTCCGATTCAACCTCCGGTGCGACGATTTACTACACCCTGGACGGAAGCATCCCAACAACTTCGTCCCCCGTCTACACAACTCCGATTAACATCGCTGGGAACACTGTAATCAACGCGATGGCGGCTGCGCCTGGTTTGAATAACAGCCCCGTTGCAACCGGAGACTATACAATTGGAGCGTTAGGGAATGGATCCATCACCTTTGTGCAAGGGAACTATGCCACCCCGCAATCCTCCACAACGACTGTCAGCGTTCCTTACACGGGTCCGCAAACCGCCGGTGACCTGAATGTGGTCGTCGTTGGCTGGAACGACTCGACTGCCGTTGTCAACTCGGTCGTCGACAGCAACGGAAACAACTACACATTGGCGGTAGGGCCGACTCGGGTCAGCGGTTCTCTCTCCCAGTCCATTTATTACCTCGCGAATATTCCAGCAGCTGCAGCGGGTGCGAATTCGGTAAAGGTTACCTTCAATACTACTGCGGCATATCCCGATATACGCATTCTGGAGTATTACGGGGCCGACCCCAACAATCCGGTGGACGTAACGATTGTCGGTACCGGAAGCACAATTACAAGCGCTACTCCTTCCGTTGCTACGACGAATGCCAACGACTTGTTGTTCGCGGCTAATACGGTGACGAGTACCACCACAGGTCCTGGAGCAGGTTTTACCAATCGGATGATTACCCAACCCGACGGGGATATTGTCGAGGACCGCCAGGTCGTAGCCACTGGAAGCTATAGCGCAAGCGCCCCGGAGAATGGTCCCGGACAGTGGATTATGCAAATGGTGGCATTTCGCGCCGCCGGTTCGGGTGGCACTGACACCACTCCGCCAACGCCCCCGACAAATTTGACCGGACCTGGGCCGATCACACAAGCAACGCAGGGCTACATAAATTCAACAGCGCTGACGACGCACACAACGGCGCCATTCGATAGCACCGGTGGTGATTTGATTGTTGTGTTTGCCTCTTCTCATGCAGGCGTCACAATGACTCCTTCCGACAGCTTCCATAACACTTGGATTTCCGCGGCTGGCCCGACAAACACGAGCACAGGGTTCGATCTCCGGTCGCAAATTTGGTACGCGAAAAATCCGACGGTCGGGGCAAATCATACTTTCACGCTTAATCTTTCTGCTGCGCAATCACTCGTGATTTCTATCTTTGTCGTGCAAGGTTCGAATATCCCTGCTCCGATTGACGCCATTTCAACGATTGGCGACGACGGGGGCACGCAAACACTCAACGTGAGTAGTCCAGGCGTCACGACCGTGAATGCCAACGATCTCTTGCTTGGCTGGGCAAAGAGTTCTGTTTCGGAGACCTTCACTTCCGGCGCGGGTTTCACGCCGCAGCCCACGGCTTCCTCCAATTTTCTTGACTCCGAAAGTGGACTGGGTGCACCCCCAGCTTCATACCACTCGACATTCTCGCTCAATACCGTCGCAACGTGGCAGGCCGCGGTTGTAGCTGTGGACCCGTCTGCAAGTGCAACTTCTACCTCCTCGGAAATTGACCTCACCTGGAGCCCTTCAACAGATAACGTTGCCGTGACCGGGTACATGGTCGAACGGTGCCAGGGACTTGCGTGTTCCAATTTTCTTCAGATTGCCTCCACCATCGGGACGCTTTTCAACGACACGGGATTGACTACCTCGACGACCTACAGCTATCGAGTTCGAGCGACTGATGCCGCTGGCAACTTGAGCGGTTATTCCAATACGGTCACGGCAAATACGCAACCCCCGCAGGTACCTGTTCCCACAGTGAGTAGTGTTTCGCCGAACTCTGGGTCGCCGGCAGGCGGGACGGCAGTGACGATCACGGGAACGAACTTTGCCGCGGGAGCTGCGGTAACGTTTGGGAGCAATGCAGCGGCGAACGTGGTGGTAGTCAGCGGAACGCAGATCACGGCCACAACGCCGGCAGGGAGTGCCGGAGCGGTGACCGTGACGGTCACGGTGAATGGTCAGGCTGGAAGCCTGACCAACGGGTTCACCTACGTTGTTCCACCGACGGTGACGAGTGTGTCGCCGAATACCGGGTCGACGGCAGGCGGGACGGCAGTAACGATCACGGGGACAAACTTTGCCGCGGGAGCGACGGTGACGTTCGGCGGGGCGGCAGCGACGAATGTCGTAGTAGTAAGTTCAACGCAGATCACGGCCAGAACACCCGCAGGGAGCACCGGAGCAGTGACGGTAACGGTGACGAATCCGGGAGCGCCGAGCGGGAGTCTGGCGAGCGGCTACACCTATGTAGTTGTTCCGACGGTGAGCAGTGTATCGCCGAATACGGGCACAACAGCAGGTGGGACGGCGGTGACGATTACTGGTACGAACTTTGCCGCGGGAGCGACGGTAACGTTTGGGAGTAATGCTGCGACGAATGTGGTGGTAGTCAGCGGAACGCAGATCACAGCCACAACGCCAGCAGGTAGCACGGGAGCGGTGACCGTGATGGTGACGGTCAACAGCCAGAGTGGAAGCCTGGCCAGCGGGTTCACCTATGTTGTTCCACCCACAGTGACGAGTGTGTCTCCGAATACTGGCACAACGGCGGGCGGGACGGCGGTGACGATTACGGGTACGAACTTTGCGGCGGGAGCGACGGTGACGTTTGGGAGTAACGCGGCGACGAACGTGGTAGTGGTGAGCGGGACGCAGATTACGGCCACCACGGCGGCAGGCAGCGCGGGGGCGGTAACGGTGACGG
>Ga0210405_10000170_pt1 | contig 91937 bp, 79 predicted proteins | sample IncBWH11MmetaG_FD_155492 | JGI IMG/M metagenome (GOLD analysis project Ga0210405, IMG submission 155492) | Forest soil microbial communities from Barre Woods Harvard Forest LTER site, Petersham, Massachusetts, United States - Inc-BW-H-11-M | ecosystem: Environmental > Terrestrial > Soil >... | reverse complement strand
CAGGTTTTCTACGAAGCCAGCCGCAAGCTCATCCTTAAGGGCGCGGATGGCGTGGTGTTCGTGGCGGATTCGCAGGAAGAGCGGCTCGACGCGAATTTCGAAACCATGGAAAACCTGCAGGAGCATTTGAAAGAGCACAACCTGAATTTCGATACGATTCCGTACGTGCTGCAGTTGAACAAACGCGATTTGGCCAACGCCATGCCCGTGCCCGAGCTGACAAAGCAGCTGCAGAAAAAAGGCGAGCCCGTCCTCGAAGGAGTCGCCATTCAAGGCATCGGTGTATTTGAAACGCTGAAAGAAGTGGCCAAGCTGGTGCTTGCCGAGTTGAAAAAGGGCGGCTGAGCCGGTCTAGTTGAGGTTGAAGGTCATTTCGATTGGAACTGCGACAGTCACAGGCATTCCTCCCTTGTCGGTCCCAGGTTTAAACTTCCATGCACGCACGGCGTTTGTAGCCACTCCATTCAGACCGAACGGAATGCCCTTTAGGACACTGATGTCGCCAGCTCGGCCGTCTTCCGTAACTGTCACTTCTAGAACCACCTTTCCCTTGAATTTTGCCTTTTGTGCGGCACTCGAATACAACGGTAGAGGACAGTAGATGCATTCCGGAATGCGAGTCCCATTCACTCCCGCGCGGAAAGTTGGGGAGGCGCCAGCAGACGACGTCGGTCTCTGGCGGTCGGCGTCGTAAGGCTCGAAAGGAGCGAACGCCTCCTGCGGTTCTGAGATCACAATCCACATTGCTTCCTGCGTGCCAACCTTGTCGTTGAAAATATTCAGAAGTTCCGTCAATAAATTGAAACGATCCCCCAGTTGCTCGATGTTCCCGATGAGTACGACATTGGCTTGAAGCTCTGTGGCCAGCCAGCGCGCGGCCTCTCGATCTTTCAGAGCGCTGGAAGGAATGCGCTCGCGAACCAAATACTCCTGCAGGCGGCTCCGGTCTACGATTTGAATGCCGCTTCCCTGCGCAAGAAGTTCCGCCGAAATGGAATCAGCCAGCTGAATTCCGAGGCGCGATGTGGATCCGAGTGGCGTAGTAAAGTTTGCGACGAGGATGGCGCAGCCGTTGAGATGACATTCCTCTTTGTCCGCCCTTTTGAGGATGCGCCCTGCAAGCGATTTAGCGTCCATCTGATAGGAAGGATTAGATTCCGACAAGGTCTGCTCATCTTGTCCAATGGCCGAGCCAACAGACAGAAAAGAGAGGGCGAGCGCAGGAACCAGACGACGAGAAGCATAGATGCATCGCAACATCTTGGCGAGTTTAGCACAGCGGTAATTTATTGGGGCGGTAACGAGAGGTGTTAGGAGTTCGTTTTTTGCAGCAACACGGAAAGAATCTAGGATCTAAGGCAGTTCTCAATAAAGCTGAAATTCGATGTCGACGGGGACGCGCACCGGGACAGACTGTCCATGAGACTTGGCAGGCTTGAACTTCCATTTCTGGACGGCGTCGATTGCTTTTTGCGTTAGCGAAAAGGGCGCACCCTTCAGAACTAGCACGGAATTAACGACGCCATCTTTTGTAACGACGAGCGAAAGTTCGACGGTGCCTCGATATTTGGCAGTGCGCGCAAGGTCCGTGTAATCCGGACTGGGGCAAAAGACGCAGATGGGCAACGTTGCCCCATCTATCCCAGGCTGAAGGATGCCAGGCTCAGCGGGTATGGCGTCCGGGGAGCGTTCATAGGAAATCGCCGGTTGTTTCAGAAGTTGCTGCAGCGCCTCGGTCAGAGGGAACTGTGCATCCCCCGACCACGTCGTTCCTAGCCCGTCGATACTCACACTGATTCGTATTTGCTGATTGGCATCCGTCTCGATGGTTCCCCGCACGACTCCAGCGCCTCCCATAGAACGCGCAAGAGTCAGGCAGACAGCCTGGCTTTGAAGCTCCTCAAGCCCCATCCAGTTTTCTTTCAAGTAATCGTTAAAAGCCTTGCGGTCCTGAACCTGGAAATCGGACGCCAATCCTGCGAGGGACTGCGCCAAGTCATCGGCGAGAAGCGCGCCCAGTTTGGAGAATTGCTTGTCGCGTGCGTTGGAGAAATCAATCACGAATATTTTTGGAAACGCGGGATCGATCTTGGATTGCCGGATTTGTTCGGCTACGCGAAACGCGAGCGAATCTATTTGCTCTTGAGCGGCGCGCGGCAGGGCTGGCGCATCCTCTCGAGCCGCCGTCGAAGCGGTGAACAACAAACACATTGTCGAGGCAATCAGGACAGCACCAAGCGATTCCAAGGCACGGGAGATGCCGCCTACACCCACAACAGAAGAGGTCTTTTTCAGCAAAGAGGCCCACATGTTCCGACTTCAAATCGACGTCTTATCGTTGGATCCGAGGTACACCCATGCTAAAGGACGCAAAACCGGCGATAAACGTTGCTTGGACTAGGCGAAGTTGGCGAGCGCGGCGGATTCGGTATCGAAGGTCGGAATGGCCTCAACGAGGCGCGTGACGGTGAGCGCATCGCGTACGCGGCCGGGGCCGCAAACGAGACGAAGAGCGCCCCCCTCGCGAGTCAGCTTGATGGAAATGCGGACAAGAGCAGAGATGCCAGAGCTATCGATCTGCGGAACGCCGTTGAGATCGACGATGACCTTGTGGGCGCCACCCTTGGAAACCGCCTCGAGAGCATCGTGGAGCTGTTCACTGGGGTCGCCGATGGTCAAGCGTCCGCGCACCTCGAGAATCGGGATTGTCCCGGACTCTCGAACGTTGATTTCCATCGGCAGATGCTCGGTCATAGTACTTCGCTCGAAATCGTCATTCTAACGACTGCCCATTGCCCGGCTTCGGCAAAACTATACCAGCGGCGGGTTCACGGCCGCGATGCATTATACGATGGCCGCGCCGGGAGGCAAGAAGACCTCTCAAAGAATTGCCGGGGAGAGGTTTGCCTGGCTGGACCTCGCGGCGAACTTAGGTTTGGGCTTGCTGAGCAGTGTTACCGGCAGCGAATCTGAAAAATGAATCTGACGGATGCAAATTTCTAAACGTGATGCCAGGTTAGCGCGCGTATAATCCGAGTCGCAAAAGTGGTGAGTCACCGTCAGTTTCTTTTTCAGCGTAGCCCCGGCCAGGCCGGGTGCAACCCAAACGCAGCGGAGCGCACATAGCTATGAAGCACCTGGGATGGAAGTGTTGTTTCCTCGTAACCATGGTGCTCGCCGCTTTTCCCCTCCTTGCACAGCAAACTCCATCCTCCACGGTAACAAGCTCTCCTGCGGCAGCATCATCCGCAACCCCCGAAATCTCAAAAGCCGTGAATGAGCAACTGAAACAACTTGACCAGCGTGTGACGGCAGCGCAATCGGCTGGGGATAACGCGTGGATGCTGGTCAGTGCTGCACTGGTCTTGATGATGACAGGCCCGGGACTAGCGCTCTTCTACGGCGGACTGGTGCGGCGAAAAAATACATTGGCGATCATGATGCAAAGCTTTCTGTTGATGGCCTTGATCAGCGTCCTCTGGGCGCTGGTGGGATACAGCTTGTGCTTCGGCGGAAATGGGCCGGTGATTGGAGGATTCGAGCACGCCTTCTTGCGGGGAGTGGGCGCCGAACCAAATCCCGATTACGCGGGAACAATACCGCAAGCCACATTCATGATTTACCAGCTGATGTTTGCGATCATTACTCCCGCACTAATCACCGGTGCAACAGCTGAGCGCATGAAGTTCAGCGGGACAGTCCTCTTCCTCACGCTATGGTTTTTAGTGGTATACGCACCGCTCGCCCACATGGTCTGGGGCAAGGGCGGGTTTCTGAACGCGTCGCTCGGCGGAAAATTTCCCACGCTGGATTTTGCTGGCGGAACGGTCGTGCACATCAGCTCGGGAGTTTCAGCACTGGTGTGCGCGCTCTACCTCGGAAAGCGCACTGGCTATCCGAAGCAGCCCATGCCTCCGCATTCTCTGGTACTCAGTTTCATCGGAGCGTGTCTGCTGTGGGTCGGATGGTTTGGCTTTAACGCCGGCAGCGCGCTAGCTGCAAGCTCATTGGCGACGAGCGCATTTGTCGCCACGCACTTCGCTACGGCCGCGGCAGCGATCAGCTGGAGCCTGGCAGAGTGGATCAAGAACGGCCGGCCGAGCGCTCTCGGCGCAATCTCTGGGGCGGTCGCCGGGCTGGTTGCGATTACTCCGGCCGCAGGATTCGTGGGGCCGATGTCGGCCCTGGCGATTGGCTTCATCGCCGGCTTGGTCTGCTACTGGATGGTGACGAAAGTAAAATCGATCTTCGGCTACGATGATGCGCTTGACGCTTTTGGCGTTCACGGCGCGGGCGGAACGATCGGCGCGCTCTTGACCGGCATCTTCGCGCAACAAGTGATCAATCCTATTTTCGGCGCAGGCAAGCCGGTTGGCGGAATGGATGGACACTGGGGTCAACTCGGCAACCAGCTTGTGGGCGTGTTGATTGCCTGGGGATTTGCGCTGGTTGGAACCATTGTGCTGCTGAAAATAACGGATATGATTACCGGCGTGCGCGTAGCGGAAACGGAAGAGATCGAAGGCCTGGACATCACGCAACACGGTGAAGAAGCGTATAACCTCGAAGCCTGAGGTTAAACGGCAGTGCAGCGCCAGGCATTGGGCGGAGCGGATACCTTCATGATGAAAATTGAGGCAATCATTCAGCCCTCGCGGTTCGAATCCGTAAAAGATGCCTTGCGCGAAATCGGCATCGAGGGAATGACGGTCACGGAAGTCCGCGGCCATGGCCGTCAAAAAGGCCACACCGAGGTTTACCGCGGCCGCGAATACACGGTTGACCTGTTGCCAAAGCTCAAGCTTGAGATGGTGCTACCCGATCCGCTGGTACAGCGCGCCGTGGACACAATTCTAAAGACGGCCAAGACAGGAAAGATTGGCGACGGTAAAATATTCCTATCACGGGTTGAGGAAGCCATCCGGATCCGAAACGAGGAGCGCGGTGAAAACGCGCTCTGAATGAAGTGACGACCGCAGCTCGCCCAGGACTTTATCCGGCCAACCGGCCCGCAAAAACCATGCCAGGTTCATTGACTCCCTTGTCCGTTCTCGGACCACTGGCCGAGGACGAACGACAACGCATCCGGCAACAGTTTGAAGCCGGCGGAAGCGCGCAAGACACGCTGCGCTCGCTTTGCGAACTTGCCGATCGCACTGCCCAAAAAATCTTTGGAGAAGTTCTGCGAGTCAACAACGCAGAGCTGCAGGGACTCACCCTTGTTGCTCTTGGCGGTTACGGCCGACGGCTTCTTTTCCCATACTCGGACCTGGATATTCTATTTCTGTTTGGAAGCGAAAAAGCCGAGGCCGAATTTCGCCCGCTGATTGCGGACTTTTCCCGGACGTTGTGGGATCTCGGCTTTCGCGTGAGTTCCGCCGGCCGCACACTCGATGAGTGCAAGCGCATCGAAGAAGATAACGCGGAATTTCATCTGGCGCTTCTGGACCGCAGGTTTCTGGGAGGCGATGAGGAGCTTTTCGAACGGCTCACAAAAAAAATCCTGGTGGGGCCAGAGAAGCAGGCCCGTCCATTCATGCTCGCGGAGTTGACAAAGCTCACCAAAGAGCGCCATGCGCGCTATGGAAATACGATTTATCATCTTGAGCCCAACGTCAAAGACGCACCCGGCGGACTTCGCGACTATCAAGCGGCGGCGTGGCTGCGGCAAATCGCCAATGGTCAGAAAGACGGCTGGAAGAACAGCGCAGGCGAAGAAGAATTGGCTGCCAACGCCGTCGATTTTTTGAGCGCCATTCGCTGCTTCCTGCATTACAGCAACGGCCGAAATGACAATACCCTGACGTACGAGTTGCAAACTGCGGCGGCGGAGCGATCTCTGGGAGTGGCGGATGGCGCGGCGCGGGACGCTAAGCGCAGTCCGGAAGAGTGGATGCGGCTTTATTTCCGACAGGCTCGGATCCTGAACCGGCTGTTGCTTCGCTACATCGAACAAAAGCCCGCGGCGCAGCCGACCTTTCGGGAGCGATTCTTTAGCGCGGCGCGCGGCGCACGCGGGGATGTCGGCAAAGGAAAATCGTTTGCCGTGCGCGACGGCTTGCTGGAAGTGCTCGATGAGCCGGCCCTTTCCGACCGCGCCGTAACTTTCGCCCTCTTTACCGAAGCCGCAAGGACCGGCATTCCGCTGAGCCGCGAAGCGGAACGCGCCATCTTTTACATCCTGAAACATCCCGAGCTTCCGCAGAAAAACACGCAAGTGAATTGGTCCATGTTGCGGGAAATTCTCGCCGCCGATTATCCCAGCATGGCGCTCCGGCCCATGCAGCGTCTCTCTCTTCTAATGGATGTTTTGCTAGAGTTTAAAGCCATCGATTCCCTGGTAGTCCGCGATTTCTACCACCGCTACACGGTCGACGAGCATTCGCTGCGCACCATCGAACATCTTCAGGAGCTGGCGGACCCACCCGATGAACGCGCCGCTCATTTCAAGCAGCTCTGGAAAACGGTCGACCGCCGTGACCTGCTGATTCTCGCTCTTCTGCTCCACGACGTTGGCAAGGGTATGGCCGTTGAGAATCACGTCACGGGAAGCCTCGAAGCGCTGCAAAGCGCGGCGGCCCGGCTTCGGTTATCGGTATACGAAACCGACGAAGTTCATTTTCTGATCGAGCATCATCTGGACATGTCTGCGACCGTTCAACGCCGCGACATTTTCGATCCGGGAACCGTTTCCGTCTTCGCGGACGCCGTTGCGACGCAAGAGCGCCTTCAGCGATTGTGCTTGATGACCTACGCCGACATTCACGCCGTTAATCCCGAAGCCCTTACCCCTTGGAAAGCCGAAATGTTGTGGCAGCTTTTCGTGGCGACTTCGAACCACTTCAGCCGCACTCTTGACCGCGACCGCTTGCACGCTTCCGACGAAGTTCCTTTGCTCGAACAGGTGAGCAGCCAAGCCGGCGGAGCGAATAAAGCGGAAGTCGAGCGATTCCTCGAAGGGTTCCCGCGCCGCTATCGCGCCGTGCACTCCGCCCCGGAAATTGCTGCCCACTTCCAGCTGTATCAGAAATTGGGCGCTGAGCCCGTGCAGACCGAACTGAAAGCGCGCCACCATTCATTCTCCCTAACGTTGTTGACCGCCGACCGTCCCGCCCTGTTTGCGACTATCTCCGGCGTGCTCGCAGGTTGGGGCATGAATATCGTGAAAGCCGATGCGTTTGCGAATGCCGCGGGCGTCGTTCTGGATACGTTTCAATTCGTAGATCTACACCACACGCTCGAACTGAATCCCAGCGAAATCGCCCGCTTTCAGAAGAGCCTTGCCGATACTGTGAACGGAAAAGCGCCGCTTGAGCCGCAACTGAAAGGCCGTGAAAGCGCCAGCAAAGCAAAACCTCCCAAGGTGGCAGTGGAAACGCGTATCGGCTATGACGACACCTCTTCAGCGCACAGCACCCTGCTCGAAATCATGGTGCAAGACCGTCCAGGCTTGTTGTATGACGTCGGCTCCGCTTTAGCCCGCCTGGGTTGCAACATTGACGTCGCGCTGATCGACACGGAAGGCCAGAAGGCCATTGACGTCTTTTATCTGACAGAGCGAGGAAAGAAACTCAGCCAGCAGAAACAAGAGCTCTTGCAAGAAGTCTTGCAGAGCACCCTCTCTTAACTCCCGCGCCTGCGCACCCATCCGCGCAGATTTGAATCAAGAAGAGCGCATTCCCCGGGAGAATCGAGGAACTCAAAGTCTAAAACGACTCAGCAGGGCGGAAATGGCTTGAGAAGACTCTGAAATGTGTGAAAGGGTTTAGCGCCGCTCTGAGATTTTCTGTGCCTTTTTGGACAGTTCTGCCCGCTCGCCTGTGCGACAGTAGACGTCCCTTTAGTCTGATTGAGCCTGCCGTTTCACCCTTCCCGGGCGTATGAAGGAAGAGGCATGGCAATCTCAGAGCGTCGCATCACACCGCGTTTCAAGCTGCATACCCCGCTGTCCTTTCATCGCATGGAAGCACTTTCCGAAGGCGCGCAACAAGCCAAAGCGATTAACATCTCGACGCGTGGCGTTTACTTCACCACAGATCTTGTCCTGCGCGTCGGGGAGGCCGTCGAACTACTCCTGGAAATGCCAAAGCGGGTCACGGGAGCGAAGGCCAGCAGCCGGCGTTTTACGGGACGAGTCACACACGTTGAGTTTAAGAATATGCCTTTGGGGCTCTCCGGAATTGGCGTGCAATTGCTTTATTATGAGCGCGATCTGGTAAAGATGGAGAATAAGGAGAAGCTGAGGCAAGGCGACAATTCGCCTTCTCGCGGTTCGAACTGCGGTCCCTTCTGAGCAGCCCTACCAGAAGCAGGCGCGGAAATGGTCTGGCATCCTCCAAACATCAATACCGTAGAAATACTGATACGATTCCGTGCATCGCCCAATCCGAGGGGTACTTTTTTGAAACTTGACGTTTTTGCGCCTTCATCGAAAATGGCCAATACCCCTTCCAATTCCTAAGAGGAGACGGGTCGGATGCTATTGAAGGCACAGAGTCTGACGTTGGTGAGGGAGCACAGTTTCAAGTTTGCGGCCGGCGCTGAGACCCATTTGTTTCTGGTTGAGGAATTGGTTGCAACACTACCGAGTTGGCCGGCCAGATTCCGGCTGAGGCTTGATGCTTCCTGCCGCTCCGAGGCCAAAACATTTTATGGGGCAAGCTGCTATGAAGTCGCGGAAAAAGCCGCAGAATTTGTAGCCCTCAATGTAAGCGCGATAGGCCTGAACAAATCAACTTGCTCGTCGCAGCGTCCGCCAATGTCTCCTCGCCAAATTCTGCGGCCTCTTCAGATTCAAGAATCAGAGTCCGATTGAATCTTTTGGGAACGAAGCATGCGACGATTCGTTCTTTACATTGTTGCCAGGCGAGAGCGGCTCCTCAACCGGCATCCAGCGGGACCAGGTTCGGTAGTCCTACCGTGGGCTGTTGGCGCGGCAACTTGACCTTGTTCAACCAAAAGTCACTCATGCTCTTCACCAGCAACTCGAACTCGTTCAATTCCCATGGCTTACTCAGATAACAGTTCGCCTGGAGTTGATAGCTCATCACGATGTCCACCTCGGCATCGGAAGTGGTCAGCACAATAATGGGAATGCTTTTCAGGCTCGCATCCAACTTGATATGAGCCAGAACTTCGCGACCATCTATTTTTGGCAAGTTTAGATCCAGCAGGATAAGGTCCGGACGAGGCGCATCCACGTGGATTCCTTCCTGCTTTAAGAAGGTCAAAGCCTCGGCGCCATCAGAAACCACAAGCAAGTGGATCGCGTTATTGGTGCCGAGCAAAACTTCCCGCATCAACCGGACGTCACCCGTATTGTCTTCAACCAAAAGAATCCGTGTGGGCATATTTTTCTTTGTCGCTCTGCTGCCTCAAATCTAGACGATGTTTCGGCTCAGAAAGCGATCCTTGGACGAATAAAATGCTGCCACGCTTCACTATCGGCTACTCGCGGAACTATTTCGAGAGGGGGCTTTAGTGTGACGCGTTGCTAGGCAAAGTCAAGAACGATGAACGGAGAAACAAGATCTAGCCAACACTTTCGCAATCGCGTGTCCAGCCCATCCCGCTGAAACTGAATGGCCTGTCAATAGAGACTGCAGGTCTTCCGTATCGAAGCTGATCTCCCGAGGCATCCAACTTGAATTCACTATTTATCGGGGGCCGCTCGGGAAGTGTCAGCAGTGTGGGGAGGGACGGAAACAAGCGAGTAGAGAAAGGACAAAACTCCGAGACCAATCAGTGCTCCGCCGATGCACACTAACACGACGAACGCGATAGGCTTCGACCACACTAGGCACAGCGCCTCCACAAGCAGGCCAACGATGACAAGGATCCCTGCGATCCGCAGCCTCCGGGCCATCAAGTCTCCGGAGCGCATTAGCTTCCCCCATCCCAGAACTTCACTTTGTCCCCCCAACGCCCCACGTTGTGGACCGTATCATGGCATCCGCTCGAAATGCAGGACAAAGTGTTTGCCTTTATCGCGGGCAGCGTAGCCGGGTCCGCATTGTGAGTGGCTCCCTGCTCAAAAGAACGCGCGCCGAGATGGCAGTGGAGACACTCGCGGTTGTTAAACGGCTTGTAGAGCTTGATGTCCTCCGGCTGCGGCGGTTTTCCCAGATAGTAGATGTAAAGATGGCGCAGGCCGCCAAACTTCGCTTGGATGGTGCCAAACATGGCGTAGTCCGTATGGCAGGTGTAGCACGCTTCTTCCGCGGGAACTCGGTGATTCTGATAATGCGCGCCGGCAAGATACCCGGGGTCATCGATGTGCAAGCTCTTTCCGTAAGGCTCCATGACGTGGCACGAAAGGCAGAACGCGGTGCTTTCGGAGCGTTGCATTTCATTTTCCATGCCGGCCACCAGAGAAAAGAGCGGAAGAAAGAAGAACACGCCGAATGCAAGAATCTTCCCAGCGCGGCTCGCCGTAATCACCGGACGCACAACTACAACGCCCGCGAGCACCGCGCTGAATAGCACCAGAATTACGATTGCGAATGTCGGCATCGGTCCGAGGACCTCGTGCAGCCTCTTACTTTTTCAAAGTGCGAATGTAAGTGACGAGATCCTTGATCTGGTCCGGTTTCAAGCTTTTGCCATACGCCGGCATCTTGCCCTTGCCGTTGCCGATGATTCCGGCGATCGCATCGTCAGTTTGCGCCTGCACATCCGCGGAACCGAGATCCCGAATGTTGTTCGCTTTACCCATAGCAGTTTCGCCTTTCCCGTCTGCTCCGTGACACCCTGCACATTTTGATTTGTAAAGGGCTTCCCCGCCTCCTTGCCCCTGCGCCGGCAGCGCCAAAACACCGAATGCCGCGCAAAGAACTAGGCCCAAGATTCCCTTGCCCGCACCTCTCATGTATCGATTCATATTTCCTCCAGAAATGATGTTCCACAAATTCTAGTTTGCATCCCGCAAATCATGCACGCTCGCGGCTTGTGCGACGTTCCGCTCAAAACGAATACCGGAACGAAAATGTAGCGTTATTACCGTTGAAATCCGCCGACTGAATCGCCGCAAGACCAAAGGGGCTCGTGTTCCCCGTTTGGTTGAACCCATAATAATTCCAGGACATCTTGTACGTGAACCCTCGCGCAATTTCGATCGCAATCGACGCGTACGGCCGCTGGTAGTTGAAATCGAGCATGCCGGATGGCGTGAGCGGGTTCAAGAATATCGTGTTTCCTCGCACAAAGCTCCCGCCATACCCCAGCATTGCCGTCACCCGTTTCATTGGCCTCCAGATTACGGCACCGTGCGCAAAATAATCCGTGCTGTTATAAACCGAAAGCGCTCCCAGGGGGGACGACGCACCCGTAATCGGGCACGCCGGTCCCGTTGGCAGCATTGGCACACCAAGGGGATACGCAGAGGCAACCACTGTAGCGGGCGGCGGTGCTGGGTTCGCGGAAGTTTGCGAATACGCAAAGCAAATCAGAGATTGCGTGTAAACGTTCCAGTAATTGTATCCGAAATCGACGGATAGGTTCGGACTCGCCGTCAATATCGCAGCGAAGCTGTACGAGCGATCGTGCTCAAGATTGTTCACTGTCGAGACGTTGTCGCGATTCTCGTGAATCTCAACCGCGCCATCCAGATTCGCCCACGGTTTCGGTTTGTAATTTGCATGGACCTTGTAGGACTGCACCTGCCGGGGATCGATTCGCGTAAACGATTGGTCATTGTAGCCAAACTCAAAATCGCTGGTGATGCGCAAAGCATCGATGGGCCGCGCAATGAAGCCCAGCAACAACGCTTGGGTGTTGATGGTCGTGATGTTGCGAGACGTGTCGTTCCCGTCTTCGGGAATGGGGTTTGTTGGCGAACCTTCCACAATCGCGCCGGCAAACGGTCCCGTTATCAGCTGCGTGCATCCTGCAGGCAGCGCGCCCGCAACCAAGGCGCAGTCACCGCGTGCCGCAAGATAAAAGTTCGCCGCCGTCCCCGCTGCCCCGCCGGGAAAGTAGTACTCCCCGGTGTCATAGATTGCACCCTCGCTCCCAATTGTACGGTTCTCGTAGAAATAGCCGAGGCTGGCGCTGTATCGCCTGCTGAAATCGTATTCCAGCTCAAGTGTATTCGACTTGATGTTCTGGGCAAGAAACTGCGATGCGATTTCGTTGGTGATATCGGCAGCGGAGCTTGCAGTGTGTTGGGGACAAGTTGGTTCGTTGTATCGGAGCGCCGCCGTGCAGGTAGCGGGACTGAATACACCGGGCGAAAGCAGCATGCCAACCACACCCGGCGCCGGCGACGGAGTTCCGAACACCGAGGTATCGGCTGTGTCCCACACGCCGGGGATACGCCAGTTGTCATAACGGAAGGAATCCAGAATCCGGAGTTTGTCGGTTATCGCGTACACTCCCGACCAATCCGCATTCACCGAGATGCGCTTCGCATTCGCTGGACCGCCCGTGGTGCTACCGCGCACGGCCGAGCGTGCCGTATATCCGTTCACCGTCTCAAGAAAGTCTGGGATCACGTTGTTGCTGGTGCTGTAGCCCACCGAGCCTGACATCTCGAAGTTCTTGAAGTAGTTCGATTGAAAGCGAAACCGCTCCGTAGGCATGAAATTCCGCGGATTCCCCACTTGGCTATAGGACAAGTATCCGTTGCAAGTGGGTGCGGCTGTATTCGTTGTGCCGGCCACGATGGGAGTCGCACAGGGAAGAGCCTCGGCGCTAGTTTGCGTACTCCACACGTTTCCCAAATCCACCGGTGTCCCGGCCGGCGTGCCCTGCCCCGGCACGGTTCCGAGGACGAATCCGAAATTCGCAGGATTGACAACGGGGTTATCTATAACCTCGTTGTCCTGCTTGAAGTAAACGAGAAACTCGTCAAAGGAAATCGTTGTCCGGGGCAGAACCTTGACATCGACTCCAGCCCGATAGGCGTTGGTCGTATAGCTAAAAGTGTCAGCGAACGCTGATATCGTCCCACCGTCCGTAGTGTAGGAACCGGGCCCCTGATTGCGGTTGCGGGAGTACCCCAGCCGGAATCGCACTTTTGAAATCGGAAGCAGCGTGAGGTCGTAGTCTTGCATGCGGCGTGTGAGATACAGGCTATTCAGTGAATTGTTTTGTGCCACGGCAGGATTCGAGCAAAAGGCAGGCGCGCCCTGCGGGAAAGCCGCAGTGGGAAGCCCTACGTAGCAGCCGGTCGTCACGGACCCTGGCGGATTCAATGCGGCGGGGTTCAGCGGATTTGCAAAGAGATTATAGTCCCAAAAGTTCTTATCGCGCCGGAAGAGTAATCGAAAGTCGTACCACTTGTTTTTTTCGACGTGCATCCGCGACACGTTATTTGGATCGCCGCCATATCCAAAGTTGCTGAAAGTAAGGTTGTCGAAGAAGAATCCGTGGTGGTCAAGCGCGTGCATCTGGACGTTGAAATCAAACAGGCGCAGGCCGGATCCGAGATTCTCAAACGTATTGTAGGTGTTCATGTTGCCGCTGATATTGCTCGATCGATAGCCGAATTCGATGGTCTGGTGAATGAGGTAATCGCCCGATTTAATTCCCTTCAATCCTTCGGGGTCATCTTGGGCGCGAGCAGCGGGCGAAGAAGAGATTGCCGCGACAAAAAGAGCAGAAATAATGGAGTGAACCGCGAGGCGCCCTTTCATGTCTTCCCTCTCATTTCGGTGGGGAACCTCGTTCCGGACTGACCTGCTTTTTCCGTCGCTGAAATAAAGTTCATGACGGCTCCTATTTGAAAAACGTTGCATCGAAGTTCGAGCCGTGAATCTGTGAGTGACACAACACGCAGGACTGGAAGAAGCTCGCCTGGTTGTGGAATGAAGGAGCGCCCGGCGCCCCGCTGAAGCTTGATGTCGTGTGGCACTGCAAGCAGAGCAGGTTGACGTTGCTGAGTTTCAACATGTGGGGATTTGGTCCGCCATGCGTCAAATGGCAGGACTGGCATCCATCGGTCTTTACCGGCTGGTGCTCGAATACAAACGGCCCCTGCTTGTCCGTGTGGCACTTGAAGCAAATCGCATCCTGCGTCGCGGAAGTTCGCACCTGTTTGGGGGCCACCGTGCCGTGCACGTTGTGGCAATCGCTGCACTGCACTAGTCCTTCATTCACCCGGTGGTGGAAAGGCATGTCGAACTGCGCTTTTTGCTGGATATGGCAGGTGTAGCAAAGCTCCGGCTGAGACCTGACCAGCAAAAACTCCGCCTCTTTTGCGTGATGCGGCGAATGGCAGGAGATGCAGCTGACATCATTCTTCAAGTGCACAGAGTTGATGGCGTTCATGTGCTGCGTGCCACCGGCGTGGCAGTCCAGGCAGCGCGCACTGATATCCTTCGCCGATGCGCCCTTGAAAGTGAAAATCTTGGTCTTGTCTCCTCCGCCGTCGACGTGGGCCTTTCCCGGACCGTGGCAACTTTCGCAGCCCTGCCACTCCGGGCCTTTCTTCGTATCCAAGGTGGTTACAAAGTGCGGGGAGTTCTCAAAGTTCTCGAAGAATCCTTTTGCAGGCATGTCGGCGTGGCAGGTCTTGCAGGTCTCGGAACCAACGTAGAGCGCTGGATCCGTCGGCCGCGTGTAGCCCTTTTGGTCCGCTCTGTTTCCTGTCGCATACTCCCGGGGCGCTCCACCAGACGCAACTACTGCAGCCAAGAATAAAAACGGCAGACTTAGAAGAAAAACTCTCCTGGGGTTCTGCCGCTGAACGCCCATCGGCACGTCTCCCTTCGGACACACAAACCTTAGAGCCTTGTGTTTTGCAAACTTAGTGCAAACCCAATTCCATGTCTGTGACGACCATCACTACGCATCGAGAACGATGAAAACAAGGAGGATGGGACCTTTTTCGCGCGATCGATGGGCCGCTTGAATGTCATTTTGATAGCAACTCAGTGATTCCTGACCAGAATGGAATCGGGCGCCACTCCGGCCCAGACGCACCGGCCACGTATGGCCTCATACTCCTCTGGCGGGAATCGCCGCGAAGAAAACAAGCATTTCGCTGCATCCATCGCTGGCGGCATTATTGTCGATGGGTCCATGTTCGTCTGTGCAAAATGACACACTCCCCTCTGCACAAATCCGGCGCCGTAAGGCAGGTAGCCCAAATTGAGAGTGGATTAAGCGAATTCAGACGGCGCATGCAGGTAGATTCGTCTTCCAGCAAGTCCGAGCGGACCTCCAGCAAAGTCGACGGGCGTTGTACCCGTCTGGCTCCTGAAAAACCCCAATGACTCGAGGCAGAAATCAAATCGGAGGAATGGGGCCAATTATCTCGTCGAAAGCGAAAACACGAAGTCTTCCGCGTGCAGAACGGGATGGTACAAGCCACTTTCCCTCGGCCACTGTCTCCGGGGAGTTGCTCAAAAACTCGCGCCGACTGAGGGCTTCAGATTCCCCGCTCGCATTTATAATGAGAGTCCGGCGGTCGCAAGCTCTGGCATGTGAATACTCAGAGGCGTCTTTTCGAGAATGTAGATTGAAGCTTCCGGCGAAGCTGGCAGGGAGATACAGAGAATGGAACCTAACCCAATCCTGTTTCGCGATCTGAGTTACATATTCCTGGCCGCCGTGGTGGGCGGACTGTTGGCTTGGCGGCTGCGCTTACCACTGATATTGGGGTTCGTCCTGGGCGGTATCGCGATCAGCCCGTTCACGCCAGGCCCGCATGTCTCGGACTTGCATACCTTTGAGGTGTTTGCGGAAGTCGGCGTCGTTCTGCTGATGTTTTCTATAGGAGTCGAGTTCTCGATCCCAGATTTGCTGCGCGTTAAGTGGGTTGCACTGATCGGAGCGCCCCTCGGGATTTTGGTGATGCTGGGAGTCGCGCTGGGGGTGGGAAAGTTCGCGGGTTGGAGCACTTCAGAAGGACTTGTCATCGGTGCGGCGGTCTCTGTCGCCAGCACCATGGTGCTGGCGCGACTGCTGAACGACGCTGGAGAAATGTCGTCTACACACGGCCGCGTGATGATCGGCATCACTCTGGTCGAGGACCTTGCCGTCATCTGCATGACGCTGGTCTTGCCAGCATTCGGCGGCTCCGGGAAAGATCTTTTCGTGAACGCGGCTTGGACGCTGGGTAAGGCTATGCTGCTGCTGGTCCCGCTGGGCTTCCTTGCGATCAAGGTGATTCCGCCGGTTTTCCGGCGAGTGAAAGCAACCTGCAATCAGGAGCTTTTCTTGTTGATCGCCATCGCGATTTGTCTGGGGACGGCTGCGCTCGCACAAGCGGTTGGATTTTCAGTTGCGCTAGGCGCTTTTCTTGCCGGGTTATCCATCAGTGGTTTGGAGGACCTTCACGACGCTCATACTCAGCTGTTGCCTCTGCGCGACACGTTCGTGGCGCTCTTCTTCGTTACACTCGGGACTCTGATAGATCCTCACGTTCTCGCCAAAAGCCTGCCGCTTCTCGGCTTGATGCTCCTCCTCATCGTGATCGGCAAGTTTCTCGTTTGGACGGCGGTGGTGTGGATCTTCCGCTATTCCTTCTGGACGGCGATAGCCGTAGCCGCAGGGCTCACGCAGATTGGCGAGCTCTCCTTTGTAGTCGTGCAAGTCGGGCGATCGTCGGGAATGGTGGGTGAAAACGTCTTCAGCACCTTGATCGCTGCGTCCTTGATTTCGATCTTGCTCAACGTTTTTATTGTGCGAGGCGCATTCGGATGGCTGAAGCGAAAGTTTCCTGCAAGCGCTCAAAGCCCGAAGGAGAGTCTAGCCTGACTGGATGAGTCACGAGAGAAGAACACTTTTGCGACGCCAGCTCGGTCCAATTTCACAGAGTCACGAATGGACCGTATCAGTAGAGAGATTGAAGTGTAAAAAATGATTGGTGGACGTGACAGGGATCGAACCTGCGACCTCATGCTTGCAAAGCACGCGCTCTCCCAGCTGAGCTACACGCCCATCCTTGCACTAGAATCAGTTTAAAACACTTTCGGCATCAGCGCATCTCCGATTGCGTTTCGTTGTGTTTGAATTGTGCCAGCCGCACGTTTTTTATTGGTGCCATTTACCGCGGGGCTTGCAACTTGGCATTAGTCACTATAATGTTAGCGCCACTATCGAAATATAGGCCGCGCGGCCCCGCGGCCTCAGTCGAGGAGGAAACATTTCATGCGCCGTGCGAAAGCTGCCGTAAGCCGATCGTCCTCGCACGCGGCGGGGAGCATCGATGACAGCGAGGCCACCAACAAGAAACGTAATCATCCAACCTCTGGCCGAGAGCCAGTCGCCGGTCTTCGCGAACGCAAAAAAGCTCGCCTACGCCAGCAGATTATCGAAACGTCGCTGCATCTTTTCCGCCAGCGAGGCTACGAGAAGACGCGCATCGACGATATCGTACACACTTTGGAAATTAGCCAACCCACATTTTTCCGCTATTTCCCGAGCAAAGACGCAGTTTTGCGCGAAGTCGGACGCCGTGCTTTTGCTCGCCAGGCAGAGAGCCTCAAGTCGGAACTCGCCATCAAAGCGACGACCGAGCAGCGCTTGCGACGATTTTACGAAACTTTGGGAAACACGACTGAAGTGGGTCGGCCACTTTGGCAGGCCGTAATTCTTGCAGGCGCAATGGATCCGGTGCGCTCGCCGGAGCTGCGAGGTGCCGAGGCGGCGACCGTCAGTCTTCTGCGCCAAATTATCGCGGAAGGCCAAAAGAACGGCGAGATCACGCGTGATTTTCCGGTCGTGCATCTGGCCGAATTCATGGAGGGACTCTTCAATACTGTGGTCCGGCAGTGGGCCGTCGACCTTACCGGGCCTCACAAACTTACGGAGCGGGTGCGCAACGCCGTTGAATTTTTCTTGCGTGGCGCCAAGCCGTAAAACGCAGCGGCAGATTCCGTGTTGATTGCGTCAGAGACTAGGGAGTTTCCATAGCTTGCTCGAAAACGCTGAATCACTCTTCCTCAAGTCGTGGAAGTGGCTGCAATGAAAGCGGCTATTCTTCGCGAGTACAAAGCGCCGCTGAGCCTCGAAGATGTTGCGCAGCCGCGTCCCGACGCACAGGAAGTCCTGATCGAGGTCGAGGCCTGCGGCGTCTGCCACTCGGATTTGCACGTGGCCGACGGCGATTGGCCGCAACTGGTTCCCATCACAAAGAGGCCTTTGATCCTAGGGCATGAAATTGCCGGGCGCGTCGCGGAAAAGGGTGCAACCGTCAGTCACTTGGAAGTCGGCGACCACGTCGGCGTTCCCTGGGTGTACTGGACCTGTGGCGAATGCGACTTCTGCCGCGAAGGCAACGAGAATCTCTGCGCCAAACAAAAAATTACCGGTGTCACCGTGGACGGCGGCTACGCGGAATTCGTCAAGGTCCCCGCGAGCCATGCCACGAAAATCCCCGACGGACTTTCCTCCGTCGACGCGGCGCCGCTTTTCTGCGCGGGAGTCACCGTCTACCGCGCTCTAAAACACGCCAAAATCCAGCCAGGCCAGCGTTTGGCAGTGTTCGGCGTCGGCGGCCTCGGCCACTTGGCCATTCAAATCGGGCTCGGTCTGGGAGCGATCGTCACGGCCATCGATGTCTCTGACGAAAAACTCTCGCACTCCAAGAGCCTCGGCGCGTCGGCCACCCTAAACTCAGCCAGCGTAAATGTTGTCAAAGAGCTGCGGCGATCGGGCGGAGCCCATGTTGCGTTAGTCACTTCCGCCGCAAAGGCGGCTTACGACACTGCGTTTCCCTGCGTTAGACCGACGGGCATGCTCCTCGTGGTTGGCCTGCCATCGGAGAACCTCTGCTTTCCGCCAATCTTGATGGCTGCAACAGAGGTACGCATCCAGGCTTCCTCAGTCGGAACCCGAGAAGACTTGCGTGAAGTGCTGGCGATGGCGGCCGCAGGGAAACTTCATTGCCAGACGTCAACCCGTCCGCTGGCCCACGTGAACGAAGTCTTGGAGCAACTGCGGCACGGACAAGTTTCCGGCCGGATCGTACTCGTACCCCACTGAACGAACACCAGTTAGTTGACCCTGTGACGGCTTGCCTCGCAACCGCTGCATTTCCAACGTAACTGCCCTTCAGACATCCAGCGTCCCGCACAGCTGTCCGACCGGAGGACCAGCTCGCCCATCCTTGGCAGCATGTCCGTGGTTTCAACTTGACGTTAGTCAATATTATGTGATACGGACAATCATAATTTTGAATAGTACGTCGGGGCATGGGGTCATCGATCAAATGGAAGGGGCTCGGTAAGAGCGTCCCGTAGCGGCTCCATGGACATTGTCAAATTTTGTAAGAACCGGCATGCGGCCGACGGAAAGCGGTCGAGTCCGGCCCAGTCATCGACTGGCGGTGCGAATCAGGGCTTATGTGAACAATTTCAGAAAAAGTTCTGTGAGAGGTTCGCTGAACCAGGAGGACTTATGAGGGCAACTTTTCTTGTGGCCGCATTCCTATCCCTTGCATGTTTACTGCCGGCAAACCGCGTGGCGCGCGGCCAGGGCGGCGGTACCTCAGGCGAGATTCGCGGAACGATTACGGATCCCACCGGAGCGACAGTTCCAAAAGCCACCGTTGTCATCGAGGATTCCGAGAAAGGAATCCGGCGCACGGTGGTGACGGAGACCGACGGCGAGTATCGCGTAACTGGACTCGCGCCAGCAACTTATAGCCTAACCATAGAGACTTCCGGCTTCCAGACCGAGATCCGCAAAGGGGTAGTCCTCAACGTCGGGCAGACACTCGTTCTTGATTTTCGCCTTCAACTGGCGTCGGCCACGGCGCACGTGGAAGTAACGGCGGAACTGCCGCCGGTGGAAACCTCCAGAGGCAGCCAGGCGGACACCCTCGTGCAGCAATATATTGCGGAACTGCCGATCAGCCGCCGCGACTATCTTACTTTCACATTGCTGGTACCAGGTGTAAGCAATTCGAACACGATCACGGACAATGCTGACTTCCGCGTGAAGCAAACCCCCCAGAGCGGCCTCTCTTTTTACGGAAGCAACGGCCGGGGCAACAGCGTCACGGTGGACGGCGGAGAAGCCAACGACGACGCTGGCGGCGTGCGCCTCAATTTGGGCCAGGATGCCGTCCAGGAATTCCAGATTAACCGCAGCGATTACGGCGCTGATCTTGGCGGCGCGAGCGGCGCCGTGATCAATATCGTCTCGAAGTCCGGCACGAATGAATTGCACGGAGGCCTCTTCGGATTTTTCCGCGATAGCGTCATGGACGCGCGCGACCCGTTTGCTTTCACGCAAGCACTGCAGCCCGGTGATCCCTTCTCGCTCGATGCCCAAGGCACGCCCGTCAAGGACGGCCTCAATCGCCAGCAATATGGAGGCAACCTGGGCTTCCCAATCAAAAAAGATAAAACATTCTTATTCGTGGCTTACGAAGGGTTGAACTCAAATGCACAAGATTCCGTACCCCTGCTGACGAATAGCAACATCTTTGCTCCCACAAACACTCAGCAGGCACTTATTGCAAATCTGGCCGCGCAACCGGCCACGAATATGGTTCCGTGCATTACAACAAATACGGCGAATCCACTGCTCAATCCGATTGTTCTATCCGCTCCAGCGTGCGCGTTTGCCCTTCAGAGCATCCTGACGATAAATCCTCCTCAAGAGCCGGGCAATATCTTTGTTCCAGCAATCAAATCCGCGCTGGATCCTTATATCGTGAACCAATTTGAGGTCAACGGAGGATTATTCCCATTTGACACGCGCGCCAATGACTTTTCCGCTCGCCTCGATCATCGCTTCAGCGACACCAATCAAGCTTTTCTCCGCTATAGTTTTGTGCATCTCACCGAATCGGACCCTGATCTGCAGGCTCTGACAGCTTTTTCTCGAGGCACTTCCGAACTCGCCTGGGACAGCACCGTGCAAGGTTCGTGGTTCCACCAGTTCAGCGCCTCCACGCAGAACGAGGCCTTCGCCCAGTGGAATTGGTACCAATTTAATGTGAATACCAATGACCTCGGCGGGCCCGGCCTTGACGTCGAGGGTTATGGTTTCTTTGGACGCGGTATCTTTCTTCCAAGCCACTCGACTGGACGCCGTTATGAATTCGGCGACAATCTAACACTGGTTCGCGGTCACCATACCATCAGGACGGGATTCGAGGAGTTAATCCGCGGCAACAACACCACTTCGCAAACCTTTTTCGCAGGTCGTTTTGAGTTTCTCGAACTTCCAGGCGCTTTGGTCAGCCTCTGTCTGGAAGCTCCGGCTGCCTGCGGAGCCAACACGCCGCCTTCGAGCATCAGCACGCTCCAATCCTGGAGCCTGGGATTGCCCGCATTCTACGAACAAGGTTTCGGCAACCCGCAATACGTGGAGACCCGGCCCTTCACTGCCGGCTATGTCCAGGATACCTGGCAACTCCGGTCCAATCTGACGCTGCACTACGGCCTACGATACGAGTTGGATTCGCAGTATGGAGTCCTCCATACACCCAAGAAAAATTTTGCCCCGCGCGTTTCCGTCGCCTGGGATCCCTTCAAGGATCACAAGACAGTCGTCCGCGCCGGGTACGGCATCTTCTATTCTCCGATATACGCCCAGATTCCCAGCGTTGTGAATGTGCTCGGCAATGTCAACGGCAAGCGCATCATCGCCAATACGCTCGTCTCGATTCTCGGCGCGGCCACCGGAAATCCCTCCATCCCAGAGACTAGCTCCGCGATAATTTTTCAGACGCTCTATAAGGAAGGTCTCACTGCGAATCCGGTCCAGAACAGCATCATTGGTTGTGGCGCGCCAGCTACTGGACAGTTCGCCTGCATTACTCCGGCGGACCTGACGCAGTTTGGACTTACTGTCTCCAATACCGGCCCACTGCCGCCGGGCACCGTACTTTTCGCGGGTCAGCCAGGTTATGCAAGTCCCATGGCGCAGCAGGCATCTCTGAGCATCGAGCGACAAATCGGAGCGGGGTTCACGCTCTCTGCAAGCTACATCTTTGTTCATACCACTCATCTTCCCGTTGCCCTCGATTCGAACCTCCTGCCGGGCGCGCCCGTCTGCCCAACTGCCGGCGTGGCGGACTGCGGGCCGCCAGGCCAGGGCGCCAATGGTCTCCCTACCAATGGTCTTCCCTTCCAGGATTGGGGTGCGCCAGAGTGTGCGGCCGATCCCGGTCTATGCTTCGCCGACCCCACGCACACGATTCTCCAAAACAACGTTTACAGTTCCGCGGCGTCCGCTCTCTACCAGGGAGGCATTCTCGAACTCAAGAAGCGCTTCTCCAATCATTTCATGGTGATGGCGAACTACACCTACAGCAAAGCTTTGGACAATTCCACGGACTTCAACAGCGACTATTCCCCGTTTAACGCCACGTGCCTGCGCTGCGATTGGTCCGTCTCTGATTTTGACCAGCGCAACAAGGTTGTCATCGCTGGAGTGTTTGAAAGCCCGTGGGAAAAATCCCGCATTCTTGGCGGCTTCCAGCTTTCTCCCATCTTCAACTACAACAGCGGCCATCCCTTTAACCTTCTCGCCGGCGCCGACATCAACGGCGACGGTCACTTCACCAACGACCGCCCTCCGGCAGACGGCCGCAATACCGGTGTCGGCCCGAACTACTATGACTTCGACATGCGCCTCAGCCGCTCCTTCAAACTGCATGAGAAGGCATCTCTTCAATTCACCGCGGAAGCCTTTAACCTGGCCAACCGCACCAACTACGCCAGCGTGAACAATATCGTCGGCGCCGCGTTTGCTCCGCCATTCAACGTGCACGGCTTGAAACCAGGCACGGTCCTTAGCGATGGGACGGTGGCCGGGCCCAGCACGCCGCTTGGTTTCACTGCAGCCTTCCCAAAGCGACAAATTCAGCTCGGGTTCCGGCTCACTTTTTAGCGCCACAGCGACCGGAAGCGGCGGCATCCCATCGGATGCCGCCGCTTCCCGCTAGCGCCTGATCTCGTCAATCATCCCCGCGCACCACTACGCGAGTCGCGCGTTCACAAGAAGTTTGCAGCCGGGCAAGAGCGTAAAGGAGCCTTCCTCATGGATCTAAATCTAACTGCTGAGGAGTCAGCCTTTCGCGACGAACTCCGCTCGTGGCTCGCTTCCAACATCCCCAAGGACTGGGACGAATGGCGTGAAAAGCCCATGGAAGAGTCATTCCCCTATCTGCGCGCCTGGCAACGAAAGCTTCAGGAAGGCCGCTGGGCTGCCGCTTCCTGGCCCAAGGAGTACGGCGGTCGCAGCGCCACGCTAATGCAGCAAGCCATTTTCTGGGAAGAGATGGCACGCGTCGACGCGCCGCCCATGGCAAACTCCTTGGGACTTGGCCTCATCGGCCCCACCATCATCGCCTACGGAACGGAAACGCAAAAAAAACGGTACATTCCAAAAATTCTGAGCGCGGAAGAAATCTGGTGCCAGGGGTTCTCCGAACCGAATGCTGGCTCCGATCTCGCCAGTCTCCAAACCGAAGCCCGCCTCGACGGCGATCACTACATCGTGAACGGCCAAAAAGTCTGGACCAGCTATGGATGGGTGGGTGACTGGTGCGAACTCGTCGTTCGCACTGACGCGACCGTCGCGAAACACAAAGGACTCACCGTCCTTCTCGTAGACATGAAATCCCCGGGAGTCGAAGTTCGTCCCCTTCGCCAAATGACCGGTGAATCCGAATTCAACGAACTGTTCTTCCGCGATGTTCGCGTGCCCGTTGCAAATATCCTCGGCAAAGTAAATGACGGCTGGAACGTGGCGATCAGGACTCTGATGTACGAGCGTGGTTCCTACGGCGCGCGCCTGCACCTTATCTTCAAGCGCTACATCACGCGCCTCATCGAGCTTTCGCGTGCTATCCAACGCAACGGGCGCCCCGCGTCCGAAGACCCTGTCATTCGCCAAAAGCTTGCCCAGTGCAGCGCGGAAATTGAGATCATGCGCTTCAACCAGATGCGCGCCTTCAGTCGCATCACCGCCACTGGCGTCCCTGGCCCCGAAGGTTCGATCCAGAAAATATTCTGGAGCGAGCTCAACCAGCGCTTCCAGCAAATCGCCCAGGAAATTCTCGGTTCTTACGGCCAGCTTATGGCAGGCGATTCGTACGCCGTCGACAAAGGGCTCTGGTCCTACGGCTATCTGCGTACACGCGGAAACACCATCGAAGCCGGCACGAGCGAGGTGCAACGCAACATCATCGGCCATTTCGTTCTAGGACTGCCCAGAAGCTACTAATCCATACGCTGCTAAGGGGACATTTCATGCAATTTGGTTTGAGTGAGAGTCAGGAATTTCTGAAAGACAGCGCACGCAAATTTTTCGCTGGCGAATGCCCCAGCGCGGAAATGCGGCGGCTGATGGAAACAGATACCGCCTACGACGCAGCGCTTTGGTCCAAGCTCACCGACCAGGGCTACACCGGGATTATTTTTCCCGAAGAGTATGGCGGAGTCGGTCTCGGCAAAGTCGAACTCATGCTGCTGATGGAAGAAACGGGGCGCGCGCTTTTACCCGGCCCGTTTTTCTCAACCGTCGTCCTTGCCGGCTCCGTCCTGGATGCAGCGGCTACTCCCGCGCACAAGACGAAGTATCTCGCTCCAATTTGCCGGGGCGAAGTTCGCGCCACCGTCGCCATTCTTGAAGCTTCTGCAAACTGGAACCTTGACGACCTCCAACTGAGCGCCACTCACGGGAAACTCACAGGCAAGAAATTCTTCGTCTCGGATGCAGCCGTCGCCGATTTCATACTGGTGGTAGCGCGAAACGGCGTCTTCGTTGTGGACTCCAAAGCCAGCGGCCTGAAAATATCTCCCATGTCCGGAATGGATCTCACCCGCAAACTTTATGTCGTCGAATTCAGCGACACTCCTGCGGAACAAATCTCGGCTAACTCCAGCCTGGCGCGTGCTTTCGATATTGCCACCGCCGCGCTGGCTGCCGAACTAGTCGGGGGAATGCAACGGATTCTCGACATCACGGTCGAATACGCCAAAACTCGCAAGCAGTTCGGCAAACCGATCGGAATGTTCCAAGCCGTTCAACATCAGTGCGCGGACATGTACTTGGAAACCGAAAGTTCCCGCTCCGCCGTCTACTACGCGGGATGGGCACTCGAAGAAGATTCCCCGGACGCCGCCACTGCCGTTTCTATCGCCAAGATGTACGCCAGCGATGCCGCGCGGACCGTCGGAAACCGTGGCATCCAGATTCATGGTGGCATGGGCTTCACCTGGGAAAACGACGTTCACCTCTACTATCGCCGCGCTAAATCCTCGGAGGCAGCCTTCGGCGACGCAACATTCCACCGCGAGCGCATCGCCTCCATGGTGATCGACTCCGCTGCCGGCTCAGCGATAAGCGCATAATATTGCACACACGAAATAAGAAAGTTCTTGGCCGCAAAAGCACGCCGCAACCGGAGACTCCATGCCCTTCGTCGAAAATCAAGGAGCCAAAATCTATTGGGATGAACAGGGTTCCGGCGAGCCTCTCTTGCTCATCATGGGCCTCAGCTATCCCTCCTACATGTGGCATCGCAGCCGCCCGATTCTCGCAAAACTTTTCCGCACCATCGCTCTGGATAACCGCGGTGTGGGTCAAAGCGACGCGCCTCCAGGCATCTATTCCATCGCGCTGATGGCGAGCGACGCTGCTGCCGTCCTGGATGCCGCTGGCATCGAAAGCGCGCACGTGTTTGGCGTTTCCATGGGCGGCATGATTGCTCAGGAATTTGCGCTGCAATACCCGAATCGTGTGCGCTCGCTGATCCTGGGTTGCACCGCCGCCGGTGGCCCGCACGCCGTTCAGGCCGAACCGGAAGCGCTCCAAGCTCTTCTGCGCCGGGACGTCACTCCCGAGCAAGCAAAAGAAACCATCATCCCCTTGATTTATGACGCCGCAACGCCGCGCGAACGCATCGACGAAGACATGGCCATTCGCATGAAGTGGTATCCCACTCCACAGGGATACATGGGTCAGCTCCAGGGTATTTTCGGCTGGGAGGCCTACAGCCGCATCGCCCAAATCACTGCTCCTACGCTAGTGATTCACGGCGAAACCGACCGCCTCGTTCCGGTTGCAAACGGCCGCTTAATCGCCGACAAAATCCCGGGTGCTAAACTCGTGCTAATCCCTAACGCCGGCCACATTTTCGAAACTGACCAACCTGCCGTAGTCCAAAACGCCGTTCTCGAATTTCTAATCGCTCAACGTGGCCTGTAAAGGAGTTGGCCTCGTCTCATCGCAACATCCAAGTGGGCGGTCGCCTGAAAACGATTCGACTGTTACAACTTTCCGAGCAGGAACACATCTACCGAATACCTATGTATAAATCGACTACCGAATCCGCTGGATTTTGCGCCCGCAGATCGTAAACCTCGAAGTCCGCCTTATAAGCCCGGTCTCCTCCCAATGCACTCTTCGGCGTGGCCCAAACTTTTTGCCACATATCGACGACCACTTTTTGCACGGGGCCTTTCTCTGAAGTGAATACGGCATATCGTGCTGCCGGCACATTCTTCGCGACCATCCCCGCCGGCACGCTCTCCGCTTTCGTCACGCGCGCTCCCAGCACGTAGGTGTACATCCCATCCTTGTCGCTGGCATATTCCGTATACAACGCCACAATATTTCCATCCGCCTTGTTCGGAATTGCCGCCAGCACACCTTCCTTAAATAATCGTTCCCACTGCTTCCCGATCGGGCGTGCAGGCGTCGTTTGTTCAGCATTGCTAGTCCGCACTGCGATGCCAACCACCGTAAATCCTTCTTGCTGCGCAGCCTTTGGATTCATTTCTTCTTCCCTCTTCATTTCTGAGAGCGCGACGAAGGAACACGCGACAACCGCCACGGCGACTCCCGCCAAACACATAGTATTTCGAACTACTCTTCGCATCATCGAAGCCTCCCGATACACCGGCGACGCCTCACTCCCGATTTTTCAAAACCAATTTTAGAAGTGTGCCTTCCATGGTCACGAATTGTATCGTTTCCTCCAGAGAATTCGCCCCACGAAATTCATCATTCCCAACCGGCGCCTCAACGGCCATGCAAATCCCAACTCCATGTACAATGCCGTCGACTCGCAAATCCTAACCTCACGGACCGGGAGTAATTCATGGCCATCGACGATGTGACTCCTCCGCCGCCCGAATCGCTGCCACAAGGTTCCTCACCGCTACCTGAGAAGAAATCTTTGTGGCGCACGGTGCGCGGCTGGTGCTCCCGGCAGTGGGCCACCATCCGTCCCGGCCGCGAAGCGAGACGCGGCGCCGTTTGGGGCACACTGGGTGTCGCGGCAGTTAGCGTTATCATCGGCGGGCTCTACATACAAACCGGATTCGGTTACCTCTTCGATTTCGCATTTTGCATTCTTTTCGCCGCCATTCTCATTCCTCTGGTCGCCCTCCTTATCATGCTGCTCCTGAGCATCGCCAGGAAGCTGCCGCGCTCTGCCACAGGAGTGATCATCGGCTCCTGCATGGTCGTTATGATGATGTGGGGGCCCCCACAATTGGGCATTATCATGGCGATTCTAATGGGCCTCGCCACTGGGATTCTCGGCGCCACAATCGCCACTTTTTTCTGGGGCAATTTTGGCCGAGCGGCGCTAAGCAAAAAAATCGCCGTCTCGCTGCTTTTTCTGCTCGCTCTCGCCGGCAACATTTACTTCGTCTGGCTTTTTGCGTACGCGGGCTCGATGGACAAGCTCATCTCCTGGAAGCCTCCCGCGGATTCCATGCCCGCGAAACTGGCCGCGCCGGATCCTTCCGCTCCCGGGCCGTTCCACGTATTGAGGCTTTTCTATGGCGTTGGCAATGACATTCGCCGCCCTGAATATGGTCCCGGCGTTGCCATCAAGACCCACCCCGTGGACTCCTCCGACTTCTTAAAGGACTTCGGAGGGTGGAAGCGCTGGTCGCGCAAAAAATATTGGGGCTTCGATATCGACAAGCTGCCGCTGAACGCGCGCGTCTGGTATCCTGATGGCCCCGGTCCATTTCCTCTCGCTCTCATCGTGCATGGAAATCACAATATGGCGAATTTTTCCGATCCCGGATACGCCTACCTCGGTGAACTGCTCGCCAGCCGCGGCATTATTCTCGCCTCCGTCGATGAAAATTTTCTGAATAGCGGGCTCTTTCATGACCCGGAGAAGCAACAAGCCGTTCGCGGCTGGATGCTCCTCGAGCATCTGAAGCTCTGGAAAGAATGGAACCAGGTTGAAGGCAATCCCTTCCGCGGGAAAGTAGATATGTCGCGCATCGCGGTGATGGGCCATTCGCGCGGGGGCGAGGCCGCAGCCACTGCCGCAGCCTTCAATCGTATGAAGTACGCTCCCGAAGACGCCAACATAAAATTCGATTACAACTTCTCGATCAAGGCCGTCGTGGCCATCGCTCCCGTCGACGGCCAGTACAAACCCGCCGGCCAGCCGCGCTGGATCGAAGACGTTAGCTATCTCACGCTGCAAGGCGCGCATGACATGGACGTCTCGTCGTTTGATGGCAGCCGGCAGGCGGACCACGTCCGCTACACGCAGCTCGGCCCGTGGTTCGCAGCCGAGATTTACGCGTATCGCGCGAACCATGGCCAGTTCAATACCGTCTGGGGTAACGACGACGCGGGTAAACCGCTCGGCTGGGCTGCTCAACCTAAACCACTCATGCCCGGCGAAGAGCAGCGCCGCATTTCCAAGACCTATATCTCCGCGTTTCTCGAAGCGACGCTCAAAGATCATCGCGAGTATGTTCCCATTTTCGAGGACTGGCGCGTCGCGCGCGCATGGCTGCCAGACACCATCTACTTCAATCGTTACCGGGACGCCTCCTACATTCCTCTTGCGTCCTTCGACGAAGACGCTGACCTCACGACGACGAGCGCGCCTGGCGGCCACATCGAAGGCGAAAACCTTTCCATCTGGAACGAGGGTAAGATCCCCTGGCGCGAAGGCGATCGTGGCTACAACGGCGTCTTCCTCGGATGGAACCGCGCCAAAGATGCTTCTGCCGCCACGTATACAGTCACATTGCCTCCAGGCGCCGCGGCAAATTGGCATCTTGGTCCCGGATCGACGCTTGAATTCTCTGTCGCGCCCTTGGACGAGGATGTATCTCTGCCTGGAAAGAAAAAGGAAGACGACAAGAACAAGAAAAAAAACGAAGAAAAGAAAAAAGAAGAGGACAAATCAAAGAAGAAAGAACGAGAGTCGCCCGATTTCACCATCGAACTCGTGACTACCGACGGCGTGATCGCCAGCGCTCCTGTAAGCCGCTTCGTCTCCATCCCTCCTCCATTCAAGGAAAAGCTTGCGAAGCTCGATGTGCTAAGTGACGCGGCATATAACCAGGATTGGGAAGCGGTGTTTCAATCCGTGCGCGTTCCGCTTTCCGATTTTCTCTCTACGGACAGTACCAAGGGCTTTGAGCCTGCAAAACTCAGCGTCGTGCGGCTAAAATTCGATCGCACCTCGATGTACAAAATCTGCATCAGCGCAATTGGTTTCGGCAAGCAATGATGTAAGCTGTGCTCTCTTTGGAGGCTGCTCATGAATCATTTGCGCGCGCGCGTCGCTTGGATTTTGTCTGTAGTCATATTCCTCTTCTCAGTCTCTGGCGCTGCTGCGCACGTCACGCGCGTTGAGATTATTTCCCGCACCGACGTTCTGGATGGCCGTGCCTTTGGATTGGCTGGAGCCTACGAGAAAATTGTCGGCCGCGTTTATTTCGCCGTGAATCCTGACAATCTTCATAACAAGCTCATCGTCGACCTCGACAAAGCGCCGCGTAATGCGCAAGGCGAAGTCGAGTTTTCCGCCGACCTCTATCTGCTGAAACCCAAAGACATGAACAAAGGAAACAACGCCGTGCTTTTCGAGGTCTCCAACCGCGGCGGAAAAGGAATTTTGCACCTCGTAAACGGCTTCAGTCCTTCCAGCCCGGACGGCGAATATGGCGACGGCTTTCTGATGCGCGAGGGCTACACGGTAGCCTGGGTCGGCTGGGAATTTGACGTCGCCGATCACGGCGAAAATCTCAAGCTCTACGCTCCCATTGCTCACGATCCTGGAGGGAAAGAAATTCGCGGTCTCGTACGCTCGGATTTTACTCCTGCGCAGAAAGTGGAAGACATGCCGCTCGGCCATTCGCTCCTAGGGCCAACCGGTGGAAAAAGTTATCCCGTCGATGACCCCGCAAGCGCGAGGAATGTTTTGACCGTGCGCGATACACCCGACGGTTCGCAGCAGACAATTCCTCGCAACCAGTGGAGTTTTGCTCATACCGTGGATGGCAAAGTCGCCGCCGATCCTCATTTCATTCATCTAGACGGCGGGTTCCAGCCAGGCAAAATATATGAGGTTGTTTACGAAGCGAAAGACCCGGTAGTTACTGGCCTTGGCTTCGCCGCTGTCCGAGATTTCCTTTCTTACCTGAAATACGATCCGCAAGCTACAGCGCCCGTAAAGCGCGTCTACGCCGTCGGGATTTCGCAGAGCGGGCGTTTTCTCCGCCATTTTCTCTACCAGGATTTCAACGCCGATGAACAGGGCCGCCAGGTGATGGACGGCGTCATCGCGCACGTCGCAGGCGCGGGCAGAGGCAGCTTCAATCACCGGTTTGCCCAGCCTTCGCGCGACGCTCAGCCGCTCTCCAGCATTTTCTTTCCGACAGATTTGTTTCCCTTCACGGATCTTCCGGAAACCGATCCGGATACCGGCGAAACTGGCGGGTTGCTCGACGCGACGACCAAATCCAAGACCGTGCCGAAAATGTTCTTCACCAATACTTCCTACGAGTATTGGGGACGCGCCGCATCTTTGATTCACATTTCGCCGCACGGTTTTAGTGACGCGAAGATCGGTGAAAATGTTCGAGTCTATTTCCTCGCTGGCTTACAGCATTTTTCCGCGCCATTTCCGCCACAGAAAAGCAATCCTGGCTCACCGGACTCCAATGCGCAGCAGCGCTATAATCCGAATCCCATCCAGTGGTACTGGCGAGCTCTGATCACGGACATGGACCAGTGGGTGAAAGACAGTACGCCACCTCCGCCGAGCACCTATCCGAAAATTGCGGATGCCACGCTCGTGCCCTTGAGCAAATGGGCTTTCCCGCAAATCCCTGGCGTCAACAAGCCACATGAAGTGAGCCTCGCTTACCATCTGGATTTCGGCCCGCAATGGAAAGATGGAATTGTCAGTCTCGAACCTCCAAAAGTTGGCAAACCATTTGCCGTACTGGTGCCGCAATCGGACGCCGATGGGAACGATCTGGGCGGCGTGAGTTTGCCGGAGTTGCAAGTCCCGCTGGCCACATACACCGGATGGAATCTGCGCGATCCGGGAATCGGGATCAGCGATTTGCGGCTGAGCTTTTACGGCTCCTTCATTCCTTTTGCAAAGACTACGGCGGAGCGCGAAAAATCCGGCGATCCGCGCCTTTCGATCGCGGAGCGCTATATTTCGCGCGACGAGTACATGGGCAAATTCGCGGAGGCCGCTATGAAGTTGATCCATGAGAGATTTTTGCTGCGAGAAGATTTGCCTGCGCTGCTTGAGCGTGGCGAGCGCGAATGGGCCGAAGTCACGGGAGAAAAATAGCTTTAGCGATCGTAGCATGTGGAAAAAATAATTGGAGGAGCAATGAATCGGAATCGCCGTGACGTCTTGAAGAGCGGAAGTCTTGCGTTGCTGGGCGGGGGCTTGTTTCGCCGCATGGACAAAATTGATGGAATGCAAACGCAAGGAAGCGGCGAATCGCTTGCAGAAATCGTGAAGAGCCGCAGCACGGGGACGAGCGAAAAACTGTTGCTCGGACCGACACCCGGCGAGGAGGGGCCGCCGGAACCGGCGAAAGTCGACCGTTTGCCGCTGGATTGGAACAAGCGGACCGTGGCGCGCTTCAAGGAGCAACTCGCGCAAAAAGATATTCACGCGTTTGCGGCGCGCGATCAGCTCAACATTATTTATTTGACAGGCTACTGGCACACGCACACGGAGCGGCCACAAGTCGTCTTCATGAACAAGGACGATGCGGACCCGTGGTTTCTTTATCCGGCGCTGGACCGCGATTTGGTGAAAGGCTGGTGGTTTGGCGGCGGCTGGGAATATTTCGACACGAAACACGCTGAAGGCGGTTTCCCGGAGCAAGGGAAAGCCGTTCAAGGGAAGACAGTTGATTTGTTCCAGATGCTCCTCGAAGGAATGAAGGCGAAAGGCATTCAAGGAAACACAATCGGCATCGACGGAAAGCTGTACGCGGACGAACTGGCAACAGCGAAGAAAATTCTGCCGAAAATAAAATTTGTGGACGTGAGCGACACACTGCTGGATATGCGCGAAGTGAAAACTCCCGAGGAGCTTGCGTTGACGCGGCGTGCGTACACGTATTTTGACCGGGCGCATGCTTACGCGCGCGACTACTTCCTGACCTACGGAACGGACGTCACGGATTATGAGGTCGGGGTCGCCAGCACGTTCTGGATCAACAATGTGCTGCTTGCGGATTTGGACCTGGCAGGCGGCTTGCCGCACCACGGCGTAGCGGCGGCGGTAGAGATCGATTGCCGCGTTGGGCGGCTTTGTGCGTATCCGCATCCGAACCAGCCGCTCTTCAACCGCATCCAGCGCAACATGCCGCTGCAGGTCGAAGGCGGTGCGTACATCGGCGGCCATGGCGGAGAAAACTACCGCATGTACATTCTTGCGGACAACGCCGGCCAATTCGATGCGCATATGCAGAAGCTCTGGGAAGTGAGCCAGCACACGTGCGACATGCAGGTCGAATTGCAGAAGGAGGGAGCGACGTGCTCGAGCGTCGCGTACGAAATTCATAAATATCAGGTGGCGCAAGGGATGCAAGACTACATTTACCACCGCCCTGCGCACGGAGAAGGTTCCGAGGGACACCAGCCGCCATATCTTTCGCTTGGCGACTACACTGTCCTGAAGAAGAACATGTGTTTTTCCGAAGAACCGGGGCTCTACGATCCGAAGGCGGGAGTCGGATTCAATTGGAGCGATCATGTTGTCACTGGCGTGAAATCCGGATACCGCATGAGCCGCGTCCCGTACTCGAAGGAGTGGTGTTGGGTCAAGATTTGACGATTGATCGGCGAATGGCTACTGCTAGCTTGATCGTAGGACTCTTACTCCCAGACAGAATGATTCCGCATGTCACCCAGCGCGTGGTCGCTCGAAGGGCTACGGTTGCTTGGGCTTTTCGATCTTCTGGTCGGTCCGGACCGAAAAAAGCAGAAAATCAGTGAAAGTATGATAGACGATGGTGCGGTGGTCGCCAAAGTCATGAAAGCTGTTGACAAGCTTGGGTAGCCATATTTTTACAGGCTCCGTTTGGAATTGGATCGGAGCGTAGTCGATCGAGAGATAAGAATTCCGTACTTTCACAGCAGGGACTCCCTCCATCAGCCCGGTCTCCATGTGTATGACCTCGCCGGTATCGGAGGCAATCCATGCGCGTCCCTTTAGTCTGGCAGGGTAGACAACGTTGTCGACGCGGAAGGAATAAGTCCGGCTAGCCCTATCCCTGCGCTGCTGGAAGCGAACCACCCAGCTGAGCTGGCCATGCCATTCGACCGCGCCTTCACAACTCATTTCGTAATCGTCCTGCATGTTGGAAAGGAAGATCAGAACCATCTCGGGCAAACCCATGTCTTGCGTCGCGGCAATAGACAAACCACTTCCGCGCCTGGGGTTCCGTTTTTCTTCGAAAACCACCCCCCCTGGTGATTGCTGAAAGACAACAATATAGTCAAACGTTTCGGAACCGAGATCTTGGACGATGTTCTGAACGTCGGAAGTCCGATATTCGATCTTTTCCTGCGCCGTGAAGTTTTGAAGATTGGTGACCTGCTCACTCTCGCGCTCGCCGGCCCGCTCGAGCACCTTGGCAAGCTCGCAGGGCGGCGATGAAGCGAGAGAATGGACCGGCGAGTCCAGCGCGGGAGGGCTCCAACTCAAGCTCCGGTTCTTGAGCTTTTTCTCGACGTCGCCCGATTGTTGAGCTGCGAGCGAATTAGGTGGCATCAGCTGAGCACCCGGCAGAATCCAGGCGAGCATCAGAAACGAGCCCCACGCGGCGGGCAACAGGAGGAATGGCTTCCGGTGGAAGGTTTGACGACAGAACACGACGGGAGCGTATCACTTTTGCAATTCAAGATGGCATGGAAGACGTCTGGCGCAGGGTGCAGTGCGAGAGGAGATCACGGCATGTTTACTCTGCTTGTCCCAAGGAAGAAGGAGCTTCGAAGGGCCGTGTTTCTGCGAGAAACATTGCGGAGATGAATGGAGCGGATGCTGGAACGCGAGATACGAGATAGACTCGATGAGTTGCTGGCAAGACGCGTTAGCGAGGAAATGTGGCTGAGCCAAAGGCGGAGTATTCGGAGCGGCTGGAAAAATACCTGAAGGTGATTGCTGAAAAGGATCATGCGCACTTGCAGGTAGGCTACGCAAAGCTGGCGGTGATTGCGGCGGGATTGCTGCTGTTGTGGACTGTATGGGCGAAGCAGTTGGTCCCGGCTTATTGGTTGCTCGCGCCTGTCGTGGTTTATGCGTCGCTGACAATTTTGCATGGGCGCGTCTTGCGGGCGAAGGCACGGGCTAATACAGCGGCGGATTTTTATCGCAAGGGAATTGCGCGAATCGAGGATCGATGGGCCGGAGGCGGGCAAACCGGAGAGCGGTTTCGCGATACCAATCACGTGTATGCGGAGGATTTGGATCTGTTTGGGCCCGGGTGCCTCTTCGAATTGCTTTCGACGGCGCGGTTACCGATGGGTGAGAGCCGCCTGGCGAATTGGTTGTGCGAAGAGTCGGAGGTCGGCGCGATTCTAGAGCGACAGAAATTGATAGAAGAGCTGAGAGAGAAGCTGGACTTGCGCGAGGACTTGGCTGTGACGGGGGAGGATCTAAAGGCGCGCATGAATCCGGAGTCCTTGATCGACTGGGCGGAGGGGAAATCGATTTTGCCTGGAGGATCGTGGCGCGTCATAGCAGCTTTGCTGGCGATCGCGGCGGGCGCAGGGATCGTCTACTATCTGCAGACCGCAACACTGTGGCCGCTTTTGAGTGTGATGGTCGTGGAGGCCATCGTTTTAGCTTGGCTGCGGCGCAAGGCGCACACGGTCATCGAGGGAGTCGATTGCAACGCAGAAGGGTTGTTGCTTTTTTCGGAGATTCTGGAACGGTTGGAACGCGAGCCGTTTGCTTCGCCGCGCCTGCGTGAATTTGCGGTGGAGCTAAAAGGAGAAGACGAGCCGGCTTCGCGAGCAATTCGAAAATTCGCGCGGATTGTTTATTGGATTGACGCCAGCGACGGCGTGCTGGCAAAGATGGCTGAGCTGCCGTTTCTTTATAGCGTACAGATAGGAATGGCCGCGGAGGCATGGCGGAGGCGCTGGGGTGCGAAGATCCGCCGATGGGCGGAGTTAACAGGAGAGATGGAAGCACTGCTTTCGCTGGCGACGTATTCCTACGAGCATCCCACCGATCCGTTCCCGGAATTTGTTGGCGCGAAAGAAGGCCTTGGATTTTTTGACGGCAAGGAGTTGGGACATCCTTTGATCGCGGCTGAGAAGAGTGTGCGGAACAGCGTGCGGCTCGACGTACAGACGCGAGTTTTGCTTGTGAGCGGATCGAATATGTCCGGGAAGAGCACGCTCTTGCGCGTTGTGGGAATCAACACCGTCCTTGCGATGGCCGGCGCGCCGATCCGCGGAAAGCGCTTGCAGTTGACTCCGCTGAAGATTGGAACGCGAATTCGAAGTACGGACTCTCTGCAAGAGGGGCGGTCGAGTTTCTATACGGAAATTCTGCACATCCGAAAAGTGTTTGAGACCGCAAATGGAACGGTGCCGATGGTGTTCTTGTTCGATGAGTTGCTGGAGGGAACCAACTCCAAGGACCGTCGCATCGGGGCGGAAGGGCTGATTCAGGGTCTGCTGAAGCGGCGCGCGATCGGGATTGTGACGACACACGACTTGGCGTTAACGGAAATTGCGGCCGCCGTGGGAAATGTCATGCGCAACATGCACCTCGAGGATCAGGTGGTGGACGGCAAGATGCGGTTTGATTACAAATTGCGCGAGGGAGTGGTGGAGAAAAGCAACGCGCTGGAATTGATGCGGCTGATTGGGCTGGATACGTAGAGGACACTGGCAGTCATTCGGCGTGTGAACGACAAAAACAAAGGCAGTTCCCTTCCGAGTAGATCGGAACCTTCGGTCGCTCTTCGCTGGATGACACGCTAAGAAAATATTTTTGTCATGCGGCAGCGATGCGGCGGATCATGTCTTCTTGTTCAGCTTTGCTTTCGGCGCCGATGGTGAAAGCGTCAAGAAGATTCAGAGAGAGCGCGAAATTCAGGGCTTCGTCCTGGCGATCGCGCATCGCGCCCTGGCCGAGGATTTTCATGCCGATGATGCCCTTCCCTTTTGCGCGCATTTCTCTGATCACGCTCACGACGGTTTCCGGGTCGGCATCCATCATTGCACCGATGGGATTGATGCGGACTAAATGGACTTCTACCCAGGAAGACTTAGTGGCGGCGCGCAGAGCTTCGATCGAATGGCATGAGCAGCCGTGAGCGCGAATGATGCCCTTCTCCTTCGCTTCGGAGAGAACGTCCATGACGCCTTTGTAACGATCTGTCCAGTCCCCTTCCGTGAGGCAGTGCATGAGACAGATGTCGAGGTGATCCGTGCCGAGCTCGCGGCGGAAACGGTCGAGATCGGCGCGTGCAGAGGCAGCGTCGCGTGCCCAGGTTTTGGTGAGAACGGTAACTTTGTCGCGCGGAACATGCTTGAGGGCTTCTGCCACGTGGGGATGGCTGCCGTAAGAGTCGGCGGAATCGAAGAAGCGTAGCCCGTGGTCATAGCCGTTGAGCAAAAGATCGGAAAGGCCCTGGATGCCAAGTGCAGTCTGGTGGGAATGATGGCCGGAGCCCACGGTACCCGTGCCCATAGCGAGTCGGCTAGTTTGAATGCCGGTCCCACCGATGGTAACGGTGTCCGAAGCGCTAAATTTACGCGGAAGAGGTTTGAGAGTTAAGGCGCGGGCTCGTGGTGGGAAAGCGGTGGAATGCAGCAAGGCTGCTCCCGCGGTGCACGCGGAGCGAAGGAGAAATTCGCGGCGTTTCATACGGCCCCCCAGAAACGTCCTTCTAGAAAATGGTACACCTACATGGACGGATGGATGCGTGCCGCGGTTATCAAGAATTGCAGCGATGGCAACTAAAAAGCGCGTGCTTAATTGAAGGGCGAAGCGGGAGAATTAATTCCACTGCCTTGTGGTAGGCGCGCTTCCAAGGACAGATTCGTGCGAATGAGTGATTCGACCTGACTCCAGACCGCCGGATCACACTCAATCTGGATGTGAGGTTTCATAAAAACGCGGTCCCACCAGGGATATTGGCCGCAACTGAGCGGCTTCGCTTTGTACTCCGAACGGAAATTGCCGAGGATCCGAGTGTGCGCGGGATTAGCAGCGCGGATTTGCGCTTGGCCGTGGAGCATGCCGTCGAGCTGATAAAAATTGATTGCCTGAGAAACATTGGCGGGGATGACGGCGTCATCTTCGCCCCGCTTGGATACACTATCGACCTGGATAGTGAGAAGCACCGGAATGCTGTCTTTCTCGAGCTGGCGGGCAAGTTCGACGGTTTCCGAAGCACCCCAACTGTGGCCAAAAATAATGATGTGCGCGTTCTGCTTTTCTTCCGGCGAAAGCTTTCCATCGCCGTTGGCGTCCAGCATCCGTAGCACCGCCTCATGTGCATCCTTACCGCGGTGATTCTCAAACGTTTGCACGAAAAGCGCGGAAGCATATTCTTCGTGTAGCCGCTCGACCAGCTGAACCTCGGTGTGTACACGATCATCATGCCGGACGTATCCGCCTACAAATCCAATCACGATAACGGGGGAAACCGAGGAAACAGTTGCAGGGATAGCTGGGGGCTGAGAACTCGCCTCACCAGAGACGAGAACCACAGAAAAAAACAAGAACAAGACCCGGAACGAGGGAAGCATGAGCTGCACCGCGACAGGGAAACTACATCAGTACAGATGAAACAAACAAGACTAAAGTTACGCAAAATTGGAGGGGAGAAAATGGTACGGAGAAGTGAAGTAAGGTAGGAAGAATGCTTTAGTACTCACAGGACCTGCTCTATAGACAGCTCTATTGAATCTGACGGAAGGAAATAACTGTGGGACGCGCGCTACTGGAAGGCAGAGTGATGTTGGCGGCAGTGGAACTTGCGCTGTTGACACGAGCCGCCTCCAAGAGCGCCCAATCGTTCTTGAATTCCGGCATGATCTCACGGCTGTGCTTGGGGCTCTTCAGATAGTGATCGGCACGCGCGAGAGTTAATGCGTATGCCCACTGGGAGTCGCTGCCGGCTGCAAAGATGTTGCTTGCGCTTAGACCGATCCTCGAGGGCTTACCGCCTTGGGAGAGATCCAACCAAAGCGCCCCGTTAGTATCGACCGAAAGCGTACCCGCACGATCAAGGTACTTATACAGACGACCGAGAAAATCGTAGTTAGGAATGATTTCGCGGCTGATGGCATCGTTTGTGAGAGAGCCGAGTTCTTCTCGATACTGTTTCCATTCCTTCGCAGTACCTACGAGTTCTGCGCTTTCCTGGCTGACAACTGCTTCAAGTTGCGCTTCGCGCGAGACGTCCTTCTCTGCCCTGGCTGCCTCGATCTCCTGATGAATGTCCGCCGACTCGATGCCGGGATGCTGCTCCAGTTCATGCTCTGGGTTGAAACGTCCCGTAAGCAGGTAGGAGGCCGCCACAAAGGGCAGTTCATGGTCTGCAAAAAGAATCATGGGCACTAGGAGTTTTTTTGAATGGAACAATTGCTCAGTTCCGTTGCGGCATTCGGTGCTGCGCTTGATCGTGCCGGGCAACTGCGCAAAATGCAGCACGCGAAGGTGCGCCTCAGGATGGTGTTCGCCAAAGTGGGTGAAGGAGCGCGCAATGGCTTTCGGCGTGATCAAGCCGAAATCATTGAGGTAATCGGCTCTGGCAGCGTGGGGATAGTACGTGTTTAGGATGTGGCGGGCGAACGTAGCGCAATTTTGCGTGATCCCGTTAAAGTGGTTGTGGTTCGGGAGAGAATTGAATTCTTCGATGAGCGCGCTGTCCTGCTCGACGGAGGTCTCCACAACGAAAATATAGATACTGCGCTCAAGTGTGGCGCCGACCATTTCGCGCCACTCTGCGCTGCCGCTCGTACGGCAAGTCGAGCTGTCACAATAGCCGGCGAGATATTTTGTGCGGTATCTCTCCTCAAGAGCGTGCTTGATTTTTTGCGAGCCGAAAAGCGGCCGGTTTTGCGGGTCTTCAACGCCGTATAAGTAGATGGAGAGTGGAACGATGTTCCACTCGAAAGGCTGATCCTCTCCCAGTGTCGTGTAGTTGCTGATTACCGAGCCTTGCTCGTCAGGACGGCATAGGCGGAGCTTTACAGGCGATTCCGCGCAGATCCGCGAGAAATACACGGCACTGTGCCCAGATCCTGAAATTCTGGCAAAACTTGTATTCAAAGACTCGTTGAGAAGCACCCCTACGTCGCCATAAGCGGGAGAAACGCCCAGACACAGAAAGAGGAGTACTAGAACCGCAGCCGATCGGACGACGATTTTCACCAAGGCTGCCCGGAACAGGGCCGATGCGATGTGACTGCGGATAAGGGTCAGTTTGGGCACCGCGATCGGTCTCCTTTCTGCCGAAGGCTCAGGCTATAAGTTTAGCCTACCGGGGGGAATCAAGGGATTGGTGTACGGGCCGGGCTAATAGTGCTTTAGGCAAATAATAACCCGCACCAAAGGACAGGTCACTTTCCGTAACCTATTGAAATGGCATGACCTACACTGAAATTGGACGCTTAAGAGCGGCGTCAGGTTGCCCTTGGTTGGGTGGCGTTAACCCGTCAGATAGAGCGAATCCGGTGAATCCATCTGGACGAGGGGCCCGGGAGCCCCCACGCGTGGAAGCACCCAAATGGGAAGGAGACTTATGCAGTCTGGATTAGCTAAGACCGGCCGTTGCAAAAAGTATAGGTCTTGGCACCGGAGATTGGTAGGAAGATGCCCTCCTCACAAGCCAAGTCGACGAGGATAAAGAGACTTCAATGCTAGCCACCGCGGACCTTTTTACTCTGCGCGATTCGCGCTATCGTGTTTTGCAGTGACAACCAAAAGCCATGCTTTGCTGGAGATAGGTCGTCTGTTAGAATGAAAAGCTCAGTATTGCAACTTCTAGAGCAAATTTCTGGCTGCTACAGACAGCCTAAGTAGGAAAAACAATGGCACTGAAGTGTGAACTTTGCAGCAAAGGGCCGCATTTTGGCAACGTAATCAGTCACGCGAATAATACAAGGCGTAGACGGTGGAATCCGAACTTGAAGCGTGTCCACGCGTTGGTGGACGGCGCCAGAAAGCATATTCGAGTTTGCACGGCCTGCATCCGGGCGGGCCGCGTCAAGAAAGCGGCCTGAGCACCACACCTTGAACCCTTCCCAAGCCAAGATCAGCGTGGCTGTGCGTCCGCACGGCACCCTGCAAGGGCTGGCTCGCGCCGCGGCGCTGTTGCCCGTGGTGGCCATGGGGTTCGCCTTGGGCACGGGCTGCAAGCAAAAAGCCCAGCCATCACCTGACGTGTGGGCCGTGGTGAACGGGCAAGAGATCAAACGCGATGACGTGGACAAGTACTATCGGACGCGGGTAAACCCCGAGGGGCAGGAGCCTTCGCAGGAAGAAGCTCTGTCACTGAAATTGAACGTGCTCGACGAGCTCATCAACAACGAGATCCTGCTCGAGCGGGCAAAAAAACTCAACCTCGAAGCAAGCGACGGTGAAGTGGAAGACAAATTCACCGAGATGAAAAGTCCTTACACGGAAGACGAATTCCAGAGGCAGCTGAAGGATCGGGGCGTTTCGGTTGACGACTTGAAGCGCGACTTGCGAAGGCAGCTTTCCATCACGAAGCTTCTAAACCGCGAAGTGGTGGCAAAAATATCAATCACCGACCAGGACGTCACCGACACATACAACGCGAATAAAGCGCAATTCAACGTCGTGGAGCCCCGCTACCGGATATCCGAAATCGTTGTGACGCCGCGCAAGGAACCGCAGATTCGCAATCTTAAGAATGACGACGCGACCAACGAGGTCGAAGCCGAGCGCAAAGTAAAAATGCTCGAGGACAAGCTCAACAGCGGCGCTGACTTCGCGCAGCTGGCCATGGACTATTCCGAGGACATGAACTCCTCGGCCATGGGCGGAGATCTCGGGTACGTGCCGGAATCGGCGCTGAACCAATCTGATGCGACTCTGAAGCGGATCGTGATGGGAATGAAGCCCGGACAGGTGAGCCCGCCGCTTCCCATCCAATCCAAGGAAGGCCCGCGCATCGTTATTTTGAAACTCATCACGCGTGAGTCGCCCGGGCAACGCAATATTTCTGACCCGCAAGTCCAGCAGACGATTCGCGATACCCTCCGCAGCCACAAGGAACAGCTACTGCGCGCCGCATACCTGACGATTGCGCGTGACGACTCGCGTGTGACAAACTACCTCGCGCAACAAGTGATCGAAGCTGCGGGCAAGCTTCCCGATGCGGCGAAAACAGATTTCCCCGCCAAGTCATCGGGCCACTGATTTTCTAACCGCCGATTGCCGCAGCACTTTCCCCATGTCAGCTCAGGATACGATGCAGAGTGCATCGCCTGCGTTAACCGGCTGGCCTTCTTTCACGTGGAGGCGCTCCACAGTGCCGCCCTTCGGCGAGCGAATTTCGTTTTGCATTTTCATCGCTTCCACAACGAGCAAGCCCTGGCCCGCCTCGACCTTCTCGCCCACTTCGACAAGCACGCGGACCACTTTGCCTGGCATGGGAGCGACGACTTGCTGCCGCCCTTCCGCTTCAACTGCGCCATGACGCCGGCCATGCCACGCGCGAGGATCTACAACCTCGGCGGTGAATTCCTGCAATCCAGTCTGTAGATTGAGCGCACCGTCAGCGGATGGAGAGATGCGAATTTCGTAAGATTCGCCATCGAGCAGGAGAGAAAGCGTGTTGGGGTTGATTTCGACGGCGTTGGCATCAACGGGTTGGCCATCGAGTGAGATTTTCCAGCGACCCCCGTCGCGTTCAAGTTCGACGGTGCGTAATTTCTTGCCGGATGAGCCTGTGAGATGGACTTCAAATCTCATGGCAGGCGATCCAACTGTTGCCGGCGGCCTTCTTGCTTCCAAGGAGAAGGTGGGGAAGATTCCTTGCCTCGCAAAGAAGGTCCCGAATGTTTGTCTCGCTGCTCTGCTTGCCAGAGAACGGCGGCGATGGCTGCGGCATCGGCCCCGCGGTCCGTCTTCGGATCCTCCTGCGGAGAGTGCGGGGCGGATGGTGCTCGCTGAAGCAATTCGTCCAGCCACTTGGTGTGGATTTCTCCGCGAAGAAAATCAGGTTCAGCGAGAATACGGCGAAAAAGACCGGCGTTGGTCTTGATGCCGGTGACGCTGTACTCCTCGAGAGCCCGGCGGAGCCGAGCGATGGTTTCCTCGCGACTGTTGCCCCACGCGATCAATTTACTCAAAAGAGGATCGTAGTCCATCGGAACGGTCCAGCCCTCGTAAACGCCCTCATCAAGGCGTATGCCGGGCCCGCTCGGGGCATGTTGGGAGAGAATTTTACCAGGCGACGGGAAAAAATTGTTATCTGGATCTTCGGCGTAAAGGCGCACTTCCATCGCGTGTCCACGCGGCGTGATCGTCTCCCAGGCAAACGGAAGCCGGTGGCCGGCCGCAATCGCGATTTGCAGCTTCACCAAATCGAGCCCGGTGACTTGCTCCGTGACGGGATGCTCGACCTGCAGGCGCGTGTTCACTTCTAGAAAATAATAATTGAGGTGAGCGTCCACAAGGAATTCCACCGTTCCGGCGTTGACGTATCCACCCGCGCGCGCAAGACGAACAGCAGCATCGCCCATCTTCTTGCGCAGCTCCGGCGTGATCACAAGCGAAGGAGCTTCTTCAATCACTTTTTGATGGCGCCGCTGAACAGAGCATTCGCGTTCGCCGAGCGAAACGACTCGGCCGTGGGCATCGGCAAGAATCTGGATTTCAATATGACGCGGCTTTTCGAGATATTTTTCGAGATAAAGTCGTGCATCGCCAAAAGCGTTTAGTGCTTCGGAAGAAGCATCGCGCCAGGCAGGCGCAAATTCGGCGTCGCGAGTGACGACGCGCATGCCTTTTCCGCCGCCCCCCGCAACGGCTTTTAACAAAACGGGATAGCCCATGTTTTGCGAGAGCGCTTGCGCATCATCCGGATTTTCTATGGGATCGTTCGCGCCAGGAACGGTTGGCACATCCGAGCGGCGCGCGAGCTGGCGTCCGGCGGTTTTCGAGCCGAGAGCTTCCATGGCTTCGGCGCTCGGACCAATAAAGGTGATTCCCGCCTCCGCGCAAGCACGCGGAAGCGCCGCATTTTCCGCGAGAAAACCGTAGCCAGGATGAATGGCATCGCTGCCGGATCGGCGCGCCGCGTCAATTATTTTCTCAATGCAGAGATAACTTTCGCGCGAAGCGGCGGGGCCAATGGGATACGCTTCGTCGGCAAGGCGAACGTGCAGCGATTTGCGGTCAACTTCGCTGAAAACCGCAACGCAGCGAATGCCCAGCTCGCGGCAGGCACGCAGGACGCGCACGGCGATTTCGCCGCGATTGGCAATCAAAATTTTCCGGAACATGGACCTTTGATGTTGCTCCGGGATTTTAGCACGAGGGATATCGCCGCCAAACGACAGGCGCACCTATAGTGTCTAATTGTTTGCGGCTTCCAGAAACGAGAAGAAACGTCACAGAAGTGGCGAGTCAAAGCCATGCACACAAGAGAAAAGGAAAGACTAAACTAGCCGGGCGAGGGAATTCCTAGATCGCGACAAATCTTCCGTACCAAGAAGTCATTGATTTCTGTGTGGCGAGGGACGCTTGAAGTGGCGCTTGTTCGCGGATTGAAGTAGATAGAGTGCCTTCCTCCCTCGCGCAGTAATTCACACCCCTGACCGGCAAGATGTCGTAAGAAATCACGCCGCTTCATTTCAAGACGCTCAAATACTTACTGTGATTGGTTCCCGTATGGCGCCGGTGAGACGCTGTTTCGCGGCCAATTCGCGATTAGCCCCGATTACCAAAGTTAACGCTTCCTTCAGATTGCGGCGGGCTTCCGCGAGGGTACGGCCCTGCGTATTCACGCCCGGAATTTCTTCGATATAGGCAACATACCAGCGGCCACGCTTCTCGATCACCGAAGTAAACTCATGCTTCATAGCAACCATTTTAGCAGAGTCGGCGGGCGTTGGCCGCAATCAAAGAGGTATGTTGCCGTGCTTTTTGCGTGGGTTAGTGTCGCGCTTGTTTTCGAGAGAGCGGAGAGCTGTGATGATGCGCGGACGAGTTTCGCAAGGCTCGATGACGGCATCGATATAGCCTTTTTCGGCCGCGACGAAAGGATTGGCGAAGCGGTCTCGAAACTCGGCGATTTTCTCCTGGCGAAGTCTATCGCGGTCGACCTCGGGAGCTTTATCCAGCTCGCGCTTGTAAACAATATTCACCGCGCCCTCAGGTCCCATGACCGCGATTTCCGCGGAGGGCCAGGCAAAGTTGGCGTCGGTGCGGATATGTTTGCTCGCCATCACGCAATACGCGCCGCCGTAAGCCTTGCGCGTGATGACGGTGATTTTGGGAACAGTGGCTTCCGCAAATGCGAAAAGCAATTTCGCGCCGTGTTTGATAATTCCGCCAAACTCTTGCTGCGTACCCGGCAGAAAGCCGGGAACATCCTCAAAAGTGATAAGCGGAATATTGAAAGCGTCGCAGAACCGCACGAAGCGTGCAGCTTTGAGAGAAGCATTTATATCGAGAACCCCAGCAAGGAACGCCGGCTGATTTGCGACAAGGCCGACAGGGCGGCCGTCCAGCCGCGCAAAGCCTACAAGTATATTTTTTGCGAAGTGCTCATGGACTTCGAATAAGTATCCATCGTCGACAATCGCGTGGATGGCATCCTTCATGTCGTAGGGCTTTTGAGGCTCGTCCGGGACGAGGGAGTTCAAGGACTCTTCGCGGCGGTCCGGTGAATCCGAAGACTGCCGTCGCGGAGGATCGTCGACATTGTTCGAAGGGAGAAAACTCAATAGCTCGCGAATCATGGCGAGGCAATCGGCGTCGTCCGCGGAAACAAAGTGCGCCACGCCGCTCTTTTCGTTGTGAGTCATCGCGCCGCCGAGCTCTTGCTTGGTGACTTCCTCATGCGTAACGGTCTTGATGACGTCGGGCCCGGTGACGAACATGTAGGAAGTCTCGCGCGTCATGAAAATGAAATCGGTGATCGCCGGCGAGTAGACTGCGCCACCTGCGCACGGCCCCATGATGGCGCTGATCTGTGGAATCACGCCGCTGGCAAGCGTGTTCCGCAGAAAAATATCCGCATAACCGGCAAGCGATGCGACACCTTCTTGAATACGCGCGCCGCCGGAGTCATTAAGGCCGATGACAGGCGCGCCAGCGCGCATCGCAAGGTCCATGATCTTGCAGATTTTCCGCGCGTTGGCTTCTGACAGCGAACCGCCAAATACTGTGAAGTCCTGCGCGAAAACGTAAACGAGGCGGCCATCGATACGCCCAAATCCAGTGACGAACCCATCGCCGACGGGCCGTTGTTCCCGCATTCCAAAATCCACGCAGCCGTGGCGGACAAACTTGTCCAGCTCTTCGAAGGTCCCTTCATCGAGCAGCAGATTTATTCGTTCGCGCGCCGCGAGCTTGCCGGCTTTGTGCTCGCGCTCGCGGCGTTCGGGGCCGCCACCGGCTTCCGCCTCCGCGGATTGCCGGCGAAGTTCTTCCATGCGATTGTGGTGTTTTTCCTTTGCGCTCGCGGCGGCATTTTTCTCAGGCAAGCTTCCCTCCGGGAGCATCAGGCTCATTCTTAGAAAAAATGCGAACAGCAAGATGCGTGGCAAGCCAAACCGTACCCAGCAAAAGGACGACGCCGAGAACCAGTTCGGCGCAGATCGCAGCTGCTCGCTGCAGGGGCGACTCGCGGGATGTGACGTATTCCGTGGCTTGCACCAATATGAACATCGCACCGAGAGTCATTCCAACGATGAGCACCGTGGTAAAGATCGAGCCTAGAACCATTTTCATGAGATTGGCGCCGCGCAGCGAAGCCGCAGAAGGAAGCATAGCGCAACTGAGCGAAAAGCAGAATGTGGTGGCGCGGAGGCAACACAGGGTTGAATCATCTGCGTAAATACTTCGGAGCTTAAAGCAAACATTATAAAGTTCGGCGGAAACGCTTCAAGGCTCAGCGCAAGCCGGACCAATCGTCAGCGACAAGAATCGAATCGCTCGGATTTGAGGGATCATACTTCACGCTGGCGGGTTGGCCCGCAACAAGCCGTTCGAAGCGGATCTGCCCTTCAAGGCCGGTGATATCCTGCGCCGTGTGATAAGTGACACCAGAAATCGCATAACTATAGGTGACGAGGTGCCGGGGCCTCAGATCGACAATCGGATGTGCCCGGGAACCAAATAATTTTCGCTGGGCTTCGCGCGGCTCGGGAGGATGCTCGGCTAACTCAACAACTTGCCCTTCCGCGATGCGCCCGATCTGATTCAGGTGCAGGCGCCGCCTGCGCTCCACATCCTCGGGCTCCTCCGCCGGGTGAAAAAAGGCATAGGCGATCATCAGGATCGCTGCGATGGCAGCCCCAGCCATAGCGAGAACCACTTTCCAGTCTGCGAACAGAGCTTTCAACTAAAAGTCTCCATAGCTGCAAATAAATTTTGAAGTGACCGACACGCGCACACCTGAACGCCAAAGCTCGCGACGCATAAAAAACAGGTCAGTCTCAGGGATCGCCCCACAGCTGTGTATTTTACCGAAAGAGTAGCCGGGCAGTGAAACTACGTGTGCGGGGCTTGCACTGGATTGCGCAACACGCCAACACCACCGATGCTGACCTCGACGGTGTCCCCTGCGACGAGCGGGCCGACGCCGGCGGGCGTGCCGGTGGCTATCAAATCTCCGGGGAAAAGTGTCATCACCCGGGAGATCCAGCGGACAAGAAATGCGACCGGGTACGACATCAGCGAAGTGCTTCCCGATTGCCGGGGCGCGCCATTAACGTGCGTCTCCACCAAGACATTCGTTGGATCGAGCTCCGTCTCGATGTGCGGACCAACGGGGCAAAACGTATCAAAACCTTTAGCGCGCGTGAACTGCACGTCGCTCTTCTGCAAATCGCGCGCAGTCACGTCGTTGAGACAGCTATAGCCGAGCAGATAAGAGAGCGCGTCGTCAGAGTCCTTAAGCTGCGAGCAGCGTCGCCCAACGATAAGGGCAAGCTCGCCTTCGTGTTCCACGCGTTGGGATTGCCGTGTAAGAACAATTGCCTCGCCGGGACCAATGATCGCCGAAGGCGGCTTAAGAAAAATAAGCGGCTCCTTGGGCACTTCATTGCCAAGTTCCGCGGCGTGCGCCGCATAATTACGCCCCACGCAAACGATTTTTCCGGGATCGACCGGAGCCAACAGTCGAACATCCGCAAGCCGCCAGCTGCCCGAACCTTGCGACCATGAACTCCACGGTGGACCGGAAATGTCGCGGATGCTATCGCCGTCGAGCACGCCGTAAAGAGCGCTGACTGGCAGTTGCGCGGAAGTGCCACCTGGAAGAAATCGGCAGAATTTCATTCGCGATCAGCTCGGATGATGATTGGGATGAGATGCGTGCAACGCGCGAGCGCGTCGGATGATGGCCCATATCCAGGAAAGAGAAACTACGAGCATGTACAGCACAGCGCCAAGCATGAAAACCTGCACGGCGCTGAAGCGCTCCGCAAGTCCTCTGAAATCCATGCACAAAACGCGGTACGCAAGGCTGAAAAGGACCCACGCGACGAGACTCGAAGCCAGCAAATTGCCCGGCATGCGCCAAAAACGCACCACCGGAATTAATGCAACAAGTCCAAGTAGAACCACCGCCACCAGATTGCGCGCGAGCGCAAATCGGTCCAGGGACGGAACATGATTCGCAACGATCACCCATCCGCTGAATACGATCGAGAGAATGATCCCCACATAGATACCCGTGCGAACCGACGCGTTCCGCAATACGTGGAACGGCTCGTACACCGGCAAATCTGTGCGAACGGTCATCGAGCAATGCGCTCCCAAGTGCGATGCTATCTAAAACCCGAGTCTACGGAGAAGGTTTCGCGACATCTACCACAACGGCCGCGCTGGCCTCACTTTCATTGCCAGCACGATCGACCGCTGTCACGGAGTACCAGTAGCGTTTGCCCGGTTTAACAGACGTATCACGATACGCCGGCGCAAGCAACAAGTCCGCCGTGATAAGCCCGCCCCTCGTGTCCTGATGTTCACTTCGATAGACGCGGTAACCCGCGAGGTCGGTTTCAAGATTAATGGACCACGAGAGGTCTACCAGGACCGAATCAGGCGCTGCGCCGGAGAGAACAGCAGCAACCAGATTTTGCGGTGCCGCGGGAGGAAAAGTGTCACGCGGAGAAACGATCGCTACGGCCGAATCGGAGGACTCCAGCGCGTTGCCGTCCACAAACACAATGCTTCGAACAAGATAAACATAGGTTTCTCCAAAATCAAAAAGGGTGTCGCGGTAAGCGTTTTCGTCCGAGGGAGCGAGCAAACTAAGCGGCGATTTCCATTTGGCCTTCGAGAGGTCCGTTGCTGCCGCTTCGGCGGAGGCAGCATCGAGCTCGCCGCGATATATCCGATAGCCGGAAAATGCACTGAGCGGATCGCCACCGGAGGTAAGCGTGGGAACCGCCCAGTTCAACTCAATCGCGGACTCGGTGACGCGCGTCTCCAAATTCGCGATAGGTGCCGGCACGGGATACATGCGGACGGACACCGCGTTGGAATCTCCCGAAGCGCGTTTTTGGGAGGCACGGGTCCGAATAACATAGACGAGTGTTCCCCCAGGGTGCGCGCGAGTCTCTGCCGGCGCGACGGGGTCGACAAATTTCACGTGTCCCTCCGCGATGTAATTTGCCACCAGCGAGCCTGGAATCGTATAAACAACCCGCAATGATTTTGCGTCGGGCGAACCATCGGGCTTTGGAGTGCCACGAACAATTTCTACCGCGGGCGGCGAAGCCAGCCGGTCGCCTGTGATAGTTCTTGAGGGCAGTGTGAAAATAAGTTGCACGCCATCGCCAGCCTGACGCGCCGAGAGATCGGCAATCGCTGAGGGAATCGGCGGAGCAGGCGGAGTCGGCTCGCCCGGCGCACCGCACCCGGCGACAAGGAGAAATGCGAGCGAGGTAACTCGAAAAACGAAACTCGCAAAGCGGGCGTGCTTCAAATCGCGTGATACGGCCTTCCGCAAGTCTCGAATTCCTATTTTCACGTTTCGGAGTTTACAGGATATAGCGGCTCAAATCCTGATTCTTGACGATATCCGCAAGCTGTTTGGTGACGTACGCGGCATCGACCTTCACGTTCTTTTTCTTAAGGTCTGGCGCCTCAAAGGAAAGCTCATCAAGCACTTTTTCAAGAATGGTATGGAGGCGCCGTGCACCGATGTTTTCGGTCGACTCGTTTACGCTCGTGGCAAACCGCGCGATGGCCGCGACCGCGTCCTCGGTAAAATTCAGCTTCACGCCTTCGGTCTCCAAAAGTGCAACGTACTGTTTGATCAAGGCGTTCTTAGGCTCCGTGAGAATCCGGATGAAATCTTCTTCCTTTAGAGATTGCAGCTCGACGCGAATCGGCAAGCGACCTTGCAACTCAGGGATAAGGTCCGAGGGTTTCGAAACGTGAAAAGCGCCCGCCGCGATGAACAGAATGTGATCGGTTCGAATCATTCCGTAGCGTGTATTAACGGTTGTCCCCTCAATGATTGGCAGAATATCCCGCTGGACGCCTTCACGGGAAACATCCGGCCCGTGGCCCGATTCGCGCCCTGCAACCTTGTCGATCTCGTCGATAAAGATGATGCCCATTTGCTCGGCGCGTTCTACAGCAATCCGTGTGACCTGGTCCATATCCAGCAGCTTGTTTTCTTCTTCTTGAATCAAATATTCGAAAGCGTCCGCGACGGACATCTTGCGCTTCTTTTTCTGTTGCCCAAAAAGTCCGGACAGGTTGGAGAACATGTCCTTCATATTGACGTCCATGTCCTCGACGCCCTGATTCGAGATGATTTCAAACGAAGGCATGGAACGCTCGCGCACTTCGAGGTCCACCATTCGCTGATCGAGCTTGCCTTCCCGAAGCTGGGCGCGGAGCTTTTCGCGCGTGCGCTGCGTCTGCTCGCGCTGCGCCGCGGCTTCCGCCTCCGTTGTCCCGGGAGCGGGCGGCGGCGAAGGAGGAAGCAAAAGGTCGAGAACTCGCTCCTCCGCGGCTTGTTCCGCGCGGTCCGCCACTTCATCGAGCTTTTCTTCACGAACCATGTCGATGGAGGTTTCCACCAGATCGCGAACCATCGATTCCACGTCGCGGCCGACGTACCCAACTTCGGTGTACTTCGAGGCTTCGACTTTGACGAAAGGGCACCCGGCCAAACGCGCCAGCCGGCGCGCAATTTCCGTCTTGCCGACACCCGTCGGACCAATCATCAAAATATTCTTGGGAAGGACGTCCTCGGCGATCTCCGGCGGAAGTTTCTGTCGGCGCACACGGTTGCGCAGAGCGACAGCGACAGCTCGCTTGGCGGCGTTTTGCCCGACGATATATTTATCCAGCTCCACGACAATTTCGCGCGGGGTCATGTCGTCGAGCGCGGGAAGAAGTTGCTCTTCTTCTACGGGCGCAGCGCCATTGTCGCCAGGCATAAAAACAATCTCTTTATCGGTCTTGCTGCTCATGAAATGTCCAATCCCTTGGTGTACAAATCTTCTTGCGCACAGACCCTTGGGGTGTAATCCCGCGTCGTGCATTTCGTTTGATGCACGAAAACGTCCTGGCGTATTGCCCCGCCCCTCTAGAGTTCCTCGACGGTAAAATTCTCGTTGGTATAAATGCAAATCTCGCTGGCGATGCGCATCGCTTCCATGGCCAAATCTTTCGCCCCAAGCTTCGAATGCTTCATCAAAGCCCGAGCTGCGGCGAGCGCGTAGGTCCCGCCGGAGCCGATGGCGCACAAACCATCATCCGGTTCGATGACATCGCCATTCCCAGAAAGCAGAAATGTGGCTTTCGAATCGGCGACAATGAGCAGCGCCTCGAGATGCCGCAGCGCGCGATCCTTGCGCCACTCCTTGGCAAGCTCCACAGCGCCCTTCTGTAAATTGCCGGAGTGCTCCTGGAGTTTGCCCTCAAACCGCTCGAAGAGCGAAATCGCATCCGCAGTAGAGCCCGCAAATCCTGCGATAACCTTGTCGTTGTAAAGCCGCCGCGTCTTCCGCGCCGTATGCTTCATAACGTGATCGCCCATCGTCACCTGCCCGTCGGCGATCAGCACGGCCTTATTGTCCTTGCGCACGCACAGCACCGTAGTGCCGTGCATCTGCGCGCTTCCATGGCTGTTACGCATCCACCCATTATACAGCGGCGAGGGGATTATGCAGCGGTGGGGCCGCGGTTACACATGCGAAGCGCGCCAGAACAGCGAATGGCCTGCCATTCACTTTTTTTGTCCAATATTTTCTCCAGCTTCTAAGCAGGGGGCGGCTGCGGCGTGGCCGGTGGATTCTCTCCCTGAGGCTTTTCGGAGAAGGTCTGTAGATGATCCTGGAGGGCTTTCACATTCCTCCGCAATGTCTCGAGACTTGCGTTTAGCCGATCTATTTCCTTTTGCTTTTCCGCTTGCTGCCCCGCCGCGGCATCCAGCTGCTCCTTTTGCAGCTTATTAAGAACCATGGTTTCTTCCTGAATATCATCCAGCGCGCTTTTCAGCATTTTCTTGGTTTCTTCTGGCGTGGCCGGCAGCTTGATATCCAGTGGGGGTTCCTTCTCGGATTTCCCGGCGGCTTTCTCACTAGCTTCCTTTGCAGTCGCTTCTGCATCCGCAGCCTGTTTTGCTTCCTTTTCCACTTGATAGCTGTCGGCGGGTGTTCGGAGCACTACCACCTCATCGTTCGTCCAAACTTTGCGCCTCTTGACGGGCAGCTCGCCAATTGGTGGCGCTAGGTCGGAAGCAGGTTGCGAGCTCGGTGGAGTTGTGGTGGAAGGAGAGGGCGGCGGGGGCTGCTGTGATTGCGATTGCTGCTGTTCTTGCTGTTGGGCAATAACGGCCTCGCTCCTCAATGGAGCCAAAAGAAGCGCAGCACCCAGAGCGAGACCGGATGCACCAAGTTTCTGAGAGGGCTTATTGAGGTTCATTTAAAGTCCTGTTTTACTGTCGGATTTCGTGAAAGGACAGAATTTTATATGTCAGCGGCGCTTGGGCCAGCTGTATCCAATTGCAGTTGTAGATAAAACCTCTGCCCACATTTCCAGACTGTGTGTCGTTGTAGGTCGCGGGCCCTGGGTGGGGACCCGGCAGCAGATTCCCCGATGAATCGAGCGTCTGCGCGATAAGCACCGCTCCGCTGAAAGTGCCGCCGGCGCCATTCTCGCTTGCGGTCATCGTCCCCTTCCCGATGACCAAAACAATCCCGTTCCAATTGGCGCCCGTAGCATAAGTGAAATTACCAGTTACGAGAAGCAGTCCGTAGCCCGCCGGAATACCCGTACCCAGACTGAAGTCGCCTTGGACCGCCACGGTCATCGGATTTGCGCTGGACATTGCCGACGGCAAATTCGCCTCGGTCGCAGGTCCCGCGACGACAGCATCCGCATTTTGAATAATAGTCTGAGCAATTTGGTTAAGACCCTGCACGGTTTGCAAATTTGTAGCGAGCGTGACGCGCGCTGGACCGGCAACGTTGGGAGTAAAGCCCCCAGTTCCGGTGAAGTTCACGGTCTCATTTGGACTCGTGGGAATTCCGCTTATTACATTGCCAACGTCAGGGTTGTCTGGGACAGCGACGGCATACACTGGGTAAGGTATCGGGCCAGAGGGAGAGCAAGCGGTGTCTCCTCCATCGCTTTGCCCCTGAACCACCCATGAGGAATGATCAGGACTGTTGAAAACGTCCGCGTACCCGTCCAATGTCAGCGCAGCAGGGAAGGTAAGATTTAGACTGACGGGCGCCACAAGATATTGCAGGATTTTCTGGCTGCCGGTGGGTAAAGAGGCCAGAGCGGTTATTTCCAGCGCTTGCATCGCAGTTGAGGGAGGGCTCGGATTGACAATCAAGCTCGGCCACGAAGTCCCAGAAGTATTGACGTTCGCTGGATCGTAAAAAATCGGCGTGGTGTTGTTATAGGATCCGCTGGCGTTCACCTGCAAAAAGAGTGATTGCTCGGTCGCGGCGTTGATACGGACCCACTTGTACATCGGCCCTGGATAGGTGGGACTATTAGAATAGTCCCAGACCGAATTGACGGATTGAAAGGACGCACCTGACGCCGCCGTGCCAAATTCAGTCTGGTACTCGTTGTCATAATAAGAGTTGCTTGAGTCCCAGGGGACGATGGTATCTCCCGGCGAGCGGTTTATGACATAGCGCGTATAGCCCAGCTGGAGGGGGGAAGGTGGGGCGGGAATGAAAGTAGGGTCCGAGTTATCAAAGTAATTTGGGTTCTTCGGGAGCAAGCGTCCGCGCGCTTCCTCAAGGCCGGCGATGGCCGCATAGTACACCGTGGAAGATGTCCGGTAATTCGCGCCGAGCGCCGTTTCCGTCCCGGACGAAACAAGCAATGCGATCGCCACGACACTAATCAATAGCAGGACGAAGATTGCGATCAATAGTGCGATCCCATCTTCAGAACTGCGATTCGTTTTGCGATCCATCTTCATCCTTGCTCTTTGTCCTCGCTGCTTCGGCCCTTATTGAATCTGATTGAGGCTATGGCCCCGCCCATGCAATTCGATGAGCCGAACCTGGCCCGTTTGCGCATCCTGTGTAGGAGCCATCACGATCAGCGTGATCTCCACATCCGTGATATTGAGCGGTGAATTATAAGACCCCGCCGAGACGCACTGCTGGGTTCCGTATGGCGTGTAACAAAAATAGTTAAAAACCGGGACGGGATTCCCACTGGGAAACATACTCGGGTAGACTGCCCGGAAAGCCGCAATTTGCGCCGGCGATGCATTGTTCATGACATTCTGAACGTAGGGAACGAAAGAGGGCGCTGTGGTCGTCTCTGGGTCGCCGGAGACAACTTTATAAGTCTGGCTGCGAGACAAGACATTTCCCTGCAGCTGATAGCGAGTCCATTCGACGCCGTCGGTGTGCCAATAATCGACATCTCTCTCGATGATCAAATCAAAATCACCGGGGCTAGTGCAGGTTCCGCCGCCGCCCGTTCCGATCAGGCAAGGCAAATTGGAGAGATACCCGGGGTCCCAGGCAACCGGCGTAATCGCATAAAGATTCTTCGCCGGGATATTGGGGTTGAAAGCAAACATATTTTGCGAGGGATAAGCCGAGCCATTCACATCTCGAACCATTTCGTCCAAACCGAAGCGCGCTTCTTGAAAGGAATTCAACACTTGCGATTCCGTCTGATAACGCTGCTGCGCTAAAGAGAGAAGCGCGAACGCCGCTCCGCAAAGCAAGATAAATATCACCGCAGCGATCATCATCTCGATGAGCGAGAAGCCCTCTTCACACCGTTTTTGATCAGCTCTTTTCATTTCGAAAGTATCGTGTCGAGCGTGACCGGCCTATAAATTCCGTTGCCACCCTTTTTCCTTGCTCCTAGGATGAACCGTTTGGAGGTGACCATGCCGCCTGCGTTTGTCGTAGTGAACACCGCCCACCGGACGTCGTAAACCAAGCCGAAAGGATCGTTCGGATCCTGATAGATAAAGCTGTAGTTCGACACGCCCGTTGACGGGCTAAAGTCGATTACTAGCTGGTTGTAATACGGAACGACTGGATTGCCAACGGGAGTGTTCGATGGCTGCGTCGGGTCTCCGAGATAGCAGGTGAACGTTTGCGCATCGATAGTTTCCGTGAAAGCCGGAGGACTAATCGACATATTCAACGGCTGGCTCAGGAATTGATCCATCTGCCGTTGCGCGAACACCAGAGCTGACGAGTCGTTACGATTTGCCGAATTAGAACCAATCGAAGCGGGCACCAATTGCGCGACCGCCACAATGCCCACTAACATAATGACAATGGCGATGAGAACCTCCGTAATGGTGAATCCGCGCTGATTCCTCCAGTTCTTCACAAACCTCTTCCCATCATGCGGATTCTTCATCGCTTTATCCTGCAAGATACATCAACTGACTCGCTGCCAATTTCCGGCGGAGGACGATGTCCACACCTGCACGGCGCCCGACGGCATCGTAATAATTGCCCGGTAGCCGGAGTTTGGGTCGTTGGCGTTGCCGATGTACAGTGCGTAAACCGCTTGAGCGTTTATGACCCCGCGCTGGTCGTATGTAACGCTAGTGTTGGATCCAGAAAGTACCACCCAGGAATAGGTCGAAAAACCAGGCCCTAACGTTGCCGTGATCGGAGCCGGATTGGGAACCGAGCCGGCAGGCAAAAGCGTGAAGCTCCCGCCAACGATCATTTGCGGTTCGGCACCGTCAGCTATTCCGTTGCCATTGGAATCCACCCAGACAACCCAATTCGAGCCGCTCGCGTTCCACTTGATCTGGCAGCTCACTGTTGTGTTCTGCCGAATGGCATCGAATTTTGCGAACTTGAGCATCCCCGCCAATTGCGAAGCCGTGGAATTAAGCTGGTAGCTCTGCAGTGAACGCACCACCACCGGAATGGCCAAAGTCGTAATTACAAGAAGCACGGCCAAAGACAGCACCAGCTCCACTAAGCTAAAGCCATTTCGTGGGCTTCGACTCAGGGACGCGAACTTAGCGTTCAGTATCATTTTGGGACGACACCCGTCAGGCCCGCTCCGGCCGCTGCCTGAGAGCACGCCCAACCTACTAAGACTATTACATTTTATCAACAAAATCCCATAGACCGAGGGTACCCAAAACTAGGCATCCATAGGACTAGTTAATGGCAGTACTCCCTCCCCAACTTGCCCAAAACTGGGCACCCAGCCAAGGGGGCGGCGGCAGTTGCCTCGGACTGTCCAACTGATGCCCTCCCCCCCGAGCCCCTCTTCATTCGAGTTATCCCATCACAATTAAGACATTTAACTGCCTGGAACCTCCGCCAGCGCCATCGCATTGCGGTGCGCAATCGCCTCGATCGAAATCATGGGATTCACCCCCGAGGCGCTGGGGAACGACGCTCCGTCCATTACGAAAAGTCTGCGCGCTTCCCATGTCACACCGTCAGGATTGGTAACAGACGTCTTCGGCGATCCCCCAATCCGCGCGCTGCCCATGATGTGAAACGAGAATAGCGCAAGTCTGCCGGAGTCCCAGCCCGCCGCATCCATTGCTTGCGTGAAAGTATCCAGCGAGCCGTTGCGGCCAGGCTCATAAGCGCACCATTTTGCATGCGGAGAGAAAACCTGCCGCGCGCCGGCAGCCTCGAGTATTCGGGCAGCGCCGATGAACCCGCGGCGCAAATGCGCACGGTCAAACTCCGACAATGTGTAGTGAGCAACAGGGTTGCCTTCGCTATCGACAGTGACGCGGCCGCCATCGCGATCACGCAACAAAACTCCAATTGCCATCGTGTTGGATAGCTTCCCAAGCAAGGACCGATAGTGCTCCGGCTCGCGCCACGGCAGAACCGCGACGGCGATCACCGGTTGCAACGCGGTCGTTTCGTATTTCACGCCGTAACTTCCCGTGAGAAAGCGGTGTTCGTCCGAGTAGATCGCCTGCATGGTTCCTTCCCACGGACGAATCTCCTCCTCAAACACTCCGCAAACATTCGAAACGGGATGCAGATGGAGATGGCGCCCGATGTTTTCGTTGCGCAGGCCAGAGCGAAGCAACAGCGCCGGCGTATGAATAGCGCCGCATGCAACAACCACCGCTTTGCAGCGAATGTTGACCCGGCAACCATTTCGTGCGCGCGCCTCCACGCCCGTTGCCGCACCAGCCTCAATGCGCACCCGCAGCGCGCGCGTTTCTGTCACCATCCGTGCCCCCGCAGCCCGCGCATCAGAGAGCCAGGTCTTCGTGCTGGATTGCTTCGCGCCAAGCGAACAGCCGTACCCGCAGTAGCCGCACACTTTGCCCTGCTCGCAACCCAAAACGTTCCGTGGCATAGCTGCCGAATGCCAGCCCAGCGCGTTCAACCCGCGTTGCAAGACTTGTTCGCGCACCGAAACGCGGTTGTGCTCAAGGTTCACAGAAAGCCGCGCGCACACCGCATCGAGACTTTTGGTGTACTCTTCGCCCGCAAACCACGGTGCGCCGGCGGCCGCCCATTCGCCACGCACATCGTCTGGCGTTCGAAATGATGTGCTGTAATTGATGACCGTCCCGCCACCCAGGCACTCTCCTGCCAGCAGCCCGACGCTCTGATCCGCTGTCGCCGCAAATCCGCCTTCCAAGTAAAGACGTTGAAACCCGCCGAGTTCCGCTCCGTCGAAATCCGAATCGTCGTAATACCCGCCAGCTTCAAGCACAATAACGTCTTTGCCCGCCTGCGCGAGTACGGCGGCCGCCACGCTCCCGCCGGCCCCGGAGCCCACTACGCACACATCGCAAGATAAATTCGTGTCCACTTCGGGAATGATCGGCTTCAACGGACGCAGTTTCGGAGGTTGTGGACCGAGTGGCCCGGGATAGCCGAATTTTTTCCATACCTCACTCGACGTACCACCTGCTCCCGGCAGCATGACGTATAGAAAACCGATAGCCTTCCGCAAAGCCTGAAAGGCACCCCGTCTGCGGCCCAACCCGCTGTCTGCCCAGGAAAGCAAAACACGGATTCGCGTTTCCAGCGGAAGCGAGGAAAACGCATCCCACCGGCCAACCGTAAGCAAACTATGCAGATGCGAATCCCAAATATCGAGAAGCTGCAAGAATTGCGCTCGCTCGCCAACGCGAGGATTCAAATCGAGCGCCCTTGCAATCGCAGCGGGAATCCCGAGTTCGCAGGCGGAGGGCCAACCCGCCGAGGCAGGCGCGAAAGTATCGCAAATGGATTGCAGTGCGCGCTGCTGACGAGGAGAAAGTTCCATGGAGGGCTGTCAGTCTAGCAAAAGGTGAGCGTCACCATGCTACGCGTCAGCCGGCTGACGCCATCGTGCCAGCCGCTTCCCTAGGTTCAGCTCCAATAGGAAGGCGGATTTAGCAGAGCTTCAATTACTTGGATTCTTGGTCTTCTTGTTGCCCGCTTCTGCGCTCTTTTTTTGTAGCGAGGCCTTGTCGAAGTAGTCGCTCGGAAATCCGGGATTGTAACTGCAGGAATCGAAAAAGAATTGCGAGGCGCGGCGGCCGTCGTGATCCTTGGTGATTTGCATCGGGGTCCACACCGTGTCCTTCAACTGATAGTTCGTGTAGATGGAAACGTCGTCGTCGCGTTCTTCTCTTTCTTCGTTCTTGGTGATAACCACACTTCGCACCAAAAGGTGGGTCGAATGGTCCACCGCCAGTCGAAACCTCCGATCCTCGCCATCGGTCAGCTCTACCCATTCCACTTCTTTCAAATCGACGGTATCGCTGCCTCCATACCTGTAGAGCCAGCCTGGCTCCTTCAGCCGCACTCGCAACACGTTGTCGATGTTTCTTTTGACCTGCTCCTGAAACTCGGCAATCGTAGTAACCGGCAGATCCGTGATGCCGCCCTTGTCGAGCGTCCAGCCTTGATCGGCGTTATACAGCACGACGATAGCACCGCCATGCGACCAGTCCAGCCCTTCAACGCCTATCACAGTATTTAGAATACTCTTCAGATTGTGGCTCTTGGCCGCATACTCCAGGCGCTCTTTGTCTGGCCAGCGCCTCGATTCCGTGAAATCAACATATCCGAGGACCGCTCCATTGTGCCCGAATTGCGCGCGCGTGCCATGGCATTCGCCTTCAGTCGCTTGCGTGTAGCCAGCGCCTCCGCGCGCATTTACGAGGTCCTTCAGAATGTGTTTGGCCTTCTCGGCGCTCTGCTCCGGCATCATCGAATCCGGATTCTGCGCGGCCGCTCGCGATGCAAACGCCGCACCCGCGAGCAAACTTGCAACCGCGAACTGGATGAGCTTCAGCCGCACAAGACGGAACCTCCGTTTACATTGATGATTTCTCCCGTGAGGAAGTTGGCTAGGTCCGAAGCCAGAAAGAGGATCGGCCCCGCGATTTCCTCCGCGGTAGCCGGGCGTCCGAGCGGAATCGCAGCCGCGACAGCCTTCGCTCCAGCTTTCGTCTGAATGACGGGATTCGACATGTCCGTCGCCACCCATCCCGGTGCGATCGAATTCACCAAAATGTTGTGTCGTGCAAGCTCCACAGCAAGCCCTTTGACGAGGCTGATCACGCCGCCCTTGCTCGCGCCGTAGTGCGTGTGGAACGACTCCCCTCGCTGCCCCGCCGTCGAAGTAATCGGAATAATTTTGCCGGACTTCTGCTTGATCATCTGCGGCACGCTGAAATGAATGATCGAATACACGCTTTTCAAATTTACCCGCATCATGTCATCCCATTGCTTCTCGCTCATGTTCTCGATGGGCAGATCCTCGATATTCCAGACTCCCGCGTTGGCCACGACAATATCCAATCGCCCGAGTCGCGCGATGCACTGGTCCACCAGTTTCTTGTTATCCGCATGCTTCCCGGCGTCCGACTTAAACGCTTCGACCCGCGTTCCGTGCTTTTTTGCTTCTTGCTCGATCTGAAGCGCGGCGTCCTTAGCTTTGTTGTAGCTGAAAATCACGTCCGCCCCGGCCTGCGCAAAGAGTTTGACGGCCGCCGCCCCGATTCCGCGCGAACCACCGGTAATAAGTGCCGCCTTGCCCGCAAGTGAAATCATCCAGTCCCCCAAAGATTCGAAAAACGAAAGTCGTTACGCGAAAACTTAAGCCTTTTGAACAACAGCGCCGCAGCCACAAAATCACGAAACAGACGTTCCGAGAAAGCATCGCCAAACATCCGCTCCGGATGCCACTGCACGCCGATGACCCAGTTCGCATCGCCGGTCCACTCCACGCCCTCGATAATTCCATCCGTCGAGTGCGCCGTGACACGCAGATTCTTCCCCGGCTTCGCGATGGCCTGATGGTGCGAACTGTTGATTTTTGCCCGCTCGCCAGAAGCCAGCTCAGCCAATCGGCTCTCCGGCTCGAACTTCGCGCCATGAATCGGATCTTCCTTAGGTTCCGGCGAAAGGTCCTTCTTCCGGTGCGGTGTCGTCGTCCCCAGCTCCGACCGCACGTCCTGAATCAAAGTGCCGCCCAGATAGACGTTCAAAAGCTGGCACCCATAGCAGATGGCCAGCACGGGCTTCTTTTCCGCAAAAGCGTGCGCAAGGATAGCTCGGTCTGCCTGTTCGCGCGGCAAATCGGCTGGCGAGGACTTGCCATGATTCACCGCGCCGTATTCCGCAGGTTCGACGTCCGCGGGGCTACCCGGCAGGACAAACGCGTCCATCTCCGGAATGACGCGCCCTTGCTCGGTACGGTCGCCCAGGGAGATGAGTACTGGTTCGCCCCCCGCTTTTCGCACTGCATCCTCATAGTTGGCGATCTTCGGGCGATTGTTTAGCGCCTCTTCCTCAGACGTTCGCCAGGGGATCCCCACACGGGGCCGATTAGGGGTTTCGGGGCTCATGGAATCCCAAATCGTAGCATCCGCGAGGGAGTGCGGCAACCCAACCTGCTTTCAGGTAGTAGGACAGCTTCCGACAACGCGGCTTACGAGGCTTTTATAGCCTACCCTCGCTCCAGAAGAGCGAATTCAAGCCATCCGTCGCGGTCCGCACGGAGTAGAATGAGCGGATTACCATGAAGGCCAACGCGAAGCGTATCCCGACGATTGCGCCAGGCTGCCTGGCTATCTTCTTGTGCGCGCACCTGGCCGCGCAGCAGGCGGGCCAATTACCTCTTCCCGGTGGCGCCAAAATCGAAGTGAAGGCCAACGCGGTGCTGGTACCGGTGGTGGTGCGTGATGCGCAGGGCCACTCGGTGGGTAACTTGAAAAAGGAAGACTTCCAGATTTTCGATAGAAACAAACCACAAGTTATCTCAGGATTTAGCATTCAGAAGCGGGCAGGTGTTGAAAATTATCGGCCGAACGCTGAACCGACGCCTATCAGTTCCGGTGCTACCCAATCATCTCCCGGTACTACCCAATCGGCGGCAACAATGCCGGAACGTTCCATTGTGTTCTTGTTCGACGACCTACATTTGAACGCAAGTGATTTGATGCAAATTCAAAAAACAGCAACGAAGATGATCGCTGGGGTACTCAATGATTCAGACTTGGCGGCGGTTGCCTCCATATCAGGGACCAGTAGTGATCTAACCCGCGATCGCACAAAGTTGCAAGACGCGATCATGAAGCTAAGGGTGCAGACTTACTATCACAAGGATGAACGCGCATGCCCACGTGTCGATTACTACCAGGCAAGTCGGATTGTGGAGTTCCACGATTTCATGGCGCTTGATGAAGCTACTGAAGCTGCACAGGCATGTTGTGAGTGTCCCAAGGACCTTGCCGAGAGATATGCGCAACAAGCTGCCGAACGAGCTGCGCAGCTTGGTGATCTGGATGTTCACACTACGCTCGCAAATTTCAGAGAAATCATACGAAAAATGGGCTCCCTGCCAGGCCAGCGCACGCTCATCCTCATTTCCCCTGGCTTCCTAACCATTAATGCATCAGCGACAGCAGAGGCCTCGGAGATTCTGGACGTCGCTGCACGGTCCAACGTGACCGTCAGCGCGCTGGATGCGCGCGGCTTGTACACCGGGATGGACGACGCCGGTGATGACAGGACAGGCTCTACTCGGTCAGAGCAGAATAAAACCAAATATCACCGCGCAAGCCTGCTGCTCGACGAACAAATCATGGCGGAGCTCGCGGACGGAACCGGTGGAACTTACTTTCATAACAGCAATGACTTGGACGGGGGATTTCGGGCCCTGGCAACAGTGCCAGAGTATGTATACCTGCTTGAGATTTCACTCCAGAACGTCAAGCAAGACGGTGCTTATCACCCATTGAAAGTCAAATTGGACCAGGAAGGTTTGAAACTGCAGGCACGTCAGGGTTACTTTGCGCCAGGCAAAGAGAAGAAGTAGAGCCCTACGGTGGTCGGAGTTTTGCCGCTTCCTGCAAGTAGCGTTCGAGCGGGCGCTGCGCCGACTCATTGAAGCCGCCGCCGCAATCGGAAACTAACGCCACTATCCGCTTTCGCCACTCCTGGCGCACTTCGGGACCGATCAGGCGAGCGGAGACGTGCTTTTTGTGCTGCGTGCGTCCAGACAGAAGTCAGGGCGCTGGAAAAAGGCTGGAAGGCTCGCAAAACGGCTTAGGAGATGCTCGAAAGAGGGCGCGCGCAGCGTCACATGGCCGAGTTTCCGGCCGGGCCGGGGCTCCTTGCCGTAAAGATGAAGATGGGCCGAAGGGATTGCAAGTACCCGCGCGGATTCGGGGACTTCCCCGATGAGGTTGATCATCGCAGAGGCTCCGATCACAGTCGTGGAACCCAGCGGGAAGCCGCAGATGGCCCGAAGATGGTTTTCGAACTGGCTTGTCACTGCGCCCTCGATCGTCCAATGCCCGGAGTTATGAACCCGCGGAGCCATCTCATTCGCCAGCAGTTTGCCTTCATATTCGAAGAATTCGATCGCTAGCACGCCCACGTAATTCAACGATTCCAGCACCTCGCGCGCCGCATCCTCAGCAGCCTTCTGTATTTCCGGAGAAACGCTGGGAGCAGGAGCCAGCGAAAGCCGCAGAATGCCGCTGCGATGATGGTTTTCAACCAGCGGATAGAATGCCGTTTCGCCCGACTTGCCACGGACGGCGATCACGGATAGCTCGCGCGTGAAAGGGACAAAACTCTCCACAATAATCGGCAGCCTCGGTAATCCCTCCTTCGCCACCTTCACTTCCTCCGGAGTCCGCAAGATCCACTGGCCCTTGCCGTCGTAGCCCATCCGCCGCGTCTTCACCACCGCCGGCAAGCCCACCTTTTTCAGCGCCTGATCGAGATCGGAGGCCGCCGGAACTGAAGCGTACTCCGTCGTTGCAATTCCCAGCTTCTCGAACAATTGCTTTTCGCGAAGGCGATCCTGCGCTGCCTCCAATGCACCAGGCGGCGGGAGAACGGGAACATGTTTTGCCAAAAAATGTGCAGCATCCACGGGAACATTCTCAAACTCGTAGGTAACTACTTCCAGTCCGTGCGCAAATTTCTCCAGCGCGGCGCGATCGGAAAAATCGCCAGTAACGCGCGGCGCGATTCTTCCAACCGGAGCTTCCGGAGACGGATCGAGAAAACGGAATCGCAGCCCGAGGGGATAGCCTGCAAGAGCCAGCATGTAACCAAGTTGTCCACCGCCGAGGATACCGATGCTCACGCAGGCTTCCTCTTCTTCTGCGGTTTCCGCGGTCCATTTTTCTCAGGAAGAGTCCCCGCTGACGGATCAGGATTGGCGAGAACGCGACCCGTTTGCGCAGCGCGAAAGTTGTGCAGCGATTCCCGAATATGTCGGTATTTTCCTCCGAGGATAGCGGCAGCAAGAAGAGCGGCGTTGATCGCTCCAGCCTTGCCGATCGCCAGTGTGCCAACAGGAATGCCTCCAGGCATCTGTGCAATCGAGAGCAGCGAATCGAGCCCCTTCAAAGCCTTCGATTCAACCGGAACGCCGAGGACCGGGAGCACAGTCTTCGAAGCTGTCATGCCCGGCAAGTGAGCCGCTCCGCCTGCACCCGCGATGATCACTTCAATGCCGCGCTTCTCCGCGCTCGAGGCATATTCAAAAAGCAGATCCGGCGTGCGATGAGCGGAAACGACGCGCTTCTCGTATGGCACGCCAAGATCCTTAAGCGTTGTGACGGCGTGCTCCATCGTCTCCCAATCGGAAGACGAGCCCATGATGACGCCGACAAGTGGACGCGCGTCCGAAATCGTGCCACCGCGGATCCTTTTTTTCGCGCGCTTCCGTCCCTTTGAAATTTTCTTCGCCATCGCTGTTCAGTGTGCCGGGAAAGACTCTATCGGAACCCGAGCCGGATATTCTACGGTGTTTTTCAACGCGCGGCGACCTGCACGCGATTTTTCCAGTAGTGGCGCAATTGCCCAACAAGGTAAAGCGACCCGGCAACGATTACGGCGTCCGTCACATCAGCTCGGTCGAGCGCGTATTCGAGCGCCGCTTCCGGCTCAGGAATGACAGTGAAATGCAGGGCGTGATGCGCGGTGATTTCGGCGAGCTGGGCAACGGAAATGGCGCGCGTGGTGCGCGGCTGAGTGAAAATAACTTCGGCGGCGTGTGGAAAAAGAACTCCGGCAATTTCGTCGACAGCTTTGTCGCGCAGCGCGCCAAACACCAGCCGGACTTTGCGGCCAGTAAGGTTTTGCTCCAGAAAAGCGGCAAGCTCTCTGGCAGCGGAAGGATTGTGCGCGCCGTCAAGATAAACGTCCGGGCCCACCTGCAGCTTCTCGAGCCGGCCTGGCCAAACGGCTTCCGCGATTCCTTCCACAATAGAACTATCGGAAATGCGATACCCGCGCTTCTGGAGATACCGCGCGGCGGCCAGAGCGTTGATGCTGTTTTGTACTTGAAACCTACCTGGAAGGCTCGGAGCAAGCTCAAGCGACCACCCGGATTCAACCTCCGTGACACGAGCGCGACTACAACCGTTTTCCATCCATTCCTTCTCAATGTGGAATGCGGTCGCGGTCTCAATCACCGGACAGCCAAGCTCGCTAGCACGTGCCCGAATCACTCCCAACGCTTCCGGCCGCTGCTCTGCCAGAATCAGCGGAACGCTAGGCTTGATAATGCCCGCCTTTTCGGAGGCGATTTCCGCAAGCGAGTGCCCCAGAAAGTTTTCGTGATCGAAATCCACGCGTGTGATGATCGAAACAACCGGAGTCAGAATATTCGTCGCATCCAGTCGTCCACCAAGCCCCACTTCGAAAACGCCGAACTCCACACGCGCGCGCGCAAAATATTCAAACGCCATCGCGGTGACGCATTCAAAATAAGTCGGGTGCGCACGAAGTTTGCCCGACGCTAGCAACTCCTCGTTCAAAGCCTGAATGCGCGTAAACGTCTCAGCAAAGGCGTCGTCGCTTATCTCCTCGCCGTTTACGCGAATGCGCTCGTTGATTTTTTCCAGATGCGGTGAAGTGTTGAGCCCGGTCCGAAAATCGGCGCGTCGCAGGATCGATTCTAAGAATGCAGCGGTGGAACCCTTCCCGTTGGTTCCTGCGATATGCGCGGAAGGATAAGCTCGGTCAGGCCGGCCAAGCCGCTCCGCAAGAATCGTAATGTTCTCGAGATCGAATTTCGCCGCCGCAGCCTGTGTCGGCGCCGCCAATTCCCTTCCCAGCGAAAGCAAATAGCGGACCGCGGCTTCGTAATCCATTTCAGCTCAAAAGAAGATCAAAGGAGTTGGCGATGAACGCTTTCAAGTCTTTGCGATGAACAACCGCGTCGAGGAATCCATGCTCCAAAAGAAATTCCGATCGCTGAAATCCCTCGGGAAGTTTCTGGCGAATGGTCTGCTCGATCACGCGCGGCCCTGCAAACCCAATCAGCGCGCCCGGCTCCGCGATATTGATGTCACCAAGCATGGCGAAGCTGGCCGTGACGCCGCCAGTCGTGGGATCCGTGAGCAAAGAAATATAAGGCACCTTGGCATCATCCAGCCGCGCCAGCGCCGCCGAAACTTTTGCGAGCTGCATCAGGCTGATCGTGCCTTCCATCATGCGCGCACCGCCAGAGCAGGAAACCACCACAAGTGGCTGGCGCGATTCCATCGCCAGCTCGATTCCGCGCGTCACCTTCTCGCCGACAACCGCGCCCATTGAGCCGCCGATAAATCCAAATTCCATCGCGCAGCACACGATCCCGCGGCCATTCAACCGGCCTTCCGCCGTGATGACCGCGTCGTTCATTCCCAGCTTCTTGCGGGCTTCCTTTAGCCGCACGGCATAGGGTTTCGTGTCCACAAATTTTAGTGGATCCGTCGACGTCATTCCCGCGTCATGTTCGGTCCACCGCGAATCGAACAACATCTCCAGCCGCTGCTTCGCGCTCATCTTGAAATGGAATTGGCACTTCGGACAGACATACAGGTTGGCTTCCAGATCCTTACGGAAAACAATCGTGCCGCAGGACTCGCACTTGGCCCACAACCCTTCCGTGCGCACGCGGCGCTCTTCGGGAGGTGTAGCTGCGTCTATCGATTTTTTGTCTCGCTTGAACCAGGCCATAGTCGTAGGTGAAAGTCGAAAGCCGTCCGTTCGTTGCCGTCAGTGATTGCTTCTAATAAAAGCGCAGTCGGCAACTACATCCGCGAGGCCACCTCCCCGCGTCGCTACTAGTAGTCGATGCCCCGCTGGGCCAGTATACCCTTGGTGTAGGGGTGTTTCACCTCGCGCATCTCCGTAACGAGGTCCGCCAGCTCCACCAGCTGCGGATGCGCATTGCGTCCCGTGCAGATCACGTGTACTCGCTCCGGACGATTTTTCAGCGCCTCCACAACCTCGGCGGCGTCCAGCATTTTGTAGCTGATCGTGTAGTTGATTTCGTCCAGCACGATGAGGTCGTACTTCCCACCATAAATCGCGTCGCGTCCAGCTTCCCAGCACTCCCGCGCCAGCTTAATGTCCTCTGGATCGGTTTCCGCGCCGCCAATCTTCACAAATCCGCGGCCCATCGGCCGAATTTCAAATTTATCGTCGCCCAGCATTTTCGCGGCATCGAGTTCCCCGTAATGCCACGAGCCCTTGATGAACTGCACCATCAGCACGCGCAGGCCCTGCCCCACCGCGCGAAACGCCGTCCCCAACGCACAAGTCGTCTTGCCCTTGCCCGGCCCGGTGTAAACAATGAGCAGTCCCTTTTCTTCCGGCATGAGTTCCTTCCCCTCAAGAGAGAACAAGCCACAGGGAAAGGTCTAGAGTTTGGAGGGTGCGAAAAGAAAGGTCAAGACGAGCAGGGCAGCGGCTTAAAGGCCGCTGCCCTGGTTACTAAGCTCTCTACGAATGCTTCAGAAGCTGGTTGCGCCAAACGCTTGTTTCACGTCCGGCTTGAAAAGGTAGACCAATATCCAGACGTCAATCGCAGCGATGACGAGGGTGAAACACAGCGCAACCGGATTCAAGTGCCCAAGTGATCTGAGCATCCCGAAGGCAGAACGAAGCAGGCTTATCCCTACAAGGATTATCGTTAGGATCCGAGCCCAATTCGCCACTTTCAAAAGTCCCACGGCATCCACGATATACACCACTGCAAAACCTAAGAGAACAAGGCCGAGGATAGCGCCACCCACCCCTGCCAACATTCCCAGGCCGCCGCTGTTGGCCATGCGGGATAGTACCGCGCCACCCAACATCATTCCCAAGCCTCCTAGAGCGAAAAATCCGCCGAAAATGAAAGCCACGACTGCAAGAATCGTCACCCCTGTAGGCCGTTCCATGGATGCTCCTATATTGAATGATTTTGGCGCTTGACCGGGTCTGCGCAAACGGGTGGCCCAAAACTCTTCAACTCGCAGACCAACTTGTATAAATAACGCTAAGCCGGGAGTCTGTCGTGGTCAAGGAGGGAAATTGTATTGGTGACGCTTAAGTAAGCGCGAGGCGCTTGGCTAGTTCCGCGACGATGGCGGTGATCCGTTCTTGTGTTGACGCGGGAAGCGTCGTTTTTAGTTTGGCGTGCGGATCGCGGAGGACGATCCATAGGCCGGGGCGGTAGACCTCATCTTCGCCGGGACAGATGGCGCCAGTAAGCTGAGTGAGTTCGAGCGCGAGTGGGGCGGAATGGGTGAAGTCGAGATTGGCGTGCTCCGGCGAGTTGGCCTGGAAAGGCGGATGGGCGAGCAGATCCATCAGCACACCGCGGGCGTCATCGACAAGATCGCGAAAGCCTTGTGAAACGAGGACGGCGTCAACGTCGCGTGGCGTCGGCTGGTCGAGCTGAAGCAAGTCGTAATCAGGTAGAGGCGTTGAGAGCGAAATTTCAATGGCGGCGGAAGGCTGGTCTTGATCGGGAATAATGCGGATGGGCATGGTGCTTATCTTTTTACACGAACGCGTCTATTTCGGATAGGGGCTGCCGGAAAGGATGGCGAAGGCGCGGTAGAGCTGCTCGGCAAGCATGGCACGCGCGAGCTCGTGCGAGTAGGTCATTGCGCTGAGAGAGACTCTTTGTGGAACGCGGTCGCGAAGTGCATCAGGGAAACCGTCAGCGTCGCCGCAAACGAAAATAATTTCACGCGTTCCGCGATCGCGGAGTTCGCCGAGCCATTTTGCGAATGCCTCGGAAGTGAGACTTTTCCCAGCAGCATCGAGCAAGACGGCCGTGACGGCGCGGTCCGCGTCGAGTTTTTTGATGGCGGCGTCGCCATCACGAACTTCGGTGACCTCGATAGGCAAGTGGCGACTGATGCGTTTCACGTAATCGTCAATCACCACGCGCATTTCCGCGCGGCGCGTTTTGCCGAGCATGAGCAGGCGGATTTTCACTTGAGGCCGTATTTTTTGCGTTTTTCGAGAAGGGTTTTGCGGCTGATGCCGAGCGCTTCGGCGGCGCGGCTGATTTTGTAGTGAGTGGCTTCGAGCGTGGCGGCGATTACTTCGCGCTCGACTTCTTCGAGGGAGCGCAGCCCGGCGATGGAGCCTGCTGCTCCAGAAGCTGCGGCGCGAATGTTGTCTGGAAAATCGGCGGGATCGAGCGAGTCGCCGTGCGAAAAAACGATGGCACGTTCAAGCGCATTGCGCAGTTCGCGGACGTTGCCGGGCCAGGTATAGGTTGCGAGCATGCGTCGCGCAGGTTCGCTGAGGTGGGAGCCCGGATGGCCGTGGATCGAACGCAACGTCGCTACCAAATGATCGGCGAGCGGAAGAATGTCCGCGCGGCGTTCGCGAAGCGGCGGGACAGTGAGCGCAAGGACGTTCAACCGGAAATAAAGGTCTTCGCGAAAGTGGCCGCTGGCGACGGCGGCGGTTAGATCTACATTGGTTAAGGCCATTAGCCGCGCTTCAATGTGCAGCGTTTCCGTGCCGCCGAGCCGCTCGAAGGTGCGCTCCTGCAAAACGCGAAGGAGTTTGCCTTGCGCGCCGGGTGTAAGCGCGGCGACTTCATCGAGAACGATGGTGCCGGTTCCGCCCAACTCAAGGCGGCCCAACTTGCGTTCGACGGCGCCTGTAAATGACCCAAGTTCGTGCCCGAAAAGTTCGCTCTCCACCAAATTTGGGGGAAGGCTGGCGCAATCAATTTTTAGAAAAGGAGCGTCGCGACGGGGGCCGAGTTCATGAACGAGGCGTGCGAGATGATCTTTGCCGGTACCGCTTTCGCCGCTGATCAGAAGCGTCGTCGCGGCGGTGGCGACTTTTTGCGCGAGTTCGAGAAGACGCTGTGAAGCGGGGTCTTCCGCGATCCACGGCAATCGCTCCGTGCTCATTTGGAATAGGCTTCGCCGGCGAGGTGCGCTTCGTCAAGGGAATGGCTCCGCGCGGCCACGCCAGGTTCATCGGGAATATCGAGCTTGGGCGAAGTTCGCCAGAGGCGTTCGAGATCGTAATAGCGTCGTGCCTGCTCACTGAACACGTGAAGGATGAAGCCGCCAAAATCGATCAGCGCCCATTCCGCGGAGTTGCGCCCTTCTCGATGCTTCGGCGAGCGATGAAGATGCTTTTCAAGCTGGTCTTCCACTTCGCTGCAGATGGCCTGCACCTGCGGCGTGCTGAATCCGGTGCAGATCACGAAGTAATCGGTGAAAGCGCCGACGCCACTGAGATCGAGAACGGTGATTCCTGCTGCTTTTTTATTTTGCGCCGCTTCAACAGCCAGACGGACGCCCTGTGGCAACGTTTCAATTTTCAACGGTATAGGCCTTGTTTGAGAATGTATTCCTCGACGCGCACGGAGACAAGTCCATGAATGGACTGGCCGCGATTGGCGCGCCGTCGGATGTCGGTAGCGGAAACATCGACAGCAACGGATTCGAGCAGATAAACATTGGTGTTCTGGAGCTGCGCGACCACTTGCGACGGCGCTGCTTCTCCATTTTTCTTGAGGTCGCGGCGGCCTATTAAATGCGGCGGGATGACGAGCCGCAGCGCTTCCGCGCGAATCCCAGGTCGGTTCGCGACGATGAAATCGCAAAGGCCGAGAAGCGTTTCGTATTCCTTCCAGACAGGAATGTCGAGAAAAGCGTCGGCGCCAATGATGAAAAAGATCCGGTCGCCGTGGCCGTTATAGGCGTGGCGGAAATAGCGCACGGTATCCACGGAATAGTGCAGTTGCGTGCCGCTGAAATCTTCGCCGGCTTCGGCGAGCGATGGAACGAAGTGCGGATGTTCAGCGCAAGCGAGCGAGAGCATTGCGAAACGATGCGGGAATGGAGCCAAGTGCTGTTTGAGCTTGTGGGGCGGCCGGCTAGCCGGGATGAAATGAATTTCGTCGAAATTGAAACGCCGGTCGGCGGCGCGAGCGACAGCGAGGTGACCATTGTGAATCGGGTCGAAGGAGCCGCCGAACAACGCGATGCGACGCGGGTGATGCTTTGCGGCGGTGCGATGCGCCTGGGCGGTGGTCAATGCGCCTCCCGAGAGGTGACTGGAGTCAATTTTCTCACGAATTTTTGATCGGCGCAGGTTGGGAATCGTGGCCCGACGCGTTCTCGTCAATTTCTCCTGAGGTGGCTGGCAAGTCCAAAGTCGTTTCGTGCGCCGGGCGAGGAATTTTGTCGAGCGCGTCGGCAATGGATCGGACCAATTCTTTCACGCCATCACCGGCAACCGCGGAAATCGAATGGAACTCAAGCTTGCGCTCGTTGCAAAAATCCCGAAGCTCTTCGAGATGCGCAGGATCGGTCGTGGCATCCAGCTTGGTGGCAACGACGATCATCGGCTTTTCGATGAGCGAAGGGCTAAAGGCTTCCAGCTCTCCGTTGATGACCTGAAACGAGTGGATCGGATCATCGACATTGGAATCGCTTGTATCGATTAGATGCACGATGAGGCGGGTGCGTTCGACGTGGCGCAGGAAACGGATGCCGAGGCCGGCGCCCAGATGCGCGCCTTCGATGAGCCCGGGCAAATCGGCTACTACAAACGTGCGGCCGAGTTCCGTGCCATGACCGCCCGTGCCGCCGTCGGCATTGACGACGCCGAGATTGGGCTCGAGCGTGGTAAATGGATAGTTGGCGATCTTGGGACGGGCGGCGGAGATCACTGAAATCAGTGTGGATTTGCCAGCGTTCGGAAAACCAACCAACCCAACGTCGGCGAGCAACTTTAGTTCGAGACGGAGATGGCGCTCCTCTCCGGGAAAGCCATCCTCATGTTCGCGAGGAGCTTGATGCCAAGGCTTGGCAAAATGCTGATTGCCGCGGCCGCCCTTGCCACCCTGGGCAATCAGCACACGCTGTCCAGGCACCGAAAGGTCGGCGATGGTTTCGCCAGTCTTTTCATCGTAAGCGAGTGTGCCGACGGGAACGAGCAGATTCATGTCCGACCCGGAATGGCCGCTGCAATTGGAACCTTCGCCGTGACGACCGCGATCCGCTTTGAATTCGCGATTGTAGCGGTAGCGCAGAAGCGTGTTGTCGTTGGGATTCGCCTGGAGATAAATGCTGCCGCCATGGCCGCCGTCGCCGCCAGAAGGACCGCCACGGGGAACGAATTTCTCGCGTCGAAACGCAATGCAGCCGTTGCCGCCGTCGCCGGCCTTTACCAGTATTTTTGCTTCGTCAACAAACACGAGAATCACTCTCCACAAAGGCTGGCCGCTAGGCGGCTGCCATTAAAAACGATAGCATAAGCGAACGATCGATACTGCATATCCAATCGATACTGCATGAGCGCGGCTGAGCCCAGAAAAACAATGTCTGCCTTGAGCAAATGGCTGAAGCGACTGGCGCTTCTTTTTGCGTTCGCTCTGGCCGCGACGAGCGTGGCCTTTTATCTTCTGTACTTCCGTCGAACTCCCCTGCCACCAGCTGCGCCGCATGCGCTTGTCGCGCCTTCGATCGCGTCTTTGCCCGGACTCTCCGCATGCTGGATCGAGACTGGAAAAACGTTCAGCAACTTTTCCTTTGGCTCGACGGCGGGAAGCATTTTAGTCCGGCATCCCGCGGGCGATCTGCTGATCGATACGGGCAATTCGAGCCACTTCAATGATGAGATTCGCGGCTATCCTCTCGGAACCTGGCTTAAACTCCGGTTCCTGGCCGGGCAATTGAAGCCCGAGGTTCCCCTCTCTGGGATGCTGCGCCGAGTGAAAGAAGACCCTGCAAAATTGCGTTGGGTTATTCTTTCTCACGCGCATCTCGATCATTCCGGCGGGCTGATGGACTTGCCGCGTCTGCCTGTCCTTCTTTCGCAAGAAGAATTGCAATTTGCCGCCGACCCGAACGTGCAAGCAAAGGGTTTCGTGATTGCCGCGCACGCGCAAAAATTTCCTGCTGCTGACGCACCAACTCTGCGCTTTGATCCTCAGCCTTACGAAACGTTCCACGAGAGCGCCGACGTATATAAGGACGGATCCGTGGTCGTTGTGCCGCTGCGCGGACATACACCGGGCAGCGTGGGCATCTTCGTGAATCTCTCGCCCAACCGGCGTCTGTTTTACGTCGGCGACGCCGTCGATGATGCACTCGGATTTGAAAAGCGCGTCGGAAAATCGCTGGTTCTACAGGACAGCGACAACGACCAATCGCTCGCCAATCAAATCGTCGCCACGCTCAACGACTTGCACGAAAAACTGCCAGAGCTGGCGATCATTCCCGCGCACGGCCGAAGCGCGTACAAGAAGTTCTTTCCGGGCGGCCCGTTGAGCTGCGTCTCGGCACAGTGACTGGGACTAGTAAGCGCGCTGAGAAGAAAAATGCCGTCCGAAAGAAGCCGGACGGCAGAAGAGATGAACCGGACGGAAAAATCGCCTGACGAGCGAGCGATTAATTGACTGCGGCAGCGGCTGGCTCGACGCTGATGAAGCGGCCGTGACGGCCACGGTCGGTGAACTTCACTACGCCTGTGACGAGAGCGAATAGCGTGTCGTCTTTGCCTTGGCCAACGTTTTCACCGGCCTGGTGGCGCGTGCCGCGCTGGCGGATGAGAATCGTGCCTGCGTTGACGAGCTGGCCGCCGAAGCGCTTTACGCCCAGCCGCTGTCCGTGAGAATCGCGGCCGTTTGTAGAGGAGCCGCCGCCTTTCTTATGTGCCATGACTTATTTCCTTATCTCTGGGTGGGGCGCAGTATTCCTTCGCTTACGCTCAGGATAAACCTGCGCCACTACAAGTTTTAATTTTTGCTCGAACCCGGGCACGATGAATCGTGGCCCTACAATCTAAAATTAGAGCTTGATTTCGCTGACTTCGACGGCCGTGAAATTCTGGCGATGGCCGCGAGAAATCTTGTACTGATTACCCTTTTTGAACTTGAGCACGGTGATTTTCTTGGCGCGGCCTTGCGTGACGATCTTGCCGCTCACGCTGGCTTTGGAAGCGTCGTCGCCCAGGACGATTTTCTTTTCGTCGGTGTGGACAGCGAGAACTTTGCCGAACGTCACTTTTTCACCTACTTCGCCCGTGACTCGTTCGATACGAATGGTGTCGCCCGGTGCAACACGGTACTGCTTTCCCCCGGTCTGAATAACGGCGTACATCTGCCCTCCAAGCTATAAAGACAAACCCCAATTATAGGGGTGAAACAGGCCTATGGTCAACGAAGGAACGCGGGCATCCGTGGAAATTTTGATTGGAGAGCTCGCAAGGCCCGGCCACGGCGAGCGCATTGCGATCGTGCACGCGGTGGACCTGGGGACGAACTGGTATCAGACCGTTTCCCAAGAGCATAAGAGTTGGAGAGACCCAGCCAAAGGGGGTACCCCCGGGGTATCCAGAGAATCGTGAAGTAAACGCGTGAAGACATTGGAGTTGCAGGTGCTGCTGTGCGTAAGCAGGGTATGTCCACAACAGGCGAAGCGGTACGGCTTTCTGCAGCCGACCGTACCCCGGCCTGCACCGGCATGGGTCCCCCCATACCCTGTTTTCTTGTAAATGCTCATTCTAAAGAGTTTTAAGTCCAATGTTATGAAACTGCGGATTCCAAAGGGGTTACAGGCGTTTTTTCGAAAGTGCGGATTCTAAAGAGCTTAGAGGCAACAGTTAATGCCAAAACAAAAAACGCCAGCAAGGATGCTGGCGCTACCGGGCTCTTGGAACAATATTACCCAAGGGGCACTATACGCCAATGTATAAATTTTGTCAAGAGGGGGCTTGTGGAAAATCCTCGAGAAGGCCTCCCGACAGCTAGCATGCCCAATTTGGGAAAATGGTAGGAACCAGAGACAGGAGGCCAGGACGCAGGCCACGAATTGACCGCAACTTTTGGGCCATTTTGGAGTTTAACTATACAGGTGCTTCAGAAAGAATGAGTCACCTGAGAGCACTTAGGTCCGAGGCGTTTGAGAGAGATTGTTCGGATCTAGCGAGGACAAGACCATGAGATACCTAAAATATTTGGCGCTGTTGGCTGTTTGCAGTTTTGCGTTAGCCGCGCCGTCCCAGGCACAGGTTAGTGTTGGCGTTGGAGTTGGGCCCGTGTACGGCGGCTATGCAGCACCTGTTTGCGCGTATGGATACTACGGCTATGCACCGTATGGCTGCGCGCCTTACGGGTATTACGGCCCAAGCTGGTTTGTTGGTGGAGTATTCATCGGGGCCGGACCCTGGTTCCACGGTTATGGAGGATATTGGGGGCATGGCGGTTATTATGGCCGTGGCGGCTACTACGGACGCGGTGGCTATAACGGACGTGGTGGTTACAACGGACGTGGTGGTTACGCGGGTCGCGGACCGGTCGCTACTCCGCACGGAGGTTTCGCAGGCAACGGAGCCGCAGCTCGCGGCTCAGTAGGCGGCGGATTCCACGGCGGTGGCGGAGGCCATAGCGGCGGTGGACACCGGTAATTGATTTAGACTTTCCAAAGGAAAGGTGGAACGGCTGGCAGCGAACGCTGCCAGCCGTTTTTGTTTTCGGACTCGGTTGGGGAGGCTGATCCGGTCCAACTTTCATGGCTTGCGACTGTGAAGCGCGCAAATTTGTTAACCGCGCACCTTGAGTCTGAGAATTGGCTGGCGTAATGTACGGCGGGTGAGTTCACTCCAGAACGGCCAAAAATTGCCCAGAGCGGTATGGCGTTCGATAGCCGGGCGAGGTTAGGTGCCAACTCTTGAGCTGCTGCATTCACCTCATGCACCCGATCTGAGTCCCGTCACAATCCACTATCGCGAGTTTGGACGCGGGAAACCGCTGGTTTTCCTTCATGGCGGCTGGGGCTATGGAGTTTATCCCTTCGAGCGGCAGATTGAAGCGTTTCAGAGCGACTACCGGATCTTGATCCCCGACCGCTCCGGATATGGGCATTCGACCCCGATCGATGGAGAAATGCCGCTCGATTTTCACCGACGAGCGGCGGGGGAGACGATTTCCTTTCTTGACGCGCTGAGCATCGAGCGTGCGGTGCTGTGGGGCCACAGCGACGGAGCGGTCATCAGCGCTATGACCGGTCTTGCAGCACCGGCGCGTTGTGAGTGTTTGATTTTAGAGGCCTTTCATTTTCTGCGGAGAAAACCTGGATCGCGATCCTTTTTCGAGCGGTTCGCGGCGCACCCTGAAGACTTAGGCGACGAGACGAAACAGCTACTCGCGCTAGACCATGGAGAAACACGGTGGCCGACTGTATTGCGCCGTAACTGCAATGTTTGGTTTCGTCTCGCCGATGAAGTGCAGCGGCCCGATGAGAATTTGTACGACGGGCGACTGGACGTGCTTGCGGTACCGACGCTATTTCTGCACGGAGGCCTCGATCCGAGAACGGAGCCAGGAGAGATGGAGCTTGTTCGCGCGGTAGTACCGCAAGCGAGGATGGAGTTCGTCGCCAACGGCAAGCATAGTCCCCATAGCGAAGAAGCCGCATTTGAAGAATGCAACGTGATTGCGACAGAGTTCTTGCAAAGCCGCGCGTGAGTTTTCCAGGTAGTTGAGGACAAACGTCAAAAATCGAAACGATAGCCGAGAATCATTTTAGCGATGAGATGATCGGTCGAGGCGGTGAAGCCGACGCCAAGGCCAAAATTGACTTCCCATTTGGGCGACAAATTCAGATCGATGGCGGGAAAAATCTGCTGCTGCTGTTGCCGCGTGGGCAGAAAATCGGTGGCGGGGCCGACGGAACCGTAATACTCGATGCCTCCGGTGATTTTTTTCGTAAAGTCGTAGCTGATTTTTACGTTGGGCGAAAAGACGAATCCCTGGCTCACCGATTGGCCGTGGAAGGAACGATCGAAGGTGGGATTGAAATCGAGATACCAGTGGCCGAGCTGCCGATCGATAATAGGGCGCATCTCCCAGGTCCAAGTGTCGGTGGAGAATTGGCGACGCTGGTAGCCGATTTCGTTGGAAAGGCTGAGGCCGACAGGCCATTTCCACTTCTTTGGGATGGCAACACGGGGACGAATATGGTCGCCCACCCATTGAATGCCTTGGCCGCTGCGCTCGGAAGTAAAGATGTAGAAGCCTACTTCGAGCCAGTCCGTGAAACCGTGGGTGATCTCGATGGTTTCGTGCTCGGCATGATTAGTGGGGTAGAGGCCGTCGACGATAGTCTTGGTGCCGTCGATGGTGAAATTACTGTGAAGCTCAACCATGGTGTGGCGGGGATCAACCAAATCGGAACCGTACACCTGAATTTCATAGTTGTCCTGCGCGCGAGCGGGCACAACCGTCGCGATAAACAAACCACACGCTAAGAAAAGGCTGCGAGCCAGAAGTTTCATGTCCACGGTTCGCTCCGTAGGGCAATTCGCCAAAAGGAGACTAACGCGTTTCGTTTGATGCTGCAAAGGGGATAGAGAGCATGCAAAATTTTCCCAGGTCGTCTCGCTGCACCTGATTGCTTATGAGTTGTTCATGTGCTAGAAACAGTGCCAATCGATGATTCTCTGGAGGTGTTCTGGCAACGAGATTGAGCTGAGGAAGACGGCCTCGCCATCGAGCGACGAAGTTCCTCTGTAAGGCTATCTCTTCCTTCAACTGGTGCACTTGTTGCTTACATTCTGATCTCCCGAGGAGGCCCCTCCATGAAGAGGACAACAAGTGGAAAATTTATTGTTGGAGCGCTTCTTGCGTTATTTGTGTGCCTCGCAGCGACGCGTGGGGCGAGAGCGCAATCCACGACCGACGGAGCGATTGGCGGCACGGTGATGGATGCGAGCGGGGCGGTGGTCGTGAGTGCGAACGTTTCCGTGAAGAGCAATGGAACCAACGTTGAGCAGACCGCGAGCACTGACGAGACTGGCTATTACCGCGTGACGAAATTGCAGCCGGGTTCCTACACCGTTTCCGTGGAGGTAGCAGGCTTTGCGTCGTTCAAAGCGGAGCAGGTGATCGTCCAGGTGGGCAGCGTCACCGAGCTGGCGGTGCACTTGAACGTGGCGTCGGCTGGGGCAACGGTCATCGTGAACGAGGAAGTGCCGCAGGTAAACACAACGTCGGCGGCATTCGATCCTACAGTCAACCAGACGGAAATCAGCAATCTGCCTATCAATGGCGGGAGATGGTCGGATTTCGCATTACTGACGCCCAGTGTGGTGAACGATTCGAATGGATTCGGATTACTGAGCTTTCGCGGGATCAGCACACTGCTGAACAACAACACCGTTGACGGCGCGGACAACAATCAGGCCTTTTTCGCCGAAGAGCGGGGAAGGACCCGCGCGGGATATTCCAGCGCGAAGGCCGCGGTGCAGGAGTTTCAGGTCAATACTTCTAATTATTCTGCCGAATATGGGCGTGCGGCGGGCGCGGTCGTAAACACGGTGACGAAGAGCGGCACAAACCAATTTCATGGCGAAGGATATTTTTACGACCGGGACAACGATTGGGGAGCGGCGAACCCTTTCACCAAAATAACCACAGAGACGTCCCCCGGAGTTTTTACTTCCAACGTTTTCAAGCCTGTTGACGTCCGCAAGATGGGGGGATATGGCATCGGCGGCCCCATTTTAAAAGACAAGCTTTTCTTTCACTTTGCGTTTGACGACTATAACAGAAATTTCCCCGGGGCGGCGGTGCCCACTAGTCCGAGCGCGTTTTTTGCGAGTCCCGTACCAGATCTGACGAACTACAGTACGGCAGACTCGTGCGCCACGTTGAATGCAAACGCGTTCACGACCGGGCCCAACGCGCTGCCGAATGGCGCGAATATCCGCACAGCAACACAAGGGGCATGCACACTCTTCAACAATCTGGGTCTTCCCGACTATGCCACGGCGGTCACGACCTATAACAATGGATTGAGCGGCCTGCTCGGCGAACTTGGACCCGTGCCGCGAATTGGCAAGCAGACTATCTTTTTCCCGAAGATCGATTGGGTGATCAATCAGAAGAACCGCGCTTCGTTCGAAGTCAATCGCATGCGGTGGATTTCGCCGGCGGGCATTCAGACGCAGGCTACCAACACATTCGGCATCGCAAGTTTCGGAAACGACTATGTGCGCGACACCTGGGGCATCGCGAAACTCTATACTTTCTTCACGCCCTCGCTCTCGAACGAAGCGAGATATCAATACGGCCGCGATTTTGAATTTGAATACGCCCAGCCGCCTACGGCTTATGAAACGGCAAACTTCGTCAGTCCAGCTGGTTATACCAATCCACTGGGGCTGCCCCCTGATGTATTCATCACCAATGGATTCGACATGGGAGTGCCAACGTTTCTGCAGCGGCCGAAGTATCCCGATGAACGGCGTCAACAGATCGCGGACACACTATCCTGGACGCACGGAAAACACAGCCTGAAATTTGGCGTGGATTTCTTGCACACCAACGATCTCACCCAAAACCTGCGGACGCAGTACGGCTCCTTCCAATACGGCAGCATCGGCAACTATCTTTCCGATTTGCTAGATCCCAACAAGTGCGGCGCCGCGCACAATCAGGTTTGTTACAACAGTTTCGCGCAGGCTTTCGGCCCACTGGCCTTTTCCTTTAACACCAACGACATCGCATTCTTCGTTGAGGACAGCTGGAGAATCTTGTCTCGCGTCACTCTGGATCTGGGGTTGCGTTATGAATACGAGCAATTGCCAAGTCCCTACAGCAATCTGATTAATCAGAGCGTGCCGCAAACCGGCCATCTACCGAGCGACACGAACAATTTCGGTCCCAGAATCGGAATCGCGTGGGATGTTTTCGGCAACGGCAAGACTTCTCTGCGCGCCGGCTATGGGGTCTACTATGGCCGGATCATCAATTCGACGATCTATTCGGCGCTCACCAGCACCGGCGCGGCTGACAGTCAACTGTCGTTCACGATTTTCCCGACGATTGCCGGAGGCGCCCCGAATCCCAGCGCGCCGCCGTTCCCGCAGATCATCAATCCCGCGACGCCGCCGCCTCCAAGCAGCGGGCTGGGAGTGGTTTACTTTGGCCCCAACTTCCAAGCGCCGCAGATTCAGCAGACGGACCTGACCTTCCAACGAGAAGTAGGCTGGAATACCGTGGTCTCAGTGAGCTATCTCGGCAGTTTTGGGCGGAGCTTGCCGGACTTCGTGGATACGAACATCAGCCAGGCCAACGCGGGAACGGTGACGTACACCGTGGGCACGGGCGGCCCGATCACTGCGGCCACCTACACGGCCACGCTTTTCAAAGGTCCTCGGCCAAACCCGAATCTGGGCGCCACGACGGACATCTTCAGCGGCATCAGCTCGAACTACAACGCGTTTGCGGCGCAGGTGAACCACCGGATGAATCGTCATGTCCAGTTCTCCGCGAACTACACGTGGTCTCACGCGCTCGATTACGGGCAGAACGCGACGACTTTTAACGACACCAATGATCTGCTAAACCCGTTCAACATCAAGGGCGAGTACGGCGATTCCAACTTCAACGTTCCCAACCGCATGGTGTTCAATGCGATTGTGGAATCACCGTGGCACGCCAAAGGCTGGCTCGATTATCTGGTGGACGGCTGGCAGCTCGCTCCCATCTATCAAATCCAAAACGGGCTCCCCTATTCGCTGGTGACATCGGGCAATGCTCCTGGCGGTTTGGGAGGCGGAGTGAACGGATCGAACGGCCGCAAGGGCATAGATGTCATCGGCCGCAACACCTACCGCCTGCCGCGAACTCAGGTCGTTGATCTGCGCCTCTCGAAGAGTTTTACTTTTAAGGAGAAATATACCTTCCAGGTGTTGGGAGAGGGCTTCAATCTCTTCAACCATGTGAATGTCACCGGCGTAAATACGACCGGGTATAGCATCGCGACAACCGGGTCAGTGCCCACTGCGGGCGGAACGACTGCTTGCAGCACTGCCGCGCCGTGCTTGAACTTCAACGCGCCTTTCGGTACGGTCACCAGCGCCAACAGCAACTTCGCTTATACCAGTAGACAAATTCAGATTGGAGTCCGCTTCCTGTTCTAGGCACGCGGTACAACCATCAGGAAAAAGGGGTGGCTTCGTCTGCCGCTTTTTTATTTATGGAATTACCGTCTACGCGTGGGGATGAGCTTTGTCGTAGATGTCCATCAGTTGGCGGATGGACGCATGTGTGTATTTCTGCGTGGTGGAAAGAGATTGGTGGCCGAGGAGTTCTTGAATGGCGCGGAGGTCGGCGCCGTCGGCGAGAAGATGAGTGGCGAAAGCGTGGCGCAGGGAGTGGGGATGCAAGTCCCAATTCACGTTGACGAGGCGGACGTATTTTTTGACGATGCGGCCGACGGAGCGTTGCGTTAGACGGCGGCCTGCATAGTTCAAGAATACGGCTTCGGTGTGAGGCGCGTCGCGGTGGCGGCCGCGGCTGCTCGAGGCCTGCAAAAACAACTCTTCGCGCAGCGGCCAATACTTTTCGAGGGCATCCTGCGCTTTGCTGCCGTAAGGGACGATGCGCTCCTTGTCGCCTTTGCCGACCACGCGCAGAACACGTTCCTTTTGGTCGATGTCGGCAAAGTTGAGGCCGGTGAGTTCGCTGACGCGGAGGCCCGCGGCGTAGAGGAGTTCCAGCAGCGCTCGATCGCGGCGAAGAAGCAGGCATTCGTCTTGAAGTTTGACGAGCTTGTCAGGGGAAGCGTTCTCACCCTTTCGCGCGCGTTTTTTCGGAACTTCTCCGCCGGTGCTTAGCGCTGGACCCATTCCCGCGAGTTGATTTAGAAAACCATTCATCTCTTCGGCGGAGAGCACGGAAGGAATGCGTTTTGGCAATTTCGGTGTGGCCACGAGGCGTGCGGGATTTTCCTGCAGGCGGCCTTCGCGTAAGCAGTATTTAAAAAAGGAGCGAAGCGCGGCCAGTTTGCGCGCGATGGAGCTTTTCTGCAGACCGTGGTCGTGCAAATGTCCGACGAATTCGCGGATTATGTTGTGCGTTACAGCGCTAAGAGCAGGCGGCTCGAGGCCGGACGGTGATAGGTAGGCGACGAATTGGCCGAGGTCTTTGCCGTAGTTGGAAATCGTGTGCGGAGAGGAATTCTTCACTGCGCGAAGATATTCAAGATATTTGGCAATGGCCGTTTTCATTTTGTGCCGGAGATCCGGCTGGGCTTCCGTTATCGATTATAGGCCAGCATTTGGTGGCAGACGCTTGGAGAATTACGGCTTTGCACCGACGGGCGTGGCTTCTTCGGGTTGAGCTTGCGGCGGCGCCACGGCTGCCGGTTCGGGCGCGAGCTTTTCCCAATCGCAGCCCTCCTTCAAGCAGGTGTGCACCAAACCAATTTTGGTCTTCTTTTCGACGATGAAGGGCGCGCCGCACTTGGGGCACGGTTCGGGCATCGGCATGTACGGCGTCGTGAAGTCGCAATCGGGATAGCGCGAGCAGCCGTAAAAGATACGCGGACGGCCACGGCCGCCTTTTCCGGCACTTCCGCGGCGGACGAATTCGCCTTCGCTGCACTTCGGACATTTGATGCCCATGGTGATGGGGCGGGTGTACTTGCACTTCGGATAGCCGGTGCAGCCGATAAATTCGCCGAAGCGGCCGTGTTTTTTGACGAGGCCGTTGCCGCAGAGCGTGCACTTTTCGTCGAGCAGTTCGTCGGGCTGCATGGATTTGCGTGTGCCTTCGACAAGGCGGCGAGTGGTTTGGCAATCCGGATACGCGGAGCACGCCAAGAACGGTCCGAACCTGCCCGCCTTGATGACCATTTCTTTGCCGCAGTTGTGGCAATACTCGACTTTTATTTCACCCGGAGCGGCGTCCGGCAAAGCAGGAGACAGATCCTGAATAAAGTCGCAGTCCGGATAGCGTGAACAGCCCAGGAAGAATCCCAGGCGGCTAATGCGCTCGAGCAGTTCACCCTCACCGCACTTTTCGCACTTTTTGCCGGTGGGGATGCCCGCTTTGTAGGAAAGCATTTCGTCGTCGGCGCGATCGAGATCGACGATGAACTTTTCCCAAAATTCTTTTACGGCTTCGCGCCAGGGAAGTTTGCCTTCCTCAATTTCGTCCAGCTCTTCTTCAAGACGAGCGGTAAAGGTGACGTCGAAAATATCTTCGAAGCTTTTGACCAGCAGCAGGCTCACGCGCTCGCCAAGCATAGTGGGCGAAAAACGGCCCTGCTCTTTTATTACGTATTCGCGCTCGACTACGACGGAAATAATCGAGGCGTATGTGGAAGGGCGCCCGATGCCTTTTTCTTCCAGTTCTTTGACGAGCGTCGCATCGTTGTAGCGCGGCGGCGGCTGCGTAAAGTGCTGGTCGGGACGGATTTTGTCCAGTTTGAGCGTCTGACCTTCTGTTACGCGAGGAAGCGCGTTGCCCTCGCCTTCATCGCTCTTTTCGTCGTCAGCCGTATCAACGACCTCGGACTGATAGACGGCCAAATAGCCGGCGAATTTCTGCACCATGCCCGTGGCGCGGAACGTATAGTCCGCGGCTGAGATATCAATCGTCGTTTGATCGAAGACGGCCGGCATCATTTGGGAGGCCACGAACCTCTGCCAAATCAATTGATACAGCTTGAATTGATCGTCTTTCAGATATTTGCGGACGTCTTCGGGCGTGCGCGTCACATCCGTCGGACGGACGGCTTCGTGCGCCTCTTGAGCGTCTTTCTTGGATTTGTAGTAGTTGGGCTTCTCAGGCAAATAAGCTGATCCAAACTTCTCTGGAATGAGCTCGCGCACTTGCGCCAGCGCATCCTGCGAAATGTTTACCGAGTCCGTGCGCATATAAGTGATCAGCGCAACGGAGCCCTCAGCACCCAATTCGACGCCTTCATAAAGGCCCTGCGCCACACGCATCGTATTCTTTGCCGAATAGCGCAGGCGGTTATAGGAGGCCTGCTGCAGCTTTGACGTGGTGAAGGGCGGAGGCGGATTTCTTTTCTTTTCCCTTTGCGCGACGCTCGCAACTTGCCATTTTGCTTTGGTCACTGCGGCGACAATCTTATCGGCCGCTTCCTGGTTGGCGACTTCAATGTCCTCGCCGTTGTGCTTGAAAAGCTTGGCTTCGAAGAGCGGCGGCTGGCCAGCTTCGAGCATGGCGTGGATCGTCCAATACTCCTGCGGGACGAAGGCGCGAATTTCTTGTTCGCGTTCGACGATCAGGCGGAGAGCGACCGTCTGAACACGCCCGGCGGAAAGACCGCGGCGGACTTTATTCCAGAGAAGCGGGGAAACTTTGTAGCCTACGATGCGGTCTAGAACGCGGCGGGCTTGCTGTGCGTCGACAAGATTGGTGTCTACTTTTCTCGGGTGCTCAAAAGCCGCGCGAATCGCTTTGGGCGTAATTTCATTGAAGGTGACGCGGAAAATTTTCTTCGGATCAATTGCTGGAATTTCTTTTTGAGGCTCGTCTTTTGGTTTTTCTTCCACTACTTCCGGCTTAGCGCCCTTTTTCTTGAAGCGCGAGACGGCGGGTTCCTGCTCGGGATATTTGGAAGGCTTCGCCAATACCATGGCAAGGTGCGCCGAGATGGCTTCGCCTTCGCGATCCGGGTCGCCGGCTAGATAGACAGCATCGGCGGTATTCGCAGCTTTGCGAAGATCGTTGATGATCTTGCCCTTGCCGGCGATGATCTGCAGGGTCGGCTCAAAAATCTTTTCATCGTCCAAGGAGATCGGAGGACGAACTGGCTTCTCTTTTACTTTCTTTGCGCCCTTCTTGGCTCGCTTCTTTTTCTTCCCGGTGTTTTCTTCTTCGCCGGGCAGACGGATGCCGATCGTCTTCTTGGGGAGATCCATCACGTGGCCAATGGAGGCCTTAACGAGGAAATTCCTCCCAAGGTACTTATTAATTGTCTTCGCCTTTGCAGGCGACTCAACGATTACAAGCGAACGGCCCATCTTGTCTTTGTAACCCCGTAATGTTCTGCTGGGAGAGCTGGAGAGGGCGGCGTGTGTCCTTCTCGCTAACTAACGTCTAGATGCTTCGATCAGCCTTTGGGATACTCTCAGCCGTTAGATGCACGGCCGGAGGCAAGCGATTCGCGCCCTATCTCTCGTTATAACAACACTTTGCTGAACTGCTTGCCGGGCGACTGCCGGACGAGGCCTTTCATCTCCATATCAAAAAGCGTAGCGAGAACCTCGGAGGAGTTCAAGCCGGACCGCTCAACGATGTCGTCAATGTGTTTGGATTCATCCGGGCTGAGCAGCTCGTAAATCTTTTTTTCTGAGGGGCTTAGGGAGGCAACAACGAGCAGATTTCTTTGCTCGGCTTCCGGTTTTTCGGCTTTAACGAGTGCGGCGCGGACGGGCGTGGGAAGTTCTTCGATCACGTCTTCGGCGTTGGTGACGAGTTTAGCTCCCTGCTTAATTAACAGGTTCGGCGCGAAGCTAACCGGTTGCGTTACGTTTCCCGGGACGCCGAAGACTTCCCGGCCAAACTCCATGGCTAGTCGGGCGGTGATCAGCGAGCCGCTGTACTGCGCGCCTTCGATGACGATGACGCCCAGCGGCATTCCCGCGACGATGCGATTGCGAATCGGAAAGTTTTCAGGGGCGGGATGAGTGCGAAGCGGAAATTCACTGATGATCGCTCCGCGTTCCAAAACTTTTTCGTAGAGTTTTTTGTTTTCCTTGGGATAGCAGACGTCGATGCCCGTGCCGAGGACGCCGATAGCTCTGCCGCTTACGGCCATGGCGCCTTGGTGTCCGATGGCATCGATGCCGCGCGCCATGCCGCTGGCAATGACGAGGCCGCGCGCGGCTAGCTCACGGCCGAGGCGTTCCGCCATCTGCGTGCCGTAGAGAGTCGGGCGCCGGGTGCCGACGATGCTGAGGCAAGGGAGGTTCAGGACCTCGGGGTCGCCGCGAACGTAGAGCAAGACTGGCGGGTCGTAGATTTGCAGAAGCGTTTGCGGATATTCAGGTTCGGTCCAGTTGATTAGGCGGCAGCGGTCGATATTGCTAGCGGCGGTGAGTTCTTTTTCGGCGCGTTTGAAGGCTTCCTTTTTGAAAACCGCTTGCGCTACCGGAGCGGGCAGCCGGCAACCTTCGAGTTCCGTCAGCGGTGCGCGGAACACCGCGTCGGGCGAGCCAAAACGCTTGAGGAGGCGTGCGGACAGACGAGAAGCCAGGCCGGGCGTAAGCGCCAGCGCGAGCCAGGAGAGGGATGCGTCTTGCTCCATCGCAGGCCAAGCCTATAGGCATGATAACTGTAATGTCAACTAATAATTGATATAAATGAAAAGGCTTGCAATTAGCCGGGTTGGGCGGCGTCTTCGGCGAGAATTGCATCCAGAGTCATAACAAAAAGATCGGCGTCGGCTAGCGAGAAAATTAGCGGGGGGCGCAGCTTGATCACGTTGTGATGCGGGCCATCGGTTCCCGCAAGGATGCCACGTTCGCGCAGGCGATTAACGACGTAAGAAGCCTGCCGTGGTGCGGGCTCGCGAGTATGACGATCGAGGACAAGGTCTACGCCGAGAAATAGTCCTGAGCCGCGCACGTCGCCGATCAGCGCCCGCTTCTCTTGCAGCGAATTCAGCCGCGCAGTCAGATAGCCCCCCACGTGCAACGCATTTTCCTGGAGGTGTTCTTCTTCGAGGACGTCCAAAACAGCGAGTCCCGCAGCGCAGGCGACGGGATTGCCGCCAAAAGTGCTGAAGAATTCCATGCCATTGTTGAAACTAGCAGCGATTTCGGGAGTGGTGACTACTGCCGCGAACGGAAAAGCATTTCCGATTGGTTTGCCGAGAACGACGATGTCGGGGACGACGCCCTGCGTCTCGAAGCCCCAGAAGTGCGTGCCGAGACGGCCGAAGGCGACTTGCACTTCGTCGGCGATGCAAACTCCGCCTCCGGCGCGTATGTGCTTGTAGGTTTCTGCGAGATATCCGGGCGGAAAAACAATTTGGCCGGCGACGCTCGGCAGGGTTTCGGCGATGTACGCCGCGACGCTCCGGCCCTGCGCGTGAGCGTTCTGCAAAATCTCGGCGACGTGCTGAGCGTATTTTGATCCAGCCGCGGGATCTTCTCGCCGGTGTGGACCGCGATAATCGTCGGGAATCGGCGCGACGTGGACCCACGGTTTGCGGCCGCGACCTCCTGGTCCATCGAATTTGTAGGGACTGATATCGATCAGCGTGGTGGTATGGCCGTGGTAGGCGTGTTCGAGGACGACGACGTCTTCGCGGCCGGTATGCGTGCGGGCCAGCCGCAGCGCAAGTTCGTTGGCCTCGCTGCCGGAATTCACGAAATAGCAGACGCGCAGGGGCCCTGGCATACGACGAGTGAGTTGCTCCGCGTAACGGTTCACGTTGTCGTGGAGGTAGCGTGTGTTGGTGTTGAGAAGAGCTATCTGCTCCTGGACAGCACGCACTACGCGCGGGTGACCGTGTCCGACAAGAGGCACGTTGTTATAGACGTCGAGAAAAGCGCGGCCTGTGTCGTCGTAAAGATATTGCATCCGGCCATGCACAATTTTCAGCGGATGCTGGTAAGAAATACTGAGATTTTCTCCGAGCAGCGCGCGACGAGCAGATAGAGTTTCGGTGAGAGCCGGGTCCTGCCGCGGGAAGCGCTCGGCGGGAATGGCTAGCAATACATTTGGATCGGGAGAGAGAGAAGTCCACACGTTCCGCTGCGATGCATGAGCAACACCTGGGAAATCCGAGCGGCGCTCCAAAAGGTCGACGATGATTTGAAAATGAAGGTGAGGCGCCCAGCCACCATTTTCGTGGACGTCACCAATGCGGGCGAATTGCTGGCCATGCACGATGCGTTGGCCCACTTGGAGCACGTCAAAAACTTCTCGAGCGAGATGGCCGTAAAGAGTGAAAAATTCCAAACCGTCGCCCGTTGCGTGACGAAGAATCAAGAGCGGGCCGTAATCGAGCGGCGCGGTGTTGATCGCGACGGCGTGGACTACGCCGTCAAGCGGTGCGTGGATCGGCGTGCCGGGAGCAGCGAACAAATCTATTCCTAGATGAATGGTCCGCCGCTCATCCGTCAGATTCGCACTCGCTCCAAAGAGCGGCGAGGTGTAGAGCAAGCGCGGTTCGTTGTAACGGCCAACTCCGACGAGGGCATTGGCGCTCATCATCTTGCGAAAGATCGCCTCGCTAAGGTTTCCCGTTTCTGAGGCGTTCGGGTCGGCGCCGAGGAAGGTGCTGCCAACTCCCAAATCAAAGACAACACTCGGAGCGGTCCGCAAGTCCGTACTGAGAATGGAGGCGGCGCTTCCCGCCTTGGATGCCAACCATCGCTGTACCTTTTCGGCTTGCGGCACGGCAGGCAAGCCGCAGGCATCTCGAAAGGTATAGTGGGCGAATCTTGGATGAATAGCAGCCAGCTTCTCGAGCGCTTCCCAGGCGGGCGCTTCGCTGATCGTCACGTAGGGATCATCGGGGACCAGAGACTTGCGATGCGCGGAATTCGTGACGCTGACCGCAAGCCGCATTCCGATAAGCGTATAAAGGACGGCGATCTCGGCTTCTTTGAGCGGAAAAGCGCGGTGATATCCAGCGACAACGAAGCTCGCAGCCGACAGCGGATCTTTCTCGCCTAGCATCGCGTATGCGGCGGCGATGGCGACCTCGGAGACGGTAAGACTGTAATGCATGTCCCCAAAATCAATCACGCTCACTATTTTTCGTGGCTGCGGCCAGGGCGGGCTGACCAACACGTTGTAATCATTCGCATCGCCATAGATGACGCTGCGGCGCAACGATTTCAGCGCCGGCACAACCTCCGATTCGTACAATGCGAGAAACCGCTCGACGAGCGCGCGCCGCGCTGGATCTCCGATGTGTTGCAGATAGTCTCGAATCCAGCCGGAGCGAGTGAGATCCCATTTCAATTCCCGGTGCACGGCAGGATTCGAAAAATCCGCCAGAGCGGCGTCCATTTCGCCGAGAAACTGGCCCAGGCTGCGCAACAATTCCGGAGTGTGCGGATTTACCTTGGCGAGGACGGTTCCGGGAATATACGTGAGCAGCCAGAGCAGGCGCTTTGTTCCATCGGAAAGCGTCGCGACCGTGAACGCGTCGCCGCCTGGCGTGAGGCAAACCCGCGGCAGCGAAAGATGAGGTGCGTGCTCGGCCAAGTGTTGCAGAGCCTGGCACTGCATCTCCACGAAGGATTGCTCCCTTGCGGGATGCATAATTTTGAGGACAAATTCGTGGCTGTCGACAGATGTGAGATGAAAATTGTCGTCGTACTCGCCGGGGAGCGACTTGGCAGCGACGTCAAGGTTGAAAACTTCGCGGGCCAGCCGCGCGGCTTCCGATTCGGTGACCGGTTGGGCCACGCGCGCTTCGGGAATCATGCGGGGAATCTTATCTGTAAGGGATAGAGCACGTCCATTCCTCGCGGAATGTAGGACGCGTGCACGCGGAGCGCGGCCGCAGGATTAGAAAGGTGCTTGACCGCGCCCGCAGAAAGCAGAGCCAAAACTCAGCGCTACATTTCTCCGCGTGACGATTGGATTGAAACCGGGCCGTTCACCGTTGAAAGCTTGATCATCGCCGGCGAGCTGCCGTATTCGATGCGGCGATTGTTGTCGTCCCAGGTTTTTCGCGCGTTATCGCAAATGCTCGCATGGCAGCTCATCGGGGAATAATTTCGCGATTCCACGCTGAAGCTGGACTTGTAGTCCGACGGAACGGAAAGCGTGAGAGGACCGTTTTGCGCGTCCGCGGTCAAGCCAGCTCCGCTCCAGGTCGTCCCTTTCAGGTTAATGGAGATCGGACCGTTCTCGGTGTGAATGCGCACGTTGCCGCTGCTTCCCGTAATCGTGATGGGGCCGTTCGCGGCACGGACATCCGCATCGCCGGAAAAGTCGCGCAGAGTGATCGGGCCGTTCGTGGCGTGGGCCGTCAATTTGCCGTCCACGCTGTAAAGCGATAGCGGGCCGTTGGCGGTCTCGAGGTCGATGACCGAGCCTTTCGGCGCGCGAATCAGCAGGTAGATTGCCCATTCGCCGTCATCGTTGGGACCGTTTGTCGAGACCTCTCCGTTCTTAACAGAGAGCGTCATTTGCGCGAGAATTCGCTGGGCGCCTCCGTCTTCGTTCGAAGCGAACTTGCAGGACGTCACCGAATACGTGTCTTTGTCCCAGCCTTGCACCTGAACGCCGCCGTTTTTGTGCGGGTGAACGCGAAGTGTCGGCGCATCGGCCTTGGTTATCGTGCGTTCTTCCGATTCCGTCGCGGCATCCCGGTCGTCGAATCGAACGTGGAAGTCGGAGCAATCCGTAGCAGGTTCATTGTGGCCGCCGGACATGCTCATCGAGTGACGGTGATCCCAATCGGCCCAGCCTGGCACGGCCGGGATCGGGGGTACGGCAGGAACCGCCGGCATTGCGGGCATGGCCGGCATCGCGGGAGCGGCCGGAGTGGCGGGAGTCGCCCCGTAGAAGTGAACTGGAGGAATCGGCGGCACAGGGGGCGCAAGGAACTCGGAAGGAGGAGCAGGTGGGGTTGGAGGAGTTGGTGCATCTTGGGCACCAGCCAAAGCGCAGAATCCGCAGATTGCACTCAGAGAAAGAAGACAAACCCTAAATAGCGATTTCATGGAAAGACCCTCCCTGCTAGATAGACGAAGAAAGCCCTCATCGGTTTGATGGATACATGATGAAATCTCAGCCAGAAAAAGAGCGCAGTTGCCGGACAGATCGCGGACTCCATTCTACCGCCCAAGCTAAGAAGTCAGTTCTTCCTGATTTGAAAGGAGTTGGCTGCCTGCCGATTGCGTGTGAAGGCCTAGGGGCGTAGATTAGCTGCGAAAGGCCAGCAAAATGGAGCGCCCCATGCAGGAATCAAATCGCGACCAAGTGCGACGGAGCATGAACCAGTTCGGGACATCTTATCCGAGGAACCGGGCCGCAGCGGCCGGATGGCGGTCCATCCTCGCGATGGCTGCTTTCGTCCCCTGTGCTGTAGCCAGCAGGGCTCAGACCCCGCCCCAATTGCCAGACGGAAATGGGAAGGAAACGGTCCAAAAGGCTTGCGGTTCGTGCCACGCGCTTACCACGGTAACAAACGCGGGCCACGATCGGCAGGAGTGGACGTCGGTCCTAAATATGATGGTTACGGCGGGCGCGCCCGTGCCGAAAGACCTGATTGCGACGGTGACGGACTATCTGGCGAAGAATTTTCCAGAAAGGCCCGCGCCGGATGCAGTCGTGCTTCCTGGAAGCGTCGAGGTTTCGATCAAAGAATGGCAAGTGCCTACGGCGGGATCGCGGCCGCACGATCCCGCGTTCGCTCCAGATGGCTCTGTCTGGTATACGGGGCAGATGGCCAACGTGCTTGGGCGGTTTGATCCCAAGACGCAGCAATTCAAAGAATATACGTTGAAGACGCCCGGGTCCGGTCCGCATGGACTCGTGCCGGATAAGGACGGGAACATCTGGTTCACAGCAAACTTCAAGGCATACATCGGCAAGCTCGATCCGAAGACCGGCAACGTGACCGAATATCCCATGCCCGATCCTCAGGCCAAGGACCCACACACGCTGCTTTTTGCTCCAAATGGAAATATTTATTTTACGGTGCAAGGCGGGAACATGGTGGGACGGTTGAATCCGAAGACGGGCGAAGTGAAGGTGGTCAACTCACCGACATTGAAGTCCAATCCCTATGGCATGGTGGTGAGCTCGAAAGGCGTTCCCTTCTTTGTGGAGTTCGGAAGCAACAAGGTAGCGAGCCTTGATCCGGACACGCTCGCGATTCATGAGTATGTGCTGCCGCATGTGGATTCTCATCCGCGGCGCGTGGCCATTACCCCAGACGATGTGATTTGGTATTCGGACTACTCGCGCGGGTACCTTGGACGGCTCGATCCCAAAACGGGCCAGATGACTGAGTGGGCCTCTCCCGGCGGGCCGCGATCCAGACCATACGGCATCACGGCGGTGGGAGACGTCATCTGGTACAGCGAATCCAACACCAAGCCGAATACAGTCGTGCGCTTCGATCCCAAGACGGAAAAATTTCAGACATGGATTATCCCTTCGGGCGGAGGCGTTGTGCGGAACATGGTGTCCACCCCTGAAGGGAACCTGTGGCTTGCGTGCAGCGGCGTGAACGGGATCGCATTCGTCGAAGTGAAGAACTCGACAAAAACGTCTTCGCTCAAGTGAAGGGCAGGGCGAGAGGCTTGTTTCTTCACTCGGCCTCGTCGCTAAGAATCACGGCTGCCAGTCGCAATCCAGCATACCCATGCTACCGATGGGCGGGCCATCCGGCGGCTCGACGGGCGGCGTCAAGTCAATGCGCTTGGGATCTTTCTCAAAGAGCTCAATATGCTGCTTGCTGAAGAAGATGTGCGCTTTATCAGAGATCACTCCGCCTCCGGATTGAGCGGCGAGCCAGTCGTGTAGTTCGTGAAGTTTGAGCGAGGCGACTCCCCGGACTTCGTCGGTGGCATGGTCGTTGGCAGCGAGGGCCATAAGG
>Ga0210405_10000169_pt1 | contig 92050 bp, 85 predicted proteins | sample IncBWH11MmetaG_FD_155492 | JGI IMG/M metagenome (GOLD analysis project Ga0210405, IMG submission 155492) | Forest soil microbial communities from Barre Woods Harvard Forest LTER site, Petersham, Massachusetts, United States - Inc-BW-H-11-M | ecosystem: Environmental > Terrestrial > Soil >... | reverse complement strand
GCATCTTCTTTATATCGGGCTCCATCGGGGCGAACGTTCGACCGCCGCCGAGCCATTTCTCGAACAGAATTTTGGTGAGGGCGACCGAGGTCATCGAAGAGGTATCGAGAGCCACGGTGCGAATCTGATGAACTGGCACCTTGCTAACCAGCAGGATGGAACGCACTGGGCGGCGCGAGGCGATGGCAACGCCGGGCAGGACCATCAGGCCGGGAACTAGAGCATAGGCGGCGGCTGGGATGATGCCGATATCGGCGGTACAGGCTTCGAGTGCGCGGGCGCAAGCGGAGGGGAGCGTGTAGGAAATATCGAAGTCGCGGGCGGCGTTGCCGTGTTCGAAATCCCACATCAGGGGAGCGGTATTGAGGTAGGAAATCGCAGAGATGCGCAGACGTCTCATTCCTGTTTTGATTCTAGCAGACGCTTATTCACAGGGCTTTGTGACGGCTTCCCTTGACACGGGCTTCCGCAAGTGACTACAGTCCGCCCAGTCTCTCATTGACGGTCTCAGTGAGGATCGGAGTAGCCGTGCCTAATGCCGTTGCCGCATCTTCTTCAATATCCGCAACTCATATTCTGGAGTGGCTTGCCATCTCGCTGACGCAAGGCTTGGGCCCGACGAAGGCGCGGAAACTGGTGGAACATTTTGGGGGCGCGGTCGCGGTCTTCCATGCGTCGCTGACGGAGTTGGAAGGGACAGGGATTCAGGCAGTTTCGGCGCAGTCGATTGCGACGGGGAAGTCGGCGGAACTGGCGCGGGAGGAAATTGCACGGGCTGCTGGCGCCGGAGTGACGGTGGTTTCTCTGGAAGATCCATGTTATCCGGCACGGCTGAAGGAAATTTACGATCCGCCGCTGGTGCTTTACGTTCGCGGCAATCCGGAGGTGCTGACGCAGCCGGGAATCGCGATGGTCGGAACGCGGCATCCTACGCCGTATGGCTCTGGGATGGCGGAGCGGTTGGCGTGCGATTTGGCGGCGCAGGGGCTGGTCATTATTAGTGGCATGGCGCGCGGAGTCGATACCGCCAGCCATCGCGGGGCGATCTCGGCCAAGGGCAAGACGATTGCTGTGTTTGGCACGGGCGTGGATGTGATTTATCCGAAGGAAAATTCGCGGCTGTCGGAGCAGATTCTGGCGCTGGGGGGTGCGCTGATCTCGGAGTTCGCCATGGGGACATTTGCGGCGCCGCAGAATTTTCCGATTCGCAACCGGATTTTGAGCGGGATGTCGATTGGGGTGCTGGTGGTGGAAGCGGCGGAATACTCCGGAACGCGGATAACGGCGCGCTGTGCGCTGGAACAGAACCGCGACGTTTTCGCTGTGCCGGGCAACGTTACGAATAAGAATTCATGGGGCCCTAACACACTGATTAAGCAGGGCGCTAAACTCGTCGCGACCTGGGAGGATGTGTGGGAAGATCTGCCTGCGGAGGTAAAGTTGGCGCTGGCCCCAACGGTGGCGCGTGAATCCGGGAAGGCGTCGTCGGCATCTCTATTCCCGGACGAAGGGCTTCCACCGCACGAGAAGAAAATCTTGAGGCTGTTGAAAGCCGATGAGGCCACGCATATCGACGAATTGGTGGAAAAACTCGAGAATGAGTTATCGTCATCCGAGATTTTTGCTGCGCTGTTTGAGCTGGAGTTGTCGGGGAAGATCAAACAAATGTCAGGGAAGAATTTCGTGAAAAGCTTTTAGCGTCGGCTGGTAGCGGCGAAAAGCCTTTAACCGCAAAGATCGCGAAGGGCCCGCGAAGGACGCTAAGAGAGGCAATCTCTCCGGCGTAGCATCTCGATTTATTCGATGAATTTGCGGGGTCGCGAGACTAGCCGTCGGCCATCAACTTTCGCCCGTAACTTGTTGCTTTCGTCCCATTCGTGCTAGGTTCAAAGCGAAAACTTAAGAACTGAGGGTCCATTGGTAAAAAGTTTAGTCATTGTCGAATCGCCGGCTAAGGCGAAGACCATCCAGAAATATCTGGGAAAGGGATTTACGGTCGAGGCCTCGCTCGGCCATGTGAAGGATCTGCCCAAGAGCACGCTGGGAGTCGACACCAAAAACGACTTCGAGACCGATTACGTCGTGATTCCGGGCAAAGAAAAGGTCCTGGCAAAGCTGAAGAAGCTGGCCGGTCCGATGGATGCGATCTATCTTGCGCCTGACCCGGACCGCGAAGGCGAGGCGATTGCGGCGCATCTGGCATTCGAACTCGATGGCAACGGCGCGTCGAAGAAGAAAAAGAAGAAGAAAGAAGATGCGGATGCGCCGCCGCGCATTCAGCGGGTTACGTTCAATGAAATCACGAAGCGGGCGGTGCAGGCGGCGTTTGAGCATCCCCGCGCTATCGACCAGAATTTGGTAGATGCGCAGCAGGCGCGGCGCGTGCTCGATCGGCTGGTTGGGTATCAGGTTTCGCCGCTGTTGTGGGACAAGGTGCGGCGTGGACTTTCTGCTGGGCGCGTGCAGACGGTCGCGCTTCGTTTGATTGTGGAGCGCGAACGCGAAATCAAGGCGTTCGAGAAGAAAGAATATTGGACCATCGACGCGCACCTTGCGGCCAGCAAGCCTCCCGCGTTCGACGCGCGGTTCCTGGGCAAGGGCGAAGAGAAGATTGAGGTCACGAACGGCGAGGACGCGGAGAAGATCCGCGCGGCGCTGGAGCAAGCGGATTGGCTGGTGCGGTCGGTCGACAAGAAAGAACGCCGCCGGAACGCAGCGCCTCCCTTTACCACCAGCAAGTTGCAACAGGATTCCTCGCGCAAGCTGCGTTTCAGCGTGAAGCGCACGATGATGATCGCGCAACGGCTGTACGAAGGCGTGGAACTGGGCGAAGAGGGGCTCGTCGGTTTGATCACCTACATGCGCACCGACTCGACTCGCGTGGCGCCTGAGGCGATTCAGGAAGTGCGCGAGTATGTGGGCAAGGAATATGGCCCGGCTTACCTGCCCGAGACTCCGAATACATATAAGGAGAAGAAGGAAGCGCAGGCGGCGCACGAGGCGATTCGGCCGACGTCGGCCATGCGGCATCCTGATCAGGTTAAGCAGTATTTAAAGGAAGATGAGTTCAAGGTCTACAAGCTGATCTGGCAGCGTTTTGTGGCGTCGCAGATTATGCCCGCGGTTTTTGATCAGACTACCGTGGACATCGACGCGAAGAGCAAGAGCGAGACATTCTGGTTCCGCGTGACGGGATCGGTGCTGAAGTTCGATGGCTTCCTGCGGGTCTACGAAGAGTCGAAGGAAGGCAAGGACGAAGAAGACGAAGAGCTGAAGCATAAGCTGCCGGCGCTGGAAGCTGGACAGAAGCTCACGTTGAAGGAGTTGAAGCCGGAGCAGCATTTTACCGAGCCGCCGCCGCGCTACAACGAAGCGTCGCTGGTGAAGGAGCTGGAAGAGCGCGGGATTGGGCGTCCATCGACGTACTCGGCGATTCTGTCGACGATTCAGGAGCGGCAGTACGTGCAGAAGCTGGGAGGCAAGTTTACTCCGACGGAGATCGGGCTGGTGGTCACCGATCTGCTGGTGGAGAACTTCCGCGACATCTTCGATGTGGCGTACACCGCAGGCCTGGAAGAAAAGCTCGACGAGATCGAAGAGGGCAAGGAGAAGTGGACGGACACGCTCGCCGACTTCTACAAGAAATTTACGAAAGATCTCAAATATGCCGAAAAGCATATGGAGAACATCAAGCGGATGGAGAAGCCCACGGACGAGAAGTGCGAGAAGTGTGGCGCTCCGCTGGTGATCAAGTGGGGACGGCACGGGTCGTTCTACGCGTGCAGCACCTACGATAAAGAAGATCCGAACACTTGCACGTTCACGAAAGAGAATCCGATCAACCTGCCGGACCTTGATTCGGCGGACGTGCAGGAGACGACGCAAGAAGAATATTGCGAGAACTGCGGGCGGGTGATGGTGCTGAAGCGCGGACGCTTCGGGCAGTTCATGGCGTGCACAGGTTATCCGGACTGCAAGACAACGCGGCGGCTTGATCAGGGCAAGAAAGTTCCGGACATTCCGCTGGATGAACCCTGCCCGAAGTGCGGGCGCAATATGATGATCCGGCACGGACGTTATGGCGAGTTTACGGCTTGCAGCGGATATCCGGAGTGCAAGTACGTGAAGCAGAACTACATTGGCGTGAAGTGTCCGGAGTGCAAAGAGGGCGACCTGGTTGAGAAGCGGGCGCGCAAGGGGAACACGTTCTACGGGTGCGGAAATTATCCGAAGTGCAAGTTCACGTCGGCGCACAAGCCGATTGCCGAAAAGTGCACGAGTTGCGGGAGCGAGTATCTGGTGGAGAAATTTCTGAAGGCCGGACCGGTGATCGCCTGCCCGAACAAGGAATGCGATTTCGAGCGGGCGGCGCCTGAGATTGCGGCGACGACGAGCGCGTAAAATCTATTGGATAATTGGGGAATTTAGTAATTGAGTAATTTCGGAAGAGCCGCTCGTGCAGCGCTGCGTAGTATTTTCAATTTACCCGATTACTCAATTACCCAGTTACTCAATTCCGAATAAGGAGTTCCCATGCCCAAGAAAGCGACCGCGATGGATGCACAATTGATTCTTCACCTCTACGACCTGCGCCGCGAGGCGGAGATGCGGAAGGCGCGCAACTGGTGGGTCGCCGAGTTCTGGCCACAGAGTGCCGACGATTTTATGAAAGTTGCCTGGGCCATGGGCACGCAGGAAAACAGCTGGCTGCGCCAGGTTGGCGGATACTGGAGCATGGCCGCGTCGTTTGTGCTGCAGGGGGCGCTGAATGAGGAGTTGTTTATCCAGCCGGCCGTGAGCGGGGAAATGTATTTTGTGTTCGCGAAGGTTCAGCCCTTTCTCAAGGAACTACGGGAAAAGATGGGCGATCCGCAGATGTTCGCGAACATCGAGAAGGTCATCACGGGCTCCAAGTTTGGACGGGAGCGTTTGAAGTTGACGCTGAAGCGGGTGGAAACGATGCGCGAGAAGAGGGCGTTGGCGAAGGCGAGCTAGGCTCAGCGATGAATCGTGTGCCATCGAGACTAGTCCTTTCACTGCCGGATCATCTGTTATCCTAACTGGTTGTGCGGATGATCTGGTGGTTCCTGATCCTGGGTTGCAGTACGCTGGTCGTGGTGTGCGTGGCGATCGCGTTGTATGTGCGTTTGCGACGGCACTTGCAGGCGGCGCATGCGGCGCGGGACCAAGGCTCCAGCGCAGTAGAGCACGAGCGTCAGTCAGGCGATATTGAGCATTGAAGTGCGCACGCGGGATTCGGAGATTCTTCCATGGCAAAAGCGGCGATGCAAACATTAAGCGCTTCGCAAGAGCGCGTTCTGGAAGGCGCGCGGCAAGTGGCGCTGGTGGTTGGCGGGAGCTTGGTAGTGGCGTTGTGCGCGCGCGTCACGATTCCGTTGCCGGGTACACCGGTGCCACTAACGGTGCAGAACTTCGGCGTGCTGTTGGTCGGGCTGCTGCTGGGCAGCCGGCGCGGATTTGCGGCGCTTGCGCTTTATCTTGCCGAGGGCGCGATGGGGATGCCGGTATTCAGTCCTACTGGACCCGGAGGAATCGCGCAGTTGCTTGGACCCACGGGCGGATTTTTGGTGGCGTATCCGCTGGTCGCATGGGTAGCAGGGTTCATCATGGAGCGCGGACGTAAGAGTTTCGCTCGCGCCGCAATCGGTGGCCTTTTTGGCGAGGTTGTGCTTTTCATCGGAGGCCTGGGCTGGCTGGCGGTGCTGACGCATTCCGTAGCGCAGGCTTTTCGCTTAGGACTTTACTGGTTTCTGTTCGCGGAAGTGATTAAGGTGATGATGGCCGCCGGAATTGCGGCGGGCTGGCAGCGCCGTTCGGCACAGAAGTAGAGAGCACGGCACGGGATTTTGGAGTGCAATCATGACAGTAATTTCGGAACAAGAGGCGAAGCATTCGGGCGGCAATCCTTCCTCGCAGGTGCGAGAGATCAGCATCGCTCACAGCCCGGATTCCGACGATGCATTTATGTTTTACGGCCTGGCCACTAATAAGGTGCGCGTGCCGGGACTGCGCTTCACGCACACGTTGTGCGATATCGAGACCTTGAACCAGAAGGCGCGCGAGGGCGTCTACGATGTGACGGCGATTTCGTTTCACGCTTATCCTTATATTCAGGATATGTATGCGCTGATGTCGTGCGGCGGCAGCGTTGGCGAAGGCTATGGGCCGATGGTCGTCTCGCCTCGGCCGTTTACCCAGGTTGAAATTAAAGACAAACGCATTGCGGTTCCGGGCACGCTGACGACTGCGTATCTTGCCTTGCAGCTTTTTGCGCCAGGTGTCGAGACTGAAGTCGTGCCCTTCGACCAGATTATTCCGCAGGTGCTTGAGGGCAAGTACGAGGCTGGACTCATCATCCATGAAGGGCAGTTGACCTATGACAAGGCCGGACTGCACCGGATTGTAGATCTCGGAAGATGGTGGCAGAAGATGACGGGACTGCCGCTGCCGCTGGGAGGTAATGCGATCCGGCGCGCGCTGGGGCCGGAACTTATTTCTGCGGTAAATACCGCGCTGCGCGACAGCATTCAGTATGCGCTTGAGCATCGCGAGGAAGCTTTGTCCTACGCCATGCAGTTTGCGCGCGATCTTGACACGTCAACCGCTGACCGGTTTGTCGGGATGTATGTGAACGAGCGGACGCTGGATTATGGTCCGGACGGGCGCGAGGCTGTGGTGCGGTTGCTGGATATGGGGCACAAGGCGGGGATTATTGGGCCCGAGGCTCGGGTAGATTGGGTCTAAAGCGGTTTCTAGCTCTTGGCTATGATTCCACATCAGATCAATGAATGGTTCGTTTGAAGAATCGTATGTGCGCTTTCGCGGATTCCTTGCCGAAAATGGATATTCTCGCGAGCCAGTGTGGATTACACGCAAGGATGTGCTTCTAAGCGAACGACGACTTCTCTACGTAAAGATTCCCCTCCCAAACAGCAATCGAGAACACGCTCGGGTGATCTTCGAAACGGCAATGAACAGGTACTCGGGTGTGTCTTTCTCAGCAGTTTGCGAAACTGATCACTCCACCTTGTGCACCGCTTGGGCGCCAGCCGACGAGTCCGACCGTCAGTACGCAATGTGCCCCAAGACGGGCTTGAAGATGTCCGCAAGAACCGTTGAAAGCAGGGTTCGGACCAAGGAAGTTCGTAGCAGTCTCTTTTGGTGGTACTTGCAATTTCGCTACCGAAAAAATGAAGCGCTGAAGGATCCACTATTCTGGGGTTAATCCATTCTCAACGAATCACACAAAGTTCGGAGTGATGCCTTGCCCCTGAGCGACAATCATTCGAATTTCCGACAGACGCTTCTCATCGACGCGGACGACACGCTCTGGGAGAACAACGTTTATTTTGAGCGGGCTATCGCGCGGTTCATTTCATTTCTGAACCACCATGAATTTTCTCCCGAGCAGGTGCGGGAGGTGCTGAACGATGTGGAGCGGGAGTGCGTGGTGAAACATGGATACGGGCTGCACAGTTTTGCGCATGCGCTGGTGGATACGTTTGAGCGGTTGAGCGTGGGGCCTGTGACGCCGGAGTTGCATGCTCAAATCACAAGCTTCGCCCACACGGTGGCGGACCATCCGATTGAATTCTTGCCGGAAGTTCCACAAACTTTGCAGTATCTTTCCACGCGGCATCGATTGATTTTGGTGACCAAGGGTGCGCTGGAGGAGCAATTGGGAAAAATCGAGCGCTCCGGACTGAAGAGCTATTTCGCCGCGACGGAGATTTTGGCGGAGAAAAATCCGGCGGCTTATCAGGGGCTCGTCGAAAAACATGCGCTCCCGCGCAATTCGACCTGGATGATCGGGAACAGTCCGCGGTCGGATATCAATCCGGCGCTGGCGGCGGGATTGCATGCGGTTTTTGTGCCTCATGGAGATACGTGGATTTTGGAGCATGAAGAAGTGAATGCGGCGTCGGTGCCGCAGAGGTTGCTGATCGTGGGAAGGTTTGCGGAGCTGCGCGAGCATTTTTGACAGAGGGGGGTAAACATCAAAATCCCAAGAGTTTGGCGTCCGTGGAAACCCACCCCTTCGACAAGCTCAGAGCAGGCTCTTGCGCAGAGAACCAGCAAGGATGGAGCAGCCAGCTTTGAAAAGCGGCACCGCGGCGGCACCAAACTAACCAACAAGCGAGGCTCCCCGCGCGGGTTGGCGCATGCTACGCTCATTGTGCTCAGCGTTTTTCGCACCACTCGTCTTGGCCGTGGAGACCAATAATTTCCGCAGGCTGTTGCGCACGGTTGAAGCTCTCTCCGAACTGGGGCCGGAGCTTACGGCGGAGCGCGAATTTTCCGACACTGCGCGGCGGATGCTGTCGGCCGTGATGGAAGCGGCAGGCGCGCGCGAAGGCGCGCTTTTCGTTTTCAACGAAAAGCCCACCATGCTGACTTCGGTGGCGGCAGACGGATTCGCCATGCTGCCCGAGCCCGCATTTATTCCTCTTCTGCCCAAGCATGCGCACGCCCTCACCGCGGCGCGCGGACCCATTGTGCTGAACGCATCGACGTATTCGATATTTCTCAGTTCCAATGGAAACGTGGCTCCTGAACTTTTCAAGTGCCTGGCTCCGCTCAGAGCGTCCGGCAAATTGGCCGGGGTTGTGGCGCTGGGGCGGCGGCCGGGGGACGCTCCTTATGAAGAAGCGGAACTGGACGCCATGGAGTTGCTGTGCAGCTACATTGGGCTGGCGGTGCAAAACCATGCTCTGTCGCAGACTCTGGCACAGCGCGTGACGGAGAATTTGCGCCTCATGGCTTCGTTGCACGGATTTTATGACACGGCGCTGGAAGCATTTGCGACCGCCATTGACGTGAAGCACGTCAATATTCATGGGCACTCATTGCGTGTGGGGCGCTACGCGGCCGCGATCGGCGAAGCGATGGGCGTGGATGCGGGCGAAGTGGCCGCGCTGCGCAGCGCCGGATATTTGCACGACATCGGCAAGGTGGCTGTAGACCGCCGCCTGTTCAGCAAGCCGGGCGCGCTGAATCCGGAGGAGTTTCGCGAGATGGCGGACCATACGGTGGTCGGACATCAGATTGTGAGCAGCGTGGAGTTTCCCTGGCCGAAGATTCATGAGGCGGTGCGATGGCATCACGAGCGCAGTGACGGCTCGGGTTATCCCGACGCTCTCGCGGGCGAGGAATTGCCCATGCCGGTGCGCATTATGGCGCTGGCTGATACGTTCGATGCCATGACCAGCACGCGTCCTTATCGTGAATCACTTTCGCTGGGCAGCGCACTGAGCGATCTGGTGCGCATGAGCCCGCAGAAATACGATCCCAATGTGGTGCAAGCCTTTCTGATACAAGTCCGGCGTGATGCGGTGGGCAGTAATCGAACTCCGCTGTTGGCCGATCACATGGCCGTGAACATTGCGCCTGGGGACGTGGATCAACTGGCCGCGACCTTGCAGCACAGAGTATCCCGGGGCAAGGCGTATTCGACGTAGTTCCTAGCTCTTAGCTTTGGCTGTTCGCGCGGACTCTTCTTCCTCTTGGTACCACGGGCAGCAACCTTTTCCATCCCCTCGGGTTGATAATCAGGAGAGCTCGTCGTCTTACCCTGGGAGTCCTCATGCGTTTGGGCCGCACGAAGTTCGCCGCTTTGCTCTTATGCTTCAGCCTGGCGTGTACGGCACCGCAGCTGCTGGCCAAGAAGAAGGGTAAGGCGGCTTCCGGCCCGAGCGATCCGAGACGCGCTTTGCACGCGCTTAACCGCCTGACCTTCGGACCACGACCGGGCGATTTGCAACAAGTGATGGCGATGGGTGTCGATCAATGGATTGACTTGCAATTGCACCCCGGGAAGATTGATGACAGCGCGCTAAGTGCGCGGCTGGAGCCGCTTCGCACGGTCCACATGAGCACGAAGGAGATCGTGGAGGAGTTTCCCGACCCGCAGGAGATCCGTCAGGTAATGGAGGGGAAGAGGTCCATGCCGTCCGATCCGGGACGGCGTGCAGTGTACCAGGTGCAAGTGGCGCGGCTTCAGGATCGCAAAGGCGTTAAGGAAGAAGCTGGGAAGAATCGAATTGGCGGCGTGGCTGCGGAGAAATCCAGCAATCCTCCGAGGGATGGGGCGGCTATGGCGGCGAACACGGCACCGGACGCCTCCGGCACTGTCGCGGATAACCCCGCAATGAATGGCGGAATGAGCGATGCCATGAATTCTGGCGCGGGCAGTGACGCTACCATGACGCCGGCCCCGCCGGCCAAGCTGACGCCCGAGGAAGAAGAGCAGGCGCGCCGCCGCGAGGAAGAGCTTTATGCCGACCTTGAAGTGCAGCAACTGCCGAACCTTTCGCCGGACCAGCGTTTCAAGAAAGTTCTCGGCATGTCGACGGCTCAACAAGTGGCGTTTGCCGATTCGCTGCGTGGAGGCAAAGGTCAGGAATTTCTTGAGGGGCTGAGCCCGAAGCAGAAGGAAACTCTGCTCGCGATGAACAATCCGGCGATTCCGGTGATGAGCGAATTGATGCAGGCGAAACTTCTGCGCGCCATCTATAGCCAGCGTCAGTTTGAAGAGGTGATGACGGACTTCTGGTTTAACCACTTCAACGTGTTCATGGAAAAGGGACTCGACCGGGTGCTGGTGACCAGCTATGAGCGCGATGTCATCCGCCCGCGCGCGCTGGGCAGGTTCGAAGACCTGCTGGTGGCGACGGCGAAGAGTCCGGCAATGTTGTTCTACCTGGACAATTTCATGAGTGTGGGGCCGAACTCGGCGCAGGCTTTGGGACTTCCGGCGCGGCCTTATGGGCGTGGGCCATATGGACAGCGGTATCCGCCGGCGCGGCCACGGCCGAACGCGAGCAAGCGACCCAGCGGCCTGAATGAAAATTATGGACGCGAGTTGTTGGAACTGCACACGCTCAGTGTGAACGGGGGCTACTCGCAGCGCGATGTCACCGAGGTTGCCAAAGTTTTTACGGGATGGACTATTGACAAGCCAGCAGAAGGCGGAGGCTTCAAGTTCGATCCGCGCATGCACGAGCCTGGGCCGAAGTTCGTGCTGGGACATAAGATCAAGCCGAAGGGTGAAGGCGAGGGATTGGAAGTGCTGCACCGGTTGGCGACGAGTCCGCAGACGGCGCACTTTATTTCGCTGAAGCTGGCGCAGCGCTTTGTGTCCGACGATCCGCCCGTGGCCTTGGTGGATCGCATGACGAAAACGTTTTTGAGCAAAAAAGGCGATATCCGCGAGGTGCTGGGTACTTTGTTCCATTCTCCGGAGTTTTGGGATGACGGAACTTATCGCGCCAAGGTGAAGACGCCGCTGGAATTTGTGGCATCAGCGGTGCGGGCTACGGGCGCCGAGGTTGCAGATGCATTCCAGTTGGCGCAACAACTCAATCGCATGGGCATGCCGCTTTATGGCGCGCAGCCACCCACGGGATATTCGATGAAGGCGGAAACCTGGGTGAGTTCTTCGGCACTGCTGAACCGCATGAATTTTGCGTTAGCGTTGACCAGCGGCAAGATTAAGGGTGTGAAGGTGGAAGTGGCGCAGTTGGGAAAAGGCAGCGCGGGGCCGTCAAACACGGATGGGGTGCTCTCCACGCTGGAGGCAAGCTTGATCGCGGGCGGCGTGTCGAAGCAAACGCACGATTCAATTGCGGCGCGAGTCGAAGGAGCGGGAAAAAACGGCGCGGAGCAGAAGCCGGACAGCAAGGCAGGCCCGCGCAAACCCGAGGATGCGGCGCGGCCTCCGGATGCGAGTACGATCGCGGGTCTGCTGCTGGGTTCGCCGGAGTTTCAGAGGAGATAGCTGGTGGTCGTTGGTCGTTGGTTTGAATCCAGCGACTCTGGCTTACAGCATCCACTTCATAGGGTTGGTTCGCCGGGGCTAAAGGCTAAGAGCCAGGAGTTGTTTTCGATGTCCATTACTCGTCGGATTTTTCTGCGCGATAGCGCACTTGCGGTCGTGGGGACGGCGGCGGTGCCAAGCTTTCTGGCTCGTGCCGCCCTGGAGGCGGCAGAGCCCGGTACGCGCACCAAACGTCTGGTCGTAATTTTTCAGCGCGGTGCGGCCGACGGTTTGAATATTGTTGTGCCTTGTGGCGAGGCGCAGTACTACGCGATGCGGCCGAGCATCAGCATTCCGCGCAAGGCGGTGCTCGATCTCGATGGATTTTTCGGCCTGCATCCTTCACTCTCGGCGTTCCAGCCACTTTGGAAGCAGCGTCAACTGGCGATTGTGCACGCAGCGGGATCGCCCGATCCCAGCCGCTCGCACTTCGACGCGCAGGATTTCATGGAGGCCGGCACTCCCGGGGTGAAGGCTACGGAAGATGGGTGGCTCAACCGCTCACTGCGCAATTTACCGCTGCCGTCACGCAGATCTCCCTTTCAAGCGATTGCGATGGGACCGTCGATCCCGCGCATTTTGAGCGGACTTGAGCCGGCGATCGCGATGAATAACATCGACGACTTCTCGGTCGGCGGGCGCAATGCGAAAGATTCGCCCGCCGCGAGCGCGTTCGAGGCAATCTACGATCATTCCGTCGATAGCGTGCTTCACGGCACCGGGGAAGAAACTTTTGACGCGGTGAAGATGCTGAAGTCAGCGGACCCGTCGAAATATAAGCGCGCGCCCGGCGCTGATTATCCCAGGGGACGCTTCGGCGAGAGCTTGCGGCAACTCGCGCAACTCATCAAGGCAAATCTTGGCGTGCAGGTGGCGTTTGCCGACATTGGCGGCTGGGACCATCACGTGAATGAAGGCGCGGCCGAGGGGCAGATCGCCAACGTGTTGCGCGAATTTTCGCAGTCGCTGGCGGCATTCTGGACCGATCTTGGAGATCTCGGAGAAGATACGGTGGTCGTTACCATGTCGGAATTCGGCCGCACGGCGCGCGAGAACGGCAATCGCGGAACCGACCACGGCCATGCCAACGTGATGTTCGTTTTGGGCGGGCCGGTGAGGGGCGGCAAAGTTTACGGACGCTGGCCGGGGCTTGACCAGTCGCAGCTCTACGAAGGGCGCGATCTGGCATTAACCACAGACTTCCGGCAGGTCATCGGAGAGGCCGTCGCGCGACACTTGGGCAACAAGAATCTCGCGGCAGTGTTTCCGGGTTACGACAATCAGCCGGGAAAATTCCTGAGGTTGCTGGGATAGCGCCGACGCAGGGCGGTAACCAAGGCGCTGTCGGCCTTTGCCGATATCATTTCGAGCGGAGAGAATCCTTTTCGCCGTGTCAGCCAGAGGGTGATCAGCAGCAACACGATGGTCAGCAAGACATTCGGCCAGGCGTTGAGGCCCCACTGTCCGTGCCACACAAGCTGCAATGAAGAAGAGAATGGCGCCAGATACGGAATGGGCCACTGGTAACCGTCGGGACCGCGGGAACCGAGCACGTCCTCGAACAGATGAATGTGGAAACTGAGGAGAGCGAGTAAGGCCGTCTTCCATTTCTGTGTGGCCAGCGCGAATGCGATCAACGCGATGACTACAGCGAACATTAAGTTATGAAGAGAGTGGTGATACAGAGAAAACCACAGCAGGAGATGCGCCAAGTTTCTGGTGAGCAGTTCCGGGATAATTCCGAGGCCGTCGAGGTCCGGGGCCACACACGCAAGCGTCACGAGAGCGCGGTCTCTCTGCTTTAGATCGAAGCAGTTGGCGAAAACCCATCCGGAGAAAAAGTGAGTGATGGGGCTCATGTGGTTTCGGCAGTAAGCGTTATAGAACTATCCGGTTCTGTTACCCGCAGGGGCCGAAGTCCATGCTGCTAACGAGCTCGTAACCGCAGCGCTTCAAGCGCTGCGCCACCTAAAATCGATGGCAATTGAGTTTTCGCAGACGGTTAGATTTCAACCAACACTTCGCCGTTTTCAATCCTCAGCGGATACACGGTAACCTTCGCGCTGGGGTTCTGCTCGGCGGCGCCAGTCTTTGGGTCGTACGCCCAGCCATGCCACGGGCAGACTACCTTGCCGCCTTCGATCATCCCCTGACCCAGCGGGCCGCCGCGGTGCAGGCAGACGTTGTCCATGGCGCTGTAGGCGCCGTTTACGTTGGCGATGCAGATGGTTTTCTCGCCGCAGGGAAATTCTTTGGCTTCGTCGGCGGCGGGGAGTTCGGATTCGGTGGTGAGCTTTGTGAAGTCGGACATGGTATTAGAAGATTCCGAATTCGGATTGTAGCATTCAGCAGTCAGCATTCAGCCAACACAAGGCAAGAAAAGCAGACGGCAGGTAAGTCCAGGGTCTGAATGCTGAGTGCTGAATGCAGAGTGCTGGCAGTTATTTTGGCTGCAACGTCTGCGCGATCATGACCTGGCGCTTGAAGTTTTCCAGCATGTTTGGATCTAGACGGACTTCCGTGGGCTTCCTGGCCAGCGTCATGGTGTCGATCTTGTCTTGCAGCTTGAGTAGCGCGTAGAAAAGATTCTCGGGGCGCGGCGGGCAACCGGTCACGTAAACGTCTGTGGGAACGATTTTGTCGACGCCTTGCAACACGGCATACGTGTTGAACGGGCCGCCCACCGAGGAGCAGGCGCCCATTGAAATCACCCACTTGGGGTCGGGCATCTGGTCGTAGATGCGCTTCACGACCGGCGCCATCTTCAAGGTCACAGTGCCGGCCACGATCATCAGGTCGCTCTGCCGTGGGCTGGGACGGAAGACTTCCGAACCGAAGCGCGCGATGTCGAAGCGCGCGGTCGACGATGCGATCATTTCGATGGCGCAGCAGGCCAGGCCGAACGTCATCGGCCAGACGGCGGACTTGCGTGCCCAGTTGAAGACGTAGTCCACCGTGCTGATCATGAAATTCTTTTCGAACTTGTTTTGCAGCCAGCCCATGAGATGTCCTCAGTCGCCTACATTATAGGGCAGATGGCCGCCCAGCGGCGGAAAAGGAGGAGCCCGTTTTAGCAGGGCTGAAGCGGGTGTCAATCGCGGGATAACCATAGGCCACTCTTGCTATTAAACACTTTCCCGCTGGACTCGTGACTAGCTCTCGCAACTCGGTCAATGAGCACCCCACCGCAGTAAGGTCACCAGCTGAGAAGACCGATAGTGGGCGTCAACGGAGTTGGCGAGGGCGTGCAGGCCTTTCCTGGCCCAGGGCTGTAATAATCCGCTCTGCGCAACGTCCTCATCTATGAAGGGAATCACAGGGGCATACTCTGATGAACTGCGTACTCGGCGTTGCCAGATTCTGGCGGTGAGCCATTCTCAGGGGTATGAAGTGACCGAACGGATTACAGAAGCGTCTCCGCTCAAGGCAAGGTTTGCCGGCATTTTGTATCTGGCCATCATTGTAGTGCCAGCCCTCGCACAAGCACCCACGATTCGAGTGCAGTCTTCTCTAGTATTGGTCGATGTCATCAGCCAGGATCTCAACCGCGGGCTGCTCGTCCGAGACTTCAAGAAGGAAGACTTTCGTATGTTCGACAACCGGCACGAAGTCCGGATTGCCACATTTGACACCGGGGCCGACACGCGACCCATCACTCTCTGGCTTGTAGTGATCTGCAACGAACGCGGAATCGTTGGGGCCTCGGCAGAATTTATGGGCAAGGAATCGCTTTTTCGGCCCGCGCTTGATCACCTGGAGAAACAGGACACGGTGGGAATTGCTCATTGGTGCGACAACGGCGAGACCCAGCTCGATTTGTTGCCCACCACAGACCGCGACAGTCCCATCCGCGTGTTGGCCGAATCGCTCAAGCCTATTCCTTTCGAAGGCGGTACGTTTGCCACCGATGATGTGGGAGAAGAAACCTTCCGCAAGATGATTCGGCTCATCATCCACGACGCGTATCGGAGAAACCCGAAGCCGCTACCCGTGATTGTGTTTCTACATGGGGATCACACGGGACAACCGCGTCACGAACTGGACAAGCTCGTCGATGATTTTCTGGAAACCTCTGGGGTTGTGTTCGGCATAAGAGACGATCAATCTGCAGTGCTGCACTTTTTGATTGGGGAGCAGGCTAAAATCCTGCACTACATGGCCAAGCACACAGGCGGCCAGTACTTTTCTGCGCGTCCCTCGGGGTATGCCGCCGCACTGGAGGCGATTCTGATGCAATTGCACTTTCGCTACGAACTCGGATTTGTTCCCCCCGCGATCGATGGCAAACGTCACGAGCTTAAAGTGGAGCTGACAAAAGACGCGAAAGCGAAACACAAACAGGTTCGGCTAAAGTTTCGTCCGGAGTACATTCCCATTCCAGAAGAGCCAGAGTGGGCGCACTGATCGTTCTTTGGTATTGCCGTCGTCCAGTCGTATTACTTCCACTTTCCCCCGACGGACGCGTAATCCGGAAGTGAACTCTTGAAATCAGGCTCATTGACAATTGCCTCACGCTCCCGGAGCAGGGGTGTAGCCAAATCCCCTCAATACGCAATACTCCGTCATTGGGGAGTGAGTCACTTCACGCAACAGGCGTTTGGCGCAGATTCTTGATGACCGTGATGACCGTGAGTTTCGGCGGGACATCGTTCGAGTGCACATGGGCGTGGAGCACTTCGAGGGTGTCGGCCATCTCTTCCCGATCAGCGGTCAAGGAAATGTCGGAATACTTCACTGAGTTTGGGTCCTGCTTCAGATGGTTGCGAAAGCGGTGGAAGCGCCACCTTTAAGATGACATTGCTGGCGACGATCATAGGTCCATTGGCGCTGGTTGGAACGAGGTTGGCGACAGCCGGGCACACCGCCTCGCATAAGGTAACTGGCTTGCCCCCACGCTTCCCCTCAGTTACAAATAGAAACATCCATGAATTCAACACCCGCCGTGGCGTCCGGCCGCGAACGCATTCCCGCTTTGCTGTCACGCGGGTGGGCTCACATCCGTACCTCGCAGTTCTGGATGGTGGCGATCGCGCTCTTCCTGCGGATCGGCTGGATCCTCATCGGCCACACCTATAAGTTCAAGAGTCTCGATAGAAACTTTGGCTTCGGGTTCGAGATGGGGCGGATTGGCGCGGCAATCGCGTCCGGGCACGGCTTCAGCAATCCTTTCGTAGCGCCTACGGGACCTACGGCCTGGGAACCGCCCCTTTATCCCTACCTGATCGCGGGCGTGTTCCATATCTTTGGCATTTACTCGCGGGCGTCGGCGTTCGTGCTGCTTTCGATTAATAGCACTTTCTCGGCGCTGACCTGCATCCCGATTTTTCTGATTGCGCGGAGAATCTTTTCAGAAAGAGTTGCCGTCGGTTCTGCGTGGACATGGGCTCTTCTGCCTTATGTCATGTACTGGTGCACGCGCTGGGTGTGGGAGACGAGCCTGTCGGCGCTATTGTTGGCCTTGATTTTCTGGCTGGCGCTGACCATGGAAGACCGTGACGGAGTCATGCCCTGGGTGGAGTTCGGGTTGCTCTGGGGAATCGCCGCGCTGAACAGTACGGTGCTGATCGCGTTTCTGCCGGCTTCGGGATTGTGGGCCTGGTATCACCGGGCCAGGCGGCACAAGTCGTCGTTGGCCGGCGTGGTGCTGGCGTCCGTGGTTTTTGTGGCTTGCATCGCGCCCTGGACTGTGCGCAATTATCAGACGTTTGGGAAGTTCATTTTCATCCGCGACAACTTGGGAGCGGAACTGCGGCTGGGCAACGGCAGAGGAGCCGACGGAACCTGGATGCAGTATTTGCACCCGACACAGGACCTCTACGCCATGCGCCAGTACGAGGCCATGGGCGAGTTGAAATATATCGAGATGCGCAAGCGGCAGGCGTTGGATTACATCAAGGCCGACTACGGACGGTTTGTCATCCTCTGCCTCAAACGCTTTGTCTATTACTGGAACGGGCCACCAAAAGTTTCACAGGTGTGGTGGCTGGCGGAGTTCAGGAACTCGCTGTTTCTGGCCTCTTCCGTACTCATGTTCTGGGGACTGGTGCGCGCGTTGCGGCGGCAGATTCCCGGGGCGTGGCTGATATTCTGGCTGATTCTGCTGTATCCCGCAATTTACTATGTGGTTTTTCCCATGCAGCGCTACCGGCATCCGATTGAGCCGGAGATCACGATCCTGGCGGTCTACCTGCTGACTGAAGCAGGACGTAAGAGTGAGGCTGGCGACCCCCGAGGGATTGAATAGAGCGCGCCGACTGCGCTCAACGAGGGACCATCTCTCGCGAATCGACGGCGGTTCTGAGCTGAAACCGGGTCGCGCGCCGGCACGTCGAATAGCCCGCAGGCCTGGTCGAGTCAGAGTGGGGATTCTCGCGAGCAACGCGATAGGTGCGGAGTGTGTAGCAAGTCGCATCGTCCTGCTCCAGTGTGAGGATGTGCGGCGTGGGAGAATCCAACGGGCTTGTCACGACGTCCGGATTCGGAGTCAGGGTGATGCGAGGCTGGGAGGAATCAAGGGCTCTATTCGGTGTGGACTGCGCGGCTGCGGCCGCAAAACTCAGAGAAATCATCAGCGAACAAACCAGAAGGCGTGGAACGCGCATAAACCCTCCTGCTCAGGAATTATAGCTCCGTATGGCAAACTCTCACGGTGCGTCCGCTATTTCTGATTCTCCAGCTCGATCTTGAGGACATGGATCTGTTTGGCCTTGGCATCCAGAGTGCCGGTGACTCTTACTTTCTGTCCCTCAAAACCGTGCACCAGGTCAGCGCGATCGAGGCGGAAGACATCATCGCCCGAAGACAGGACGAGGTAGCCTCCCATGTGCTCGATGCAGTAGACCGAGCAGGTATTGGCAGTGCCGCCCATGGACTTGGACTTGAGCATCTCCTGATGAGAGCGGGTGAGTGAGTGAACATTCAAGGCGCACTGGCTGTCGGAGATTTCCCCGCGGAATACTTTTGGGCTCTGGGCATAGGCAATGCTTGCCAGTGACAGAATCCCTCCTGCGCAACAAATTGCGGCTTGGTTCATAACCAGTCCTTACCTTTTCTCAGGGCAGCACATTTTCAGGGCAGTACAATAAACTTCATGTGCATGCCTTCGTGGTCTTCACTGCAAATAACGGTGCAGACCACGATGTACTCGCCCGGTTCGGTGGGGGCGGTGAGCTGGAATTCCTGCTTGCCGGGCTTTAACATCAGGTCCCATCCCTCCACCTTGGTTCGGTCTTTGGCTCGCAGCAGGGAGAAGCCATGGATCGATCCATCGCGGTTCCATGATTTGCCGCGGCGAGCCGTGACTCGCAGCAGCACTTGCTCGCCGGCTTTGACGGTGATCTCCGGCGTACGTTCTCCGGCAATCTTATAGCGGCTATCGCTGTCGGCCAGCACCTCGATGATATGAGGCTGGGCGGCAACGGACTGGTCAAGAGCGCGGAGCACTCCGGCCAGCAGCGTGCTTGTCGCAGCGATCCACACAAGAGTACGACAATATCTGGATGATTTTGTCATGGTTGTGTTCCGGGTCGTTACATACTGGGTTACTGCGACATATAGAAGAGCACCAACCGCATGTCGTCGTCGGTAATGGTGGCACGGACGCGCATGTGGCGGAGAACGGTTGCCATCATTCGGGGGGGGAATTTCTGCGGAGCGGCGTGACAACGGCCGCAGTTGGCACGGTAACGCTGCTCGCCTTGAACGCGCATGGCGTCGGCATCGTAGCTGTGCGCGACTAGGGGTGCGCTTGCATCTTTCTTGCCGGAGGGCCCTTCGGCGCAAGCCGACGCGGCCCAGACCATTGAACCGAGAGCGAGCGCGCAGATCAGAATTGCAATTCTCATTTTCATTGTGTCCCCACGCGGCCCAGAGGAATCAGGAAGCGGTAAGCGATGCCCACGGCCCAGAGATTGAGGTTCCCTGCAGAACTGAATTGCCGGCCATAACTGCTGACGACCTTCAGCCCGTCGCTCAGGTAATAGTTCAATCCGAATTCGCCTTCGCGGGTGTTGGCGGCGGGCAGGTTGAATCCCGCAGCCTGATCTGGGCTGATCGAGCCGCTGAAGAATTGCTCCGCCCTCCCGGCAAGTTCGGTGTGGCGCATCGCTTTCTGCCAGAAATGGAGCTGGCTCAAGCGGTAGGCGCCGTCGATCCAGTAGCCGCTTCCGCGGTTCGAGCGGGCGTACTCGGAGTGCACGTTGAGGGGAAGGTGCGTAGAAAGCCACGCAAAGTGAAATCCGAGAGCGTTGGTGCGCTCATCCTGCAACAGCTTCTGCCAGGAGGCGCCGATCTCAACCCGCGGACCTGGAAAGAAAACGCTGATGCGGCCGCCGACGTTGCGATCCGATCCCAGATTGTTGTGTCCGGTGCTGACCGCTGAGGCGTAGACCGCGTATGTCAGGTTGGCTTTCGCGTTGGAGGCGAATCCACCGCGCAGCATCATGCCGTCGCTCGATCCGGTGGCGATGGGGAAAATCAAGGGATCCTGTTGCAGGCTGCGGATCCAGATGGGATACAGGCGCTCATTGAAGATGCCGAACGGGGTAAGAAATCGTCCCATGGTGACGGTAATGTATTTGTTCGCAATGTAGTCAGCTTGCAGATAGTCGAGGTTCTTGCTTACGGGGCCGCCGTAAGGGCCGCCGTTGGGAGGGCGCTGAAAAGCCCCTTGAAATTCTGCACGTCCTTCCACCAACCAGCGATCGCCCAATGGCAGCAGGAGAACGGGATTGATCTGGGCGTCAAGCTGCTGTTGGCCCGCGGTGACGAATGAGAAGGTGCCGGCGGTGCCCGTCAGGATGGGGACTGGCTTCTCCAAGCTGGGCGACTGGGCAGTTGCCAGACTTGGCGCGAGGAAGAGTATGAGGCATGAAAAAAGGAGTGGTTTGGCACGCCCGGACACAGCCTTCGGGCAGCCCTGCGACCCTGCTTTTTTCCACAAGAACAGCAAGACAAACTCCACTTAAACCTTTGAGGGGATTGTCTTTCAGCGAGGTGAAGGAGGGAACATCACGGAGGTAACTTTCGTATCCATCAGTGTTGGAATAGCACTCTTCGCCTTTGGCTCTCACCAATTGCAAATCGCCGCGTCTAACCTGTTGAAACGGAGGAAGCTTATGAACCGTCAACGTCGATTCCCCATCTGGTCAGGTGCCGTTCTGGGAGTCATCTGTGCATTGTTCGTTCTAGCCCTGGAAGCCCGCGCTTCCGATCACAGCGATGCATTCACCGAAGAATTCCATCAGACCTACGCCATCACCCCCGACGGACGCGTGGAATTGGATAACATCAACGGTGCGGTTCACATCTCCACCTGGGACCGGAGTGAAGTGAAGGTGGACGCAGTGAAGTATGCCGGCACCAAGGATCGGCTGGACGACGCGCGCATTGAGGTCGATGCGGGTAAGGACTATCTTTCGATTCGCACCAAGTACCGCGATCATGATCTCAACTTCAATTGGGGCTCGCGCAATAATCCGGCTGGCGTGGAGTACACGCTGACGGTCCCTCGCACGGTCCGACTGGACGAGATCAAGCTGATCAACGGGTCGCTCGATATCACCGGTGTGACCGGCGAAGTGCGGGCTTCGTGCATCAACGGCAGGCTGGAGGCGCACAATCTTTCCGGCCGCGCCGAACTCTCAACCATCAACGGCCACCTGGACGCGCGCTTTGACCAGCTTTCCGCGAAGTCCGTCGAACTGAATTCGGTCAACGGCTCGGTGGAGTTGACGATCCCTTCGGATTCGAAAGCGGAGATCGAGGCCAGTACGGTTTCCGGCGGAATTGATAATGACTTTGGCTTGCACGTAAATCATCACCGGTTCGTTGGGCATGATTTGCGTGGGGAGTTGGGAAATGGTGGGCCGCGAATCAAGCTCGCGAACGTGAATGGGCGGATTGAGATTCGGCATGCTTCGGATGGACGGGCATTGAGTCCGGTCAAGGACTTGAGCCATCGCGATCGGGATAACGATGACGACGATGACAGCGAGATCTGACTCTCAATAAATCGTGTACCCCGGTGCTGGCGTGCGCAGGTCGGGCTTCGAAGCCATCAATAACAACGCACCCTCGCGCTTGAACGCTCGCAGATCGTCGAGGCTGTGGAACGATTTCGTCTTGTAGTCGTCGGGCGTGGGCGTGTCGTCGGGAATGCGGCACGCTTCCACACTCTCGAAGGCATGTTTCTTCAGCAGTTCGACGTACTCCGCCTCGGAGCGGACGTGTACCGGGACCTTCAGCTTGTCCACCCACTGGAGCGAGTACTGGTTGTCTTTGTATAGATTGATCAGGATGAATAGCCTTCCACGCGGCGCCATCACGCGGAAAAGCTCCATCAGGGCGCGGTCTTGGTCGGCGTGGTAGTAGAACGATTCGACGGACAGCACTTTGTCGAAGAAGTTCTCTTCCCAGGGAATCTGCTGCGCCGATCCCCAGACGTAAAGTACGTTGTCGAAATCTTTCGAGGCGGCGCGGGCTTCGCGAATCATTTCGTCGGAGACGTCGAGGCCAACGACCTGGCCGAAGCCGTCCGGACCCTCGCCTACGAGCCGTGCCAGCAGCCGCGTTGCCCAGCCTGAGCCGCATCCAAGATCGAGAATGCGCTCACCCGGACGGAGTTCCATCTTGCGAATTGTTTTTGCCGTGATGTCGAGATGGTGATCCTCCATCTTCGGGCCTTCGCCGGCGGCGGCCCAGCGGTTGAATTCCTGCTGCAGCTTCTCGTCGGGGGTGAGAGGTTTTTCTGGCATGGCTCTTATTCTAAGATGTATAGTCCCGAACATCCTACATAACAGGAGCTAATCCATGAAGCGCGCGCTTACCCTGGCAGTTTTCGTCTTCTTTCTATACACGGGATTCTCGACGAAAACGAAGGCGGATGCACAAGACGAAACGATAGCTTCGCGCACTGCTGAGATCGACGGCTTCAAACTGCACTACATGACCGCCGGCCACGGTACGCCGCTCATCCTGCTGCATGGCTACGCGGAAACCTCGCTGATGTGGAAGCCGATCATTCCCGCTCTGGCCAGGCGTTTCACCGTGATCGCACCCGATCTGCCCGGCATTGGAGACTCGGACATTCCCGCCAACGGGCTGGATATAAAGAGCGCGGCCATTCGCATCCATGACCTCGCCAAGGCGCTGGGCGTGCAGAAAGCCGAAGTTGTGGGACATGACATTGGCCTGATGGTCGCCTACGCTTATGCTGCGCAGTTTCCGACGGAAGTGACGAAGCTCGTCCTGATGGATGCGTTTCTTCCCGGCGTGGCTGGCTGGGAGGCCGTCTATAACAACCCAGGCATCTGGCATTTTCGTTTTAATGGGCCGACCCCCGAAGCCCTGGTGCAAGGGCGCGAGCGCACCTACTTCGACTATTTCTGGAATGACTTCGCCGCGGACAAGGCACACTCGATTCCGGAAGCGGCTCGGCAAGCCTACGCGGCGGCCTATGCACGACCCGGGCGCATGCATGCGGGATGGGCTTACTTCGTTTCATTCCTGCAAGCCGCAAAGGATTTCGCTCAGCTCTCCCAGACCAAACTAACCATGCCTCTGCTGACCATCGGCGGCGACAAGTCGTTGGGAGAGGCGCTGGGGCAGCAGGCCAAGCTGGTGGCGACGGACGCGACCGTCGTCGTGCTGAAGGATACGGGGCACTGGGTGCTGGAGGAGCGGCCTAAGGAAACCAGAGAAGCGCTGGAAAAGTTTCTCTGAGCTTATCAGTTCTTACGTGGGTAAGTGTGAGCCCGCCTGGCTGGTGAGATTTCGCAGACCGCCGAAAACAAAGAAGGAGCACTTCATGTTCATCCGACTCACGGTCAAGAGGTTACTTATCGTTGCCTTATTTCTTGTTGGAGCGTCTGCTGCGATTGCTCAATCGCTTCCTGAGATGCGCATGACGCCAGCGGAAATCCGGGTGAGCAGCCTCGACAACAACCAGATTGGCAGTTCCGGCCTTCCGGGGGTTCATACGAAAGTTGTTTTCGGCGATCCTTCAAAGGCGGGCTTCTACACGATCCTATTGTTTGTGCCCGCGCACACGACGATCCAGGCACACTCCCATCGCGACGACCGGATGGCAACGGTGCTCTCAGGCGAGTGGCATTTTGGCTATGGCACTCATTTCGATGCGAAGTCACTGAAAACTCTTCCGCCGGGCAGCGTGTATTCGGAACCGGGTGGTGACAATCATTTCGCGCAGACTGACAACGATGCGGTAATCGTGCAGATTTCCGGGTACGGTCCAACTGACACCAAGTATTTTGAGCCGGCTAACGATCCAAAATCGCAACAGAAGAAGTGATCAGGAATTATCGGCCAGAGATTTGACCTTGCTTTTTCGCCCACTTCTTCTAAGCTGTGTAGCACTTACTGGGCCCTGCAATTCCTCGTGACTCCCGGAGGCCTATTATGCTTGTTGCTCCTCAAGCCAAAGACCCGATCGTTCTCTCCTATTTGGCGCTCAGAAAGGCTGTTGGGGATGTGGCCGTCGGACTTCCGTTCGCGCTGGCGATCCCCTGGTGGGTTCTACAGCACCACATCATCCAAAGCTCGATCAGTGCATACTATTACACCGGAATGCGGAACCTCTTTGTTGGCAGTCTCTGTGCCATCTCGCTGTTCATGCTTTGCGCGCGGGGATACGATCGCAAAGATGAGATTGCCGGCGTGTTCTCCGCGCTTTGTGCGCTGGGAGTTGCCTTTTTTCCAACAGCTCCAGATTGGGGCGCAACTCAGCACCAACATGATATTGGAATCGTGCATTATGTTTTTGCCGGGCTCCTCTTTTCGACGCTTGCGTACTTCTGTCTCGTGCTCTTCAAGATGACGGCTGCGAACCACCCATTGACGCGAAAGAAGCTCCAGCGAAACAAGATCTACACCGTCTGCGGATGTGTGATCATCGCGTCCATGCTGTTGATCTTTGTACTCAAGAAAATTCTCAAGATCGATTATTTCCCTGGACACCTGGGCACACTCTTTTGCTTCGAATCAACTGCGCTCTTTGCCTTTGGACTGGCGTGGCTGGTGAAGGGTGAGACCTTTCTGAAAGACGAGAACCCAGAGCCGTCCGTTATTCTGACGACAACAAAGAACCCGCAGCCGTTCGGTTAGCGGTGGAGTTCGCCGGCAGGCACAAGATTGAACGGCTGCCCTAACGTTTCGCCGCTGTTCCCAATTCGGGGGCTGTGGTACAGTTTTTCTCCTCATGGCGACACGTCCTCAGAACCCTCAACCGGAACCTGACCCGGCTTCCCTTTACTGCCCGAAGTGCGCCGAAGAGGTCAACGATCCACTGACCTGCGGCGATTGCTCCTCGGTCATCTGCCGCCGCTGCGGCACGCCGCTGGAATCTTCCGACGAACTCGGGATTGGATGATGGACTCCGCCCCCGCCATCGAAGTCCCCGGCTCGACTTCACAACCAACTCTGGTTCGCGGGCTCAGCCTGCTTGATTCGGTGCTGCTGCTGGTCAGCGGCATTATCGGCTCTTCTATTTTTCTCACCGCCAAGGATATTGCCGGGCCGCTGCCGCAGCCCATGCTGTTCTTGCTGGTCTGGGTGATTGGCGGTGTGGTTTCACTGTTCGGCTGTGTCGCCTTCGCAGAGTTGGGATCGATGTATCCCGAGTCCGGCGGCCAGTATGTTTATCTGCGCGAGGCCTACGGAGATCTGGTCGCGTTTCTGTATGGGTGGATGCTGTTCGCGGTCGCGAACGGCGGCACCATCGCTGCTCTCTCGGTCGCTTCGGCGGCTTACACGGGACAAGTCTTTCCCATCGTCTCGCAAGGCCACATCGTGCTCCAGTTGGCCGGAATCACCATCACCCGCACTCACGTCTTCGGCTTGCTGTTGATCGCAATTCTCACCTGCATCAATGTCGTGGGGTTGCGCTGGGGCGCATTGTTGCAGAATCTTTCCACTTGGACGAAGTTCGCGGCCATGGCCGCATTCGTGGTTCTGGGATTCGTCGTCGGCAAAGGCGATTGGTCGCACTTCCAGTCACACGGGGTTGGCCTTTCTATGGGACTTCATCCCGCGCAATTGATCTCTGCCATGGGCGTCGCGCTGATCGCAGTGTTCTGGGCCTATGACGGATGGGTGTATATCACGTGGGTCGCGGGCGAAGTGAAAGAACCGCGGCGCAACGTGCCGCTGGCCATGGTGCTGGGAGTGATTGTCGTGGGCGTGATCTACATGGCCATGAACATTACTTATCTCTACGCTCTGCCAGTTCGAGAGATCGCCCAGCACGAGACCATCGCGCATGCCGCAGCTGCTGCTTTGTTTTCTCCTCATGCGGCGATGTGGCTCTCCCTAACGATCGCGGTTTCCTGCTTCAGCGCGGCTGCTACTTGCACGCTCTCTGGAGCGCGGGTGTCTCTGGCCATGGCGCAGGACGGCGTCTTCTTCAAACGCCTGGCAGTGATCCACCCCAAATGGCGGACGCCCGCCTTCAGCCTGATTGCCCAGGGTATCTGGGCCGCGGTGCTCACGCTCAGCGGCCGCTACGATCAGCTTTATACCTATGTGATCTACGGCATGGTGCTTTCCTACACGCTGACGGTGATTGGAATGTTTCTGCTGCGCTGGAAGCGTCCCGAGATTCCGCGGCCGTACCGGTGCACGGGATATCCCTGGCTGCCGGGGATCTTCGTGATCGTCGGTACGGCCTGGACACTGAACACTATCATCACGCGCCCTACTGAAGCGTTCTGGGGAACGGCGATCGTGCTGCTGGGAGTGCCAGGATATCTGTATTGGAAGCGGAACAGGCGAAAGGCGTCGAATCGGCCCGGGTAGTGGGATCAAAGCACCACTACCATCGGCCCGCCCGGCCTTGACTTCTGACATTCACCCGGAATAATATTCGTCTCTCCTCCCCTGGTGAGATCGGTTCTCCCGTCTGCGTCATTGCGAACCGCGTTTCGCGCCTAGCTTCGTCCGATCGATCTTCGTGCGGTGGATTTTCCGCGGCGCTTCCCAAAGGCTGCGCCTAACGCAAACCGTGTTTATAAGAATCAAGGGGGACTCCAATGCGACGTATGCAAATTTCTCACCTGCTAACCCTTACAATTCTCGCCGCTTCAGCGTTGCTCACAGCCAGCCTCGCCGCCGCGCAGGTAGAAACCCTGCTGCACAACTTCAACAACAACGGCATAGACGGAACCTATCCCGTCGCCAACTTGATTTTTGACGCTTCCGGGAATCTTTATGGCACGACGCCCACGGGCGGAGCTTACGGCTCAGGAGTAGCTTTTGAACTCTCCCCCAAGAGCGGCGGCGGATATACCGAAAAGATCCTGCACAGTTTCAACAACGTGCTCACCGACGGAGCCCAACCGTATGGGCCTCTTGTCTTCGATGCGACGGGCAATCTCTACGGCACCACGCTTGGAGGTGGCGCTTACGCTTTTGGCACAATTTTCGAATTGGCGCCCAGGGCAGGCGGGGCTTGGGGCTTTCGGATTCTGCACAGCTTCAACGGCTCAAACGGCGACGCCAACGGCTCGTTTGCAGGCCTGGTTTCGGACGCAGCCGGAAATCTTTACGGCACTGGTTTTTCGGGCGGCGCACACAACTTTGGCGCAGTGTTCGAATTGGCTCGCACCGCAGGCGGGGGCTGGGCGGAAAGAGTTCTGTACAGCTTCAACTCGAATGGCTCCGATGGGTTCAACCCGTACGCCGGGCTAACGATAGATGCCCTCGGCAACCTCTACGGCGTAACCATTTATGGGGGATCTTTCGGCAACGGCGCGGCGTTCGAACTCTCTCACGGCCCGGCCGGCTGGATGGAAACGATCCTGCACAGCTTCAGCGATGCCAGCGGCGACGGGGGCAATCCTTACGCCAACCTTGTCTTCGACACTGCCGGCGATCTCTTCGGCTGCACCCTGGTCGGCGGCACTTACTCAAATGGAACGGTTTTCGAGTTAATGCCTCAGGCGGGTGGAACCTGGAGTGAGAGCATCGTGCATAACTTCAACAGCAACGGAGGGGATGGCTACTACTCGCAAGCGACGCTCGTCTCCGCTGCCGGCAATCTCTACGGCACGACCTATGCCGGAGGCACCCGCGGCGTCGGCACTGTGTTTGAGTTGTCTCCGGCTTCGGGCGGCGGATGGACGGAGAACATCTTATTCAATTTCAGTAATCGAGGCGTCAACCCTAACAAACCCTTGGCTGGACTAGTGGCTGATGGCTCGGGCAATCTTTATGGCGTAACGAAATACGGCGGAGCATACGGTTTCGGCGCCGTGTTCGAGATCACGCCGTAGCTTCGGGCACTGTTGCCCTCGACCTGGGGCGACTGACTGAGAGCGAACGCTCAGAGTCACTTCGGCGTAACGCCGCCGTGTCCTGTTCGCCTCTCGCCTTTGGCTACCTTCTTACTTCTCCGACGGGTGTGGCACGATAGGCAGATGCGAGGACTGCTCACTCAATCCGGGCAAATGCGACACGGTCGTCAAGAGCAGCTAGCTCTTGCAGTAATCACGCTGCTTCTCGCTCTCTCGGGGTGCGGCACCCATGCAAGCACCACTTTCACGAGCGGGCCGCCAGCACAAAACCTAAAGCCGCTGACGAACCAGCCGCCGGACGGCGCAGGAATCGGGTTTCTGCTGACGGACGGCTCGGTGATATTCCAAGGCAATAAGTCGTTCGATTGGTTCAAGCTGACATCCGATCAATCGGGAAGCTACGCCAATGGCACGTGGTCGCAAATCGCCAGCCTGCCCGCTGGATATATACCGAGAGAGTTCGCTTCCTCGGTGCTGGCAAACGGCCGACTTGTGATTCTGGGGGGAGAATACAACAACGGCATCTTTGTGTTGACCAACCTGGGCGCGATTTATGATCCCGTGGCCAATGGGTGGACTTCGCTTGCGGCCCCGGCCGGTTGGAACTACATCGGAGACTCGCCGTCTGTGGTGCTGCCGGATGGTCAATTCCTGGTGGGAAGAAAAATCGACATGCTTATGGCCACGCTGGATCCCATTTCTCTCCAGTGGACGGCGAGGGCATCTACCGGCAAGAGTGATTTCGACGCGGAGGAGGGCTGGACTCTTTTACCCGATGGCTCGGTGTTGACCTTCGATGTTAAGAATGCCCCCAATTCCGAACGCTACATTCCTTCACTGGCAATGTGGGTTACGGCGGGAAGCACGATCGTAGATTTGCACTCGTCCAGCACGTCTGGGTGTCTTGCTTATGGCGGGGGTTGTTACCTGCCTCCGGGCGAAGTCGGGCCGGCTGTGCTTGGTCCCGACGGAACGGTTTTCGCCACGGGATCCAAATCCATTGCCGGTCCCGGACACACGGCTATCTACACACCGCCGACAGTTCTTACCGATCCCGGAACCTGGGTCCCCGGCCCAGACTTTCCCAGCAACGATAACGCGGGGGATTCGTTTGCCGTGCTGCTGACCAACGGCCACGTGCTGGTCGAGGGCAACTCTGGAAGGCTTTACGAGTTCGATGGCAAGACCCTTACTGCAAATGCATCCGTCAAGCCTGGCAGCAGTTTGTTGGTGCTGCCCACCGGAGAAGTGATCGTGGGAGGCGACGTCGTTCAGCTCTATACGTCTTCGGGTAAGCCATCGGCTGCGTGGGCTCCGACGATCACAACCTTTCCGGCGAGCGTCGCGCGCGGCTCCACTTACTCCATCTCCGGCACGCAATTCAATGGATTGTCGCAAGCGGCCGCCTTTGGAGACGAAGAGGAAACCGCTACGAACTATCCCCTGGTCCGGATCACAAATCAAGCTACGGGTCACATCTTTTATGCGCGGACGCACGACCACAGTACCATGGCGGTCGCGACGGGCAGCACGGTGGTTTCGACAAATTTTGATGTTCCCACTGTGATGGAGACGGGACCAAGTTCGCTCGAGGTAGTCGCGAATGGAATTGCCTCGGCGAGTGTGAGCATCACAGTGAACTGAAGGGTGCCCGACGTTCACGGACATCCCTCATCATTCACTCGCCCGGCTTGGATCGAGAGTGATCTCCGTCCAACCCCCCGCGGGAGTCCACATTTCTATCGGCCGGGGATGCAGCCGTTCAGGACAGTTCTCCAGTGTATGGTCCAATTTGCCCTCTTGTTCGAGCTTGCGGTGGAGCATGTCATAAGCCGACCCGAATCGAACTGCGACTACTCGGAACCCATGGTCCGCTTTCAATGTGTAATGCGTTTGCGGGCCACCCCAGTCGACTAGCTCGTGCTTTCGCAGCTCAATCTGGTCGCCCGTGACATTCACACGAATCACCGCAGCTTCATGGACTTGTTCCAATTCGTTGATTTCCGAACGCGGGAACTCAAAGTAATAGTCCGGATTCCCTGGGGCACAATTCGCACACTTATGCCTTGTGCCTTCGCCCTGCGGAGAAGCTGCAAAAGGCTTGGCCTCATTGATAACTGCCAGGCTGCCGGTGTCGCCCTCGTTATTGAAGCCTCCGGCCAACAAGAAGTTCGCTTGTGGGGTCTTAAGTTCGCTGAGTGCGCGGATCGTTCCTGTGTTTACGTAGCGCAGAATATCTTTGCCAGTCGCAGGATCGAGATTGACCACGAACGAGTTGCCCCACACCAGATGTGTCACCGCCAGCCAGATTTGCGTCCTTCCTCCCACAGAAGAAACGAACAAATCGCCAGCCGTCCAAGGTCCATTCACATCATGCGTGCCAAACTGGAATCGCCCCTGCGGAACATAGGTCCAAAGTAGCTGGCCCCGGCTCGAAAACAGGTCTACCTCCACGTGAGCGGGATCTGGGCTGAGGTCACCGCGGAGCGGAGCGATGACTAGCACCTCCCGCTCCCCTTTGCCGCGGAAGTCTCCGATGTAAGAATAGGAACTGAGTAGCCGCTGTCCCAGCACTGAAGCATCCAGCGTGCCGGGAAAAGTATGGGTCCACAGTACCTGCTCCTTGTCGTCAAACGCCTGGATCGCGTTCAACGTGAAACCAACGCGCAGCGGAAAGCTCGAACCCGCTGCCCGCGAACGCAAGCTGAACAGTGCGAAAAGCAACACGCTGACCGCAGCCGCGCCCGCCAGTGCGTAGTACGTCGGCTTAGGACTGCCAGAAAAAGCTGCAAGAATGGATCTAGGGAAGGGCACGACTTCGGTCGAGCCGTTGCCTTGCACACTAGAATCGCGCTTCATCCCCCGAGGGTGGGCAGTTGATTCGACTGATCGCCCCCTCCTTAACCACGCATCTAGTTCGCCGGTGTAGGCAAACACAGCCTGCCGTTCGCCGCCAGGCACCCGGTACACAGGCAGTCCCTTCTTCTCCCAACGGACGACCGTACGCTCGTGGCGATCCAGATAGGCAGCGATCACCTTCCACGAGTCGAGTCTACGACCATTGGGTGGATCGATAGCCGGGTCTTCCACAAGAACTCCACGATCAAAACGCGACGGGGACCTAGATATTACCGCAAAACCCTCGGCTTGTCCGTAATTGCCTGGTCCCTGACAGTTCCTGCCAATTGACGAGGCCGGTGTCTTCGGTTTTGGATAGCCATGCACAAAGGTGCAAATCGGAGGACATATGACGATTTCTAAACAGGTAACAGTTCTATCGCTGATTTTTCTCTGTTGGGTCTTGGCCCACGGCGCAGACGTCTGGGCGCAGGCCCCGACGTGGACGGAACTGCCCACGACTGGCAGCCCTACCCACGGGTCCGCGAGTGTTGTATATGACGCGGCGTCTAACCGTGCGATCCTGTTTGGCGGTGGCTTTTCGGGACCTTGCTGCACAAGCTACAACGATGTGTGGGTGCTCACCAATGCGAATGGGCTTGGCGGAACCTCGGTCTGGAGCCAGCTTTCGCCCGCCGCGCCAAACGGCACGCCCCCGCCGCGAAGCTTTCACAGCGCAGTTTACGACGCGGCTAATAACAGGATGATTGTGTTCGGCGGAGGTCAATTCGCAGGCGGGTTATTTGATCCGTTGTTCAACGACGTGTGGGTGCTCACCGATGCGAACGGGATCGGAAACACACCTACATGGATTCCCATTTCCCCATCAGGAACTGCACCCGTGCCCCGTGAAGGGCACGGCGCGACATTCGATGCGGCCAACAACCGCATGATAGTTTTCGGAGGGGGCAACAACGGCATCATGGATGTGCCGAACGATCTATGGGTGCTGACCAATGCGAACGGTTTGGGAGGAACGCCCGCTTGGATACAGCTAAATCCGAGCAGCCAACTGCCAGCACCAAATGAGAGGTTTGCTGTGGGGTACGATCCATCCACGAACCGGATGATTATGTTTGGTGGCTGCTGTTACTGGAACAATAATACATGGCTCTTGACCGATGCTAATGGGCTCGGCAGCACACCGGCTTGGACGCAGATAGCTCCTTATGGCCCTGAACCGGAAATTCGGGAGGTTCACGCGTATGGGTACGATCCTTCCCTCAATGAGCTGATTGTTTTTGGCTACGGAAGCACTCTCATTTATAACGATACTTGGTTGCTTCTATCGGCAAATGACGTAGCTGGCACCCCGTTTTGGAATAACCTTATCCCGAACAACGCCCCAGGTTCTCCGCCGCTTCCGTTCAACGGAACCGATTCCGGAGTCTACGATCCTGCGAGCGCTCGCCTGATGCTGATCAAGGCGGAGGTCGACAGCCAAGGAGGAACCGTAATCAATCCTTGGGTCCTGGATCTCGGAATAAGGTTCCTCGACTTCCCACTGAAAGGAAAAAGCCCTTATTCGACTGACATAAGCGCGGTGTTCGATCACGATGTCAATGCCGACGCGACGAATGCCCCGCTTTTCTACCACCCCAATACCAGAGTGCGGACTTATACGGGGGAGGAAGGCGTAAAGGTTTGCGGGCACGCCCCCTGTACGGAGCTAGTTGGTACGCACAGCTTGGTCGGATACAAAAATGTCCAAGGCCAAGCGTTCGTGGTTACTGGCGGCGGCCATTACACTGGAGGCAGTGGATGCAACAACGGCCCTTGTAACGATTTCCTCTTTTACACCGGTCATTCGGGATTCGACTACCCCGAGCCGTTCGGAACAACGGTAATCCTCGCGCCAGCTGACGGACTGTTGTTTATTCCCTCTGACGATCCAGTAGTCCTACCGGACAATACGCCTGGCGAATCCGTATCTAAGTTCAATATCTTAGCCATCGACCACGGCAACGGCTACGCCAGCTGGTTCTTGCATTTGGGATGTGAGGCAGGGACGAATGATCGTCACTGCATCCTCAATCACGGAGACTTCAGGGGCATAGACGCCCATGGAAATGTAATCTGCGCTAACCTTAGTACAACTGGCTGTCCCGTTAAGCGCGGCGATGTTATCGGCCTGGTTGGCAACAAAGGGCTGCTTCCTCTTGTTTCGTACGCGCACCTACACTTCGAGGTGCGTAAGGGTCTGGCCGAGAATCCAGGCGGCCTACCCACATGCAGCCGTCCAAATTGCATCCCGGTAGATCCTTACGGTTGGACCGGAGCTAAGACAGACCCGTACGCACAGTTTCTCGGAGGATTTCCAAACGTCAAGCTCTGGAAGTGAGGGCGTACGACCCAAGTTCCCATCTTTTCGCGTTCTTCGCGAAAGGGTGGGAGCCTGGAAACATTTACTTCGAGGAACGCCGTTCCCACTACCCGCGCAGCTCTGACAACGCCTTGCGCGCCTCGGCTGCATCGCTGAAGTTGGGACTGATCTTTAGCGCCCGTTCCAGTTGCTGCCGTGCCTGGGAAGGCTGGTTCGCTTTTTGATAAGCCAGGCCCAGATGATAGTGAACGCTGGGGTCGTCGGGTGCTCCGGCTTTTTCGTTGAGCCGCAACGACTCCTGGAACATATCAATCGCGGAGCGGTACACGCCCTTTTGATAGTATGCAAAGCCGAGCGTGTCCGCCGCCTGCGGGGAGTCAGGCATGCCGCGGCGCGCGGTCTGCGCCATGGAAAGAGCCACGTCCACATTGCCGCCCTGCATCAGCATTACGTAGGCAAGATTATTTGAGGCCAAAGGATTATCGGGCTGAATGTTCAGCGCCTGCTGGTACATGGCCTTGGCCTGATCGAAGTTGCTTTGCGATTCGTACATCATGCCAGCGAGAAGGTAGAAGGAGATCTCGCGCGGGTGATCTTTGATGGACTGCTGGTAAGTCGCGAGAGCCTGGCTGGTTGAGCCTTCCGCGGCCTGCGCCTGGGCGAGCTTCAGGATCGCGTCAGAATTGTTCTTGTCGAGGTCGATGGCCTTGTGGAACGCGGCATCGGCGCCGGTGAAATCTTTTTTCTGGAACAGCGCCGTGCCCAGCAGATCATAGAACCCGCTGCTGGTGGGCGTTTTCGCAATCTGGGTCCGGGCCGTGGCGATGGCCTGATCGAGCTGCTTCTGGGCGATGTAAGTATTCATCAGTCCCTGCAACCCCTCGGTCGAGGCTGCGTCCTTGTCCAGCGCCTGCTGATAATACTTGGTGGCCTCAGGGTATTGTTTCTGAAGCAGGTGAAGGTTGCCCATCTGCACGTAGGGAGCAGGGTTTCCGGGAGCGACTTCAGCCGCTTTGCGCATGTCCTGCTCGGCATCGGAAAACTTCTGGCGGTTCATTTCCGCCAGCGCGCGCAGCAGGTAGCCATCGGGAGCATTCGGAGCAGCGGAGATGATCTGCTGAGCGGTCTGGGTGAGAGCATCGAAGTCACCGCGGCGCAGCTCCAGAGTAGCGAGTGAGCGTTGCGCATCCGTGAGATCGGGACGTAGGCCGATGGCCTCGCGCCACTCCGATTCCGCCTGCGCCTCGTTGTGTTGCAGATCAAAGGCGCGGCCGAGATGATAGTGGGCCACGGCATTGTTGGAATCGTTCTTGAGAGCTTTCTGCAAGGCGTCCACGGCGCCGGCGGCGTCGTTCTGCTGAAGTTTAATCTGGCCGCGATAGTCCAGAGCATCGGCGTCTTTGGGATTGGCCTTCAGGACTTCGTTGTTCAGCTTGGTGGCTTCGTCCAGGCGGTTTTTCAGGATCAGCAGCTGCACGTAATTTTTCTTAACCTGAAGATCCTTGGGATGCTCGCCGTAGAGGATTGAGTATTCTGAGGTGGCTTTGTCGAGCTCGCCGTTGGCAAAGTAGAAATCGCCCAGCATGCGGTAGCCTTCGGAATTATCCGGGAGGTCGCTCTTGGTCTGGCGGAGGAACGCTTCCGCGTCTTGCTTCTTGCCTTCCGCCATCAGCAGGCGAACATAAGCGGCACGCGGAGCGGGGTCCCTGGGATCGACGCCGATGGCGTGCTTGAATTGCTGTTCGGCTTCCGGCATGCGGTTGCGAGACTGGTAGAAGCCCCCCAGAGCGAGTTGGGCGTTCATTACTTTGGGCCCAAGCTCGGCCGCTTTCTTGAAATTGATCTCTGCCTGATCGGGCATCTTGGCGCTGAGTTGGAGCAGGGCGAGACTCAAATAAGACTCTGCGCGATTGGGGTCGGCGGCAATTGCCTTCTGCATTTCCTGTAGAGCGGAGCCCAGGTTGCCCTGAGCGGCGTAGAGGTTGGCCCAAGCCAGATGTGTGTCGGGACTGTTAGGCTGCTTCTCGCGCAGGATGTCGAGGTGAGGCTGGGCCTGCTTCAAATCGCGGGCGGCAATCAGGAGGTTGGCCAGTTCAACGTGCGCCGGATAATTGTCTGGAGTGAGGTCGACGGTGCGGGAGAGCTCCTGAAAGGCGCGGTTGTAATCTTTCAGCTTGAGATAGGTCTCGCCGAGCTGATAGTGCGCTTCGGCAAAACGGGAATCGACTTGAACGGCGTTGGCATACTGAATGGCCGCTTCGCGGAACTTACCCTTGTCGCGGTAGCGGTTGCCGCTCTCGAGAAATTTCTGTTTGCGCACATTGGGATCGCGATTGCAGCCGGTGAACAGGGCCGGGACAAGAAACCCGACGAGCAACAAACGGAGGGCAACAGAGCGGCTCATAAATTCTCCAAAGCAGGCGCAGATGGGCGCACGACCACAGACTCGTGGTTACTTACCAAAGGTACTGCAAGATGGGGTGGGAAGAAAAGTGACTGCCGTCACCCGGGGGTGCGGGGGAGGGCTACGGTGGGTCTCGGTTGGTTTGTTATCTAAGGTATCCCGGAGCCAACTGCCCAAATGGAGAAATGGAGACTCGGAGGTAAGTTTTCAGTGGGACCCTCCACTAAAAACAGCCGGTACTCTAACGCTGATGCCAAACGCAAAGGCTCCCTTCCAAAACTTGGTGGTTGAAGGGCTTGGTGGAGAACCGCTGCACTTCGGTATAGAACCATCTGAACTTGCGCCGGATTGGTTGCACCAAATCTCTCCGACCTGCTCCCCCTGGGTGAGCCGGAAATCATGTCCCAAATGAAATAGGGGACTGAACATTATTGACCGCCAAGAGACCGAGGGTCCTGCTCCAAACTCGATGAGCGTATTATTCGGATTGAGACCGATAGCTGTGGTGAAGTAAACCGCTCCGCGCCTGTAGCCCGGCCACGAAAAATCGTGCATCAGTCTCCAGTTTGCGGCCACAAACGGCACGACTGTGGGACGTGAATTCGTCTCACCGATGACCACGTTTCCAGGCGTCGGCGAAGCGCCGGGGTTTTGGGTCACTAGTGTTTGGTTAGCGAAGGAGCGGTTGGCTAACGTAGAGAAGAAAGCACCGGCCGAAACCTCAAAAATCGGGTCGGCATAAAGCACCGTGATCGTCACAATTGGTTTCTTTTGCGTTGCAGTTGTCACTGATGTAGTCGGAGTTCCAATCTGATTCACCGCATTGATGGCAAATATCACTTGACGGCCCAACCACTTCTTTAGACCTGCGTTTTTGGGAACACTCTCGTCCAAGGGGTCCAGAATATTGCCCAGTGTATTGTTCGGGAGCAAATTCAGCTGGGCGCCATCAATGTTCGTAAAATATGTACCCAAGTCTTTATTGATCGCAGTGATGTTGGCAGTATCTATATTCAGGACTACGGACTCAGCGCTCGTTAAGTTGTTCAAAAGATCAAAAAGAGCGGCTTTGTCAGCAGGATCAAGATCGACGTTGTATACAGGGTTCGGGTCATTCGAGCTGGTATTTATGCGGGTCTGAATGGTAGTTATTCTGCAAGAAATAATGCTGGGGTTCGCTTGGCTGACCTGGATCACCTGAGACGATTGTCCTGGGCAAGGCCCCAAGTCAATAGCCAGAGTTGCACCTTCGGTCAGTACTGGGACAGGTGTATTGGTACCAAGCGGGCATCTCTGTCCAGCGAGTTCGCAACGCATTGAATCCTGCCATCTTGGGAACTCCGAGAGTACCCAGGGACGAGGAAAATTTAGAGGCGATACTCTTGATGTCGCCAAGCGAGCTCCGTCTGGAAGAACTTCTGGAGGTATGCTTCCCAGAACCTCATTGAGCTGTGTATAGACGACAGTCGCGTCCTGGGTAAACATCGCAATTCTTGTAACATTCTGCTCGATGTTAGCTCCCAACTGCTGTATATCGCTTGTTAATTGGGCGTACTTGGCCTGTTTCAGTGGGTCCGTTGTTGTGGACGCGGGCGGACGAGCCAGTCGCGCTCCGCTTCGGGCGGTGACGGTGCTCTGGGTTCCGGACACGAAGTTCTTTAGAGTCGGTAACGCCGACGTCAAAAAGGCAGTGGTCTGGTCGGTACCCACGACGGCTTGAGTGCTTTGAAGATCAAGACTGAGAATCTCGAACGGCAGAGCGTTCACCACCTCGACTTTCACTCTCGCGCCTGGTCGCATCTGAATGGTAGGCATCGTGACTGGATAGGAGTGATCGACTGTCACAGTGCAGCTGCCGTTCACTTTTTCCGTAGAACATTCTTGGGTTGCGGCGTAAGGTGCATAAGCGACAAAAACTGGAAACAGCAGAACCCATGTGAAAACAAATTTCCTCATAGTTTCGCTCCTAGACAAGTGCGTGCCACCAGTTCTTACTCCATCGTTTTAAGGCTAAGGCCAAGGATCAACGGCAAAAGCGGCTTAGAATAGCCGTACTGTGTATCGGTCTTCCGTGGTGACACTCTTTTGTTACGAAATCCGAACAAAGGCGGCGGTCTTCGGTGCGAGGTCCAAGTCCATTTCGCGATAACGTCCCGGAGACTGGACGCAAGAAGCTTGAGAAGGGTAGTAAAATCATGGTTGGGGGAGTATGAAATTCAGGATCAGTTGGGCGTGCGTTCTGGTAGCAAGTCTTGGGCCTTGGGTTTTGCCTGCCATCTCGCAGAGCGGCTGCTCCAATCCGGTTACCGATGTCGTCTGGTTGCACTCCTATGAGCAGGACCACGACGGAATGCAGGTTTTTCGGCCGCGATCGTTTGCATTTCCCCAGAGCCGGGGTCCGCGCGATGGGATTCTTCTCCGAAAGAGCGGAGCGTTCGTGCGGTATGGAATTGGCACTGCTGATGCCGGGAGTTCCACGACGGGCACTTGGCGCTGGATCGGACGGCGCGCCTTCGAGCTCGCATATTCGGAACCGGCTGGGCGAGCCGCGTTCCAGATAGTCTCATGCGATCGTAGTGAACTCGTGCTGCGACCGCGGCAGAACGCAGGATCGAATTGAGGAGACAAGAGCTTAAAGAGTGCTTCTTAATTAGTGAGCCAACCCAGGAGACTGAGGGATCCCGGACCTGTAGCCGGCCAGCGTAGCCTCCATTCTCAGTACCTGACCCGCGGTAAACATATGCATACAGCTATCTTCGGTATAATCCATGTAATTCATGAACATATCTCCGCCCTTGTCGTCGTTGTGGCAAGAAGGATGTGGGTACTTGGGACACTGCTGGTTGGCGATGGCTTGATTCGGCGTGTCGTCCACTTGATCTGACCCCGCGCATACATCAGGGCCGTTCTCATCATCCCCCCAGATGTGAAAAAGATTCAGCCAATGGCCGATCTCATGAGTGGCCGTTCTTCCTTTATTGAATGGTGCGAGGGCTGTACCAACAGTTCCGAATGCATAGTTGACAATGACGACGCCATCCTTGCTCTTTGGATCACCAGGAAATGAAGAATAACCAAGGACCTCCTGCTTCTCCTTACTTTGGAGGCTGGGACACACCCAGATGTTGAGATACTTATCGGTTGGCCACGGAGCTGCACCCCCAGTTTTGCCCAACTTTACCCCGTCGCCTTTCGGCCCGTCCGTATAGAACAATGCGATATCACTCTTTGTCCGCTCAATTCCGGTGGTAGGTTTTCCATCAGGACCGAGTGCAGCCAGCTCGAATTTGAGGAGTGGATTACCGACGACAGACCTGAAGGCTAGGGGTATTGTAGAAACGTCTTGACCTATGTTTTGGTAGTCGTTGTTCAACACTTGGATCTGACTGCGGATTTGGTCATCAGAAATATTGTCTCGGTCCTTGTTGTAAATCACGTGCACTACGACTGGCACTGTAATTAGTGTGGTTCTCGGTGCAAGCCGGGCACTTGCATGAACCGATTTGTAAGCTTTGGTCAACGCAAGAATTTCGATGCGAACTTCGCGGAAGCCTGCGTCCTGAGCAAGCAGTTGCTTGTAGCGAGGCATCGTTCCACAGCTGCGTACTTTCGGTGGCGAAGGCTCTTTTCCGTCCTGCCCGGAGGTAATTGGCGTCAACATCACAGCCCAGGTCAGAGCGACTCCTACTGAGTTTCTGAGTTTTGATGAAGTCAAGCGAGCTCTCCCTTCCACTCCAGAACGAAGCTCTTGAAAGCCGGAGTGCGGACCGCAGGTCTCGGTGGGCCTTTGTAGCAGAGCAATCAGGAATCAGGGCTCGCTTCGTAGTCTTGTTACGAAAACCGAACAAGGGCCGCGGGTTTGGGGATCCTGGGCGGTCGCGCTACTGAGGGTTCAACTATTGCCGCGCTTACCTGATTTTGATGCTGTTGAAGAACTTGTTGGCGTCGGCATCGGTGCAGTTTGTGGTCTTGTTACAGATGACGAGAGCCTGCCAAACGCGGGCGCCCTGGACGGTGATTCGTTCGTACATCGTTCTGCTATAGGTCGTTTGTCCGCTCGTGTAAGTGCTGTTTGCCGCGACCGCTCGGGCAGGAAAGCCGCTGAAGGTCGAGTCTGTTTTGGGACCGGGTTTGGCATTTTCGAGTGTGGCCACTGCGCCGTCCAGCATCAGATCGAGTCCCGCCGTATCGCCCTGGAGGTTCGCGTCACAATAGATTACGAGGAACGCGTCGGCGTCGTTGTGGATGCCGAGAGCGTAGGTGTGCATGGTGGCCGTCGCGCCGCTCTTCAGGGTTACGCTCTGGGAAGAGTAGGTGACCCCGGGCTTGTCCTTGTCCGGCACGGGGTAGGAGGCGGAGAAAGCCGGGGCGTCGTAGGTGGCTTTGGCGAACTCAAGGCTTTGCGCCGAGGCTGCGGCAACTGCCAGCATGAGAAAAGCGAGCGTGAGTCTTAGGAATTTCATTGGTTTTGATCCTTAACCTTTCACGAGTGAAGTCACCGGATTTTGATGCTGTTGAGGAACTTGTTAGCGTCGGCTTCGGAGCAGTTCGTCCTCTGGTCGCAGATGACGATGCCCTGCCAGACGCGGCTGCCCTGGACGGCGACGCGCTGGTAGGCCGTCACCTTAAACGTAGTTTGACCGCGAGTGTAAGTGCCGGTTGCCGTGACCATCCGCGCGGGCAGGCCGCTGTAGGTGGAGTCGGTCTTGGGATTGGGCTTGGCATTGTCGAGTTGCGCCAGCGCGCCGTCTAGCATCTGATCGAGCGCCGCGGTGTCGCTGCGGGTGTTCGGGATATCGCAATACAGCACCAGAAATGCGTCTTCATCGTTGTGCAGGCTGAGAGCGTAGTTGTGCAAAGTAGTCGTTACGCCGCTCTTTGTCTTGATGTCCTCGGAAGAGTAGGCGACCGCACCCTTGTCCTTGTCCGGCACTGGGAACGTGGCGTAGAAGGCCGGAGCCTCGTAGGTGGTGGAGCTGAATTCGACGTTTTGCGGCGCGGCAGAGCTTTGCGCGGAGGCTGCGGCAACTGCCAGCATGAAAAAAGCGAACGACAGTTTCAGGAATCTCGGTTTCAGGAAATTCATGGACCTCTCCGTTGCACGGATGTGACAGCAGGTGCAATTCTTTCAGCAGAGAGGAGCAGTTGCTACATTACTTCTGTCACAGACAAGGATCGGCGTAGGGGCTGCGAGGCAAAATGATCAGTCGGCGGCTACGGAAGGGGTTGATTCATCCGCCTGAGGGCGGCGGGGGGCGCGGTTGGAGGGAAGGCCGGCGTCGCGGATCTTGTAGAGCAGGGCGCGGTAGCTGATGTTCAGGGCGCGGGCTGCGCTTTTGCGGTTCCAGTGGTGATGCTGAAGAACTTTCAGGATGATCTTGCGTTCCAGTTCACGCACTGCCTGGCGGGTAATTTTCTTCAGCGAGATGGGGCCATCGACGGAGATGTCGGCGCTGAAGAAATCCTGCTCGCGCGGGTGCAAATCGCCGGAGATGGATTCTTCTGCCCCGAGGATTACGTAGCGCTTCATCAGATTCTCCAGCTCGCGAACGTTGCCCGGCCAGTGGTATTTCTTCAACGAGTTCATCAAGTCGGCGGAGGGATGGGCGGCGCGGGCGTTGAATTTCCGGTTGTAGTATTCGAGGAAGTAGCTGACCAACTGAGGAATGTCGGAGGCGCGCTCGCGCAGCGACGGCATGTGCAGGTTCACGACATTGATACGGTAGAACAGGTCGGCACGGAAAGCGCCGGCGGCGATCTCATCTTCCAGTTTTCGATTAGTGGCGCAGACTACGCGGACCTCCACCTTTTTGTCTTCCTGGGCGCCGATGCGGCAGAACTGGCCGTCCTGCAGAAGCTGCAGGAGCTTGGACTGCAATGCCATGTCAAGTTCAGAGATTTCATCGAGAAACAGGGTGCCGCGGTGGGCCATCTCGACGCGGCCGGGCTTCATGCCATAGGCGCCGGTGAAGGCTCCTTTTTCGTAGCCGAAGAGTTCGCTTTCCAGCAGCGTGCCGGGAATCGCAGGGCAATTTACCTTAACCCACGGGCCGGTTTTCCACGGCGACGCCGTGTGGATCATGCGCGCGATGATGTCTTTGCCGGTGCCGCTCTCTCCCTGGATAAGCACAGGGACATTGGCGCTGGCTATCTTGGCCAGGCGTTCACGGAGAGCGCGCATTGCGTCCGTGCCCCCGAAGACGACAGAATCGGGAGGCATTTCGCCAAGGGGCTGGATCAACGCGCTGACTGGATTTGAAGTGCTCATAGTTATCCCTGGGTTCCGGCTGCACAGAGGGGGAGTACAGTCTGGTGTGCATCCCGAGAACCAAACACAGAGGGAAGAGAACTATATCGTAGCAGGGTAGTCTATGTGATTGATGAAAAGCAACTTACTAAAGATTGCGAGGGATTCTTGCTGGTAATCCGGGATGACCGGGGAGAGCGCGTGAAAAGTGAGGGAAAAGATTTTCACACCGAAGAAGTGACTTTCCGTCGCGAAGACCTGGATGAAGGGTGGGAGCTGGTTAGAGGACGGGAGAACTTCAAGGCGACCAGGTTGTAGCCTTCGCCATGCTGCATGCGCAACACCTTGGCGCGAAGGTTGCGGGTAACGGTGGGCAGATCAGCCAGGGCGGCCAATGGAGCGCTGGGGATCTCAAGCGAAACCTGCGCGGCGGAAGGGATGGAGCGGCGAACTGCTACCAGCATACCGCCAGCGGAGACGTTGAGGGCGGTGGCAAACTCGAGTAATTCCTTGTCACCTTCTGCGTGGCTTCGGACAAAAACGGGGATGGCCAAAGGTAAACGCGGCCATCGCCGACGCTCAGCCGCTGGAGTCTTACCGTTCACACCCACGCACACCCCTTCCTGACGGGTTTAATCCCAACGATTTCAAGCATCTTGGGGGCCAAATCCTGAGTTCGGGGGGTAATCCAGAAAGGAACATGGAAGAAACCCTAACAAGGCCAGCTTGGTTGGGGTGTCCGGTGGCCCAAGTGCGGTAAAGTACAGATTTTCCTGACGTTCGGCCGAGCCCAGTTCTGCCGCCGCAGCCGGACGAAGGGGAGTCTTAGGGGTTCGGATAGTGCAAGGTTTTGCCACACTTGGGTAATCACGTTGCATTTTTCGTTGACAAGGAAAAGAGGCCTAGCATACGATTTTTGTACAGCATTCTTCTCTTAACCCAGTTGAGTGCGTCCCCCCTTCGTATTTAGGCCGCAGCGCCCCTTATGGCCACTGTGCAAAAGAATATGTGTGTTTCCGAGCCTGTTGAAGGCAAGAGGGTCCCGGCGCCACCGCTTGCGGGGGAAGGAATACCCAGCCCGGCTGAGCTGCCGCAGGCGTACTCCGAGTTGCAGCAGCGCTTCCAGCGGACGACCAACGCCCTGGGCTCCGCTGCGCACGATTTGAAAACGCCGCTGGCGATTCTGAACGGATACGTCGAATTGCTGCAGAGCGAGAAACTGGGACCGTTGAATGAACGGCAACGGGAAGTTCTGGGCGACATGCAGTCGAGCGGCAAGCGGCTCCAGCAGTTCATTCAGGATTTCCTGACATACAGCGCGTTGGAAACCGGCGGCCTGAAGATGCAGTTCGAGACAGGCAACCTCAACGATTGTCTTTCGGACGTGTGCCGGCTGTGGTCAACGCGCTTTCAGGAAAAAGGATTGGCGCTCTACTTTCTGGCGAACGACAAGCTGCCGGTGTTTCCGTTTGATTCTCCCAAGCTGGAGCGGGTAATCTCCAATCTGCTGGAGAATTCCTTCAAGTTTATTCCCCAGGGCGGGACGGTGTGGCTGCATGCGGAGCCGTACATGTGGGAGCGCCGCACCGCGGCTCAGCCGGCGGAGACAGGCGAGAGGCGGCGGCAGGATCTGGCGCAGCCGAATTCCGTGAAAGTCAGCGTGTCCGACACGGGTCCGGGAATTCCAGCGGAGTTTCATCAGGAAGTGTTTGATGATTTCTTCCGCCTGCCGGGCAACGAAAACCAGGAAGGCATGGGACTTGGTTTAGCGATTGTGCGCCGCCTGGTGCAGGGTATGGGAGGCAAAGTCTGGGTGGAGAGCGATCCTGGAGCGGGCTGCAAATTTTCATTTCTGATTCCGTTTAAACCGTCATCCAACGTTGCGGGCAAAGGAAAGAATCGATGAGAGAGACCGCCAAGATTCTTCTGGTGGATGACGAACCAGCCATGCTGCGATATATCCGCACGCTGCTGGAGGTCGACAACTACAAAGTGGAAACCGCATCGACCGGCGAAGAAGCGCTGCTGCGCGTGGACAAAGGGATGGAGCCGGACCTGGTGCTGCTTGATGTGCTGATGCCGGGTATCGACGGGCTGGAGACGCTGGAGCAACTTCGCCAAAAGCGTCCCGGGGTGAAGGTCGTAATGCTTTCCTGCGTTGCCGACACGAAAAAAGTGGTGCAGGCAATGCGCCTGGGGGCGCACGACTACCTGACAAAACCGTTTCAGAAAGCGGAATTGGATGCGGTCATCGATCAGTGTCTGGGACAGGGAAAGACGCCGGTGGGAGGGGAAGCCGAAGAAGTCGGCGAAGACACGTTCTTCATCGCGGCGAGCCCGGCGATGCGCAAGATCCGCTCGCAGGCGGCGCTGGTCGCGCATGTTGATATTCCCGTCCTGCTGCTCGGCGAGAGCGGTACTGGCAAGGAAGTGCTGGGGCGCCTGATTCACAAGCTCTCACCGCGCGCGCACCGTACCTTCTTGAAGGTGAATTGCGCGGCCGTCCCGGCCGATTTGCTGGAGAGCGAACTGTTCGGATACGAGCCGGGTGCATTTACCGGAGCGACGCATGCCAAGCCGGGCAAGTTCGAATTGTGCAACAAGGGCACGATCCTGCTCGACGAAATTGGCGAGATGCCGCCGCAGTTGCAGGCCAAGCTGCTGCACGTGCTTCAGGATCAGCAATTCTCGCGGCTGGGCAGCAGGTCCGTCATCAAGGTGGACGTTCGCATCCTGGCGGCGACGAACATTGACATTCCGCAGGCTTTGGCAGCCAAGCGTCTGCGCGAAGATCTTTACTACCGGCTCAATGCGTTTACCTTGCAGTTGCCGCCGCTGCGCGAACGCAAGGAAGAGATCCCAGTTCTACTCAAGCATTTCATGACCCGCATGGCGGAGCGTTATGCGAGGCCGCAGCTGCCGCTTTCGCCGCAGCTACTTGAGGCCTGCCAGGCGCATCCGTGGCCGGGGAATTTGCGGGAGCTGAACAACTTTCTGAAGCGCTACTTGATCTTGGGAGATGAGAACCTTGCTGTGGCTGAATTGCAGCCTCGCTACGACGGCAACGGCGGCGGCGCGCGGGGTGATGGGGCAAAGAGCGGAGAAGCGGGCGGCGGACTGAAATCGCTGGCGCGCACGGCCAAGGACGAAGCCGAAGGGGAAGCCATCCGGCAAGCGCTGGAGCAGACCAACTGGAACCGCAAACAGGCGGCGGCGCTTCTGCAGATCAGCTACAAAGCGCTGCTCTACAAGATTCGGCAATATGGGATTGCCGAGGCTAAGAGCCACCACAAACTTTCCGCCGGGGCATAGTGCGCGCTTAAGAAGCGCAGCACATGCCTGAACAGGATGCGGAGAGGCCCGTCGTGGACACAAGCGCAACCACGGGGGCTTGAAGCCCACTGATTTTGCGGGCTCTACGCAGCGCTGAGGCGCCGCTCTTCCACGCTACTGCCCCGTATTTCAGAAAACGCTTCTAAGGCGTCACGGTTAGGCTGAAGGGCGCGCTCCTGCTCAATGAGCCGGAGGTTGCCGTGACCGTGAGTGAGTACGTGCCCGTGGGCGTGCCGCTGACCACCGGCTGAGTCTTGCCGCTGCTGCAGGAAGGCTGGAGCAGAACGAGCGTGAACAGCACGCAGAATGCAACCAGGCCCAAAAAGCGGTTCCTCTTTCTGTTCCGTCGGCCTTTGCTTCGGGCGCCGAAGCCCAAGATAGCCATCCCGGGAACCATCAACCAGAGTGCATAGAGCGGGCTGCGCCACGCTCCGATGGCAGTGGTCACGGGTTGCGGAATCGTCGTCAGGTTCAGAGTTACCGATTGCGATCCATTTCCTAACGTTACCGTATTGGAAGGTTGGAAGTTGCAATTCCCCCCCGAGGGCAGACCGGCGCAAGAGAGAGAGATGGGGGCTCCAAATGCTCCCTGAGTTGGATTTAGAAAAACAGAATAAGTGGTGGTCACGCCGGCAATCACGCTCCGAGCGGAGGGTGTAATGGACACGGAAAAAGCGCCCGCCGTGAACGAAGCAGTGGCGGAATTATTCGTGTTGGTGTCGTTACTGTTGGAAACCTGCGCCCTCACCGAATAACTGCCGCTGTTGCCAGGAGTGACCGTGAAGGTAAGAGTCGAAGTAGAACCGGACTGCAAAGTTGGGATGGTGCAGACGGCTGTGCTTCCGCTGGGAGGACTGCAAGTGCCCGAACCCGCAGTGGCACTGACGAAGGTCGCACCGACGGAAGCGGTGCCGGTCACGGTGATGTTAGTGGCCGGGTCTGGCCCCTCGTTGGAAACGGTAAAGCTGACCGTCACTTGGCTGCCAGCGCTTACCGTACCCGACGGGTTCACGGTTGGAGCCACGCAGGTGATGCACAAATCGGTGGCCGATCCAAACTTGGCGACGAACGCATCGCTGGATCCACTGAACGTGGTTCCCCCTGGCCCGGGCAGCGGATCGAAGACTTGGAAGTTGGTCGAAGTGGTATCGCCGGCAAGATAGGTGCTTTGGTTGAGATCGACCGCGATGCTGGTGCCGCGGTCCACTTGATTGCCACCGAAGTAGGTGACGTAGGAGCCGACCCCATTCTGGCCCGAAGTCGTGGTCGTATCGATTTGGGCAAAGAAAGCGTTCTGCGTCCCGTTCAGCGTGGTCTGAATTGCGCCCGTGGTGGCTGGGAAGTTTGTCGACTTGGTCGCCCCGGTGACGACTACATCGCCGAGCGTGGTGCTCGACGCATTCAGGACAGCGATCGCTGCGCCACTATCATCGCTTGCGCCACCGAGGTATGAAAAATAAGTGAGGGCCACGTTGTTTGGCGTTCCGGTGGTGCTCAGCGTGGGGTTGCTGAAGCGCGCTACAAATGCGTCGGTATTCGTTGTGTTGGCAGTCGTACAGGCAGCCGTCGACCCTGTGGGATTGGCATTATTCAGGCAAGTCTCGAAGGCCGCGGTACCAGTGGGCAGGACGAAATCGCTCGAATTTGTCGAGCCGGTGAGGTAGATGTTGGCAGCGCCGGAATCGATCGCAATCGCGGTGCCGGAATCGGTATTGAGGCCCCCCAGGTACGTCGAGAAAAGCAGTTGTGATCCGGCGGGAGCGATGGGATTTAGTTTGGCAACGAAGGCGTCCGTCGGGTACGGCGTGGCGGGAGCGGTACAGGGGTTGGGATTGGAGCGGACAGTCGGAGGAGGAGTATCCAGGCAGGGCTGATAGGAATTGAGGATTGGAAAATCTCCGGATTGACCGCTGCTGCCGAACTGGCCCGATCCGCTATTGAAGAAATTCGTTGTCCCGCTGAAGTAAATGTTGCCGGTGGAATCGACGGTGATGCCCCCGCCGGCGGCGATGGGAGGAACGGGCGTGCCGCCTCCGAAGTAAGTGGAATACGCGATGCCGGTCGCGCCCGGGCTGTTCGTATTTACTTTGGTGACGAAGAACTGGATGCTCGAAAGCGGCTGGGTTTGAAACGGCACGGGCAAGAAGGTTGCGGGAAAATCGATCGGGGTCGGAGATATGGCGGGCGCGTCATTGGATGTCGTAGTTCCCGTGATGAAGACGTCGCCATTGAGGTCGATCGTCATCCCGCTGGCCTGGTCGTTGCCGTTGCCGGAGAGATAAGAAGAATAGTCAAGCGTCGCTCCCGGCGTCTGGCTGTTCCCGCTTAACACGCTAACGAACACGGACGTGCAGGTGACAGAGGCGCATTGCGGCCCTTTGGTCTCAGGCGCGTTTTGATAGCCGGTACCGCTGACGGGGAAGTCGGTCGAAGTGGTATTGCCCACGATGTAGGCCTTGCCGCCGCTATCCACGCCGATGCCGATGCTGTTGTCGGTTCCGCTGCCGCCGAGGAATGTCATGTAGAGGACGGCAGGCGGCTGCGCCGGGCTGATCTTGGCAACGAAAATGTCAGCGCCGGGGCCGATTTGTGTGGAAGCAGTCCCATTCAGTGGGAAGCCGCTCGATAAAGTGGTCGAACCAACCAGGTAGATGTTGCCGTCGCCATTCACGGCGACCGAAGGTGAGGTTACCGCACCGCTGCCGCCGAAGTATGAGGAAAAACTGAGCACGGGATCGATCACGAGTTCGCGGCTGCGGTCATAAGGGCCGATCTCGAAACCGACGCGGTCGGCGGCACGCAGAACGAAGCGTCCGGTTACGGGCTGGCGGCGGTCTTCGTCGCGCTGGTAGATATTGGGGGCATGCAAGCGCACGGAGCCGGCATTTGTGCTGGTAAGGAGCAGGTCGCCGCCGCTCAGTTCCAGTTTGGCCGTGCCGTCAAATTGCAGTTCGGCTTGCGCCGGGTCGGCGCCAGGAGCAACTTTGAAGTCGTATTCCAGATGACCCTGGTCGCCGTAAAAGACCAGATCGATTCCGGGATAGACGCTGGCGTAGCGAACTCCGGCAAACTGGGGAATTCCGCTGTGCCAATGGTGCGGGTTATTGCCGATGACATAGTTGCTCTTGCCGGGCAGCGGATCGGTTCCGATAGTGGTGGCCACTGGGTTGGCTCCAACCAGTTTCATGCCGACGAATTGTTCGCTGTGTGCTCGCGACTTTGATCCTGAATAGGGCGCAGTCTGCAGGGCGAGCACGGCGCCGGTTGGGTCGAGGAAAAGGCTGTAGCCCGCGCCCCGAGCGAGGAATTTTACTTTGGGATCGGCTTGGCCTTGGTTGGGCTCGAAGATCAGCGGCAACTGCCCGAGAATGGCGCGTGCGTCGGGCTTCGAATGCAGGGAGGGTCTCGTGGAAGTTGGAAGCAGAAAGGCTGGAAGCTGAGCCGTGGCCTTCTGGGCATATCGGCGGGAACCTGATCCGAGCAACACGGAACCCGCCAACAGCAGCACCAACACCGCCCCAAGGGCCTTTCCCGAGCTTTTTTCCAAGATTCCTCCCAACCGACGGCCATTTCCCATTACGCTTTTCCTCCGACTCACCGAGATCGTTCTTAACCAGATATTTGGAGAGAGTAGAACCCGCGCGCGAGTCAGTACTATGCCCGGCGCCGGCGAAACCGCCCCGCTGCTGACGTGCTTAGGAACTGGGGGAAAACAAACAACTACTTAAACATCTGACGGATAGCCAAGTCAAGCGAGGCGAGGCTCCGCTGCGGTTCTATCTTAACAACGACCGCTCCCGAAGTTGTCAGATGCGCCGGGAGACGTGGAAAGATGCCGGAAGGTGGCACGAAAGTGGATGAAGAGAATTGCAGCTAACGACACCGGATTGGCTCGGGCATTTACGGAATCAGTACAAGGAGCCTTTTTGCTCTTGCAAAGCGCTGGTAATTCTATACATTGTAAGGTGATGAGGGGCCTGCCGTGGGGCGGCGGGCGCCTGGCATCCCCAGCCTGAACGTTGATTCCGTACTGCCCTGATCAGTATCGGTAGAAGCAGTTATCGGTAGAAAATGCTTTCCGAAGGCACACCACGGATGCAGCCGGGCTCTGAGGAACGGCGGATGATGCGGCGCTTCGATATGCGCCTGCCGGCAATCGTTCGCCTTGCTTCGGAAAACGATCAGGAAAACGAATTCCACACCGAGACCCAGAACGTGAGCGCGCGCGGAGTTTTTTTTTACCTCGATAAGCCGCTTCCAGCAGGAACCCGTTGTGAAGTAACCCTCACGTTCCCACCTCATATCACGCTGACCGACGCGGTGCGGGTGCGTTTCACGGCGCGCGTGATCCGGGTAGAGTCTCCTCTGCCCTCCTTGCGGATCGGAACTGCGGCCATGATCGAGGACTACGAATTCCTGCGCTCCACCGGGAGTTCTGATTTCCTGACCGCGCTGCAGCGGGGAGTGGCGAACTAAAGACGATTTCTACTTCTTTCCCGTCTTGCCCAGATCTCTCATCTGCTTCCGCAGGCGGCTGTAGCGTCGCACCACGCTGCCGATATAAAAAGCATGAATCAGCCAGGTGGCGGTGTAGGCGGCGTAAAGGAATTTGATGGAACTTGCGGAATTCATTGTGGCCCCCGGCTCAGAGGAACTTTGGCTTTGGAACTCTGCGTGGCCATCCCACCCGGCTCCAGCAAGGATTCAAGCGCCTCAGCTTCCTCCACTTCGCGGCGCATTCTTTCCAACTGGAATCGCGACCAGCAGACCAGAAATGCGAAGCACAGAAACGCCATCCAACTGATCAGCAGTGCGTGAAGCATTCGCGGGTCCATCGAGCCATCTCCTCCGATGACGGGCTGAGGATGCTGCGTGCGGAAAAACCAGATGGAAAAATAAACCAGTGGGACGTCGAGCGCCCCAAACACCGCCAGAACGGCGGCCAGCTTCTGGGTCTGCGCGCTGTCGGAGAACCGCCGCAACACCAGATAGCTCACGTAGATCAGCCACAGCACCAGCGTCGAAGTGAGGCGGATGTCGCCCGGCGCCCACCAGATGCCCCACACTGGCCGCGCCCAGATGGGGCCAGTGATCAGAACGATGGTGCAGAAGACTACGCCGACTTCGGCCGCGGTCACCGCGAGTACATCGAGGTTCTGTCCGGGGAAGAACTTTCCGATCAGAAAATAGAGACCGACGAGGATCAAGGCCGTGATCGCCACAGAACTGGGATACATCCCAGTCGGGAGTTGCTGTTTCACCTGCGGAATAAAAGGCACGATAAAACCAACAATCCCCACCGCAATCACAATCCACTTTACGGCGCGCTGGGATGATGGCTTCGCGCTCGCCAGATACTGTACCGACGCGATGAAGTTGATGAAGAACAGCAGGAAGGCGGTCCACGCCGAAGGCACGTGGTAGTAAATGATCCGGTAAACGTCGCCCTGCGCGAAGTCGGTAGGCGCAACAAACATCGCCTGATAGAAGGCGTACGCCAGGAACAGCGCTGTCAGAACTGCCAGGATGGGGAACGCTTTTTTCATTTCCCTTAACTCATTCCGCTTGCAACACCGTTTCAAACAAGCCGATACAGGCCGTAGTAAAGACTACATCATAAGTGAGAAGCAATACGATGTAGAAGTGGGCGGGGTTGTCTCCCGTGAGAATGCTGGTGGTGGCTGCGACCATGCCGATCACCGCGGGAATAGAGACGGGGAACAGGAGCAGAGGCAGCATGAGCTCGCGGCTGCGGGTGCGCAGAGACATTGCTGCGAAGAAAGTGCCATTCACCACCAGCGCCCAGGTCCCAAGCAGCGCCACAGGAATCAACTGCCATGCCGGACCGAGGACCCGCAGGTTGTAGAAGATCACGAACAGAGGCGCCATCAGCGCCTCCAGCAGGCTGACGAAGATAAAATTGCCCAGCACCTTCGCCACAAACAGTGCCGTGGCCGGGGCCGGCGACACGCGGTAAGCATCGAGCACCTGGTTGCGCAGTTCGCGTGCCCAGGTCTGATTCAGGGCAACTACCGAGGCAAACAGAAACGCCACCCAAATGAGGCCGCCGACAATGTGCCGTGATTCTTCGGCCAGTGGATCGAAGGAAAAAACGAAGATCACGACTACCAGCAGAGAGAAAAACAGCATGGCATTGAGCGCGTCTTTGGAGCGCCACTCCAGGCGGATGTCTTTGGCCAGCGTGGCGAGCGTGATGGACCAGAAAGATCTCATGGCTGCCCCGCTCGTGTAAGACTTTGTGTGCGGTCGACGATTTGACCAGCCTGCATCCACACAAATTCGTCGGCCACGCCTTCGAGCAAGGCGGCCTGATGCGTCACCACGAAAATGGTCTTGCCCGCGTCGCGCATGCTTTTGAGCAGGGTGACCATCTCCCGCGCCGAGTGTACGTCGACGTTGGAAAACGGCTCATCCAGCAACAAGATTCTGGGATCGTGCAAAATAGCCCGCGCCAGCGACATCCTCTGCCGCATGCCTTGCGAATACTTTCCAACCGGCCGCGACAACTCCGGATCCAATCCCACAGCACGAATCGCCTGCTCACAGCGGTCGTCGCCGGCCATGTCGTAAAGCCGCGCGAAGTAGAGCAGGTTCTCCATGCCGCTCATTTCGTCGTAAAGCAGCGACGGGTGGGCCATGTAGCCGATGTCGCGGCAGGCTGCGTGCGGAGTCTTACCCATAATGGAAACCGTGCCGCGCGTGGGATGAGCCAATCCCGCCAGCGCGCGCAACAGGGTAGTCTTCCCTGCTCCGTTGTCGCCGATAATCACGTGGAACTTGCTGGCATCAAACTCCGCCGTCACATCGCGCAGGGCGGCGAAGCGGCCGAACTGCTTGATGAGTCCCGTGACGGCAATGATGGGGACGCCGGTGGGCGATGTCGGCGGATTCGTCACAAGGAGTGGATCACCACGAGAATTTGTCTGGTCCCGAGCACAGCAAAGAATCTATGGATTTTCGCGACTTTTTGCAAAGGCAGGGTTTATCTCGATTAACCCCGTGCTCTTCCGTATGGGTGACAGTTTGCCGCGGGGCGTAGGTGCTGACATGCTTCAGAGACTTTGGCTGTTGCCCTTGCTGCTCTTGTGTGGGTTGATGGCCGCATGTGGCCTCACCTCCAGCGACGCGTGCGTGATCACTACCGCGATGACTCCGTCGAGTGCGACGGCTGACCACAATGCCACGGCGCCGGGAAATGAGGTGCAGTTTTCGCTCTCATCCACAGTAAAGGGCAACTGCCCTTTAGTACCGGACTTTGTTGGCGTATGGTCGACCTCTGACGCGATGAATACCACCATCAGCAATCAAGCTCCGACCCAGGGGCTGGCGACGTGCCTGAATGCGACCCCCACACCGGCCACCATCAGTAACTCCAGCACGGTTCGCACGAAAACCTATCCATCTTCTTCGCTCGTTTGCAATTGATAGGGGAAAGCCATTCGCAGACACTCGTTCCTACTGACGTAGACACGATCACTCAGACTACGCTGGTGCGCACGCTGCTGAACCATTTAGTGGATAGCTTTAGTTCGCGATCCCGTTCGACTTGGGTTGGACTTGCGTCATGCTCTTTGGCGGTGTGCCGGACGGCGTGCCATTCGCCGGAGTGCCGGGCTGCTGCGGCGCGTACTTCGAGGCACACTTGGCCTGAAGCTGCTTGGCGTGAAAGACGCCATCGTGCCCAAAGCTGCCATCGGCGAGGGCTTGAGAATCGTCCTTGAAAGTGTCGGGAGGCGCTTCGGTCCCGCTGTAATCCACCGAGAGCAACTGATCCTGCTCCATCAACGTAAACTGAACGTGCGTCCCCGTGCGCTTGATCGAGCCCGGCTGCACGTTCCCCGCGACCCGCAGCCGCTTGCTATACGCGCCATTGCCCATCTTGTGCAGTTCGCTGATGGTGACGTAGTAGCTCTTGCTGTCCTGCACGCCGGTATACGCAAGGTAGCCGAGCAGGAAAAAAATCAAGAGCGTGGCCGAGCCGAACTTAAGATAGGTTTTGACCTGGCTGGACATAAGCAACCACCACCGGAGCAACCTGCCTCCACTCAAGACTCTACGCGACAGCGGGGCCAGAATCAAGATTCCCAAATGTCCGGTGAGGAACCTGCCTCTTGCCGGGGGGCCGTCCCACGGTGCCGGCTAAGAGCTAGGCGCCGCCCCTCCGCTACAATGAACCCATGATCCATCCCTGGCACGATGTAACTCCCGGCGACAAGCTGCCCCAGGAATTCGATTGCGTGATTGAGATTCCGTTTGGCTCGAGCGTGAAGTACGAACTCGATAAGGCCAGCGGACTGATCAAGCTGGATCGCGTCTTGTATTCCGCCGTCTACTATCCCGCGAACTATGGCTTCGTTCCGCAGACGCTGGCGGAAGACGACGATCCTCTCGACGTGCTCGTGCTCTGCCAGGAAACGGTGGTGCCGCTCACCATCATTCACGCCCGCGCCATTGGGCTCATGACGATGATCGACGCCGGTAAGCAGGACCACAAGATCATCGCCATCGCCACTGAAGACCCCGAGTTCAACTCCTACCACGAGGCCGCGGAGATGCCGCCGCATCGCCTGCTCATGCTGCGGCGCTTCTTTCAGGACTACAAGCAGCTCGAAGGCAAAGCCGTCGAGGTCGATGAGATACGCCCCGCCACCGAGGCGTATCCCATCATCCTCGACGCGCTGCACCGCTACAGTGAACAACGCCGCAAGGGCTTTCAGCCCGTGAAGCACTGAGACCGACTACACTCCCTTGAAGACGAAGCTGATCTCCTTGGTCTCGTTCGCTCCGATCGTAATCGTCTGCGTGGATGTGCCCAGCTTCTCGTGCCAGGCTTTGATGGTGTAAGTGCCTGGAGGCAGACTGCTCAGGTCAAAGCTGCCATCCTTGCCGGTCACGGCGAAATACGGGTGACTGAACACCGCGACGTATCCGTGCATCCAGGGATGCACGTTGCACTTCACGGGAATTGCAATCTCCTCCCGCGCAAACGATTCGTCGAGGCTTGATCCCGGCGGTTCCGCCTTGTTCCATTCCCGATTGTTCGCGGGCGTAGGGTGAATATTGTGCGACGTGGGGTCATCGTTCACAACATGTAATGGCTGATTCGCCCGCACTGCCAGCACATGCGGCTCGTACATGCAGCCTTTCTGTTCGACGACCACCGCCTGCGTGGGCGCGTCAAACGTGCGATCACCCAGGCCTTCGGAGACGAAGACGACCACGTCTCGTAGGTCGCCTTTCGGGTCGGTCATGACTTCCTGCGTAAATACGGGGGAGGAATGCTGCCTGGCGCAGCTCGGATCGGCTGACATGCTGATCTGTTTGGGCTTCGGTACGGTACCTTCGAATTTCACGACGCCTTTTACGCTTGCCGCGCCGGTGGTGCTGGGAGTTGGGGGAGGGCTGCCGGCTTTCACTGCGTAAGGCCTGGAGATGCAGATTAATAGAGTAAGAACAGAGACAGTGACTAGTTTGTTTGACTTCATGACAATTCACCTCACATTCAAAATTCTCGTTGCAAAACTTACTTCCAAGGCTCCGCCGCGCGGAGCCCCTACTCTGTCGACTGACCGCTCTCAGGGTTGGCACTGGTGAGCGAGTCGTTGTATCCACGGCGGTATCCTGCCGTGAACATGGAACGGTCCTGCTCCGTGGACCAGCGGCCAATGGCGGTGCGGGCCTGCTGGCCCTGTTTGGCCGCAAGCTTGCCCAGGTACAGTCCGTCGCGGAAGGCGCCGTCGGCTGCCAACACTGCTTCCGCAGTTGAGGTTGGCTTCACGGTGCGGGGGCTGATGGCGAGCGTCGCCGTTGCACCCAGGCCGATGACAATCGCGGCGTAAGTAAAGAATCGCGTCATGGTTATCCTCCTCATTTTCGGTATTAACGGCCGACACCTGGGCAGGGCAGTGCCTCGGCTTGACCGCTGTAAGAGCGGCCTATTCACGTGAACTAGTTCGCAGGGGTTATTCGCTCGAGATGGGTTGAGCTTATGCGACGCGCAAAGAGAGATTGTCACGGCCACGTCAATCGTGGGTCATTTTGTCGTCAGCGGTTTGTCAAAGATTTGCCATCTGATAGCAAGCGCTGGCGGGGAACAGAAACCCGCGGGCATCGATCTCCGGCGCTTAAACAAATTTTCGGCTTGACAATTGTGTACTAATACTCTATAACACTAGTGTATTAGATGATTACTAAGACAAATTCGGCGGCGGAGCGTCGTCCCTTCCAGTTTGCCCTGGACTTGCACAGTGGCGTCCCGGTCTACCGCCAGCTCATCGATCAGGTGCGGAGCGGGATGGCTTTAGGATCGCTGACCGCAGGTGATCAACTGCCCACGGTGCGGCAGATGGCGGTGGACCTGGCCATCAATCCAAATACCGTGATGCGGGCCTATCGCGAACTCGAACTGGGCGGCCTGCTCGAGACACATCAAGGCACCGGGACGTTTGTGGCGAAAAAAAAGCTGGAAAGGAAAGATGCCGAGCGGGAGCGGCAACTGACCCAGTTGGCCAACGAATTCGCAGCCCGCGCCGGAAGCGCCGGATTCACGGTTGAAGAGTTGCTGGAACGCTTGAGCGAGTTAGTGCCTCGTGCGGGGCAAAGGAGATAGAAGCCATGACGAAAATCGAAATCGGTCAGATCAGCGGCATTGGAAGATCACTGTTTGTCATCTGCCTGTTAGCGGGCGCGATCGTTACAGCCGCCATACATCATCCGGCGGGGATTATTACCGGCGCCGTGCTCGTCATCTATCTGATGTTCGCCATCAAGGTCGTGCAGCAGTGGGAGAAGGTCGCCGTGTTGCGACTGGGGCGCTACGTCGGCCTGCGGGGACCGGGACTGTTCCACATTGTGCCCATCGTGGAGACCCTGAGCCCATACGTGGACCAGCGAGTGCGGGTGGCTAGCGTCTCGGCTGAGTCCACACTGACCCGTGACACGGTCCCCGTCAACGTGGATGCCATCGTTTTCTGGCTGGTATGGAACGCGGAGAAATCCATACTGGAAGTTGAGAACTTCATCGAAGCCATCAACATGAGCGCCCAGACGGCGCTGCGGGAATCGATCGGGAGGCACGAACTGGCGCAGATGATCACCGAGCGCGAGACCCTGGGGCGCGAGTTGCAGCGCATTCTTGATGAGAAGACCAATCCGTGGGGCATCACAGTGCAATCGGTTGAGATCCGCGATGTGAGGATTCCCCAGGGGCTGGAAGATGCAATGTCGCGACAGGCTCAGGCCGAACGCGAGCGGCAGGCGCGAATCATTCTGGGGCAGGCGGAAACCGAAATCTCCAACAGCTTTGTGCAGGCCGCGGCAGCTTACGCGGAAAATCCTGTGGCTTTGCATCTGCGCGCCATGAACATGCTTTACGAAGCTATCAAAGAAAAAGGCTCGATGGTAATTGTGCCTTCGTCCGCCGTGGAGACGATGGGGCTGGGCGGAACGCTTGCAACGGCGTCACTCGGAGGAGCGAAGGCTCTGTAATAAGTGAACGGAAGCGAATAACACGCCGGAAACGGCGATGAGAGGAGAAAACTATGACTTGGCTTAAAACAGATAATCTTGCAGGGTTGAACAGAATGTGGAGCGTGGCACTCCTCGCAGTTCTAACGATGGCGGCAGCAGCCTCCGGAAGCAGTGGACAGGCGATGCAAAAAGGGATCAGTGTAGAGTTGGCGCCCACCAGCAGCGCGGTGCCAGTACCAGACGCGGACAACCCAGACGCGTTGATCGTCACCGTGACCGACAGCGGCAAACTCTATTTCGGAATCGGTCCGGTCACGGCCGGTTCACTGGCGGAAAAGCTCAAGGGTCGGCTGTCTCGGGCGCAGAATCTTTATATCAAGGCCGACGCCAGGGCGCCTTACGCGTGCGTAGTGAAGGTCTTGGATGCGGCGCGTGCAGCCGGTGTCGCGGGTGTGACCCTGCTAACGACTCAACCAAAGACAGCGCAAGCGGGAACGGTAGTATTGCCGGAAGGTATTGAAATGGAATTGGCTCGGCGCTCGCCTGCGTCACCGAAATGACTGCGGAGGGACTTATGGCTGATGCACATTCTGTACAGAGTCCAGAAGCCGGGCACGGCTATCGCTGGCTGACGGCGGCCGCTTCGCTGGTAGTGGGCGCGGCATTCTTAGGACTATGGTTTTGGCTGCTGCCGCGATGGCTCGGGTTCAGCGTGGAAATGGCAGGCGCAGCACGTTGGCGATGGTTGGCAGCGATTCCATCTGCACTGGGATTTTCTGTTGCCTTGCGCTGTATATGGGACTTCGGCTGGACGGGACGCGGCACGCCCGCCCCGGTCGCCCCGCCACAGCGATTGGTGGTGGTGGGTTTCTACCGCTACGTACGCAACCCCATGTATGTGGGCTTCGCAGCGGGATGGATTGGGCTGTGGGTGATTTTCGGGCACCCCAACCCCAGAGTGATTGCCGCCGTCGCAGCGGTTGCTCTCGGCATTCAACTGTTTGTCGTCTTCTATGAAGAGCCGACACTGCGAGGTAAGTTCGGAGCGCAGTACGAAGAGTATTGCCGCAACGTGCGCCGCTGGTGGCCGCGTCTGCGGGGCTGGGATCAGCAACGGTAATCGTGGTGAGGCAGGGACAGCCGAGGGCGGCTGTCCCCACATGTTCAGTGGCGCCTTCCCCTACCACACACGGCAGGCGTTTTCGGCAACCATCGGCTGGCCGGCTTTGCATCCCCAGGCCTGTTGAAACTCCGGCATGTTTTGCACGACGCCGTCGACGCGATACTTTCCAGGCGAATGGGGATTGGTGGTGACCTGCATACGAGCGTACTCCGGACGCCGCTTCTCGCACCACACCCGCCCGAATCCGAGGAAGAAACGCTGCTCAGGCGTGTAGCCGTCGATCTTCTGACCTTCCTTTCCTGTTTTGTCGTCGGCAATCATGTGCTCGAGCGCCCGCAAAGCAATACGCGCGCCACCGTTGTCGGCGGTGTTTTCCCCGAGAGTGAGGCGGCCATTCAGCTTGAGATCGTCGACCGCGACAAAATTGGAATACTCATCGGCCACGCAACTGACGCGCTTTTCGAATTCCTTGCCGTCCTGTTCCGTCCACCAATCGCGCAGGTTGCCGGTGGGATCATATTTGCGGCCCTGGTCATCGAAGCCGTGAGTGAGTTCGTGTCCGATCACCAGGCCGATGCCTCCAAAGTTCACGGCGTCATCCATCGACTTGTCAAAGAACGGCGGCTGCAATATGCCCGCGGGAAACACAATCTCGTTGTACGCAGGGCTGTAGTAAGCATTCACGGTGGGCGGACTCATGCCCCACTCCTTGCGGTCGAGGGGCTTGCCGATTTTGGCAATCTCGCGCCTGGACTCAAACTCAGTGGTTCGCGTCACGTTGCCCAGCAGGTCGTCCCGCTTGATGACCACAGAACTGTAGTCGCGGTAAACGTCGGGATAGCCGATCTTGTTGCGAATGGCCTGCAACTTGACGTTCGCTTGTTTCTTGGTTTCGGGGCCCATCCAGTCAAGACCCTGAATATCTTCATTCAGGGACTTCTCGAGAGCGTCCACCATTTTGAGCATGCGTTGCTTGCCTTCCGCGCCGAAAGTAAGTTCGACATAGCGCTGGCCCAGGGCCTCGCCCAAAGAACCGTCAACCAGATCGACACAACGCTTCCAGCGGTCCTGGATCTGCTTTTGCCCGGTCAAGGCCTGGCGCATTTTGAAGTTGGCGTCGACGAAGGATTGGGAGAGCCAGGGAGCGGCTGCGCGCAACACCTGCCAGTTCACGTAGGTCTTAAGCGAGTCCAGTGACTCGGAATCGACCACGCTGTTGACCTGCTTGAAGAAGTCCGGATTGCTGACATTCAACTCCGTAAACTTGGGCGCTCCGACCGCTGTGAAGAACCGATTCAAAGAGAAGTTGGGCGCCATGGCCACTGCGTCATCGCGCTTCATTTTGTGATCGCGCTTCTTGGGATCACGGCGCTCGGTGCGGTCCATGGAGGCCTGGGCCAGTGCGGTCTCGATGCGCACCACGGTCTTGGCGGAATCCGCCGCTTGCTCTGCGGATTGTCCCGCCAGCGTAAACATCTCCGTTACGTAGTCGACGTAGTGCTTGCGCATGTCGAGCATACGGGTATCGTCTTTGATGTAGTAGTCGCGGTCGGGCAGGGAGAGGCCTCCCTGGTCGATGTACGCGATCACAGTGTCGGCATTGTGCAAGTCGGAGTTCGAATAGAAATTGAACAGCGGGCTGGGCCCAACGACGTGAACGTGCGCAATCTCCTCGATCAGCGCAGCTTTGTCCTTGACCGCGGCCACGCGGTCGAGTTCGGGTTTGAGCGGAGCAATTCCCTTCTCATTGACCGCCTTTTCGTCCATGCAGGAGCCGTAGAGGTCGCCGATCTTCTGGTCGATGGCGTTACGGTGGGGACCGCCGGCGGCGGCCTTCTCCAGAATGCCGCGCTCGATGCCGAGATTGCTCTCATCCAGCTCGGAGAAGCTTTGCCAAGACGACCGGTCGGCGGGAATTTCAGAATTCTTCATCCAGTTGCCGCAGGCGTACTGGTAGAAGTCCACGCAAGGGTCGGCGGTCTTATCGATATTATCGATGCTGAAGCCCGCGGCCGGTTTGGTGGAGGAAGATATTTGAGAAAAACCACCTGCTGAAACAAGGAACAACAAGGCCAATAGACGTAACACTCGCATAGAAAACCTCTCCTTTTGAGCGACGGTTCAGATTCTAATTCCCGCAACCTGTATGGGCAAGGAGAGAAGCTCGCGGAGATGGGTGCGGACTAGAACAAATTGTCTGGATTTGTATTTGTTTGGAATCATTCGGAAGAGCACCCCGAGTATAATCGGGCCTATCGAATCTCATAAAGGTTGGCTCCCATGACTCCGACGAATGGCGATAGCGGCAACGGCAACAATGCCTACAGCGCACCGAGACCACGGGCAGAGTGGCTGGCGCGGCGCACGCAAGAAAACAGCGACGGCAATTTTTCGCAGATGCATTATGCCCGCCAGGGTGCAATCACGGAAGAGATGGGTTACGTCGCCCACCGGGAAAAGATCGCGCCTGAACTGGTGCGCGACGAAGTGGCCCGCGGACGGATGATTATCCCTGCCAACATCAACCATCCGGAACTGGAGCCGATGGCAATCGGCGTGGCTTCGCTTTGCAAGATCAATGCCAACATTGGCAACTCGGCGGTGACTTCAGAAATTAACGAAGAGCTGAAAAAACTGCATACTGCCGTGCATTACGGGGCTGATACCGTGATGGACCTATCCACCGGCGGCAACATTCATGAGATTCGCGAGGCCATTTTGCGGAATTCGCCGGTCCCCATCGGCACGGTGCCGATCTACGAAGCCATTTCGCGCGTGAAGCGCGTGGAGGATTTGAACGCTGACGTCATGCTGGAAGTGATTGAAGAGCAAGCGGCGCAGGGCGTGGACTACATGACCATCCATGCCGGAGTGCTCATCCAGTATCTGCCGCTGATTTCCAAGCGCATCACCGGGATCGTGAGCCGCGGCGGAGCAATTCTCGCGCAGTGGATGGTTTACAACCACAAGCAGAATTTCCTCTACGAACGCTTCGATGATATTTGCAAGATTTTCAAGAAGTATGACGTCAGCTTTTCGCTGGGGGACGGCCTGCGTCCGGGCTGCGTGGCCGATGCCAGCGACGAAGCCCAGTTCGCGGAACTGAAAACTCTGGGCGAGCTGACGAAGATTGCCTGGCAGCACGATGTGCAGGTGATGATCGAAGGTCCCGGCCACGTTTCGATGGACAAGATCAAAGAGCAGGTCGAGAAAGAAGTCGAGCTTTGCTACGAAGCTCCGTTCTACACGCTCGGTCCGCTGGTTACTGACATCGCTCCCGGCTACGATCACATCACGTCGGCAATCGGGGCGGCCATGATCGGGTGGTATGGCGCGGCCATGCTTTGCTACGTCACGCCTAAGGAGCATCTCGGTCTGCCGAACGAAAAAGACGTGAAGGACGGCATCATCGCCTACAAGATTTCCGCCCACGCCGCCGACATCGCCCGCGGACGCCCCGGCGCCCGCGATCGCGACGATGCCTTAAGCTATGCGCGGTATAAGTTCGATTGGGAAAAACAGTTTGCTTTGTCTTTGGACCCCGAGACCGCGCGCTCGATGCACGACGAAACTTTGCCCGACGACTTCTACAAAGAGGCAGCCTTCTGCTCCATGTGCGGCCCGAAATTCTGCTCGATGAATTATTCGTCGAAAGTGGACGAGTACAACAAGCGGGTGCACGGGATCGAGAAGAAGGACTACTCGGAGTTGGTGGAGAAGCTGGTTTCGATCAAGTAGGGCAAACAACTCCGTAGTATCTAGGAGCAATGTCCGGCTCCGCGCACCTGAGGGGTGCGGTTTCTTATCTTGACTCACCAACGGACCAAGACTGTGGCTATCGGTCGGGTTGTGCTAATGTTCCCTACTGAATACAGGTGGGAAAGGCCTTTATGGTTTCACCGTCGCAGGTCCTGCGCTTTCTGGGGGACAAACTAGCAGACCCTTACTCTGTTAGAAGAATTGTCTGGGTCTACATCTTCACCTACTATTTAGTTTCCTTTGCCTATATTTGGGGAGAAACAAGCAAGAAGCTCACCCGAGTCCTCAGGCGCAACGGTATCGTTGACGGGATCACAAGTGCTTTATGGATCGTTTTTGGCGTCACTCTGATCTGGAGTCTTCTCGCTATGACCGCTGAGGGCAACCTTACCCTCGGCGTACTGGCGGAATTCTATCTTTTCTTCCTTTTCTTGTTTGCATTCCTCTACGGTTTGATCGAGTGGCACTGGCCGGGAAAACTTACCAATATAAGTGCAGCCAGCTACGAGGCTGAGCTGCAATACTTCTTGATGAGTATGGGGGCGCAGACTACTTTCGGGTTTAGCCGAGCCCGCCCGAATCACTGGATAACGGAGAGCATAGCTGCAGTCCAATCGCTGATCGGCGTAGCCTTCATCGCGGTCTGGATAGCACTGGCCGTCGCCAAAAAGGGGTAACTAAGCTTCTATCGGACTTCTGCATGCACCGCAGTTACTGGCAAGCGATTGCGTCTGATTGGGATAATGAGATATTCAATACTCTTGCCCGAGATCGTCATCACGTCATCTCCAAGACGCTGCTGGAATTGGTATCGCCAAGGTTGACCGTGGCCGACTTCGGATGCGGTGTGGGCCGATGTTTGCCATTGCTCGCACGGAACTTTGAAAGGGTTGTCGCTCTCGACTGGGCGACGGCTTGTCTCGAGCAGGCCAGATTGAGAAGCCGGTCCTTCGCTAACGTCGAAGTATTGCGAACTTCGCGCGCCAATCTGGCAGCCCTTAGCAACTCCTGTGACGTTACCCTCGCTATTCAAGTCGTGATTCATCCAGATCGGAAAGCACGAGGGCGAGCTCTCTCTCAGGCGGTCTCTCTGACACGTCGCGGCGGATGGCTCGTGATTGTAGTACCGTCGCTGGAATCTGTCCTTCATGCAGAAACGGTGCGGCGAGTCTTTAGGCCCAGGATCAAGTCAGAATTCGATTTCGAAGTCGGTCGCGTATTCCGCGATCCAGGGGTATTGTCGATCGGCGGTCAGCCGACTAAGCACTATGTCGCCGACGAGATCTGCCTATTGCTGAGAGTGTTGGGTTGCGTATCACAAGAACCGCGGCGGGTTGAATACTCTTGGCGCATATACAACGCAAGGATGCCCCGGAGATTCGATAAGGCTCCGCCTTGGGATTGGCTCGTACTCGCACGGCGCGAGTAGGGAGCGCCGCAACAGGTCGAATTCCGTGGGCCGAGTGCTCTACTTCTCGCTTCCTTTTCAAAAACACCGACAGCCGAGCCCATGATGGGCGTATCCTATGAGTATGGCTGTGAACTGGATTGAACTCGCACAGAAGATGGCCCAGGCTGCGCGCGCCGGGGTGGCTATTGAAAGAAAGCGCTTGCAGGAAATCCTTGCTGAGCGTCAGCGGAAACAGCAATCCCAGTCTTCCTCGTCCTCCCGTTGAAACGTCCCAGACTGACTATCATCGCTGGGGCCAATGGTTCCGGTAAGACAACTCTGACGGGCTGGAACTCGGATGTCTTCCGGGCGATTCCCATTCTAGATCCGGACACAATCGCGAGAACATTGCAGTCGACGTCGCCCGCAGCATTTCCGATGGCGGCCGCGCGTCAGGTTCTGGCGTCTGCGAAGGAGCATATCGGCAAGGATGAGAGCTTCGCGGTCGAAACCACGCTGGCCGGAAAGCATTACTTGCAGATGATGGTTGATGCGCGAATTCGTGGTTTCGAGGTCGTGCTGGTCTACATCGGGACAGAAGATGTTGAGATCAACCTGGCTCGAATCAGGAATCGAGTTCTCGCGGGCGGCCACAATGTCCCGGAGGGCGACGTACGTCGGCGCTACGAGCGGAGTTTCGAGAATCTTCCTATAGCGATGCAACGCGCCGATCACACCATTGTGTTCGACAACTCAACCGAAGAGGGTTATCGGCTTATCGCGGTTCTCGGGCCGTCTGGGAGTCAGTGGTTCGAGCCTGTTCCAGATTGGGCAAAAGCAAGTCAGAGCTAGGCCGGGTGTCGCCTCACTGACGGCTCCCTGTTAGAGAAAGCGGGTCGCGGAAAGGCGGTCCGGTGGCCCATCCTTTCGCGCTGTTTGCGAAAGGGTGGGAATTCCGAAACTCGATCAGCGATAAGCTTCCCGCCGATGTCGTACGGCATGAATCCGAATCGTCTCGTCGGCCTCGTTGGTGAAGCGCACGCGGTAGTCGCCGACTCGCAGCCGCCGCTCGCCGGATTGGCCTTTGAGCTCCTTTACGTCGCCTTCGCCAGTCTCGGCGAAGCGCTGGATGGTAGTGAAGATTCGCATCGCCATCTTCCGGTCGATGCGGCGTACGTCGGCACGCGCATCCTCAGACCAGTCGATTTTCTTCATCCTTACCGCCGCCTGCTATTTGCTCTTGAGATCGTCAGGAGAGAGGCCAAACTCGGCGAGAACTTCTTCGTGGGGAATTCCCTGTCCACCGCGTTGCTCGAACCAGGCTTTCGACTTAGCAACGGCTTTGCGCTCGTCCCCGCTCTCAGGTTCGTCGTCGATGGGAGCGTTCGCAACTGCGCGGGCGACGGGATCGAGGAGACGTTCGAGCATGCCGATGGCGGCCGGCACCTGGCTCGGTGACATCAACTCGATCAATTTGTGGGCGTGCTGTTTATCTGCAGCCATAACGGAACTATTCTACACCGCGACGTTTGACCGACGTACTCTTTTGGCATTGCATTGCCGATGACTCCTGCCTACGATAGACCCATGGAGAAGTTGAAAAAGTTCGAGCTCGAGAGTCCTGCTCCCATCCTCGATGAGGAAGACGAGCAAGCACCCGCCGCCATCGATGAAGGCATCCGTGACGCGAAAGCTGGCCGAACCGTCCCAGCCGAAGAAGTCCGCAAGCGGTTACCCAAGTGGATTACCGCCTCCTCTACACGCAAAGGGCGCTGAACGATCTCGTGTATAACAGCTGCACCGCAGCCTTTCCGCGACTGCCATCTCTTCTCAGGGCTATTCCGTAGACGGCAACCTGCCTGCCCTCGCATTCATCTCATCCGCCGACCGCCTGGAGGTGGGAGTATGTCCCGCGTGCTTTGTCTGCTGCTGTGTGTCTCTTCTTTCGCCCTCGCACAAAGCTCAAACACTCAAAGCAATGGCTCGGCGTCATCCTCGGCAGTGCAAGTCGTCTATACGATCGACGGCTCGACTCTGACCACCTACAATGTCGATCCGCAAACTCTTCAAGCCACCCAGGTTGGGACCATCGCCCTCAGCGAATCGACCTATCCCTACCTGATCACATCTCCCAACGGGCATTTTCTTTACTACGAAGCTGTTCAGGATTACTCCGGCGCCGGCCGCAATTTATACGTTTACGACACCAACGCGTCGGGCCTGCCGGGCACAACGCCCGTACAAAAAATGAACGCCAAATGGTTGTTTGGAATGGCGGCGCATCCGAACGGCCAGTTTCTGTACACCGTGGCACAAGGCAGCAGCTCAACCGGTTTGATACCCTACGCCATTGTGCGATACCTGATTGATCAAAACAACGGCAAGCTCACTCAAAACGTCACCGAGGCGACTTACCACCTTGAGTCAGGCACCAGTTTTTGCAGTCCGGCGATTCTGGGGTTCAATAGCGCCGGCACCACCATCTATGACGCGGTTTATTGCAGTTACCCGCACGGAACCAGCGCCGCGACGTATTACGCGCGCTCGGTTGACTTGCAAACCGGCGCTTTGGGACCGGACCGGCAGCTCTACACCTGGAACTATTACGCGGGCAGTGGCTACGAGAACGTTCAGTTCACAAACAATCTTATGTTCGACTTCGGCATCACCCAATTCGGCGGCGATTGGGTGAATATTTATCGGGTCCAGCAAACTCTGGGCACGCCGCTGGTGAACTGCACCTCTTCCGTGTGGACGGTTTGCGGGAATTTTGGCTGGGCCCTCGCGCATCCATCGGGCCAGTATGTTTTTCTGTTTGACTCCACCAACATCACCGACATTGGCCAGGTCAATCTGAGTACCCAGCAAATCACACAGACCAGCTCGATTCCCTACGAGGTCCAGCAATTCAGTCCGGACGGCACCATCGCTTACGGCGTCAACGATGTGAACGGCGCACTGGACATCGAAATTTACGGATTCAGCGTAGCCTCGGGTCAGGTTACTCAGGGCGGCACAATCAGCGTGCCTTCGGATCTCGATTCATGGTTCGCCGCGGAACGATACTGAACTGGGGCTGGGTCCATCTTTACCCGTACACTCGCTCCCATAGTAAGGGAAACCCTTAACTCCGCAAGGCATCGGAGCACGACGGACGCTTGTCAGTCAGATGCGGCGATCCTACTTCCCTTCCAGATTGATATCGCCGACCCCGACGTGGGCGCGGAGTTCATACTTGCCCTCACCGTGGTATTTCAGGGTCTTGCCGAGCCAACCGCTGGTCTCGCCGTAGCCGTCGCTGTTTACGTCTCCGATGCCGGCGCTGGCGCGCACGAGATGATAGGAGACGCGTTCTGCCGCGACCCGGATATCGCCCACGCCCAGTTCGAGATCCTTGTCGCCTTCAAGGTTTTCGACGGTGAGGTCGCCGACTTTTTCGTGCACGTCGAGGCTGGTGGTTTGCGGCACCTCAAGTTCCACGTCGAACTGCGTGTTGCCGCCGGTGGGAGCGTGGAATTCGATATGGGCGTCGTGGCCGCGGATCTCAATGTCTACATGCGATTCTTTCACACGGCTTTCGCGCCGCGACTTGACGGTGTAGTGCAAGCGGATCTGGTTGGAGTCGCCGCGCTTGATGTGCACGTCACCGACGCTCAGGCGAACGTGCAGCATACCGCCAGCGACGAAGTCGCGAACCTCGTCGTGAGTCTCCTCGTAGTCCCAGTGGTCAGAGGCGGCACAAAAGGGGACCAGCAAGAAACAGACTGCGATTGTTTTGTACAGCACGGCAAGACGAATCGAAGACTTTCCGGACATGGAGAACCTCCCGGGCGCACGGGCGCTGGTTTGTGATACGAGCAAGAGACGGCCGCGGTTCCACGAAATTCCGGAGCGATGGAGACAGTCGCGGGCGGGGACGCCCGCGCCACACTAGGTCTTGAAGTCGGCCACGCCGTCCCACACCAGTTGGACGGCGATGGCGAGAATCAGGAAGCCGAAAATCTTGTTGATGGCTCCGACCGCGCTGGGTCCAAGGCGGCGCACCAGCGGACCTCCCAGCCAGAAGAAGAGCACTACAGAAAGCGCCACACCAGCGATGCCGATCACCATGCCCAGGTACGAAGCGGCGCTGTCCACATGCGCGGCCAGGCCCATGACCACTCCGATCGTTCCAGGCCCTGACATCAGCGGCATGGCAAGAGGAGTAAGAGAAATGTCTTCCTTGTCTTGCGCTTCGTTTTTCTCCTCCGGCGTGATGCGGGCATGCGAGGTGACCATGCCCCAGGCCGTGTTGGCAACGATCAGCCCGCCAGCAATCTTCAAGACGGGTAGCGAGATGCCGAAGAAATACAGCACGAAGCGGCCAAAGAACAGAAACACAACCAAGATTGCAAACACCCACAAACCGGTTTTCACGGCGGTATTCCGGCGGTCTCGGGCGGTCCAGGAAGACGTCATGGAGAAAAAGATCGGGACGCCGCCGAAAGGATCGACGATAGGAAACAGAGCGAGAAACGTCGCGGCGGCCGAGTGCGGCAGCGTGCGCAGGAATTGGCCGAGAGCGTGTGCGGTATTCATGCTTTAGGGAACTTGAATGGGTTGACGATCTCTACTCCAAGATGCTTGAAGTCTTTCTCATCTCGTGTTGCCACGGTGAAGCCATGGACCGCGGCAGTAGCCGCGATCATTGCATCTTCCCGCAGAGCGTCAGGCTTTCCGGACATGAGACGGGACCATTCCCGGAAACAAGCGGTGTCCATCGGGACGAAGGCGAATGACATTTCCACGTAGCTCAGCCACGACTCGAGTTCTTGTGCTTTGGCGGCATCTTGTCTGCGGGTGAGTTCCACACCGACCTGCAATTCTCCCATCGTGACAGCCGAGAGAAAAATCTGTTCGACGCGAAGAGTTTCCAGCCAGGCCACTACCGCCCCATGGGGCCGGGTCTTCCGCAGTTCGGAGATAACGTTAGCGTCGAGCAGGAAGCGGGTCACTTGAAGTCCGGATGAGTGAAATCAATGGGTGAGCGGCGCTTCCACCGTGTTCGCTTGGGAAGAACAATGTCAAAACGGGGCCCGGGGCCGAGGAGCAATTCCTTGATGTTAGGCCGGCTGGACTGCTGCAAGCGGCGCCATTCCTCAATGGGCACCAGAACGGCGGCTTCCACGCCGCGCCGCGTCACGACTTGCGGTCCCTTCGTCAGAGCCGCGTCAAGAAATTCACTGAAGCGGGATTTCGCTTCTTGCAATTGCCAGGACCCCATAAACCCACACCCCCAGATCGTTCGATTGTATGACTAGTCAGATGACTAGTCAAATACACAGGGAAAATTCTTTACTTCGACGTCGCTGTTGACAGAACCCACGCATCGGTTGAGACCGGCCCTTATCGCTATGTTCGTCATCCCTCCTACACTGGCGCACTCATGACTTTGTTCGGATTCGGTCTGGCGCTCGGAAACTGGCGGGTCTGGTCGCGGCTATGGCTTGTATGGCTTTAGCCTACACCTATCGCATCGGCGTCGAAGAATCAGCTCTCACGGATGCCCTCGGTGATCCTTACAAACAATATGTACGGCGAACCTGGCGGCTGGTGCCGTTCGTGTTCTAGAGTGAGGATCGATCCTCCTGCCTAACAGTGGAGTGGTTCGGGAACATATGATTTCAAGACGCGAATTCATCACCGGCTCGGTTGCTCTGGCTGCCGCTTCACGCGCTCGAGTCAGCTCTCCGCAGTCCGAATCCGTTGTTGTCAACGATGTCCACTCCCAGCTCAATTCCACTCGAGTGCGTCGAATCCTGGAGCCACACTCTTTGGAAGACGTGCAGGCAATCGTTCGCTCGGCACGCAAAGAAGGGAAACCAATATCAATCGCGGGCGGCAGACCCGCCATGGGAGGTCAGCAGTTCGGTACGAACTCCTTGCTCATTGACGTGAGAAAACTGAATCGGCTGCAGCATTTGGATAGCGAGCGCGGCATTGTCGAGGCCGAAGCCGGAATTGAGTGGCCAGACTTGATTAGTAACTACCTCACACTCCAAAGCGGCAGCGATAAAGCCTGGGGAATTGCTCAAAAACAGACCGGTGCCGACCGGCTCACGCTTTCTGGAACAATTGCAGCCAACGCCCACGGACGCGGCCTCAGAATGAAGCCCTTCATCAGTGACGTCGAATCCTTTGTGCTCGTCGATGCCACGGGAACTCTCCGTTTGTGCAGCCGAACTGAAAACCCGGAGTTGTTTAGGCATGCTACCCGCAGTTTGCGGAATTTCTCCGCCTGAAGAAAAAATACGATCCCGAAGAGCGCTTCCAAAGCGATTGGTATCGCTACTACAAGACAATATTTGCCGGCAATGCCTGATCGGTCCCCGCTGCCAGACACATGCTGCAGGTTTGTGGTTGAATGATATGCGACCTAACCGGAACCCAAAAAATCCAATACGGAGGAATCATGCCCGCCATCGGCGCACCAGCACCCGAATTCACCCTGAAAGATCAAGACCAGAAAGAAGTAAAACTGAGCGACTACAAAGGCAAGAAGCGCGTAGTCCTCGTCTTCTATCCCCTCGACTGGAGTCCGACCTGCACCAAAGAGCACGCCTGCATGGTCAACGATAAGAAACAATTCGAAGACCTGGATGCGCAAGTCCTGGGCCTGAGCGTGGACAGCGTCTGGTCCCACAAAGCCTACGCGGATAAGATGGGCATCCACTACCCGTTACTCGCCGACTTCCACCCGCGCGGCGCAGTCGCCGCCAAGTACGGCGTCTATCTCGAAGACAAAGGCATCACCGGCCGCGCCATCTCCATCATCGACCGCAACGGCAATCTAGCCTGGCACAAAAACTACGACATCCCCGTCGTCCCCGACATCAAAGAGGTCTCCCAAGCCCTCGCCGGAGTAAAGTGAAGTCAACAGCTTTTCTTTCCTGACGCCAAGGCTTGTCATCCTGAGCGAGGATTGATTCTTGCGCCTAAGCGCAAGAATCAACCGCAGTCGAAGAGCCTGCCCTGGGCTTGCCGAAGGGACCCCTGCAATGGTTGGGTCCGGAAAAGGTCGCCGCAAGGCATTCCCACGATGCCCAGGCATGTTTGCAGGCGTTGAACCGCGTGTATCTCGAACATCTTCGCCCGGGGCTGTAACTGGTCCGGCTTCACGTCCCCGGCTTAACCTCCGCGACCTTCCCATCCCGATAAATCACAACCAGCGGCTTCCCCCCATTCGCGTAGCGCAACGTCCTCTCCGCCGACGAACTCCCCGCATCGAGCGCCCCCATCCCCACCGCGAAATCCACCTGCAACTCATTCATCCCCGGCTTCACTTCATGTTGCGCCACCGCCTGCCACACGTCCGCCGGCCAGTGCTTGTACAACTCATGCGGATCTTCCACAAAGAGCATCTCGTCGGAATAAATCCTGTACTGACCTTCGGTTTCAAACCCAACCGGCACCGCGAAGCTGTGTCCATCTTTCTCAAATGTCGCCACTACCTGTTTCCTGCCGCCGGGCGCCGCGACCGCCATCACGTCCTTTATATCGAGCCGCTCCAACGGCCCCAACAGTCCCGCCTCATGCGCAAAATCCACGCTCTTCACCACCGGGACGTACCGGTAATAGGTGTACCGATATCCCTCCTTCACCCACACCGGCTGCTGCGTCAACTGCTGCGCCGATTTCAAATCAAATGGATGCAGCTTCTTCGGAGTCACATAGTAGTCAGCATTCGAGTAACCAGCATTTTTCGCCTGCGCCTGCTTCTGCGCCGCCAGATTCTCCTCATGCCGCTGGTAAAGGATGTACCCCGCCCGCACCCCCACCACGAGCACAACCAGCCCCAACCCCAGCTGAATCTTTTTCTTCGTGTCTTCGCTAATCATGAACGAATGGTTTACCCCGTGAAACCCCGTGTCCTCCGTGGTAAAGGTTCTAAGCCGTAATCCCAATGAAGCGCGCCTGATGTAAACTGATTACAAATGCCAGTCACCGAACAAGACGTCCTGAGCGCACTAAGAAGCTGTTACGATCCCGAGATCCCCGTCAACATCGTCGACCTCGGCCTAATCTATCAAGTAAACTTCGCGCCCATTCCCGCTGATTTCACTGAAGGCGACACACCGGAGCAAGCCAAGCAGGACGTCACCATCGACATGACCCTCACAGCTCAAGGCTGCCCTGAACACGTCAACATTAGCGCCCAAGTGAAATCACGCCTGGAGCAACTGCCCGGCATCCGCAACGCCGCCGTAAACATCGTCTGGACCCCGCCCTGGACCCCCGAGCGCCTCAGCCCCGACGCCAGAAAGCAACTCGGCATCGAGTAAGCCGTCTAGCCGCCAATCTCTTCCCACATTCCCACTGCGCCGCGCCCGGCCGCATCCGTGATCCGTTGGCCCGCCCGCGCCGCCATCTCCATCAACTGCATGCCGCGGTCAAAGTATTCGGGCAAAGACCTCCGCACCGTCTCAAACTTCTCCGGATACTCCGCCGCCAGCACCGCCAGCCCCACTCCAGTACAGAGCACGCCCGCCGGATACTTCTTCTTCATAAACAAAACCGTCGCCGCTCCAATCGATCCCGCGACCACCGCCTTCTTCCATCCGTCCATGTCATGTCCCCTGCGAAATAACTTATTCTTCACGTGATTCTACTCCTCCCAGTTCCTGGTACTAATGCAGCGTTCCGACTGCGCTCCCGGTTTTCTTTGCGACCTTCGCGGCCGTTCTCGGCGGCCTCTGCGGTTAAAGGCTGTTAACCGCCAGACTCCAGAATGAACCACACCATTCCGATGCCCATTCTCTCCGGTACGTTGTCGTCGTCCGCTCCAATTCCCTGCTTCATATTCCCACGATTTGTCAATCCGAAAAGCCTTACCCCGTGTTCCTCCGTGTCCCCCGTGGTTAAGGTTTTCGCACGCATCCTTTATACTTCTCGTTCTCTCGGGAGGCCCCAATGTCACGCCGCTTCATCCCACTCGCGCTAATCCTCACTCTTGCTGCCTCAGCCCAATCCCACCCCCGCGCCCGCGACCTCGGAGTCCCCTTCGACGGCACTCCCGGCCCCAACAATGCCATCACCGATGTCAAAGGCGTCGAGGTCGGACACACCACGCTAATCTCCGGCGAAGGCAAACTAGTAGTCGGCAAAGGACCAGTGCGCACCGGCGTCACCGCCATTCACCCCCGCGGCAAGGCCAGCAATGACGCGGTCTTCGCCGCCTGGTTCACCCTAAACGGCAATGGCGAAATGACCGGCACCACCTGGGTCGAAGACTCCGGCTTCCTCAACGGACCCGTGATGATCACCAACACCCACAGCGTCGGCGTCGTCCGCGACGCCGTAATCGCCTGGAAGGTCCAACACGGCGGACCTGACATGGAAGGTTATTTCTGGTCGCTCCCCGTAGTGGCTGAAACCTGGGACGGCTATCTCAACGACATCAATGGATTCCACGTCCGCGCCGAGGACGCCTTCCACGCGCTAGACGTGGCTCACACAGGTCCAGTCGAAGAAGGAAACGTCGGTGGCGGAACTGGAATGATCTGCAACGAATTCAAAGGCGGCATCGGGACTTCTTCCCGCGTCCTCGACGCCAAAGAAGGAGGCTACACCGTAGGCGTCCTCGTGCAGTGCAACTACGGAGCCCGCGATCAACTCCGCATCGCCGGCATCAACGTAGGCCGCGAAATCCCCGAGCACACAGTCTTCAAAGAAGACGTCGGCTCCATCATCGTAATCGTAGCCACCGACGCCCCGCTAATCCCCACGCAACTCAAGCGCATCGCCAGAAAAGTTTCGCTGGGCCTAGGCCGCAACGGCAGCTACTCCGGCGACGGCTCCGGAGACATCTTCCTCGCCTTCTCCACTGCCAACCCCGGCGCCGTAGGCCCGAAAGGTCTCCACCAGCTAACCATGCTCCCCAACGACTCCCTCAACCCAATCTTCTTAGCGACAGTCCAAGCCACCGAAGAAGCAGTAATCAACGCCATGATCGCCGCCGAAACCATGAAAGGCATCAACGACCACGAAGTAATAGCCTTACCCCACGCCCGCCTCCGCGAAGTCCTAAAAAAACACGACCGCTTGGCAAAGTAAGACGCCAAGGCAGAAGTCACGAGGTCAGAATGCAGAAGTAACACTATGGGAGCTTTTACTTCTGCATTCTGACTTCTAACTTCTGCATTCCCTCATCCCCATCTGAGAACTCCCTAATCCCCGCCCCCCATTACCTTCGCCGCCCCACCCCCGTGCGTATCAATTCCACTCAAAAAGACTACACTGAAATCTGTGAAGCGCCTCTACACCATCGCCCGCGTCAAGGGAGGCATGAAGTTCACCTGCTCCCATTGCGCCCACCACGTCAGCACCCTCGACTTCGACCTCCGCGACGGCAACCTTCGCACCCAGGCCGCCACCGCCATCAACCGCCACGCCACCAGCGTCCACCACGAACCCGTAATGTTCTCCTCCCTCGACACCCAACAGCGCATCTGGCGCAGCTAGTCTCTTCTCTAAACTTTGTCATTCCGACGATGCGCAAAGCGCAGAGGAGGAACCTGCTGTCAGCCAGCGGCCGCCACAACTCGTGTGGAGACGGGCGACTCGCCCGTCCGCGGAGCGCAGCGACGCCCCCCGGAAAGCGCCCCCACTCACTTCCCCGCAGCCGTCCCCCCACTGGCAAACGTCCAACCCTTCACCTCTCCAGACTCAAACGCCGCGCCCGATCCCGCCGTGAACCCCACCCACGCATCGTTCCCATTCAAATTCAGCAGCGTACTCAAATTCACCGTCGCCTTCAAAATAAACTTGCCGTCCACCGATACCGCAAACGGACCCGACCCTCCCGCCCCCGGCATATAGCTCACCTGCACCTTATGCACATTCCCATCCGCCAGCGTCAGCGGCAGGTTCCCATTGATTCCCAGCGTGCACCCGCTCGCATGATCAATCGAGTTCCTCGCCGTCCCGCAACTCTGCAACGCAATATGGTTGTTATTCGGATCGCTCAGCTGAAAATTCTGGAACGTATCAAACTCCACCGCAATGCTGTTTGGAATCCCCGCGTATCCCGGATGTCCCGTCGATATCCCCAGCGCATTCACCCCAACATTCTGGATGAGGAACGCCATCCCATCCGCTGTCGTATAGCTGCTGCTGTCCGGCGTGATCTGCAAATTAAACGTGGTCGAAAATCCCTGCCCCACATTCACTTGATTCGTGTAATAAGCCGACCCAATCTGATACAGCGCCGGAGGCCCTACCAGCAGCGCCGACCCATCCTGCTGCGCGTTCCCGTTCAGCGTCAGCCCCGATAAGTCGCTGAAGTTCGTGTAAGTGAAGATAGTAGTCAAACTATTCCCACTCGGCCGGACCGAGTTATCCTGCGCCAAGCCCGAAACCAGCGCACAGCAAGTAAACGCGACCGCCGCGATACCCGAAAGATACTGTGAGCGAAACTGTGAGAGACACAGATCGAAGTTGCGGTTAGCCATACCTTACTCCTTAAATTCTTGAATTGGAGTTACACCCGGGCTCGGGGGAGAGGAAAGTATTCCGGCAGGAACTATATCACACCATCGCCGCCTTGAATGATGGGGTCACGTAAAGAATTGTCATCCAGCTTCAGCCCTGCGATACGCCGCGTCCCAGCCGGTCATTGAGTCCCCAAAAGCTTGTCATTCCGAGCGCGCCGAAGGCGGGCGAGGAACCTGTTGTTTGCTTGCAGCGCGCTTCATGGCATCGACAACCTGTAGAATTGGTACAGCCTAATTACGCGAAAAAGTCGCAATTATCAGCTATGGCTCTAATCGACGATTACTCGAAATTTCTTACCTCTTTCCAATCGGCTAAGTTCAAAGCGTTGCGTCCAGCCCAGAAGCACCTTCTCGAGAATTATGGGGCGTTCGAGACGACCGAGGACGTTGCGATCGAACTTCCCACAGGCGCTGGGAAAACGCTGATCGCGCTGCTCATCGCAGAAGCTAAACGAAGGAACGGCAGCAAGATCGCGGTGCTCTCAGCTAACAAGACTCTCGCCCGGCAGATGTACCAGGAAGCACAGGCGCTGAACATTCCGGCTGCCCTCATGGAAGGGCGGCGTTCTGACATTCCAGCAGCGGATATCAGGGCATACCAGCGGGGACAGAAGATCGCGATCATGAATTACTGGGTCTACTTCAACCAGAGCCCAGCGATTGATCCCGCCGATTTTTTGGTGATGGACGACGCCCACCTGGCTGAGCACTGTTTGCATTCGCTTTTTTCAGTCCAGATTAGCGCACATGCGCATGAATCATTATTCAAGACGCTGGTTTCAGAGGTTAGAGAACGCTTCCCTGAGTACACCGTGCTTTCGGATGCGCTCGCAGCCGGCGAAGCCGCCTCCGGAACTCCGCCAGAGTTGCTTTCGTTTGTGGATCAGCACCTGATTATTGACCGCATCCGCGAGATCATCGATGAATCACCCTCTCGGAAGACTGACACCGATCTGGCCTTCCGATGGAAGAGGCTGAGGAACTCGTTGAGGGAGGCGAATTTCTATTTTGGCGTCGATCAGGTTTGGATCAGGCCGTACATCTATCCGCTGATCGGGTTCTCGCATTATCAAGACGTAAAACAGCGACTTTATGTGAGCGCGACCATCGGCGACCCCGGCGATCTCAGCCGCCGACTCGGTGTCCGTCCCATCACCAAGATTCCCGTCGATCCACAGTTTCTCCAGAAGACGTCCGGTAGGCGACTCGTCGTTATGAACCGCCTTGAAGAGCAAGGTACTAACCTACCGGCACGCCTCCAAGCCGCTGTGCTCACCGCGCTTCTAATTCATCCAAAAAGCGTTTGGCTCTGCGCTAGTCAGGACGAGGCCAGCAAGTACAAGGATGCGGTCTCGCAATGGCTCAACGCGAATGGCCTTGTCGGCCACCCAACATGGCTGTTGACATCGCTCGGTGACGAAATTGACAAGTTTAAGGCTTCACCCACGGGCCATCTTTTCGTCGGCGGGCGCTTTGATGGCATGGATTTCAAAGCTGACGAGTGTCGCCTTGTCGTCTTGACGACGCTGCCGCGTGCGATCAATGCGCAGGAGGAATTCATTTCGGCTTACCTTCGGGATGCAGGGTTCATGCGGCGGCGGCTCAATCAACGGGTCGTGCAAGCGCTCGGCCGCTGCAATCGTGACGAAGACGATTTCGGAGTGTACGTCCTGGCAGACAGGCGATTCGCGACCTACTTTGGGCGCGACTCGAACCGCGAAAGCATCCCCGACAATATGGTCGCCGAGATTGACATGGCCCAGGATCACGCCGAAGTGGGCGAAAAGGAGCTCTGCGACCAAGTACGGTCATTCCTGACGCAGAACTGGAAGCAATACGATCCGGAGCTGCACGAGTACAGAAAGCTGATCCCTCCCTCGCCACCCCGGAAGCAGATCATCGACACCTCGGTCGACGAAGTTTTAGGCTGGGCCACACTATTTCATAATCAGAACTACGATCTTGCGGCTGATCGCTTTGAGCAGGTGTGGAACGCATGTCAAAAAGACAATCTGATTGAAACAGGCGCATTTTGGAAATTCAACTGGGCAAAGGCGGTGTACCTCCAATCGTTGATGGGCAATCCAGTGGCTCTCGACAAAGCGTTAGACCTGCTGGACCAAGCGATTAAGCGTGGAGGCGTGTCATCATGGTTCAATCGGTTGCGAGCATCATTGAACCGCGCCCGCAAGGGTGCTGCGACCGCCGCAGTAGTCGCGAACGATGATTACTCAGCGGCCCTAGTAAGAAGCTTCGACGATCATCTGGAGCAGCTTGGAACGAAGGGCACGAAGTTCGAGTCGTTTTGCACACGCATCTCGGAGTGCTTGGCGAGCGACAAACATGCCGAGTTCTGCGAAGGCCTTGAGAAGCTGGGCACAGTGCTGGGCTATCAAGCAAGCAGGCCGAAGTACAAGGCGGCTACAGACAATCGGTGGCGTGGGACGTTCGGAAATGTGAAGGAAGTGGTTAGCTTTGAGGCCAAGGTCGAGCAGTCGGATGGCAAGGAGGTTACTCCGACGTTCGTCGGCCAGGGTCACAACCAGATGAACCGCGCCATCGCGGAGTACCAGCAGCTTGGGTACGCGGTTTGCGGAACGATCGTCACCGCCCTCGAGGCGATCGATCCGTCAGCGAAGTCATCACTCGGCAGTCTGCGCATCATCTCGAAGTCGGCAATCCAGTCACTCTGGGAGAGAGTTCGTTTGCTGTTCAGCCTGTACCGCGACGGCTGGTCGTTGGACGACGTAAGCGCCCGTCTCGCAGCCGCAGCCGCTCTGCGGCCCAAGTGCCCTTCTGCCGGATGGCTGATCACCACGCTTCAACAGGACACAGTCATTGTTGGAGCGCAGGAACTACTAGCCAAGTGGCCAGTAGCCTAGTGACTAGCCTGTGTTTTTCCACACCCTTCCACACCCCATCTGTGATATCTGACCTTGCCCCCACCCGTAAACTATAAGTAGTATGCTCCTCCGCCAAATCATCTCCGAGCAACTCCTGGCCACTCCCACCGGCGCCAAATTCGACGTCCGTAACACCTTATTTTTCAAGATTTTGCGCGCAAACCCTTTGCTTGCAAGATTTTACGCGGACCTCTTCCGCCGCCACGGCGCTAACCCCAGCCTTATCAAAGATTTAGAAACTCTGTCCACAAATTTTTTCGCACCAGATCAACCCACCACCAAAACCAAGAAAGGTTCAAACATGGCAGTCAATCCCAACACCCGTGTCTGTAGTCACATCAAGGTCAACGGCATCCGCTGCGGCTCTCCCTCGCTGCGCCAGGAAGTCTTCTGCTATTTCCATCAGCGGATGATCCGCGGCGTGCGCACCCCGCCCAAATCGCGCCTCCATCCCATGGCCAACTTCGAGAGCCAGGAGGCCATCCAGGCCTCGCTCATGGAAGTCGTCAACGCCCTCGTCCGCAACCACATCGATGTCCCTCGCGCCCGCCTCATCCTGCGCGCACTCAGCATCGCGGCTAGGCACGCCAACCGGGTTCGCTTCGATTGTTTTGAAAGCGACATGGTCAAGGAAGTTCCCCAATATCCCGCAGCCCCGCCAGTCGCGGGCCCGTTCGCGATTGCCACTACGCAAGCCGCTGCCCTCACCACCATCAGCACGCCGCCGCCAGAAGAATCAGAAGTAGAACGTCTCAGCAGCGCCTTCCGACCCGCGTCGGTAGATGTTCGCCGCCGCAAACGGCCCACCAGCGTCAAGACGACGGCCCGCGCACGCGCCGCAAGCCGCAGCCGAGCCGGATGACAAGAAGGTTTGTACAGATGAAAGAGGCGGACAAGAGTATCCGTCCACACGGGTCGAGCAGAGTGGGCATTTACTGAGAACTGAGAACCGAGAACTGAGAACTAGTCCGTAACAGCTTTATCAGTAATCTCCAGCCCCCGATCAATGATCGCAAACGCCTCCCGCATCTGCTGCTCGTTGATGCACAGCGGAGGGTTGGTGAAGAAGGTGTTCCAGCGGACGAAGGTGTAGAGGCCTTGCTCGCGGAAGAAGCGGCCGAGCGCCGCCATCTCCTCGGAGGTGCCGTTGAAGGGAGCCATCGGTTGACGAGTCTTGCGATTGCGAATGAGTTCGACGATGCCGAACAGTCCGATGGAGCGCACCGCGCCGACAGAGGGATGCTTCGCCTGCAAGTCTTCGCCCAGCTCTTTCATGATCGCGCCCATCTTCTTCGCGTTGTCGAGCAGGCCATCTTCTTCATAGACGCGAATGGTCGCCAGCGCCGCCGCGCAGCCCATGGGATGGCTGTTGTAGGTGAGGCCTCCGTAGAACACTTTGTCCTGAAAGTGCTGCGCGATGTGATGCCGCATGCCGACCGCGCCGAGAGGAAGGTAGCTTGAAGTTAATCCCTTGGCCATGCACAGCAGGTCGGGAACAACCTTCCAGTGATCGACGGCGAACCATTCGCCGGTGCGTCCGAAGCCGGACATGACTTCATCGGCGATCATCAAGATGCCGTACTTGTCGCAGATCTTGCGCAGGCCGGCAAGGTATCCATCAGGAGGAACGAGAACACCGTTGGTGCCAGTGACTGGCTCGAGAATGAACGCGGCGATGGTGTTCGGGCCTTCGAGCTGAATGGTCTCTTCAATCATGGCGAGCGATGACTCGGCCGATTCCCATCCGCGCTCGATGCCGTGATAAGGGTCAAGCACATGTACGACGCCCGGAATGCCAGGCTCGACGGCCCATCTGCGGGGATCGCCGGTAAGGCTGATGGCGCCCGCGGTCGCGCCGTGATAAGAGCGGTAACGCGCGATGATCTTGTGGCGTCCGGTGAAGAAGCGCGCGAGCTTGATGGCGTTCTCGTTGGCCTCAGCGCCGCCGTTGGTGAAGAAGAACGTGTCGATGTCGCCGGGAGTGATTTCGGCAAGCTTCGCGCCCAGGCGCGCGCGCGGTTCGGTCGCCATGAAGGGATTCGCGTAGGCGAGCGTTGCGGCTTGGTCGGCAATGGCCTGGATGACGCGCGGGTCGCCATGCCCGATGTTGACCGACATGAGCTGGCTGTTGAAGTCGATGAAGCGCTTCCCTTCCGGCGTGTAGAAGTAGATCCCCTTGGCGCTGGCGACGGGGATGGGGTCGACTTTAGATTGCGCGGACCATTCGTAGAGCGTGTGCTTGCGTGAGAGATCGACGATGTCTTTTCCAGACATAGTGGGTGTGGTGAGAGTTGTGGTCATGGAATCCTCAGTCTTATTGCCACGGATTTTCACGGATATCACGGATCAATCAATCACTTGCAATATCCGTGTGAATCCGTGGAATCCGTGGCTAGAATTTGCGGCTGTGCTCTTTGGCCCAGCGTTCGACTACGACTTTCTTGTCGGTGTAGAACTCGATGGCGTCGCGGCCCTGACCGTGGAGATCGCCGAAGAAGCTGTTCTTCCATCCGCTGAAGGGGAAGTAGGCCATAGGCGCGGCGACTCCGATGTTGATGCCGATGTTGCCGGCGGGCGCTTCGTAGCGGAAGCGGCGCGCGGCCGATCCGCTCGACGTGAACAGCGACGCCTGATTGCCATAAGCGCTGCGCTCGAGGAAGGCAAGCGCGTCGTCCATGTCGTTGGCATGAACGAGGCTCAGGACGGGGCCGAAGATCTCCGTGTCGGCGAGGTCGCTGGTGGCGGGGACGTCGTCGAGAATCGTTGGATTAACGAAGTTGCCGGATTCATATTTCGGGATCTTCGAGTTGCGTCCGTCGAGCAGAATCTTCGCGCCTTGCTTCTCGCCGAGTCCGATGAGCGCTTCGACGCGCTCTTTGCTTTGCGGCGTGATCACTGGTCCCATCTGCACATCTTTGTCGAGGCCGTTGCCGACTTTGAGCTTCGAAGCGGCGTCAGCGATGGAGTCGCGGAATGTCTTTTGCGCTTCGCCGATCGTTACTGCAACCGAGACGGCGAGGCAGCGTTGGCCGGCGCATCCGAAGGCGCTGTCGCTGATGATCTGCGTGGCCATGGGCATGTCGGCGTCGGGGAGAACGATGACATGATTCTTGGCTCCGCCCTGGCACTGCGCGCGCTTGCCGTTGGCGGCGGCGCGCGAGTAAACGTACTTCGCGACTGGAGTCGATCCGACGAAGCTGATGGCGCGGACTTTGGGATGATCGAGAAGCGCGTCCACCGCGGCTTTGCCGCCGTTCACCAGGTTCACTACTCCGTTGGGCAAGCCAGTCTTCTCGAGAAGTTCACAGATGTAGCGCATCGTCAGCGGGACGCGCTCACTCGGTTTGAGAATGAAGGTATTGCCGGTGGCGATGGCGTAAGGCAAGTACCAGAAAGAGATCATGCCGGGGAAGTTGAAGGGCACGATGGCGGCGGTGACGCCGAGGGGCTGGCGGATCATCATCTCGTCGATGCCACGGGCGACGTCTTCGAGGTTGTAGCCTTGCATCATCATCGGGATGCCGCAGGCGACCTCGACATTTTCGATGGCGCGGCGCATCTCGGCTTTGGCTTCGGTGAAGGTCTTGCCGTTTTCCTGCGTGATGATGCGGGCGATGTCGTCGAGGTGATCTTCGAGCAGCATCTTCAGCTTGAACAGCGGCTGGATGCGGTCTTCGGGCGGAGTGCGGCGCCATTCGGGGAAGGCGGCGGCAGCGGCTTCGACGGCTTGATTGACTTCCGCGGCATCGGCGAGTGGGACTTGGGCCAGCACTTCGCCCGTGGCGGGATTGATTACGTCGCGCCATTCACGAGCCGCGGAGTCGGTCCATAGGCCGTTGATGTAGTTGGTGAGTTTGATCGTGGGTGGTGCGGCTAGAGTCGTCATGAGTTCACCTCTACTCGTCGTGAAAGAGTGCGGGTGCATCGTGAGAATTCCCCGCAACAAGTTCAATGATACATAGGTTGCAGGGGTCCTTCGACTGCGTTTGGACTTCGCACTTGAGGCGCGAAGTCCAATCCTCGCTCAGGATGACAAACCTTTTAGACGAGCTGTGCTACTGCGCCCTTCTTGTCGCAGACCATGGCCAGCGCGGATTCCAGCACGTCGAGGCCTTCGTCTATTTGCTCGTTCGTCGCGACCAACGGCACTAAGATGCGGATCACGTTCGAGTACGAGCCTGCGGTGATGGTGATCAGGCCGTGTTCGTAGCAATACTGCGTGACGTGCTTGGTTTCCTCCGTGGCTGGAGTTTTCGTTTCCTGCGACTTCACTAACTCGATGGCTTGCATGCCACCGAGGCCTCGCACGTCGCCGACGATGGGCCAGCGGCGCTGCCATTCGCGGGCGCGGCGCTGGAAGCGGTCGCCGAGTTCATTGGCGCGCACGAGCAGATTTGTCTTTTCAAACAGATCGAGCGTTGCCAGCGCCGCCGCGCAGGAAAGTGGGTTACCTGCGAAGGTGCCGCCGAGACCGCCGGGGCCGGGGGCGTCCATGATTTCGGCGCGGCCGGTGACGGCGGCGAGCGGAAGGCCTCCGCCTAAGGATTTGGCCGTGACGATCAGGTCCGGCTCAATGCCGTAGTGCTCACTCGCAAACATGGCGCCAGTGCGGCCGAAGCCGGATTGCACTTCGTCGGCGATGAAGAGGATTCCGTGCTCGTGGCAAAGATCGAGTAACACTTTGAAATAGTCGGGGGGCGGTGCGATGAAGCCGCCTTCGCCCATGACTGGTTCGGCGATCACCGCGGCTACTTCTTCGTTGGCGACGACGCGCTTGAACGTATCCTCGAGATGGCGCGCGCAGTAGAGATCGCACGAGGGATACTTTAAGTTATACGAGCAGCGATAGCAGTAGGCGAACGGTACGCGGTAAACGTCGCCGGGAAAGGGCGCGAAGCCTGCCTTATAAGGATGGGTCTTGCTGGTGAGCGCCAGGGTCATCATGGTGCGGCCGTGGAAGCCGTCTTCGAATGCAACGATCGCCGGCCGCTTGGTATAGGCGCGTGCGATCTTGACCGCGTTCTCAACCGCTTCCGCGCCGCTGTTGACGAAGATCGTTTTCTTGGAGAACTTGCCGGGCGTGACTTGGTTCATGCGTTCGGCGAGTTCGATGTAGCCTTCGTGCGGTGTGACTTGCACGCAGGCGTGGAGGAATTTGTCTAGCTGTTCGCGAATGGCTTCCACGACGGGTTGCTGGCGGTGACCGGCGTTGGCGCAGCCGATGCCTCCGGCGAAGTCGATGTAGCGGTTGCCGTCGACGTCTTCGAGCCAGGCGTCTTGGGCTTTGGCGACGTAGATTGGCGTGCCGTGGGACAGGCCGCGGGGCACGGCTTTCGCGCGGCGCTCATTGAGAGCGCGGGATCTGGGACCGGGGATTGGAGTGCGAAGTTGAATTGTACTCATGCTAGTTTCTCGTGAGAATTCCCTGAGGTGCTGTGGCACTTCACGAAGTCCAGGGGTCCTTCGACTGCGGTTGATCTTCGCGCTTGAAGCGCGAAGATCAATCCTCGCTCAGGATGACAAGATTTTTGAGACCGTCCCTTCATCATCAGTACCAGCCTATGGGCGCTTCGTTCAGGTTGATGTAGACCTGTTTGGTTTCGAGATATTCTTCGATGCCCCAGGGGCCGAGTTCGCGACCGAAGCCAGATTGTTTGTATCCGCCCCAGGGAGCTTCGACGTACGTGGGTTGCATGTGATTGACCCAGACGATTCCTGCACGCAATGCCTTTACGGCGCGCATGGCTTTGAAGATGTCGCGGGTCCAGACGGCGGCGGCCAGGCCGTAGGGGGAATCGTTGGCAATCTTGAGCGCGTCTTTTTCGTCGTCGAATGGAATCACGGCGGCGACAGGCCCGAAGATTTCTTCGCGGGCGATGCGGGCGGAGTTTGTCACATCCGAGAAGATCGTGGGCTGCACGTAATAGCCTTTGCCCATTTTCTCCGGGCGTCCGCCGCCGGAGACGAGCTTGGCTTCTTTTTTGCCGATCTCAATGTAGGAGTTGACCCGGTCGTATTGTTCTTTGCTGACGAGGGCGCCCATCTTGGTGTCGCGATCCATGGGAGGACCGATCTTGATCTTCTTGGCTTTTTCCGTCATGGCTTCGATGAAGTTCTTGTAGATCGATTTTTGAACGAGAATGCGGCTTCCGGCGGAACAGACTTCGCCCTGATTGATGAAGACTCCGAAGAGCGCGCCATCGATGGCGGCTTCGAAATCGGCGTCGGCAAAGAAAATGTTGGGCGACTTGCCGCCGAGTTCCAGCGTCACGCGCTTCACGGTGTCGGCGGCCTGCTTGACGATGATTTTGCCGACGGCGGCGCTGCCGGTGAAGGCGATCTTGTTCACATCCGGATGCTGGACCAGTGGTGCGCCACAGGTTTCGCCGAAGCCGGTAATGATGTTGACGACACCGGGCGGCAGGCCGCAGTCGGAGAAGTAGTTTGCGAATTCGAGAGCTGTAAGCGGAGTCTGCTCTGCGGGCTTCAGGACGCAGGTGCAGCCTGCGGCGATTGCCGGAGCTAGTTTCCACGCGGCCATTAGCAGCGGATAGTTCCACGGAATGATTTGTCCAGCGACGCCTACTGGTTCCTTCAGCGAAAGACTCATGGCGTTGTCGGGAACGGGATTCACGTAGCCAACGACTTTGGTGGCGAGGCCGCCGTAGTATTCGAAACAGGTGGCGGCATCGGTGATGTCGAATTCGGCCTCTACAATGGGCTTGCCAGTGTTGCGGCATTCGAGTTCGGCGAGCGTGGGAAGATTGGCGCGGATTTTTTCGGAGAGGCGGAAAAGGACGCGGCCGCGCTCCTGCGCTGTGCTCGTGCTCCAAGGGCCCTCTTCAAATGCGGCTTTGGCAGCGGCTACGGCGCGGTTGACGTCGTCGGAGTTGGCGTCGGGAACTTGGGCGATGATCTCTTCAGTGGAGGGATCGTAGACCGGAAATGTTTTTGACGATTTGCTCGAGACCCATTCGCCGTTGATGTACATCTGATAAGTGCGAACATCTTTTGGAACTTCGGTTGTGATTCCGCCGGGCATGTTGTTTCGACCTCCTGATTTACCTCAGCGGCTAAAGCCGCCGTCGAGTTTGCGATCTATCGCAGCGCTGAAGCGCTGCGCCACCCAAAATCAGAGCTTGTCAACGCCTAGTGGCACGACTAAAGTCGTGCCCTTCCCGATCTTGGTTTGTGACATTTTGTGGCGGCCGTAGACGAAGAAGAAGAATGCGGCCAGACCTACTGCAAGCAGTGTCATCCCGATCATCCAGACCTCGTACCAGAATAGCGAACTAATCTGTTGCGCCGGAAAGAAGACCAGCGCGATGCCGAGCGTGGTGGTCAGCAAGCCGCTGGCGCCGGCCAGGAACAACGTGGTGCGGCTGTATCGCCCTCGAGGCGAGGATTCCACGACAGAGAACCTTACAAGCGCACCGAACATATAGAGAAATGGCACGAGCTGCAGAACCACCGCGAGCGACAATAATTTTTGAAAAGTTTCCTGCACTCCGGCACCGGCGAAATTCAGGATCACAAGAACCGCGGAGACGATTGCTTGCACGATCAGCGCGGCATAGGGAGTCGCATAGCGGGGATGGATGTGTCCCATCCACGAAGGCATATAGGAGTCGAGGCCCGCGACAAACGGAATGCGGGCGGAGCCGCCCATCCACGCTGAACCGATGCCGGCGATGGAGAGACTGAGCATGACCGCAAAGGGCATGGTGATCCACATCATTCCGATGCGGCCAGCCATGTGACTGACGGCCTGCACGATGCCTTGAAGGACATTGACATTCTTGCCCACCGCGATAAGCAGCGTGAGAGTGGCTCCGACGTAGAGCGCGCCGGAGAGAACTCCGCCCCAGGCGACGGCGCCGGGAAGAGTGCGTGCGGGATCCTGAATTTCGTCGCCCATGACGGACGCGAGTTCGAGACCGACAAGGCCGAAGCAGATCACGCCGAAGGAATTCATCACGAAGCGGGGGTTGGCGGGAATTTTGAAATCAGCGGCGGTGATGTTGGAACCGAAGCGCGACCAGATCACGACGCCAAGTCCAATCAGGACGGCAGCTGCCACGAAGGTTCCGATCGCGCCGGCGTTATTGATCCACTTGCCCACTCCAAGGCCGACAATGTTGAGCAGGGTAAGCAGGGAAAGCAGGGCGAGCGAAGTAACCAGCGCGAACATCTTGTTATCGGCCAGACCCGCGTGGATGGGGCCGAGAGCGAAGACGGAGACGCCGACGAAGTAGAGCATCACGGTCGGCACGTAGAGCATGTTGTTGGTCCAGTAACACCAGCCGGAGAGGAATCCGTGGAAGTCGCCGAAGACTTCTTTGGCCCAGAGGTAGACGCCGCCTTCGCCGGGATAGCGATGCGCAAGTTCGATGACCGCGATGCCTTGGGGCCAGAAGAAAAGAATGAGGGAGATGATCCAGAGCCAAATGGTGACGCCGCCGTTGGCGGCGATGGAGGGAACTACGTTCAAGTTGAAGACGGCGACTACGAAGAGCAGGACGAGATCGCGGCGCCCGAGGGCGCGGATGAGGTGGGGCTGGGCGGGTTGGATCGTCGTGGACAATTATCTCTACGGTCGCCTCGCTTCGCTTGGCGGACAGCCGAGGCGGCTGTCTCCACATGTTTCGTGGCGGTGCAGGCAGAGCGGGCGGGGGCGCCCGCTCTACACATGCCGGTCTAGTGCGCGGCCAGCGCGGGCTGGCCGATTCGTTCTTGCTGCGCTTTCGCTAGCGATGCGGCGATTTCGTCGAAGACAGATAGATGCTTGTCTATATCTGCTTCGGTGTGTTGAACCGAGATCGTCCACTGCTCGTCCCACCAGTACGGTTGCGGCATCACACCGCGGTTGACCATAGCGAACCAGTAATGACGCCAGAGGTCGATATCGATGGTGGTCCAGTCGCGGTAGTTGCGAATTTCTCTCGGATAAAACATCAGAGCGCCGTTGGCGCCGGCTTGCGCGATGTAGGCTTGCAGGCCCACTTTCGTGATGGTCTTGCGATATCCGTCGGCCAGCTTTTTGCCGAGTTTGTCGACGTGGGCATAGTTGTCTCGTGTGAGGACTTCGCGGAAGGTGGCCAGGCCCGCCGCCATCGAAACCGGATTGGTGTTGTAAGTGCCGCCGTGGAAGACCTTGTGCTGTGAGATGAGGTCCATCACGGACTTGCTGGCGCCAAATGCGGCCAAGGGCAAGCCCCCGCCGATCGATTTGGCGAGGCAGATCATGTCGGGGTGGACGTTGAAGTATTCTGACGCGCCGCCCCAGCCTAGTTTCGCGCCGGTTTTTACTTCGTCGAAGATCAGGAGCGCGCCGTTCTTCGTGGCGATGTCGCGCAGACCTTTCAGGAAACCGGGCTCGGGCATGCAGAGGCCAACGTTCATCAGAATGGGTTCGAGAATGATCGCGGCGATTTCTCCGGGATTATCTTTAAAACGGCGTTCGACACTTCCGAGATTATTGAATGTAGCAATCGTGACGTTGGCGATTGCCGATTTCGGTACACCGAGTCCGCCGGTCACTGGCGTGGGATTCTCGATGTCGCCAAATTCCGGCGCGTGCGGTTTCACGCTCACCAGAGCGGAATCGTGCAGCCCGTGGTAAGCGCCTTCAAACTTTACGATCTTGTCGCGACCGGTGGCGGCGCGGGCCAGGCGGATGGCGTGCATGGTGGCTTCGGTGCCGCTGTTGCCGAAGCGGCACATCTCAACCGGAAAACGGTTGCAGATTTCTTCGGCGAGTTCCCACTCCATGTCGTGAGGCATGCCGAACATAGTGCCGGTGGAGAGGCGTTTTTCAACGGCCTTCATGACGGCGGGATGGCAGTGTCCGGCCATGAGCGCGCCAAAGGTCAGGTTGTGGTCGATGTACTCGTTGCCATCGAGGTCGCGGAACTTGCTGCCGCTGGCTTCTTTCACAAAGATGGGCCAGGGATCGTAATGGCGATAATTGCTGGCCACGCCGAGCGGAATGCGTTTGAGATTCTTTTTGTGAGCTTCGGCGGACTTGGGAGTGCGGCGCTCGAAGGTTGCGAGTTCTTTCTGTAGATCGGGGTACATCAGATTGCTCCGGGAAAACTCAGGCCGCGGCGCTTCTTAGGAGGGCCGGGCCGTTAGGATGCCGGGCGGCAAGCCGCCCGGGTCTTGCTAGTACCATCTTACACTTCAAACTAGAAGTAGAACTTTAACGCAACCTGCATCAGGCGCGGGTCCGCGACTTTTCTTGCCGTGCCGAAGTTGGATCCGTCAGTGATGTTGCCATCGATGCTAAAGAAGTGAGTGTGATTGAAAATATTGAAGATATCCCAGCGGAACTCGAAGTGCTTGGTTTCGTTCAACGGGAATTCCTTCTGAACAGAAAAGTCGGAATTGTTCAAGCCAGGTCCGCAGCAGATGGTGCGGCGCGCGGTACCGAAGTTGCCGAGTGCGGGGTCCGCAAAACTGGTTGGGTCAAACACCAGGTGGTTAGAACTCTTGCGGGGATCGAGTTTGTGGAAGGGGGCAATAAGATCGGGAGTACCAGCGGCGGAGAAGTCGATACTGCTGGTCAGCTCGTTGTCGTTGCCGTCCTGGATGTGAACCGGGAAGCCCGACTGGAATTGCGTGATGCCAGAAACCTCCCAACCGTCCAGAACCTGGCCTTTTACTCCGGAGTATTTCGGAATTGGCAGTTGATAAACGTAGCTGATGACCAGTCGCTGGCGCGCGTCGAACAGCGATAGGCTGCGGCTGGCGCGCGGGTTGAACGGGTTGAGAAGGTCTTCGAAGCTGGACGCCTGATCCATGGACTTGCTGAAGGTGTAGGCAACCTGCATTTGAAGCCCGTTGGAGAAGCGCTTCTCAAGATCTGCCTGGAAGGAGTTGTAGGAGGAATTAGCAATCGTGTCCTGGGCAAAAATGTTGGAGAAGACGGGAATCTGATCCGCGGGACAGAGGGGATTGTTAAGTGGACAGTTGGGCGACGAATAGGGGCGAATGCCAGTGAAGTTAATCGTCGATCCGTCGAGTGCGTGGGTGGTTCCGTTGGGCATGTGGAAGGTCGAGATGGGAGAAGCCGGGTCGAGCGTGATCGAGTACTGGTTGTCTTCCAAGAACGGTCCGCAAGAAGCTTGAGAGCCGAAGGACGTGACGTTGGCCGAGTTTGCGTTCGCGATGCTCATAATGTCCAGGCACGTTTGAGGAGTCGCGCGATTCAAGTCAGTGGTGGCGAGCAGGCGATGGCCTTGCGAGCCCACGAATCCCACCTGCAAGACAAGGTTCCTCGCCAGCTCGCGCTGAATGGTGAAGTTGTATTGGTCGGAGTATTGCGTGCGCATGTGGGGTTGAAACTCTCCGAATAGCAGGATGGGACGGAAGATCGACCAATCTACCGGCTGTCCGGGCTTGGGGTTCTGGATGCCAGTGAATTCGCCACCCTGGGGGTTGAAGGCGTTCGGGTATTGGAATCCTGCCTGAGCGTAGAACGGAGTGTTGAAGAAAGTCCCAAAGATAAGGGTGCTGCCCCCGAAAGGCGGCTCGGCGCTGAACTGCTCGAGGACTAGCTGTTCGATCGGGTTGTAGAACATACCCCAGCCGGCGCGAATGCTGGTCTTTCCTGACTTCCCGGGGCTCCACGCAATGCCGATGCGGGGCGCGAAAGCCTTGTAGTAGGTCTGCGTTAATCCGGCGGGGACTCCCTTGTCTCCGGGGACGACAAGACCGGTAGGAACGACGCCTGTATTGTTGCAGTCAGGGTTGGCGACGCCGTATTGGTTCTGAAAATACTGGACGCTATATGCGCTCAACTGGCAAGGGTAGGTCGAGGTGTTCTGGCCGGGACGGAAGGTCTGTACGTGGTGGCCGATGTCGGTAAGCGGGCTGTTGAACTCCCAGCGCAAACCGTAGTTGAGGGTGAGGTTGGGACGAATCTTCCAACTATCCTGGGCGAATGCATACAAAGAGGTGGCGCGGACGTTCTCCACCTGAGCTGCGCCCTGCTGATACTGGTCTGGCAGACCGAGCAGATAGTCCGGGACCATGTTCCGGCTCGAGGTGCCGTCCGGGTTGGGAATTGAGAAGCCGGGGCTATTGACCCCGGTGCCGAAATAGTTGTAATAGCCGCTGACTTCAAAGTAGAGGTGCTGATCGAACCTCATGCGGCGTACATCAGCGCCAAACTTAAAAGTGTGATTGCCCCTGACCTTAGTGATGCTGTCGGTCCACTGAAAGGAGTTGCCGACCTGGGGAATTTCGCCCTCGAAGTTGTTGCCAATGGTGAAGCCGCCAGAGATGGCAACATCCGGAACTCCTTCACGCTGCGGACCCAGGCCCGGCGTGATGCCCAACCTCGTTAGGCCCAGGTTGTTAATAAACGAGGAGTCGGACACTCCGGTAAAGCACGCCGGCTGGGCGGCAGACGTCGTGCAGGAATTGGTCACAAGGTCGGTGTGCTGAGAATGGCCAAACGTGCCTTGCGCCTCGCGCATGTAAGTGAAGCGAGCCTCGTTGACCAGGCTGTTGCTGATGGTCCAGGTATGGCTCAGGTTGTACTGCTGGAAGCGCTGTTTGATGGTGTCGCCGAAGCCCGGCAGGTTGGCGCCCGCAGCCTGGAAAGTATTAAAGGGGTTGAAGTCAGTTTCGTCAGTCAAATAGTAGTAGGCCGAGAAATTCTGCTTGTCGTTGATGCGGTGGTCAAAGCGGAAGGTGCCCTGGTCCTGCCGGTCGCGTTCCGATAAAGCGGTTACGAGCAAGCCGTTGGTAGCCTGGGAAATATAGGGAGTCACGTAATGGTTTAACAGGTCGACTGCAACCGGGTCCTGGCAGGATGGAGGAATCACATTTCCGGGAAATATCGCTGCATATCCAACACCAGCTGCCGGCGCAGTAACAGGCACCCCTGCGGTCTGCTGCAACGTCGTGATGTCCGCGGCGCAGGTGGATCGCGTGTTGAGTACGTCCGCAACGGTCTGATTGCCGATTGAGCCCGCAAACGGCAATGGGCTTTCCGAGAAGTTACCGGCGGCTTGCAATGCGTCGGGTACAGTCACCGTGCCGCTCGATACTCCCCGAATGCGCCGTCGTCCGTCATAGGAACCAAAGAAGAAGGTGCGGTCCTTCTTGATGGGCCCACCCAACGTAGCGCCGAACTGATTCAGGATGAAGCCTTCCTTCGTGGGATCAAGATAGCCTTTGGCATTGAGCGGGCGGTTGCGGTGGAACTCGTACAAATCACCGTGAATCGCGTTGGTACCCGACTTGGTGACCACGTTGACGACGGAACCGGAGTTTCGGCCGTACTCGGCGTCGAACCCGTTGGTGAGAATGCGAAACTCTTCCACGCTGTCTGGGCTGGGCTGGACGGTGGGCAGGTTGGCGAACATATCGTTAGCGTCGCCGCCGTTGACGCTGAAGTTGTTGGCGCGTCCGCGGCCTCCATTGACGGAAACGCTGCCCGTGCTGCTGCCGCCATAATAGAGGTCGGCACCCACCTGGGACTGCACGCCGGGCTGGAGGGAAAGGAACTGGTAGGTGTCGCGTTCGTTCAAAGGCAGCTGCACGATGGCGCGGTCATTGACGACGGTGCCGAGTTGCGTGCTGCTGGTCTCGACCAGCGGGGCCTCGGAGGTCACATCGACAATTTCCTTGCTCTCGCCGAGTTGCAGGGTCATGTTCAGGGTCACGACCTGATTGACGTCGAGAGTGACGGCGTGGCGGATGTTCTTCTTAAACCCGGTCAGGTCGAACTCAAGGCGATAGGTCGCCACCGGCACCTCGATAAAGTCGTAGTCGCCGCTAGAGTTGGTCAGCGCGTCGCGACTCACGTTGGTGCCTTCGTTGACCAGGCTCACTTTCACGTTGGCCACGACGGCGCCGGTGGGATCAGAGACACGTCCCAGGATTCGGCCCGAGGTGCCTTGAGCGAACGTCAGCGTGGCAAGTGATAGAGAAGTTAAGACAGCAAGGCAAACCGTTTGCAGACACATCAGGGTCCAGCGGGCTCGCAGCGACAGCATGGAACCTCCAGGCATCTCGGAGAAGTTAGTTTTTCTTTAAGAGCTATAGCTTGTGTCCGGCCACAACCTTGCTATAATCCCGCAAGGTTAGAGAAGAGGCAGGCGTACTGTCAAGGAGAAAAAACGCGGCCTCCCGATAGAAAACTTTCGTCCGCCGTTTGGGGAACGATGCATTCATCCAGCGCTGAACCTTACTTGAAGATCGGAGATGTGGCGCGGCGGGTGGGGGTTTCGCCGTCGGTGATCCGGTCGTGGGAAAATCTCGGGCTGACGCGTCCACGGCGAACCGAGAGCAAGTACCGATTGTATACAGCGGACGATGTGAAACTGCTGAAGCGGGCGCGGTTTCTGCGGAGAGTGCGAGGATTGAACGCGGCGGCGATTGTTGAATTGTTGCGGCGGGAAGGGCGGGCGCGTCCAGCGGCAGACGGCAGTGCCGGAGCGATTGGTTCGCACCTGCGGAAATTGCGGGCCAAGAGAAAACTGTCGCTGGCGCA